>Ga0272443_10000315_pt1 | contig 92456 bp, 80 predicted proteins | sample SSMAcet12_FD_193581 | JGI IMG/M metagenome (GOLD analysis project Ga0272443, IMG submission 193581) | Marine sediment archaeal communities from Little Sippewissett salt marsh, Falmouth, MA, United States - SSM-Acet-12 | ecosystem: Environmental > Aquatic > Marine > Wetlands > Sediment ...
TGAGGGTCTGTTAGATATTGAACTTTATTGAACTTGCCAACCGCTCGCAGCCTACTGTATCCCGCAAATTGCCCACTGCCCACTGCCCACTGCCGTCTTCAGAGGCTGCTGTCGCGCAGGACGGTGACGGGCACGAGCCTTGCCGCCCTGGTCGAGGGGATCATGGCCGCGATGGTGCTGATCAGCACGGTCACCAGAATGACGAAGAAAAAGTAGAGCGGATTCCACGACATGCTGAACCCTGTCTTGGTAAGCGGCCCCTGGGTGGTTTCGACGGGAATGCTTGCGAGAAGATTGATGGAGCCGATGGAGAGCAGACCGCCGGCGAGCGCTCCGGCCGCACCGACCATAAAACCCTCGAGAATGAACATGCCGACGAGCGCTCCGGCAGAAAAGCCGTAGGATTTCATGATCGCGATGTCGCGGCTTTTCTCGAAAACCGTCGTCACGAGAATATTGGCCACTCCGAACCCGGACACGACACCCACGAAAGCAACCAGGGACAGAACGATATAACCGATACGGGCGAACAGGGAAAGGATGCTCGCGTTCTCTTCCTGCCACGTGCTGCATTCGTATCCGGTTACGCGCTCCAGTTCTTCCGCCAGCGGCTCGTTGAGCAGCGGCTCTTTTACCTTGAGGGCTATCCCGGTCACCTTGTCTGCGGGCAGCCCTTCAATGAGCTGGCCGAACCTGAGCGATACGAAAACGCTGTTATCGACGGCATTGACGCCCGTAAAGAAAACACCTGAAACCTTGCATTGCCTTGACGGCCCCTCCGGAGGAACGACCGTCACCTCGTCGTCGAGTTTCAGGCCGAGATCCTCCGCCACGCTTCTGCCGACCAGAAGACTGTTCGGGGTTTTCCTGAAAAAAGCGAGATTTCCGGCTGTCAGCTTGTCGCCGATGCCGCTGATCGCATTCTCGCGCTCTATCATGACCCCTTTCATCAGAACCGGCCCGTTGAGATTTCCCTTGATGACGATAATCTGCGATTCGACATAGGGCGAGGCCGTAACCACGGCATCCGCATAGTTCTCCGATTCGAGGACACCGAGCACCTGGCGGTAGTTGCGAACCTCTTCACGCTCTTCTTTCTGGACGTTTTCCGTCACGAAGGCATGACGGCGCGCCTCTCGGCCGGAAAACAGATCGACCGGCAACGGCTCCAGCATCTCGCCTTTGACGGTTATGTGCGCAGCGACGTTGACTATCGTTTCGACAAACGAATCGAGCAGGCCTCTGGTCAGGGAGATCGTGGTGATCAGCACCATGGTGCTGACCGCGACGCCCGTAACGGTCGTAAGCGTCTGCCGGGGACGACCGGACAGATGTCTCAGCGCTATGGAAAAAACGGTCCTGAACATGATAAATCGGTACTCGCGTTTCGGCCGCCGACGGGATACGGCCCCGTCCGTGCGCTTCGCCCGCGGCAGGGCCTCTTCCCTCCCCCTGAATGCCTTGATCGACTTAGGGAATAAAGAATATTGGGATATATTGTAAAGTCTTTACTAATTATACATTTTTCCCGGCTATCATACAGGGGGCGAGCCGACGGATCACGGGGAAGAGGTGCTTCTTCCCGGCAGACGGAACCGGCAGCCTGATGAAACATCCATGTACCGGCAGGCGCCCCGCAGCAATTACTGTCCCGAAGTCCGAGGAATCATGAGCGACACAAACAATGTAACGGTAGACCGCAAGCAGAGCCATGTCGCGATCTGCCTGCACGGCGAGATCCGTTTTGACGCGAGAACGACCGGCTTCGAACGCTACGGATTCACGCACAATGCCGTCCCGGAGCTCGATTTCGACGAAATAGACCTCTCGACCGAACTTTTGGGCCGTCGTATTTCCTTTCCATTCATGATATCGTCGATGACCGGAGGATACGGCGAGGCCGAGCGCCTGAACCGGGTTCTGGCCGAAACGGCGGAAAAGCTCGGCATCCCGCTGGGCGTCGGGAGCATGCGCCAGGCCCTGGAAAGCTCCTCTCACAGGAAAAGTTTCAGCGTGGTCCGGGAAGCGGCGCCCTCCGTTCCGGTATTCGCCAATATCGGCGCCCCCGAGGTCGCCGCCGGCCTTACCGACCGTGACCTGCGGACTCTGGTGGACATCGTCGGAGCCGATGCGCTTATCGTTCATCTCAACCCCGCGCAGGAGCTGTTTCAGCCTGAGGGAAACACCGGCTTCCGGAACGTTCTCGCCGAACTGCGAAAACTGGTGGAAAAACTCGACGTACCGGTCATTGCCAAGGAAGTCGGCTGCGGGATATCGCCTTCGGCTGCCAGGGCGCTTGCCGACACGGGCATCCGGATCATCGACGTTGCCGGCGCCGGAGGGATCAGCTGGCAGAAAGTGGAAGAAGAGCGTTACATCCGGCGTTTCCGCAGCGACAGCCGCTTCAGCGCCACGGCGCTGCACGAGCTGCTCAACTGGGGCATCCCCACGGCCGAATGCGTGGAGGGCATCGCCGTGCTGAAAAAAGCGGACCCGCAGTACCATGAGCTCCGCATCATCGCTTCGGGAGGCATTTCGAACGGCGTTGACATCGCAAAAGCGATCGCTCTCGGTGCCGATGCGGCCGCATCGGCAGGCTTCCTGCTCAAGGCGCTGGACAAGGGGCTGCTCGAGGAAACCATCCTCACCTGGATGAACGACCTGAGAGCGGTCATGTTTCTTACCGGCGCGAAAAACATAGCAGAACTGAAACAAACCCCTATTTCGTTAAAAAAAGACATAGCTCCGCAATGAACATCGGCATAACCCAGGAACAGGTCGAACAAAAGTATACCAGGTATCACAAGCAGATCAACGAAGCTCTCGGCGAATGCTTCACCAAGGAGTCGCCGGAATCACTTTATGCGCCCGCACGCTATATCCTGGAAGGAAAAGGGAAAAGAATCCGCCCGTTCCTGACGCTCCTGGCATCGGAAGCCGTCTGCGGCGACTCGCGCAATGCGATGCATGCCGCCCTGGCCATAGAGATCCTGCATAACTTCACCCTCATGCACGACGACATCATGGACCAGGCCGACCTGAGGCACGGAAGGCCGACCGTGCATCTGCAATGGGATGCCAATGCAGCGATACTCTCGGGCGACATGATGATAGCGTTCGCCTACGAACACGCATTGAAAACAGCCACGAACCGGCATGTCGAACTCGTCCATATTCTCAACGATGCGAATATCACCATCTGCGAAGGCCAGGCGCTCGACATGGAACTCGAACAGAGAACCGACGCGACAATCGGAGATTATCTCGCAATGATATCGAAAAAAACCGGAAGGCTGATTTCAGCCGCGCTCGAAGCGGGAGGCGTCACGGGTGACGCCGATGCCGAACAGCTTGAACGGCTTGTTACGTTCGGGGAGAAAATCGGTCGGGCGTTCCAGGTGCAGGACGACTATCTCGATATCATGGCCGAGGACGGCAAATCGGGAAAAATCGCCGGGGGCGACGTCATCAACGGCAAGAAAACCTACCTGCTGCTGCGCTCTCTCGAACTCACCGGGGGCGAGCGGCGAAAAACCCTTCAGTCGGTCATCGACAACAAGGGAACCGAACCGGAACGCGTTCCCGAAATCCGTGCGATCTACGAAGAATGCGGGGTTCTCGACGAGGCCCGCCAGATCATCAACCGGGACACCGAGGATGCTCTTTCAGCGGTGGAATCCCTTCCTCATGCCGAGGGACGCGAGTATCTCAAGGGGTTTGCTCTCAAACTGATGAAGCGCGATTTTTAAACAGGATCGCACAGGAAACCGAACGACCGGGAGCATGAACCGAGCCGACGTGCCAGCCGAAAAGCTGGCCCTTCTGATCCTGTCCCGAATCCCCGGACTGGGTCCGGCAAGAATCAACGCTATCCGCCGGAACCTCGGATGCTCCGCCGAGATGCTGCGTGCAGGCGAACACGATTTCGGTTCGATACCCGGTATCGGCCCGGTACTGGCCCGCACCATCGCGGCATTTCTCCGCGACCCCGGCCGCATGAACCGGGTCAGAAAAGAAGCGGAGAACCAGTTCTCGCTTCTCGAACGCCATGGCGCCGAGCTGGTGACGCTCGACGACCCCTCCTACCCGCCGCTTCTGCGCGAAATCTACGATCCGCCGCCGTTCCTCTTCGTTCGCGGAGACATCCGCGCGGCAAGCGCCCCCTGCCTCTCGGTGGTAGGCACCCGCAGGGCTTCGCAATACGGCAGAAAAGCCGTCGACCTTTTCTGCCGGGAACTGGTATCGAACGGCATGACCATCGTCAGCGGTCTCGCGCACGGCATAGACACTGCCGCTCATACATCGGCGCTCGAAAACGGGGGCAAGACAATTGCCGTGCTTGCCGGGGGAGTAGACAATCCCTATACCGACCCGGCTGGAAATCTCTGGCCACGGATTGTCGAAAACGGCGCGCTGATTTCGGAAGAATGGCTTGGAAGCGAAATAACTCCGGCAAAGTTTCCCAAAAGAAACCGGCTTATATCCGGACTTTCGCTCGGAACGCTCATCGTGGAATCCGACAGCCGTGGCGGCTCCCTGATTACCGCAGCCTGCGCCCTCGAACAGAACAGGGAGGTCTTCGCGGTACCCGGCGGCATTTTTTCACGCCCGTCGAGAGGAACCAACGCCCTTATTGGAAAAAGCCATGCGAAACTCGCCGTGTCGGCAGAGGACATCCTGGAGGAAATCCGGCCCGGAACCTCGAGCAGCCATTCCTCCGGGGTCGAAACAGCCGACCGGCCCGAAAACGTCACGCCGGAGGAACAGCGCATACTCGGCAGCCTCGAAGACGAAGCGCTGCATGTAGACCTTATTGCGGAAAAAACCGGGATGTCTCCCTCGTCCCTGCTCGTCTGTCTTTTCGAGCTTGAACTGAAACATCTCGTCGAACAGCTGCCCGGTCAGTTTTTCCGCCGCCCGGCCTGATGCACCCGCGGCATCCTGCCGGTACCGGTTTTTATCGGGCCATGCAAGTTCGGACGCATTTCGACGTCCTACCAACTGGTATGCGGCTGTTTCCGCACCGAAAGGGCTGCGGCGGTCGCCGCAGGCAGCGGTTCGGACCGTGCCGAGTGCCTATAGTTTTTAAGCATGGAATTATTACCTTTGAAATACCGTGAGACGTTCGCCGGCCGAACGGCATTTCCAAACAAAACGAGAGATCAAATTATGAAAATGACGTCCAGAAATTCAGCGATTACAACACTGTCACGAGGTATGCTCGCCGCCCTGCTGCTGAGCTTCGTCTTTATGGTTCCGAACGCCTTCGCAGCCGGTGAAAAAACCGGTGTCGTCGATGTCGCGAAGGTCATCCAGCAGATGCCCGAAACGAAGAAAGCCGAAAATATCCTGAAATCGACGAGCACCCAGTGGAAAGGGTCTCTCGACAAGCTCAAGAAGGACTTCGAAAGCGCCGCCGCCAGCTATGAAAAACAGAAGGCCGGCCTCTCGAAAGCCGCAAGGGAGCAGAAGGCCAAAGAGCTTGAACTGAAGCTCAAGAACGCACAGAAGTTCCAGATGGACAAGTTCGGTCCCGGCGGGGCGCTCGACAAGAAAAAAGCCGAGCTTTTCGCGCCCATCCGCGCCAAAATGCTCGCCGCGGTAAAATCGGTTGCCGACAAGGAAGGCTTCAGCCTGATCATCGACAAGCAGGCAATGGTCTACGGCGGCAGCGCGATTGACATCACGGCCAAGGTGATCGCCCAGTTGAAGTAATAACCGGGAAACCCTCTCTTGCCTCGTTGTATCGACCGCATTCTCGTTTCCTGCCTTACGATCTGCATATTCGGCTGCACGGCTCCCCGCGATGGGGAGCACACAGCCGATACGCGGTTTCTCGGTGAGGACCAGCCCGTCCAGGAAAGCTGGAACATCACCATGAAAATATTCAAGGAAGACAACATACAGGCTGTCGTGAAAGCCGGTCATTTTGCGGAGTACAAAAAAAAAGATATAATCACCCGTCAGCTCGATGACGGCGTGGTGGTTGTTTTTCACGACAGCGCCGGGAACCCTTCATCGCGGCTCACCGCCGAAAGAGGCATTGTCCATGACAATAACGACATGGAAGCCTTCGGCAATGTTGCCATTCATTCCGGAGACTCGACCGTCATCAACACGGAATACATAAAACGGTTCGACAGGGACAGGCGGCTGTGGTCGGACAAATACGTCACTGTCCGCAAGCCGGGTGAAACCATTCGGGGTTATGGCTTTGAAAGCGACGAGTCGCTGAAACACTATACTATTTTCAACGCAAGCGGTGAAGCGGAAACCGGCCGTTGAGGCCTCGCTCACCGACATTGCAAAAAAAAAGAACCGGCCTTCTTGCCGTAAAACGTTATTCTGCTCCATGAGATTACATCTGCTGAAGTCCAAAATCCACAACGCCATCGTCACAAGCGGAGACCTCGAATACGAAGGCAGCATAACCATAGACAGCGAACTGCTCGACCTCGCCAACATGCTTCCGAATGAAAAAGTGCTCTGCGTCAACAACAACAACGGCGAGCGGTTCGAAACCTATATTATCGAAGGCAGGGCGGGATCGAGGGAAATTCAGCTCAACGGCGCCGCGGCCCGCTGCGCGCTGCCGGGGGATGAAATCATCATCATGGCATTTGCGGAAATCGAGGAGGACGCGGCAAGAAGCTTCAAGCCGATGATCCTGATCGTCGATAAACAGAACAATCCCAAACGACGCCACCTTGTCGGCGAAGAGGACAACCCGCTGTAAAAAGCCTGCGATTGTCGGTATATCTTCAAAGCAGAAATATTCCTTTTGACTTTTTACTTTTGATCCTTGACTTTTCATCCATGTCGTTGGCAATCATCATCATGGCTGCGGGAAAAGGCACCCGCATGAAATCGGATATGGCAAAGGTACTGCACGAAGCAAACGGCAGGCCCATCGTGGAGTACGTTCTCGACAAGTCGGTGTCCCTGAGGCCTGAAAAAATCGTCCTGATCGTAGGCCACCAGGCTGAAAAGGTGAAGAAGGCCACGGCGACATTCCCTGTCGAGTGGGCGCTCCAGGAACCGCAGCTCGGAACCGGACATGCCGTCATGCAGGCGGAAAACGCGTTGAAAGGATTCACGGGCGACATACTCATTCTTTCGGGCGACGCGCCGATGGTCAGACAGACGACGCTCGAAAGCCTCCTCGAAAGCCACAGGAAAGAAAACGCCGCGGCCACGGTCCTCAGCGCGGAACTCGAGGACCCTTCGGGATACGGGAGAATCATCCGTCATGGAGACGGCGGCAGCGTACTGAAGATAGTGGAGCACAAAGATGCTTCCGGGGAAGAGCTTGCCGTAAAGGAGATCAACTCGGGCGTCTATGTTTTCAGGGCCGGGATTCTTTTCGACGCGCTGCAAAGCATCACGAACGACAACGCCCAGGCGGAGTACTACCTGACCGACGTCTTTTCGATCTGTTTCAGGAAAGGTCTGAAGGTCAGCGCCTTCAAGACCGGCGATGCAGATGAAATAAAAGGCATCAATACCAGGGAACAACTTCTGGAAGCCGAAAAGCTTCTTTCCTGAATCCTGCCAGGCAGAGACCGGAAATCAGGCAAGCGGGCTGATCGAGGATGGCGAGTCGCCGGACGTCCCTCCGGAAGCAGTGCGGGTCGTCCGCTCCAGGACAGCGGCCGTTTCATTACATCGCCCCAGCAGGACTTCGCTCCGGCCCCTGAGAAGATCGAGGCCGGCGATCATCCGCTCCACGTTGCGCCTGCACTCGCCAAGCGCTTCGTTCACCTCTCCTGCCATCTCGCTTCTCGCCACCTCGTCGCATCCGGCCGCACAGGAACGCCCCAACTCCTTTTCACAGGCCGACAGAGAAGCCTCCATCCTCAGGATTTCTCCATCAATCAGGTCAAGGGCTGTATCGAGAGCATCGTTGTTCATGGCTCGACGGGGTTGGACGGTTAAGGAAAACACACACGCTCCGGCGACGGCGCCGACGAGTCGGAGCAGAGCCCGGCCCGCCTGGTAATGTAAGGATTGAACCCCGGTCCTGAAAGACGCCTTGACGCCCGGAAGGCGTAACGGACAGGTATACGGGTGCTTCCTGAACGGAAAGCATCAGTAGAGAAACATGGGTTTTCCCAGGACATGCCGCATCTTCGGCCTGTAGGCCTGACTGTCGTACAGCTCCGTCACATCCACCCGCTTGTGGTGTTTCGTCACCTCTTCGAGCGGGAAACTGGAATACAGGCCGTTTCTGAGCGCGACCATGACGCCGAAATTTCCGGCATTGACGAGATCGACGGCAAGCTGCCCGAAATTGCAGCTCACCATGAGATCCAGCGCATCGGGGATACCTGAACGCATGAGGTAGCCGAGCGGCTGGCATATGATTGCTTCTCCGGTAAGCATCGAAAGCGTCTCTTTCGTAAGCTGGCCTATCCCTCCTGCATAACCACCGTTTTCATCGGCGCTTCCGCGGCAGTACTCTATGAATTTGTTTCCCTCCATACGGGCACCCTCGCTGATAGCGACCATGGCATAATTACTGGCATTGGCGGCCTTGTCGGCGATCAGCATATCGGCAAGTTTTTCCGGGTCGAAGGAAACCTCGGGAATAAGCGCCCGGTCTATGCTCGCAAGGTATGCGCTGATAAGGCAGGTTTCTCCGGTATTGCTTCCGAAAAGTTCGACGATGGTAATGCGTTCGTGGGAGCCGGCACTCGTCCTGAGCTGATGAATGAACTGAACGCTTCTTGTCACGGCCGTACCGAAACCGATACAGTAATCCGTACCGAAAACATCGTTATCCATGGTTTTCGGTATGGCGATAATCCTCAGCCCCTGCCGTGAAAGATGTTCGGCATAAGCGATGGTATCGTCCCCGCCGATGACGATCAGGGCATCGATGCCGAGGGTTTCGATGACCCGCTCGATATGCGGTGAGCTGTCGAAGTGTGCTGAATTGAACATGCCCGGTCTGAAACCGGAAAAGCCGCGCAGGAACACCGGAATATCCTTCTTCGAAAGATTGCCGGGATTGATACGGCTCGAGTGAAGAAACGTGCCCCCCGTACGGTCGATTTTCCGCACCGTTTCACGAGTGAGCTTTACGCACTGTGAAAAACGACGCTGTGCATCCGCGGGATCAGTATTCAGGAGGCCGCTCCATCCTCTCATGATGCCCAGAACGTCGAACCCCGACTCCTCGGACCTGGTAACGATGGTCTTGATGCAGGCATTGATGCCGGGAGCGTCGCCGCCGCCGGTGAGTACCCCGATTCTCATGTAGCTGGAACTTAACCTGCCCCGATCCCGAATCCGGTGAAACGGGATCGGGGCACAAGCCTTACTTTCTGCTGCGTCTGGGTTTCGATCCGCCGTTTTCCGCGGCGAGCTTCTTTCTTGCCTGTGATGCGAGTTTCTCGGGCGAATGGCTCTCCATCTCCTTGCCGGGGGCATCGAGTTCTCTTGATTTCATGGAATAGAACTCTATGAGATTGCCGTCCGGGTCCATGACGAAAAACGCCCGTCCCTCCCTTCTCTGCGCCGGGCGCGTCACCAGATGCACACCGAGGTCATCGAGATGATCCGCCGCCTCGTCGATTTCCGCATCGCTGGCAAGCCTGAAGCCGAAATGATCGACCCTGATATCACGAGCCTCCGGCACACCGGGCGTTTCGGCCTTGACAAGCACTATCATATCTGAATTGACCCGCAGGTACGAGATATTGGCGCCGGCCCTGAACTCGACCTTCAGCCCGAGAATACCGACATAAAATTCTTCGGCCGCCCGTATATCGTTGACCCTGAGGGTAATCTGGTTAATCCCCGTCAGCTTCATTTTCGTCATTGTCCAATGCTTTGGAGGCTCCGGCCTGTTCTTCTATCCTGTAGTCGTATCGACCACCGAGAAATTCCTCGATCGCCTGCTGCGCGGATTTCCGGCGGCTTTCGAATTCGAGACTTATCGCAACCTGTTCGGGAAAAACCTTGTCCGATTCAGACTCGCTTGCCGGATTACGGATCATTTCCTTGTAGGGAAGCAGTTTCTCCTCGAGTTCGGCACGTTCTTCGTCATGAACCTCTTTCGCCCTCTTCGACATCGCCACGACCGATTCGTAGAGGTTATCGTGCATGTCCCGAAGCTTGTTCAGATCGACAGGGTTTACAGACATGGCATCTTCTTGTTTTACTTGTTTAAAAGAAAATCGTTGATCATTCCGGTCACTTCGTCGACAGCTTTCTGCAGATCGTCGTTGACGACCTGCCTGTCGAACAGGTAAGCCTGTGACAGTTCGAAACCGGCCCGTTCCAGCCGAACCCGCAGTGCGGCCTCGTCTTCGCTGTCCCGCTCTTTCAGGCGTTTTTTGAGCTCATCGAGACTCGGCGGCTTCAGAAAAACAAGCAGCGAACGGTCGGGGAAGCTCTTTTTGAGGTTCAGCGCCCCTTTGACGTCGAGATCGAGCAACAGATTTTTCCCGGAGTCGATGGCTTCTTCGGTTTTATCGAGCAGTGTCCCGTAATAGTTGCCGAAAAAATGTTCGTACTCGATAAAACCGTTGTTTCTGATTTTCTCCTCGAATTCCTTTCTGGACAGATAATGGTAATTGACCCCGTCCGTTTCCCCCTCCCTCATGGGGCGGGTCGTCGCGGAAACCGAAAATTCGAGGTTGCCTATTCTCTCCATGACCATCCTGGCGACGGTCGATTTACCGGTACCCGACGGCGCAGAAAAAACTATGAGCTTTCCTGGTTTTTCTCTCATCTGTTCCGCGGCCCGAAAACGTGACGGGCTCCTGATTGTTGCACATTCTGTATCGGAAAACGCCGCTATTCGATATTCTGGATCTGTTCACGTATCTTTTCCAGCTCTTCCTTGACGTGAACGATCTTCTGGGAAATGTCGGCGTTCTGGGACTTGGACGCGATCGTGTTCGCCTCCCGCAGCTGTTCCTGGAGGAGAAAATTCAGTTTTCGTCCGGATCCCGCCTCTTCATTGAGCAGTTCCTCGACAAAAAACTTGTTATGGCTCGCAAACCGTGTACACTCCTCGGTTATATCGAGCTTGTCGGCGGCGAGAACGAGCTCCATTTCCAGCCTGTCCCGGCTGTATGCAGCCTCGTTATTCGCGATCGCTGAAATTTTTTCCGCCAGCCGCTGGCGAACCGCATCCATGTTGCCTCGCGACAGCAGACGGACCTCTTCCAGCGCGGCATTTATCGAGGCTATGCGTTCCTGAAAATCGCCTGCGAGTTCCGCGCCCTCCTGCAATCTCATTTTCTTGAGATTTTCCGCGGCCCCGACAAGCGTATCGCGGACGAAAGGCCAGATTTCATCGGTCTGTTCGAGAAGCTTGCTGCCGGAATCGAATATTTCCGAAAACCGGAGCAGATGATCGAGCAATACCGGAGCATCTATGCCCGCCTCCTGCCTGACGGTCTCGAGCAGCGCCTTGCAGGCCTTTGTTTTTTCGACGTTCACTGAAAAAGGCATCTGCTGCTCGTCGTCGAGCTGAACCTGGATATAGGCTGAAATCTTGCCTCTCTGAAAAAAGGACCTGATCAGGTCCCTGGCATCGAGTTCATATGACGAGAACTGGCGGGGAAGCTTGACGCTGATTTCGGCGAAACGGTTGTTCACCGAACGGATTTCGGCAACGACACGGACTCCGCTTTTCACGCATTCCGCGCTGCCGTAGCCGGTCATGCTTTCCAACATAGTTCCGAAAGGTTAGATTCATGGAAACAGGAACACCCGCAGGGGGCTGCCCTGCAGGGTACCTGGAGAAGCGTGTGTATTGCCGAAAAGCCTCTTATTTGCGAAGGTCGAGATCGGCAAGAACCTTGCGATACCGCTCGATATCGTTCTTGTTGAGATACGCGAGGAGTTTCTTTCTTTTCCCGACAAGCTTGAGCAGACCATGACGCGAATGATTGTCTTTCGGATGCTCTCTCAAATGTTCGGTAAGATCCCTGATACGTCTGCTGAAAATGGCAATCTGAACCTCAGCCTGTCCGGTATTCTGCTCGCCGCCTCCGAACTGCTTGATAATATCTGATTTGGTTTCCTTTGTCAGACTCATGAACTGTCATTTAATGGTTATAATCACAAGGTCCTGAATATACTATTATTTATGAAATTGCTTCGCCTCTTTTTCATCTTTCTGTAACTGGCGCCGTAAATCATCGATGGAGCGGAACCGGATCTCGTCACGCAACCTGTCCAGGAGGTAAAACGTCAGTTTCATGCCGTAGAGCTCCCCTTCGTGATCGAGTATGTGGGCTTCAACGGAGGGCCCGTCCTTCGCGGAAACCGTTGGCCTGGTCCCGATATTCATCATGGCCCTGTATTCCCTGCCCTCGATGAAGATGGACGCGACATAGACACCGTTTTTCGGCAGCAGCTTGTCCGGGTTCCCGATACGGAGATTGACCGTTGGAAACCCTATGGTTCTCCCTCGTTTCGCGCCGTGCACGACCTCGCCGGAAATCATGTACGGAGCGCCGAGGAAAAGATTCGCTTCCCTGATGCGGCCTTCCAGAAGAAATGTGCGAATTCTGGTGCTTGAAAAATGCTCGGCCTGGAGACGGACCTCGTCGACGACATCCACGGAAAAACCTTTCTTTGAGGCCAGTCTGCGCAGCGTGCTTGCCCCGCCCTTTCTGTTGCGCCCGAAACCGTGATCATAACCGATGACGATACGCCGGGCACCGATCAGATCGATCAGCACCGAATCTATGAAGGATTCGGAACTCTGCGAAGCAAAAGCGCTGTCGAAATTCACCACGAAAAGCCATGCAACCCCCAGAGACTCGATCAGCATGGCTTTTTCCTCGAGCAGGGTCAGCAATCGGGGCGGGTCCTGCGAATCCGCGGCGACAACCTGGCGGGGATGCGGTTCGAACGTCACGACGACGCTCCGCAATCCGCGCGCCGCGGCCGTATCGACGAGCTTGCCGATTATACGACGGTGACCGGCATGAACCCCGTCATACGAACCGACGGTAACGACGGAAGGTGCGGGCTCGAAATCCACCTTTTCGCCGGTAAAATAATCCGTGACCCGGCCATCCCTATACAAAACGACACGCATAACCCGCTGCTTGCTTGCTTTCCTGCCGGACATCCTCCGGCTATAAAACGGCCTCGACCGTAACTGTAGAGTCAAAAGATTTCCTCCCCTCCCCTGTTCCGGCAGAGGGAATGGAGGCTGTCAGGCCTCCCCGGTTTTTCCACACGCTCTCGCGTCCCGGACAATGGCGTCGATGGTTCCGGCGACGGTGAACGCGTCGGAAACGCTGAAATCGCCTATGGACGTTCGCCTCAGCGTATGCAGATACGCCCCCACACCGAGCCTCCGGCCCAGATCATGGGCAAGAACCCGTATATAAGCTCCCTTGGAGACGGTTACACGGAAATACACATAAGGAAGCTCGACAGAGGTTATCTCGAAATCCCTCACATCTATCTCGCGGGCCTTGCGTTCCTTGACTTCCTGCCCTTTTCTCGCAAGCTCGTAGAGGCGTTTTCCCTGATGCCAGACGGCGGAATGCATTGGCGGCTGCTGCATCTGACGGCCCTCGAGACCGCGGGCGGCCGCCCGAATATCCCCGGAAGTCAGATGATCGATACCACAGTGCCCGTACTCGCATGTCTCCGTATCGTGGCTTTCCGTAACCGCTCCGAGCTTGATAATGCCCTCGTAGACCTTGTCGAGCACCTCGAGGGACGATATTTCCCGTGTTTTTTTACCGGTAGCGAGAATGAGCAGTCCGCTCGCCCTGGGGTCCAGCGTACCGCAATGCCCGACCTTGCGGCGCAGGCCCACACCGGTATAGGTATTTCTGACCTTGGCGACGACATCGAACGAAGTCCAGCCCACAGGTTTGTCCACGAGCAGAAAATCGCCACTCTCGCTCACCGTCTTCATCCCTTCCTGTATACTCATGACTGAAAGGCGGACGTTGCCGCTTCGAAAAAAAACGCAGCCCTCACTTCGAACCGCCGAGAGCCTCTTTCAGAAGTCGCTCGATCCTGTCCGCCTGCTCGAAAAGCCTGTCTTCATAAAACTCCAGTTCGGGAATGCGCCTGAACTGGTGACGGATCCGGGCGGAAAGCAGCTTCCTGATATAGCGCGTTTCGTTCTGCAGATGCTCCATGGCTTCCTGCCGCTGTGCATCGCTTCCTATGACGGAAACATATATCCTCGCTATACCGAGATCGGCGGTGACCTTTACTTCGGTGACCGTCAGCAACGGTCCGCTTCGGGGAAGCTCCTTTTCAAAAATCGCACCGAGTTCCTTCCGCAGAAGCGATGCGACCTTGTCCGTACGAATAGACATGGTTCTGCTGTAATTGATCGTTCACGCTCAAAGCTTCCGCTTCTTCTCGACGATACGGTAAGCCTCGACAATGTCGCCCACCTTGATATCGCCGTACCCCTTCAGGTTCAGACCGCACTCGTATCCGGCATCGACCTCCTTTACATCGTCCTTGAAACGCTTGAGCGAATCAAGCTCTCCTTCATAGATCTGAACGCCGTCACGCAACAGGCGAACCTTGGAATCCCTGCTCACCTTGCCGTCGAGCATGTAGCAGCCCGCGACGTTACCGACTTTCGGCACCTTGAAAACCTGACGTATCTCGAGAGAGCCGACGCTCTCTTCGTGCAGTTCGGGAGAAAGCATTCCTTCGAGAGCCTGCTCGATATCCTCGATGACATGGTAGATAACGCTGTAGAAGCGGATATCGAGGTCCTCCTTTTCGGCGAGTTTCTTCGCGTTGACATTGGGCCGCACCCTGAAACCGATGATGATCGCATCGGAAGCCGCCGCGAGCAGCACGTCGGTTTCGGTAATCTGTCCCACACCCTGGTGAATGATCTGAACCTTGACCTCCTCGTTGTGGATTTTCATCAGTCCGTCGGCAAGGGCCTGAATGGAACCGTCCGTATCCGCCTTGATAATGACGCTGAGCTCCTTCATCAGACCTTCCTTGATCTGACGGGCTATGCTGTCGAGCTTTACGCGCGTGCTCCGGCGGAACTCGTGCTCCCGGCGGATAATCTGACGCTTCTGCGCGATATCCTTGGCTTCCCTGTCGGACAGGGTTATGGCGAATTCGTCCCCGGACTGGGGCAGGTCCTCGAAACCCAGCACCCTTACGGGCTGCGAGGGACCGGCTTCCCTGATGCGCCGTCCACGCTCGTCCATGAGCGCGCGCACGCGTCCAAGGGTATTACCGGCCACGAACGGATCGCCGACGCTGACAAACCCGCGCTGGACCAGCACCGTCGAAATGACGCCCTTGCCCTTGTCGAGTTCCGCCTCCACGATGATCCCCCTTGCGGGGACCTCCCTTGAATAATTGGCCTTGAGTTCGCGTATTTCAGCTTCGGTCAGCACCTTCTCCATCAGAGCGTCGACCGCGATTCCCTGCTTGGCGGAAATCTCCTGGCACTGGTATTCACCGCCCCAGTCCTCGACGAGAACCCCGGCTTCGGAAAGCTGGGTCTTGATTTTTTCGGGATTGGCCTCCGGCTTGTCGATTTTGTTGATAGCGACGACAATCGGCACTTCGGCAGCCTTGGCATGGTTGATCGCCTCGATGGTCTGCGGCATGACGCTGTCATCGGCCGCCACCACGAGAATAACGATATCCGTAACCTGCGCGCCCCTCGCCCGCATGGCCGTAAAGGCCTCGTGGCCCGGGGTGTCGAGAAAAGTTATTTTTCGATCGGCGTCGACCGTCACTTCGTAAGCGCCGATGTGCTGTGTGATTCCGCCGGATTCTCCCGCGACGACATTACTGTTGCGAATGTAGTCGAGCAGCGAGGTCTTTCCGTGATCGACATGTCCCATGATGGTAACGACCGGGGGACGGATCATCATGTCTTCGGGATTGTCCTCCAGTTCCTCGACATCGGTGGCTTCGACTTCCGAAACGAATTCCGCCTCGAAACCGAACTCGATAGCGATAAGCTCGATGGTCTCCTTGTCGAGGCGCTGGTTGATCGTCACGAATTTTCCCATCTGGAAGCACTGCTGGATAATCTCCTTGGCGTTGATGCCCATGAGATCCGCCAGTTCGTGAGCCGTAGCGAACTCGGTGACGCGAATAATACTGCGCTGGGCCTCCCTGAAAGCATCCGCGGCTTCCTGTTCCTTTTCACGCTCCAGTTTCCGCATTTTGCGGAACTTCTGCCTGGAACTCGCGCTTCCTCCTCCCTCTTCCATGCCGGAGATCGTACTGCGGATATTCTGGGCGATAACCTTTTCATCCACCTCGGGCTTCTTCTTTTTACGCCCTTTCTTGCGCTTGCCCATTCCGGCGCCGCCCGAAAGCATGCCGCCTTCGGTACCGGGCCCCTTTCCCTGGGATTTTTTCTTTGCAGCGTCCTTGTCCTCTCCGAACTGCTCGTCATCCTTGGAAACGACATCGAACTCACCCTTGAGTTCGTCGGCCTGTTCACTGAAACGTTTTTTACGTTTTTTCTTTTTCTTCCCGTCCGCACCCCGATCGAGCGCCCCCTGAACGTCGATCGTACCGACAACCGTGAGGCCGCCGATATTACGGGGGCTATCGAAGGTAACCTGCGAACCCTCGGGGGCCTCGGCTTCGACGTCACCGGGCGCCGCGTCAGCCGCCGAAGGCTGAGTGACTTCGGTCTCGGCAGGCGCTTCCGCCTCCTTCGACAACGGTTCCGACGACACGGTCTCCTCCGCTTCGGCCGGTTTTTCGGGTGCCATCTCGGTTACGGACGCGACAGGAGTCGCTTCAGGCTTCGGCTGAACAGGCTGGGGCGTATCGGGTTTTCCGCTTATGATATCCTTGAGATGCTGCTCTTTTTCATACGTTTTTCTCGACTGCTCCTCCAGACGGGACAAACGCATTTGCTTCTCCTGGCGAATCTTGCGGGTTTCATCCATCAGACGCTTTTCATCGCTGAAATGCTCCAGAATCAGTTCGCGCATGGGGTCCTTTACCATGGATGAGGTAGAAGCGACCTTTCCCCCCTCCTCCTTGACGAAATGCAGGACCTCCTGCGGGCTTACCTGCAGCTCCCTTGCAATATCACTTATCCTGTATTTCTGCTCCTTTCCCTCAACGGACATACAACCTCCTCTGGATTTGTAACTGATTACCCTGTTTGCCCGGCTCTCCGGCCGAAAGCCTCAGATCGCAAAACAATCCCGGACACTCGATCTGATCTATTTTCGCCCTTGCAACTCTCTGCGCGTTTCGTTCAGACAGAAAACCGCAAACGGAAAAAGATTCCGCGGCAATGCCGCACGGCCTACTCTTCGACAGACTGTTCTCCGGTTTCGGCAGCCGTTTCCCCGGCATCATCCGCGGCAGCATTCGCTTCCTCGTCGGCGATATCCTGCAGGTCGGCCTCGTTGAACTGATCCTTTACCGTCTTGTAAATATTTTCGGCAATCTTCTTCCAGTAGCGCCGCTCGTCCTCGGTCAGCCTGACCTCCCTCGTCTTGCCCGGCGTTTTTCGACCCTTGCTGAAAATAATCGGATCGTCGCTCTTCGTCTGGCCGAGAAGGGCCTGTTCGATTTCCTCGACACCGGCCTTGAGCACCTTCTTGGCGGTATCCATTCCCGCATCGAGAAGCTGGTAGATCATATCGTCGCCGAACTCCTCGCGGAACTCGATAATGTCTATATCGTTCGGATCTTCGAGCGACTTGTCGATGACATCACGGTATACGTCGATTTCATAGCCGGTAAGACGTTCCGCAAGGTGAATGTTGTTGCCGTTCTTGCCGATAGCGTACTTGATCTGTTCCGGTTTCAGCATGACCCTCGCTTTCCGGGTTTTCATGTCCGCATGAACCGTCATCGGATCGACCTTCGCCGGCTGCAGCGCCCGGGCGATGAAAATCTGCGGTTCGTCGGTATAATAGATGACATCGATATTCTCGTTGTTGAGTTCCTTGACGATGCTCTGAATACGCTTACCCCGGTAACCGACCGTGGCCCCGACGGGATCGATTCTGGAACTCGTCGATTCGACGGCAACCTTGGCCCTCTCACCCGGCACCCTCGCGATACCCTTGATGACGATCAGTCCGTCGAGAATCTCGGGGACCTCGCTCTCGAAAAGCTTATAAAGGAAACGGTCGTCGACTCTCGACACGATAACCTTCATGCCGCCGTCGGGTTTTTCCTTTTCGACGACGCTGCCGTCGTCCTGCCTGATCTTCACCTTTTCCCTTTCGATACACTTGACATAGAGCTTCATCCGGGGCGTCCGCCTCGGATTGTCTTTCTTCATCATCTCGGACTTCGGCAGCACCAGCTCGACACGATGGTCTTTCGAGGTATTGTAGGTAAAAATAACCTCTCCTGAACGGATCTGGTACATTTCGCCCGCCACGACCTCTCCGACCTTCTCGAGGCATTCTTCATAGACAACCTGCCGTTCGAGATCGCGAACCTTTTTCTGGACGGACTGCTTGATGATCTGGATGGACTTTCTGGAAAGATAGTCATCGAGCTTGATCGGCCCTTCCTCGTAGTAATCGCCGAGTTCGAGCGAATCGTCTATCTCGCGGATCTCGTCCAGGCTTATCTCGATGGCGGGAAGATCGACCTCGTCGACGATTTTCTTCAGGATATACACTTCGAAATCACCGCGTTCGGGATTGATGAATATATTCGCCTCGACTTCCGGATCGTAGTCTTTTCGGAGCTGCTTCTGTATGATATCCTTGAGCAGATCGGCGATATCCATCTTGACCGCCGCACTTTCCGCACGCTTTTCGATAAAGACTTTCGACTGCTCGATCTCTCCAAAAGCGCTGGCAATGAGTGCCTTGCGGTCCTGCTTTTCTCCCTTTACCTGCTTTCTGCCCATCTCTGTGTAATTCCGTTTTTTTAAAGAAAATACAGCTTCCTTCGTTTTCCTGTCAGAACTCGACTTCCACGACTGCCTCGATAATTCTGTCGAGACCGATGGCCAGGGGTTCGATTCGCCCGCCGCCCTTCTTCCCGCCGGATTTCGACGGTTCGAGCAGAATGAACGGTTCATCGCTCCCGATCTCGGCCCTGAGAAGCCGTCCCCTTATTTCATGTTGCCGGTCGTCGTCGCCGGCGAAGCGGACACGAAGCAGACGTCCGGTATGACGCCGGTACTGACGGACATTTTTGATCCGCCCGCCGATTCCCGGAGACGAAACGGTCATTTCGCCCCCGTCTCCGACCAGCGTTTTCATTTCCGTATCGGCTTCGAAGGCGTCAAGCAGCCTCCGGTTGAGCTCGACACACTGGTTAATCGCTATCCCCTCGTCGGTATCGACCAGCACCTCTATCTTTCTCCGGCTGCCGGATCCCTTTTCTACGATATCGACAAGGAACACATCGGGCCTTGCCGAATCGCGCATTTCAGCGGCATATTCCGAAACGGCATCCTGAATGAATGACCGCAACCTGCTTTCCGTATCCACCACTACCGAACGTTTAAATCCCGAAAACAAAAAAAAGTGGGCCGCACCCACTTTCAAAAAAACCAACTTTCGCCTTCAGATGAAGTTAAATCTACAAAAAAAGCTCAATAGTTCAAGGGCATACCCGAAAAGAGCCTTTCTTGCGAAAGCTAAACATCCCGATCCTTGATGTGGGTCTCGATCACCTCGTAATCCGTCTCTTCCGCCCGCGGGGCGGAAGCGTCACCCGGCTGCCGGAAATGCCGTCCGTTTCGGGATGAGAAAAAATTCCGGAGAAAAAAACGGAACAGCATCCTCGCCACCAGGAATACGGCAACAAGCAACAGCAGAAATTTCAACATCGTTCCAGGGTTTTTCCCGATCGTTCATAAATTCGCCCCGTCGGGGGGCTCGCCGTCCCGGAGCAGGGCCGCGAGCCGGGCCTCATCGACACAGTGCCTGAAAACCTCGACCCCGTCGATACAGACGACGGGAATGGCCCAGCGATACCTGCCCAGAAGCACAGGGTCTTGTGCAATATCGATCTTTTCGAGAATGAAAGGGATATCGCGCCTCACCTTTTCCAGGACCGGCACGACCTTGTCGCACAGGGAGCACCCTGCTTTCGTATACAACGTGACTGTTTTTCCTGTCAGCATGTCGCTGCTGATTCCGATCCGTCGGGGTTATCGCGGAGCCTGGCGATAACCGCGTCCATGTCGAGATTATCCTGTCCGGACGTGTTCAGATTCTTCAGGCCGAACCGCCCGGAGCGAATCTCGGCCTCCCCGACGAAAAGAGCGAAATCCGCATGCATCCGGTTGGCCTCGCGCATCTGCGCCTTCATGCTTCTTTCGCAGAGATCCATTTCCGCGCTGATTCCCGCCGAACGAAGGCTGTTGCAGAGCGTGACGGCGCGGGAGACAAGCGCCCTGTCCTGCAGGACGACGTAGACACGGGGGCCGCTCCCGCCGATATGCCGCAAAAGCCCCTGCTTTTCCATTACTATCAGCAGCCGCTCCATACCGACGGCGAAACCCGCCGCGGGAATGTCGGTCTTCGCCCCGAGCTGCCGGGCCAGGCCATCGTAACGACCGCCTCCGCCGAGAGCGTCCTGCGCTCCAAGTTCCGGACTTACGACCTCGAACGCCGTATGACAGTAATAATCCAGGCCCCGGACAAGCAGAGGATCGACGGAATATGCGATGTCCCGCTCGTCAAGGTAGCCAAGCACCTGCCCGAAGTCGTCGCGCGCGCCCTGGTTCAGGTAGTCGTGCAGTTTCGGTCCGCCGGCAACAATGTCGCGGACGGCCGGATTTTTCGAATCCAGAATACGCAGCGGATTTTTTTCGAGCCTTTCGCGGGAAGGCTCGTCGAGGTCCGCGGCATGCGGAACCAGATACGCTCTCAGGGCCTCCCTGTAGCGGACACGGTCCTCCATATCCCCGAGCGTGTTGATCCGCAATCGCAGCCCCCTGATCCCGAGAGCCGTAAACACCTGCATCATCAGCCCGATGACCTCGGCAACGGCCTCGGGAGAAGACGCCCCCAGCAACTCCGCGCCGAACTGGGAGAACTGCCTCTGGCGGCCGGCCTGCGGCCGTTCCTTGCGAAAAAGGTCGGCGATGTAATACAGCTTGTGAACAGGCGCGGTTGCCGAAAGATTTTTCTGCAGGAACGCCCGCATCACCCCTGCCGTCATCTCGGGTCTCAGGGTTATCGAACGACCGCCCGGATCGGGTTCGAAGGTGAACATTTCCTTGCCGACGATATCCGTCGCCGCGCCTATGCTTCGCCGGAACAGCTCGGTATACTCGAAAGCCGGTGTTCGAATTTCCTGAAACCCGTACAGTTCCGCAACGCCGCCGATCACGTTCTCGATGTGTTTCCACGCAGCGATCTCCTCGGGAAATATATCTCTCGTACCTTTTACCGCCCGGTATGCCGACATAAACGATTCGTTCGTTGAACCCTGTTCATTACTCTATATCTGCGGAAAATCCTTCTCTTCCTCCCTGAAAAGCGCAAGCACCTCGGTAACGGAAGAGGCCGACAACAGCCGTTCCCTGACATCCTCCCGACCCGCCAGGCGGGTTATCCTGCCCAGAAGCTTCAGGTGTTCCGCCAGCATCTCCTCGGGAGTGGCCAGCAGAAAGATGATCTGTACGGGCTCGTTATCGATCGAATCGAAATTTATCCTGCTTTTCAGCGTCGCCAGGGCAAGCACGGGAGACGATACCGCTTCCGTTTTGGCATGCGGCAGGGCGATCTGCTTGCCGATTCCGGTGGACATTTCCTTTTCTCTCTTCAGTACATCGCGGCGAAGCTTTTCGTGATCCTTCACACCGGGATGCCCGGTAACGATCGAGAGCATCGCATCTATCACCTCCGCCTTGGTGGCGAGCTCAAGATTCAACACTATGCAGCTTTCTGAAAGCAGGCCTTCAATCTTCATTATGAAAACACACTTAATGTTGTCGCCCCCCCGGAAAGGCCGGTATATCAAGGACTTTGAAAAAGGAAGGTACAATAAAAAAAAACATTTTCTTACTCGTCACTGACCGTTCAGCGATCCGGCAAAAAACGAATAGAGGTAGAGCAGCGGAGCTATGAACATGACCGTATCGAAACGGTCGAGCACGCCCCCGTGGCCGGGAATGACCGCGGATGAATCCTTGACTCCCGCTTCGCGCTTGAACATGGATTCGACCAGGTCGCCAAGCGGACTGAATACACCGATAAACACTCCGGCACCGATCACGAAAGCAGGGTGGAGACCCGAATCGAATGCGGCAAAGATAATCGCCCCGAGAACACTGCCGAAACAACCGGAAAGAAAACCTTCCCAGGTCTTGCGGGGGCTGATGCGTTCGAAAAATTTCCTGCGGATAAAACGGCCGCCGAAACGGCTGCCACCGAAATAGGCCATGATATCGGCCGACCAGATACAGACAAACATCAGCAGCACGCTGAAGAGCCCGGAAGGCCCGGTCAGCCTCACCGCCAGAAGGGAACCGAACGAAAGATTGACGTAGAGCAGCACGGCGAGTGCGGACCCGAATCCCCCCAGTCTCGACCCCCCCTTCCTGAAAAGCTCGACCAGCAGAAACAGCGGAACGGCGGCGACAATGACGATCAGCGGATCGGCCAGCCCCAGAAAAAAATTGGTCTGGAACACGATCGACCAGAGCAGCAGGAAAGGGAGCGGCGGCGGTGCGTCGATCGCGGCGGCAAGCCTGTGAAACTCATATATTCCCGACAGCACGAGCACCAGAACCAGGACAAAAAAATATCCTCCTCCCTGCCAGGTCAACCAGAAAAGAACGGGAATTCCGATCAGGGCGACGGCAACTCTCTGCTGCAGATTTGACAGTTCTTTTCGACTCATGGCAATCATTTTTCAACGGCGCGCGTCCCGAAAGCACAGCCGAAACGGAAGCTACGAAAAAACAGTCACAATGAAGAAGAACGGGAGCGGCCGGCATCGCCGGCACGCACCGTATCGGCGGTGATACGGTTGAAGCGGTATACTGCGGCGACGAACAGCGCGAGGGAGAGTGCGGCGAGAGGGAGCAGAAGCCCGGGCGCAACTCCCGGCAAGGAAGCCCCGGCATGCGCCTCCGGATTTCCGCGCTGCAACTGGAGCACCAGAAGGGAGAGGATGTTGTTCGAAAAATGAACCGCCACCGGCACAAGAAGATTCCCCGACCTGTAGTAGACATAACCGAGATACCAGCCCATCGCGGACAGGGGAAGGAGGTTGACCGGGCTGAGATGGAAAAGTCCGAAGACGAAACCGGCGACGAGCACTCCCCTCGCCGGCGATATCGTACGCACATAATTCCTCTGAATGAAGCCCCTGAAGAACACCTCCTCGCAAAACGCCGGCACAACGGCGATCACGAAAGCGACAACCAGAAATTCGGGAACCGAATCGGCGCCGGCAAGAAAAAAAAGAAACTGTTCGAGCCGCAGCTGATCCTCCAGAAGCATGCGACCGGTTTCGCCTGACAGCGAAAGAAGATGGCCGATATACTGTATCATGAGATAAATCGGCGGCTGGAGCAGCACAACGCCGAGAACGGCAAGCATCGTCACCCGCCACGGCGGACGCCGGCCGAGCCCGAGAAACCGGAAATTCTCTCCTGAAAACATCTGTTTCTCACCCGTCTGCAATCCGGCGAGAAAAAAAACGGGCATCCCTAAAAAAAGCAGCTGGCCGATACTCTGAACGGCGCGGACGGGCGCGAGCAGACCCTCATCGAGATGCGGGAACCCTCCCTCGACGCCTGTAACCCGGAAAACGACGGCCATCATCAGCGCACCCGCCAGCGGATAGATCACCAGCACGGAAAGCGTCAGTATGCTCGTCCAGAAAAAAAGAACCCTTTTCTTCTGCAGCAACCGGTACAGTTCTCCCATGATCACGCCATTTCCTTTTGTTCGTCCGGCCTGTCGGCATCCCGCCTTCCCTTGAGCGCTTCCGCGCCCGGAACGATCGGAGGCGTCAGCGAAAAAAGCCAATAAGATATAAATTTGAATATAGTTATATATTCAGGAAACGTTCCTGCCGCAATGCTGCCCGTAAGCGGTATCTTTTCCAGGAAAAGCTCTCACCGCGTCGAGAAATCATATGAACATCCTCTTCGTAAACTCCGCCCGGACCTGGGGCGGAACCGAAAAATGGACCCGCATGGCCGCCGAATCACTTGCACAGCGGCACTCGGTCCGGCTCGTCTTCAGAAGACCGGTCGTCGGAGACAACGTTGCGGTTCCCTCCACGCGCCTGCCCCTCGCAAGCCATGTCGATGCATATTCCATAGCCTGCCTGGCAGGAATTATCAGGAAAGAGCGCATCGATGTCGTCATCCCGACAAAACGCAAGGATTACATGCTTGCAGGCATCGCATCGAGGCTCTGCGGCACGGCAAACGTGCTTCGCCTCGGAATAGCCCGCAGACTGAAAATACCGCTCCTGCACCGGTTGACCTACGACATCCTGACCGACGGCCTTATCGTCAATGCGGAGAAAATCAGGGAAGAACTGCTGCGCGCACCGTTCATGCGGGCCGAAAAGATCCACGTCATCTACAACGGGCTCGATACGGCTGAAATAGATCGCCTGCGCGAACCTGCCGAAACGAAACCCTTCGCGTTCACCGTAACGGCGCTCGGCACGCTCACCCCTCGCAAGGGGTTCGATTTTCTGATACGCGGTTTCGCCCGATTTCTTGACCTGAGGCCCGATGCCGACGCCGGACTGGTCATTATCGGCGAAGGGCCTGCCGGAAAAGAATTCAGCCTGCTTGCACAGCGCCTCGGGATCGGCGACCGGGTCATCTTCAGGGGGTTTCTGAAAAACCCGTACCCGCACCTGGCATCGAGCGATGTTTTCGCCATGACCTCGGTGAACGAAGGGATATCGAATGCTCTGCTCGAAGCGATGTATCTGGGAAACGCTCCCGTAAGCACGAAAGCCGGAGGCACACAAGAAGCGCTCACCGACAGAGAGAGCGGCATGTTCGTCGAACACGGGGATGAAGACGCCCTTTCCGGAGCGTTCGACAGACTCTATACGGACAGTCATTTCAGGAAACGGATCGCCTCCGGTGCGGCCGAAAGCGTGCGAAAACGCTTTTCGCTGGAGGTCATGAGCGCGCACCTCGAGGAAACGCTGACCGGGATCGTGAAGAAAAAAATCAGCTGAGCAACCGCCCTGAAACCTCGCACGCAACCGCGTTGCCTCCGTATTCCACGCAGAGGCTCCCGAGAAACTTCCGCCATTTCCGCGAAAGGGTTCTTCTGGCGAAAAGATTCGAATAGTTGGCTATCGGAAGGAACTCGTTGTTGCCGACGCCGTCGACGAGGATGATCCTGGAGTTTTGCGTGTCGAAACGCTGCAGAACGAGGTTCTCGGCCTTGAGTTCCCTGACGATGATACGCTCCTTCTGCAGATAATCCCGGAAATCCCGAAGCGCGCGGCAGAGGTTGTCGGCCGGAGGCGTTCTTTCTCCCGATTCGAGATAGTAGCCCAGGGTTCTGGAAATTTCCCCGTCATGGTCCCTCGGCAGGCTGAAAACGACCCCCTCTCCCTCGGAGGTCTCGACCGTACCGTAGTTCCTGGCCATCATTTCCCAGGATATCCTTCTTTTCTCGTGGAATCTGTAATATTTCAGCTCCTCGGGAATGATGGAAGCCTTTCTCGTATACACCACCTTGATGCATTTCCGCTCATCGGCCGGATGCACATAACAAAGCCTCGACGAACCTTTCCCTATGAGGCAAGCGCCATTGAGATCAACCATCGCCACAAAAAACGTTCCGGGATTTTCATTCAATCGATATAAAAAAATAATTTAACCTGCTTTTAACAAAAAAAATTCTTTCCCCTGATGAGGTAAGTATCGGTAACGCTCCCGTCGCGAACCGGCGCTTCACTGGCTGTCGTCCCCGCTTCCTTGCGATTTCCGGACCGCTTCGATGCGTAAAGTTTGCCGTGCTCGCCGTGCTGTACTATCTTACCTGCCGCTGACGGAGGGAGAGCCGTCCCGGTCCGGAACCCTGCCGAAGGCAACGGTAACGGCGATGAACCAGAGCGAGAAATGAACATACTTTTCCTGAATTCCGCGCGGACATGGGGCGGTAATGAACAATGGGCCCGTCTGGCGGCCGGCTCGCTGAACGGGAGAGGGCGGGAGGTCTTTCTCGCGTACCGTGAGGATGCGGTAGGCGAACGTTTCGGCATCCCGTCGATCAGGCTGCCGTTCCGGCACGAGGCCGATGTGCGTACGCTTCTCGGGCTCGTCTCGTTCGTCCGGAAAAACCGTATAGACATCCTCATACCCACGAAGCGGAAGGATTATGTCATCGCAGGCATTGTCAGCCGTATCTGCGGCTGCATCAACATGCTTCGTCTCGGCATCGTCAGGGATCTGAAACAGGACCCGGTGCAGAAATTCATCTTCAACAGCCTCGCTGACGGCGTGATAGTCAACGCGCTATCGATAAAACAAAAGCTTCTCGAAACCGGCTTCGTCGATCCGGAAAGGATACGGGTGATCCACAACGGTCTGGACAGAAAGACGATAGAGGCTCTCGCCGAAGAGGAGTGCCCGGCTCCGCCGTTCGGCTTCACGGTCACGGCCATGGGTGAACTGAGTGAAAGAAAAGGCTTCGACATGCTCATCCGCGGTTTCGCCCTTCTCCTCGAACGGCTCGAAACCCGCGATGCGGGACTTGTCATTATCGGAGAAGGGCCTATGAAGAAAGAACTGCAAAAGATCGCCGGCGCGCTCGGCATCGAACAGAGGGTGGTCTTCACGGGATTTCTGCAAAACCCCTACCCCTGTCTCGCAAGAAGCCGGGTGTTCGCCATGACATCGAGAAACGAGGGTATCGCAAACGCCCTGCTCGAGGCAGCCCTGCTCGACAATGCGATTGTCAGTACCGCATCCGGAGGAGGGATCCGATCGGTGATCCGCGAGGGCGACAACGGCTTTCTGCTTGAAGACGACCGGGAGGAGCAGCTCGCTGAAGTTCTTTACCGGCTTCATTCGAACCCGGAACTGCTCGACCGGACCGCCCGTGAAGCGAAACAGACGATAACCGACATGTTCTCCCTCGAACGGATGGCAGGGGAAATGGAAACATTCTGCGGCTATCTGCTTCGGAAACGCCACGGCACATGAAGATACTGTTCATCAATTCAATAGGTCGGGACAAGTTCGGCGGAGGCGAGAAATGGATGGTCGGCGCCGCGAAAGGCCTGCTCGACAGGGGCCATGACGTCACGCTCGCCAGCCGGAAGGACTCGAGGATTCTCGGCTACGCCGCCGACAAAGGCGTGCCGACCGCCGTCATCGAAATACATTCCGACATCAGTCCCCTGAAAACCCTGTGGATGGCCTCGTATCTGAAAAAAGAGGGCATCGACATTCTCATATGCAATCTGAACAAGGATGTGCGCGTAGCTGGACTCGCGGCAAGAATCGCCGGAACACCGGTCGTCCTTGCCCGTCACGGCATGCTGCTGTGCGGAAAAAAATGGAAACATCGCCTTACCCTTACCCGGCTGACCGACGGCATCGTCACCAACAGCAAAACCATTCGTGACGCCTATGCCGCATACGGCTGGTTCGGACCGGAATTCGTCAGGGTCATCTACAACGGCATCGAGGTGCCGCAACACATCGATGCCCGTGATTTTTCCAATCGCTTCCCCGGAAAGAAAATCGTCTACAGCGCCGGAAGACTGGCCGAACAGAAAGGGTTCGACTACCTCGTGGAAGCCGCGGGAATCCTGCGAAAAAAACGCGATGATCTCGTTTTCATCGTTTCCGGTGAAGGAAAACTCGAAACAGCGCTGAAAACGCAGGTACGCGACATGGGACTGGAAGACTCCTTTTTCTTCGAGGGCTTCGCACCCGACATCTATCCGTCGCTCGCCGGATGCGATCTGTTCGTCCTGGCCTCACTTTTCGAAGGCATGCCCAACGTGGTCATGGAAGCGATGGCTGCGGGCAAGCCCGTCGTGGCGACGGACGTCAACGGCGCCAGGGAGCTGATCGAAGACGGACAGACCGGCATCATCGTCCCTCCCCGCGACCCGAAAGCCATAGCCGAAGCCGTCGAACGCATCATAGACAGACCGGAGATGTCGGCCGCTTTCGGAAAAGAAGGGAAAAAACGGGTCGCCGCGAAGTTCACGATGAACGCCATGGTAAACAGGCTTGAACGACATCTCGAGGAACGGCTGGCCGAGAAGCGGAGGCCGCGGTGAAAAAGAAAGACTGGAAAAGAAAGAGGCGTTTCCGCCAGACGTTGGCCCGCCTGATCGGCAAGGCACGCAACAGGCCGGGCGGAAAAGGACCGTACGAAGGACCGAAAAATTCTTTCGTCATCCTCGCACAGGAGAAATTCGGCGACGCCATCCTCCTGACCCCCCTGCTGAAAAACCTGAAAAACCGTTTTCCGGACGCCTCGGTGGAGATCGTCGCCTTCAGCAAGGCTGTCAAAGGCTTTTTCCGGGCCGACACGCGCGTGGACGCCGTCCATTACGCCAAGGCAAACCCCTTGCGCTACGCACGGGCAATGCTTTTCAGGAAATTCGATATCCTGTTCAACACCAAGGACCACCCGTCGACAAACTTTCTTCTGCAAACCCTGCTCCTCCGGGCGCGATGCAAGATCGGCATCGACAACGAATACCACGCGGGCATCTACGACTATCTTGCCCAAACAGATTTTCACTCTCCCATCGCCCTGAAAAACTGCTCCCTGCTCAGCGTGCTCGGCAGGCCTGCCGCCCCTGGCGAGTGCCGGCCGTACATACCGCCCATGCCGGTTTCGGAGGCCGTCGAACGGTTCCTCTGCAAACCGGAAGCACGTTCCCTGTACGGCGTCAACATCAGCGCCGGATCGCCGACACGCTACTGGACCGGAGAAAACTGGCGGAAATTCGTGGATGCGTTCCCTGAAGAGCGCTTCGTCGTGCTGTGTTCTCCGGGCGATCTCCCGCTGAAAAAAAGACTCGAGGAAACCTGCGGCAACATTGTACGCTCGCCGGAAACAGGCAATATCCATGAAGCGGAACTGCTCACCGGAAAACTGAAGGCACTGGTGACCCCCGACACGGCCATGGTTCATGTAGCCTCATGCACCAACACGCCCGTCATAGGCCTCTACGGCAAAGCCCCGCAGGATCGCAGCCGTTTCAGCCCGTTTCTCGTCGATTACCGGATGGTCGTCTCGCCGACGGCGCTGGTGCGCGATATCGATGTCGATGCGGTTGTCGAAGCCTTCCGCGACCTGCGGGGATACTGACAGAACCCGCTTTCAGCAGAAGCATTTTTTACGTACCGTGTAACATGACGCCGCGTGCCGGCCAACCGTTTCAGACGAACACATGCGCAAGGAGAAAACGCTCTACATTCTGCTCACCTCCGAGTTTCCTCCCGGAAAATACGGCGGCATAGCCTACTGGGCGTCGAACCTTCTGTCGACACTGCGTCGCAACGGCCGCGACGCCGTCGTGCTGACCCGCAGAAACAGAACGCATGAAAAACTCCGCCTGCAGTCGGGAGAAGGGATAGTTTACCTGCGTGGGCACGACTGGAAAAAACTCCGCTGGCTCTACCGGCTGCCACGGCTCCTCTATTTCCTCATGACCCGCAGAAACGTCGTGCTTGTGGCGGCCACATGGGACGAACTGCAGGTCGTCCACCGCCTGAAAGCCCTCTTCAATTTCAGGATCTACTGTTCCTCCCACGGCACCGATGTCACACGGCACGTCTATCCCGAAAACATCGCCCGCAAACAGAACATCCGATCGGTATTCCGCAATGTCGACCTGTTCCTGCCGGTGAGCCGTTCCCTGGACCGTCTCGCAAGAAAGGAGTACGGCGGTCTCGACTGCGGCACCCTCGTTCTCGGGTGCAACGTGGACACTGAAACCTTCCGGCCGGCCGAAAAGCCTGAAACCAGACGGGAACTTCGTCGGAAAGCCGGAATTGCGGAGGAAAGCCCCGTCCTGATCTCCGTCGGCAGAATGATGGCCGTGAAAGGTTACCGCACGGTCATCATGGCGATCCCGGACATCCTGGAACATTATCCCGATTTACGCTACGTGATCGTATCGGAACCGCTCGATCCCGAACGCCGGCTGATAGAGGCTCTTGTCCGCAGGCTGAACATAGAGAAAAACGTGATGCTGCTCCCGCCCGTGCCGCACGAAGAGCTTCCGGGCCTCCTCTGCGCCGCCGACGTGTTCGTCCTCACCTCCGAACCGGTTTACTGCCCGTACTACCAGGAGGAAGGCCTGCCGAGGGTCATCGTGGAAGCGAGCGCCTGCGGCCTTCCGGTCATCGTCAGCACGACGGGAGGCCTCCCGGAAGCGGTGATCGACGGGGAAACCGGCTGCGTCGTCGAAACGGGCGACCTGCGGGCGCTGAAAACAGCAATCCTCGAACTTCTCGGTGACCGCGAGCGCGCGGCCGAAATGGGAGAGAAGGGCCGGGCATTCGTCCGGGAAAATTTTTCCGACAGTGCCATGGCCGAAAAAATACTTTCCGTAACGGACAACTGATATCTCTCGATGGAGTCACGTGTCGCGCCGAAAGTAACCGTTCTGATGCCGGTCCATAACGGCGAGGCCTATCTGCGACAGGCCGTACAGAGCATTCTGGACCAGACGTTCACCGATTTCGAATTTCTGATCCTGGACGACGGCTCGACCGACGGCAGCCGCGACATCGTCCGGTCGTTCGGCGAGCCGAGAATACGCCTTGAAGCAAACGAATGCAACCTCGGCACCGTTCACGCCCTCAACCGGGGTATCCGGCTTGCCCGGGGGGAATATATCGCACGCATGGACTGCGACGACATCAGCCTCCCCGAACGGCTGGAACGCCAGGTCCGGTTCATGGACGCCCATCCCGGCATCGGCGTCAGCGGAAGCGGCATGCGGCTCATAAAAAAAGGCCGGCTGAAGAACACGCGCTTCCAGCCGCAAACCGACCAGGAGTTGAAAATAGCGCTCCTGTTCAACACCTGTTTTTTTCATCCGACGGTCATCATGAGAACCGCCGTCGTGAAGAAGACGCCCTACCCCGACAACCTTGTCTTCACCCAGGACTACAATTTCTGGACGCGACTGGCGACGGAAACAGACTTTGCAAATCTGAGGGAAACACTGGTATACTTCAGGGAGCATTCCGCGCAAACCAGTTCGCGTAAAGCGGATATGCAAAAAAACAACGCCAGGACCATCAGAGCGTCGTATCTCCATGCCCTCTTTCCTGAAACCTCCGGCGAGGACATGGAGGCGCATCACCTGATCGCCGAAAACCGCCGGGGAATGGATCTCGAAAAAGCCGGGGCCTGGCTGGAGCACCTGATCGGGCTCAATGAACGGCGCCGCGTCTTCCCCCACGATGTTTTCCTGAGGGAAGCCGCCCGGAAATGGTGGCATTGCTGCCGAAAAAACACGCAGTACGGAAAAGAGACGCTCGCCGTCTACAGGTCCTCGTTCCTGCACGCGTATTTCACCCCGGAAACCTTCAGATACCTGAAATTCCATGTCCGGTGCATGACGGGCGGCAAACGGCGCAAGGCCGACTGAATGACAAGAACGACATCATTTTGCAGGAAAACACGTTAGGCAGCAAGCTCCGTGCGGGCGTCGAATCGCTCTTCTGGCCGCCGCACTCCCGCCTCTTCATCAAGGGGGACCGCGTCAACTGGAGCCTGTACTGGGATGCCGTGGAGCTGGCCGAAATCTGCCGGAAGCTCGGCATACAGGTCGTCGAAAACGGCTCGAAACGCCTCATGAAAAACCAGTGCCTCTTCAACATGAGCCGTTACGAGATCCTTGAAAACTGGAAAAAGCCCCGATATCGCATAGCCTTCCCCTACTATCACGGCAATCCCGAAACCGACGAAGGGTCGCGCCGGATGCTCGAAACCATCAGCCGTCACCACGCCGCGATCGACCGTATCCAGGTAAGCTGCCGCTTCATGGAGGCGGTGGTGAAGGATACCGGTATCGACCCCTCGAAGGTTTTCAGGATTCCCATAGGAATCAACAGGCGCTACTTCCCCGCAACGGACGAAGCGGCGAAAGCCTCTGCAAGAAAAAAACTGGGCATTCCGGCCAGCGCCGTGGTGGCAGGCTCCTTTCAGAAAGACGGCGAAGGCTGGCAGGAAGGCCTCACCCCGAAACTGATCAAGGGACCGGATATCTTTCTCGAAACCGTCGGGATGCTGAAACGCTCGGTGCCCGAACTGCACGTGCTGCTGACCGGACCGGCAAGGGGCTATGTCCGCCGGGGCCTCGAGGAGCTGCACATCCCCTTCGTCCACCGCCATCTCGACGATTACACTGAAATAGGAACGTATTACCAGGCGCTGGATCTGTATATCGTCTCGTCGCGCGACGAAGGGGGCCCGAAAGCGGTGCTGGAATCGATGGCCTGCGGCGTTCCCCTCGTCAGCACGAAGGTGGGACAGGCGACCGACCTGGTGCGTCACGGCGAGAACGGGTTTCTCGTCGACGTCGGGGATGCCGAAGCGCTTGCGCACTGTTCCCTTCAGGTTCTCCATGACAGCAGCCTGCGGGCGAATGTCATACAAAACGGTCTCGCGACGGCGGAAGCGAACGATTACCGGAACCAGCTCCCGCTCTGGGCAGACTTCATGAAGGGGTTCGTCAGCTGCTGAAACATCCAGGAAAAAGACAACGATCGATGCAACCCGAAGCCATACGACATATCGACACGCATTACAGTTCCATCCTGTTTTCCGGCTTCCACTACCTCCGGGAGCGTTCTGGAGACGGCTGGGTGTACTGGCTGCCGAGGTATGTCCTCGAAAACACGTCGCTGCGGGTCTATTTCCTCACGAACGACAGGAAGCTGCTCCTTCAGGAAAAAGACGGGTCGCTTCGCGAAATCGATGAGCGGGAAATAAAGGGCATCGACATTTTTTTCGCTCGTACCCTGAACAGTTTTCCCGTCGATCACCGCCTGCTGGGTTCCGCGAAACTGAAAATCCTCTACCCGATCAGCGACAGCCTGCCCGAAACGGTGCTCCGCCTCAGACCGGTCATCATCGACGACAGTACGTTCATCAAACCGCTTCCCGAACACGACAGGGCGTTTTTCTACTACGAACCATCGAAAAAGGAAAACCTTCTGCTCTATCCTTCCGCCATACACCGGCGAAAGGGACAGCTCGAATTCGCGCAATCCGTAAGCGCCAGCGCCCTGCGGGGTAAAAAAGTGCTCTTCTGCGGGACGATCAAGTCCGAAGAGTACGCGGAAAAATGCTTCGGCCTGCTCCGGAAAAAAAAGATCGATTTCGACTATCTCGGCAAGGTTCCGAAGGAAACGCTGGGAGAGTTCTACCGGAAGTCCCTGCTGACGCTCATCCTGTCGAGGGGAGACTGGAACCCCCGCACGTTCTACGAAAGCATGGCATGCGGCACGCCCTGCCTGCTGTCGCGAAAGGTTCGCCTCGCCTCGCAGGTGGAGCAGTACGCACGCAGATCGTCGAAACTCCTGCTCAACCATCATATCCGCAAAAGCATCGAATATCCGGATGCCTTGCAGCTGAAACTGCAGCAGGCGTCGCTCGCCATAACGGAAGCGTCCTGTTACAACCAGCTTTTTTCCCGGGGGCTGCAGCATCCCGAATCGCAGAAATCGTGAACGGCAATCAGGGCGCTTGCGCGCCCGGGTCCTTCCCGATCGCCGCGGAATAAAAAAATTCTTCGTATTTATCGGCCAGAGAAAAACAGAACCGTTCACATCAGTAACAGAGCATGATCGAGAGTAACAGAAACATCCGGTTGAAACGCATCGTCATGGAGGTATTCGGGGGATGCAACTACAAATGCAGAATGTGCCCGCAGGTCGTCCCCGGCAGGGATGCAAGCTTTCAGCAGAAAATGCCTCTGGATATTTTCGAAAAAATCCTTGACGAGATCGTCCCCGCTTACGGAACTCCCGCGATCAACCTGGAGGGAAGCGGCGAGCCGACACTTGTAAGCGACCTGGCCGATTACGTGGCTGCGGTCAAATCGCGCAATCTTACCTGCCTCATGTTCTGCAACGGCTTCAATCTCACCGGCGACTACATGCGAAGCATCATAGACGCAGGCATCGATGTCGTCCGTATCAGCATGATCGGCTACGACAGGAGGAAATATCTCGAATGGATGGGCGTGGACCATTTCGACCGGGTGCTGTCCAATATCTTCGAAATCAGGGATTACATCCAGGACAGCGGCAGTTCCTGCCAGTTGATGAGTTATCATCTGATCACCGACAACCAGAGGATCGCCGAAGAGGTACGGGGCTACAGGAAAAATATCATAGAGCCGGCCGGTCTCCTGGCCTATATCTGGAAAATGCACAACTGGAGCGGCAACTACGACAATCCGAACCCTCGCGCGATGCAGGAAAAACGGTCCTGCGGCAGACCGTTCGCCCCCGAGCTCACGGTCCGGGCGGGCGGGGAGCCTGGGCGTTACGGAGCCGTGACACCCTGCTGCCAGACCCTCGGCCCGCCGAACGAACTCAAGAGCATCCTCGGTCACCTCGACACCCAGAGTTTCGAAGAGATCTACTTCGGCGGGAAATATGCCGAATTGCGGGAAGCACACAGGGCAAGGGAGTTCGACCGGATCGAATACTGCAAGGATTGCGATTTCCTTGACGGAGACCCCGAAGTACTGGTCTGGAGCAACGATCGGCATGCCAACGTGAACCATATGATCGGCACCGACGACGATTTCGTGCTGACCGATTATAACGAATAGCGCGTCCCCCTCAACGCCAAAAGCCACACGATATGCATATCGTTTTTTTCATCCGGCGAATGAACGACTACCGGGCGTTCTCCACCCTTGTGAACAAAGGCCTGGAAAAGGGACACACGATAGAATGCTGGCACCTCTGCGACCCTGCGAACAAACAGGGAGGCAAGGGGTACCTCTATCCCGATCCCGCCAATTCCCCGTTTGCCGGAAAACAGCGTCGCGGAGTTTCCGTCGTTGCGTTCGATTCGATGGAAAAGATGTCGGAAGCCGCCTGCTCGACTCCGGGAATAACCCATATCGTCACGCTCTGCCCTCCCGAAATGATCATCCGTGAACAGGATCTCGAACGTTTCGGGGGATACTGGTGCATCATCATGCACGGGCCCGACAGCTTCAAGGAAACCGGACGTCTCACCGGCAGGGCCATCGACCCCGGCGTCAAGAGGATTTTCTTCCCCTATACCCGGCACTTCTTCGACTGGGGAATCGAATTCTCCGAAAAGTTTCTGCCCGTCGCCAAGACCTATTTCTCCGAAACAAACACCCTTGTCAGACCTGTCGGCTGTACCATGTTCGACGAGCGGCTTGATGCAATCGATCCTGAAGAGGTCCGGCGCAAGTACGGCATCCCGGAAGGCAGGAACATCGTGCTGTACCTTCCCTACGCCTTCGGCAAATCCAAAAGGAACAGGAAAAGCCGGTCCTGGCAGCACGCCTTTTCGGGCATACACGTCCAGAGAGTCGCACGGCGGGCGTTCAACGACGGAGGATACCGGCCGCTGTCCCTTGCCGAACGTTTCTCGAAATATATCTCCGAGCTCTCGCGGATTCTTCCCGACAGCCAGGCTCGAACGACACTCTTCAGAGGGTGGCACGAACCCGCGGTCATCAACGCCCTGAGGGTTTTTTGCGACGCAAACGACCTTGCCCTTGTCGTCAAGCCGCGCCGGAAATTCGATTTCAGCGAAACGGCTCACCGGAAAGCCGATATCATCATCGACGACGACGAGTCCCAGCAGTACCCGTCGAAACTTCAGGAACTTTTCTCCGTCGCGTCGCTGACGGTCGCGCTTTTTTCAACCGCGGCCATAGAGTCCGTCCACCAGCATGTCCCGATGGTCAACATCGAATCCATGGACGACCGTTTCCTGGGAGCGGAGCAGCGCCACTGGCACCCGAATCACGAAGGTTCGTTCTACTCCTTTCCCGGCGTCGTCCGGAATTTCACCATTCCCGAGTTCATCCGCCGGATGCCTGCGGCCTCGATCCGCGACTTCGCGATGGAACCGGAAAAAAGAAGGGAATACATGGACAGGTTCATCGGCGATGAAAAGCCCTGTGCTGCTGAAAGGTTCTACGGCGAACTCGATCGGATTATGCAGGAAGGGAAATAACAGGCAACAGCAAAAACGGTTTCGGAGAAAAGCAAACACCATGGGCGGCACGAAGATTATCGGCATTATGCTCGTCAGGAACGAGGATCGGTTCATCGGGCATGCGATCCGCAACATCCTCGAATTCTGTGACGAAATCATCGTGGCCGACAACGGCTCCCGCGACAGGACACTCGACGTAGTCGGCGAGCTTGCGGAGAAAAACCCCTGCATAAGCGTTGCGCCCGTCGCTCATCCTCGCCAGTCACAAGAGCTCATAGAGTGCTATGCCGGTACCGACACATGGGTTTTCGGCGTGGACGGCGATGAACTCTACGATCCGTCGGGACTCCGCACGATGAAAGAACAGCTTATCGAAGGTGCGTTCGACGATGTCTGGTGCATTTACGGCAATGTGCTGAACTGCGTCTCCATCGACGTCCGCAAAGGCATCGCGAAAGGCTATCTCGCGCCGCCATCCAGATCGATGACGAAACTCTACAACTTCTCGCTGGTCGAAAGCTGGACGGACTGCCCGGAGCGGCTGCATTCCGGCACCCTGCGTTTCAGGCCGGGGATGGACGAACCCCGGAGGCTCCACCTCTACAAATCCGTGAAATGGGAAGCGTCCTCTTTCCGGTGCCTGCACGCCGTCTTCATGCACAGAAGCAGCCTGGACAAGACACGCATGAAGGCAAGCAGGCTCAACCCGGCGGAAATTCAGGCAATACGTTCGGCCTACGACAGGAAATCATACGTCACTTTCATGCTCAGGCACCTTCGTTCCCGGCTGGGTACCGACTGGAAGCACAGGAAGTACCGCAGAGGGCCCCTGGTCATAAAACAAACGGACTCTTTTTTTAACGCAGAGCGAAAGCCATGAAAATCAGTATCGGCATGAACCTCCGTGAAGGCCCCTGGGGAGGAGGCAACCAGTTCGCCTCATCCCTGACGGCATATCTCGAAAAAAAAGGAGTGGACGTTGTCCATGACCTCACGGAAAACGATCTCGATATCATTCTGCTGACCGAGCCGAGAAAAACCTCCCGTTCCTCCGCCTATACCGACGACGATATCATGGACTACCTGAGGTTCATCAATCCTGAAGCCCTGGTTGCACACCGGATCAACGAATGCGACGAACGCAAGGGGACAAAAGAGGTCAACAGATTCCTGATCCACGCGAACAGATGCGCGGACCACACGGTCTTTATCAGCACATGGCTGCGAGACCTTTTCACCGGGCAGGGCATCCCTGCCGCACATTCATCCGTCATCCTCAACGGGGCTGACGGCACTGTCTTCAATGCCGAAGGTTTTTTTCCCTGGAACCATCGCGAACCGCTGAAAATAGTGACCCATCACTGGGGGGGCAACTGGATGAAAGGCTTCGACATCTACCGCCGGATCGACGACATGCTCGAACAGCCGGAATGGAAAGAACGCCTCGGCTTTACCTACATAGGGCGTACTCCGGAAAACTTCTCGTTCAGAAACACGCGGCATATCGAACCCCTGAGCGGAACGGCGCTCGCCGGAGAACTGCGCCGCCATCACCTCTATGTCACCGCGTCGAGAAACGAACCGGCGGGCATGCACCACATCGAAGGCGCGATGTGCGGCATGCCGCTGCTCTATATCGACAGCGGGGCCCTGCCGGAATACTGCCGGGGATTCGGCATCCCGTTCGTTCCGGAGACGTTCGTAGTCGCCCTGGAAGAGATGATGGGCACCTATGATCGCTGGCTTGCCGAAATGCCCCTCTACCCGCATACCGCGGAGAAAATGTGCGCGGCATACCACGGCCTTTTCCTCGAGATGCTGGAGAGAAAAAAGGAAATCCTCGCAAGACGACCCGAACGGCCTTTGCCCGGCATTTTCGAAACCGCCGCTTACAGGGCGAGCTCGTTCGCCAGGAGAATCCGTGCGTTGCAGAAGGATCTGGTCAAAGGAAAAAAAAGACGTTGAGCGATGCATCTTACCCTCTTTTTCACCTACAGGGCTTCGCTGGAGCGATGGAACAGTGTCGGCATGCTCGACAGGGAAATAGCCCTCTACAGAAGCTATCTGCAGAAGGGTATCGCCGTCAGTTTCGTCACGTACGGCAAACACGACCGTCGCCTCTTCCGGGACCGCCTTGCAGGCATCGACATTCTCTGCAACGAGAGGAAGCTTCCGACGAAACTCTACGCGGCGCTCATTCCCCTGCTCCATGCCCACGCGCTCCGGAAAACCGATATCGTCAAAACCAACCAGACGCCCGGAGGCCTTCTGGCCCTGCGCGCGGCGAAACTTTTCGGCAAACCGCTCCTCGCCCGTTGCGGCTACATGCACTCGGAATTCATCGCCAACCGTTACGGAGAACGTTCACCCGAAGCCCGGCAGGCGCTCGGAGAGGAAAACCGTCTTTTCCGGTCGGCATCCCACATAGAGGTGACGACGCCGGCAATGAAAGAGAGCATCCTGTCGAGAATGCCCGGAACGGCCGACAGGATTTCCGTGGTACCGAACTATGTCGATACCGGTGCGTTCAAACCCCTTGCGCTCCCTAAAGAGATCGATCTGCTGTTCATCGGCAGGCTCGTAGCGCAGAAAAACCTGTTCGCGCTGCTGGAAGCCCTGCACGGCCTCGATATCCGTACGACAGTCATAGGATCAGGCTCACAGGGAAAGCAACTCCGTGCCATGGCCCTCTCGCTCGGCATGACGGTGGAATGGATAGACAATGTCCCGAACAACGAACTCCCCCGCTACCTCAACAGGTCGAAAATCTTCATCCTGCCGTCACTCTACGAAGGACATCCGAAAACCCTCATCGAAGCGATGTCATGCGGGATTGCGGTCATCGGCGCCGATTCTCCGGGCATCAGGGAAATCCTGCAGGACGGGGAAACAGGTCTGCTCTGTTCGACGAAGCCCGAAAGCATCCGCAACGCTGTCGAAAAACTCATGCGTTCGGCGAGCCTGCGCGAACGTCTCGGAGAACACGCAAGGGAATTCGCCCTGAAACACTATTCGCTCGAACATATAGCGGAAACAGAACTCGCGCTGCTCAAAAAGCTGAGTCAATAAACGATACCACCGCAAACAGCATGGATTCACCCTGCAAGAAAAGCCTTCTGCCGGCATTCGGCGCGCTGCTGTTTTTCCTGACGGCGCAGTGGTACGGCATCTACTTCATGTGGTACAACCACCCCGGGCCGCTGGGACTCGAGGACAGCGCGGGCTACATGTCGAGGATCGCGTTCTTCCGCGAGTATCCTTTCTTCGATGCGGCAAGGGAGCTGTTGCCTTCCCATCCTCCATACAGCGTCAACGAGATAGCGCACCCCTATCTCTACGGACTTCTTGCGAGGCTTGCGGGCATCCCTGCCGAAACCATGTTTCACTGGAACTTCTATGTCGGCCTCCTGCTGATGGGCGTCGTGCTGTTCGTGCTCTTCAGAAAAATCGAGGCATCTTCCATTTTTGTGGTTCCCGCCCTGCTGCTGTTCGCCTTCTACGAAGGAGAGGGCTCCTATCACGGCTTTTCCTGGGTCGTACCGAGTTTTTACGCGATCCTCCTCTTCCTGATCTCGTTCATCGCGCTGTTTTACTCGAGGCGGCCGTATCTCATCGGTGTTCCCGCGATCCTGCTGTTGCTGCTGACCCATTCGACGGGACTGTATCTGGCGGGAATACTCATGCTCACGCTGTTTCTCAACGATGTTTTCTCCGGCCAGGCCAGACAGGGCTTCAGAAAAGCATCCCTGTTCCTGCTGTTCGGATTCACGATCGTGCTTGCATCCGAACTGCTCAACAGCGCGGGCATTCTTCAGCGATCGTTTTCATCGTCTTTCCGCTCATACCAGGATATCACCGGCCCCGACGGCATAAGCGGCGGCATGGGATTGAGGGGGGGCGCCGCCTTCCTGTTCGAGCGCACCCTCGACATCGTAAGGGGACACGATTTCACGAAATACTTCTTCGGGCTCTACACTCCTCTCGCAGGCTGGGGACTGTTCAGGGTTTTCAGGAACGGTCGTTACCCGCTCGCCGCGCTTTTCCTGTCGCTGCTCGCCGGCCAGCTGGTCACGCCGCTCTTCACGAAGCTGGGATACCGTTTTTTCTATCCCCTCGAGGTCGTCACCTGGATCATCATGGCTTACGGTTTCGCCGAAACGCTGAAAATGCTACTCGCCGGGAACCCGGCAGCGGGAGAAAACGGGCAAAGCTCCGGCAGGCCGCTGGCGAAAATAGTTTCGGCCTGGTCGCTGGTGGCGCTTTCCACGCTGTTTTTCTACAATGCCGTCCACCACAAGGCGGAGCACAATTACCAGATCAAATTCTACCATCCGAAATTTTTCGACGACGGGGCGTTCATCGATTACGTCCATGAGCATCGGGAGAAGAAGATCGTGATTTTCTGCTCGCACCTGAGAAACTACCTTTATCTCGACGGCCTGTGGCGTTTTTCGAACATCCTCCACCCCGGCAAGGCTTCACCGGAAACCATTGCCGCCTCCCCCGGACAATACGCGGTCATAGGAGAGGCGTTCCGACTCTACGAGGAAAAACGGCGCGGCTTCAGCGTGGTGCTTCCCCGTGACGGCGCCATTGTGCTGCGAAGCGAAGGAATCACACCGGGAACCTACCGGCTCGAACTGAACGACTCCGGTCTGGAAAACACCGAAGGGCTGATCGTCGTATCCGGTGACCGGGAAACGGCGGAGTGGCGCTCGCGCCCGTCTTGCGTACGTTTTCCCGACGAGGACGCCTACCCTCCCGTCCTTCTTCCGTGGTACCTGAACGCGAAAACATCCTGGCCTCTTTTTTCGAGACCCTTCCGGCCGGACGACATAGTCAGAACCGTGCCAGCGTTCACGATCGACCTGCGGATCAGGGAAAACGGCGCGCTGCTGCTGCAAAACAGGGGAGGGAAGAAATTTCTCCACGGCTCGATTCGCCTCGTCGACAGGAAGACCCGGGAGGAATGGGTCCTGGACTTCGACAGGGACGACAAAGCGACACTGGAAGCTTCTGCCGGTCTTCTTTACGGAGACAGACGGCACCCGCTGCTCTGGACCGATCCGGAAATCCGGAAATCATACAACGAAGCGGTTTTCAGGCTGGAGAGGAATTTCGGCGACGTCAAGGCGTTTTCATGGTACGCCGGCGGTTTCGAAGAACTCGTCACGAAGGGTGCGGGGACGGACGGGTAGAATGTCCTACGCTTCGGCGGCCACTCCCGAAAACTGTATATCGTAATACATCTTGTACAAACCGTTTTTGGCGAGCAACTCGTCGTGGGATCCCGATTCGGCGACCCGACCCTTGTCCAGCACGATGATCCTGTCGGCGTTTTTCACCGTCGAGAGCCTGTGGGCCACAACGAGCGCCGTACGGTCCTCGAGCGCGTGGTCTATCGCTTTCTGGACAACCTTTTCGGACTCGTTGTCGAGAGCGCTCGTGGCCTCGTCGAAAATGAGCAGATCGGGGTTTTTCACCATGGCGCGGGCTATGGCGAGCCGCTGGCGCTGTCCTCCCGACAACTGGATGCCCCTGTCTCCCACGATGGTTTCGTACTTCAGCGGTTTTTCCTCGATGAATCCGTGCGCGTTGGCAAGCCGCGCCGCTCTCTCGACCTGCTCGTGCGCGGCCTCTCCGCGAAGCCCGTAGGCGATGTTCTGTTCGATGGTATCGTTGAACAGGATGACCTCCTGGCTGACCACACCGATCATGCTCCGCAGTTTCTTGTAGTCGAATTCGCGGATGTCCGTACCGTCTATGGTAATGCTTCCCGAGTCGACGTCGTAAAACCTGAGCAGCAGGTCCACGGCCGTCGACTTTCCTGAACCCGACTGACCGACCAGCGCGACCATCTCGCCTTTGCGGATCTCGAAGGAAACATGATCGAGCACGTTGGGCGCGTCGGCTTCCTTGCGATACCTGAAACAGACATCGTTGAAGCGGATGCTGTCGGAAAATCCATCTATGGCCCGTTCGCCGTTGACAACCAGCGGCTCGGCCTCGATAACCTCGAAGAGCCTCTCGGCCGAAGCCATTCCGGACTGGATTTTCGTGTTCGCCTCGCCGAGGGTCTTGATCGGCCCCATGGCCGAATAGAGACTGAAAGCGAACACGATCAGCTCGTTGGCCGTCATCCTGCCCTCGAAAACCTGGAGGCCGCCGAACCAGAGCACCATGGCGACCGCCGAAACCAGCAGAGTCTCGTTCAGCGGGCTTATGATGTTTTTCAGACGGAATATCTTCAGGTCCAGCTTCCGGAAATCCTTCGTAAAACTCTTGAAGCGTTCGATCTCGACATCCTCGAAAGCGCTGGACTTGATGACCTTGATACCGCTGAACTTCTCCTGCAGAACCGAGTTCATGTCACCCATGCGCTGGCGGAAGTCTTTCGAGAGCGTCCTGACCTTGCGGCCGATGAGACGGATCAGAAAAAAAATGACGATCGACACGCCGGATGCAAACAGGGTGAGCTGCCAGCTCAGCACGAACAGCACGCCGACGTAGACGAAGATCGTGAAAGGATTCTGGATGAAATTGATGAAAGTCGAGCTGATGGACCCCTGCACGCGCTGCACATCGTTGTAGACATGGTTCATCAGGCCGCCGACCCGCTGCTTGTTGAAGTAATCGAGATGCATCTCGATGATCGAATGAAAGACATCGTCGCGGAGATTCTTGGTCGCCTTGCTCTGGATCCTGTAGATGATCTGCTTGTTGATGTAGAGAAACAGGTTTTTCAGCGCGAACGCGACGATCAGAAAAAGACAGATATTGAACAGCGTCTGCTGCTTCGTGCCGGCCTGGAAAAGGCCCTGGAAGAAATCCATGGCCTGCTGCCTGAGCGCTTCGGTATCGACGAATTTCCCGCCTTCCGCAGCGACGGCGCCCGGTGACGGCCCGATGTCCTGCGCCTCGGAAGAGGGCTCGGTGACGGTCTTGTCGGCGGTAAAAATGGCGTTGAGGAGGGGAAGAACCGAATAGATCGACACGACGCCGAAAAGCGACGTCAGCATGCTGATGAAAACAACGAGCACTATCTTCCCTTTCGAGGGAGCGAGATAGCCGAGAATTTTGCCTATAAGCCTCATACGGGTCGTCTGCATTCTCTCCGGATATGTCCGGCACGGGGCGATGAAAGCGCCGGAAACATCCGGGCGGGAAACCTGCTGATAAGGTACACTATCACCCGGTAATAACCAACATGGGCGCGAGAGGCGGGCTTGCAGCCCGACGGCAGCCGTCAGGCGACGACGGCTTGCGCCATCACCTCCCGGAGGGTATCGCAGGTAAAACGCATGTGCCGTTCTTCAAGCGTGGGATGAACCAGAAACTGGAGACTCGTCTCGCCGCATTGTCGGGCCACGGGCAGCCTCGCTTCCGGAGCCAGACCCGCGTCGCCAAATGCCTTTTCAAGGTATATCTCCGGACAGACGCCGCTGAAACAGGGCACCCCTCTCCCGGTAACGGCGTTCATTACCCTGTCGCGGTCCCAGCCCTCTCCGAGCCGCTCCCGCTCGACGAACACATAATACTTGTACCACGCATGTTCGACATCGGCTGAAATTCCGGCGACCCTGAGTCCGGGAATAGTCAGAAAACCTTCCGTGAGATGCCGCGCGTTTTCCCTTCGCCGCCGGGACCATTCCGGCATCCGGCAAAGCTGGATGCGCCCGAGCACGGCCTGCAGTTCGGTCATGCGGGCATTGGTGCCGAACGACTCGTGCAGCCATCGGAATCCGGGCTTGTGTTCCCTGCCGTAAACGGCATCCCAGCTTTTACCGTGATCCTTGTCCGCCCATATTTTCGACCAGAGCGTTCTGTCGTTCGTGGTGACCATTCCGCCTTCGCCGCCGGTCGTCATGATCTTGTCCTGGCAGAAGCTCCAGGCGCCGGCATCCCCGATCGTCCCGACAGAACGGCCTTTATAGCGAGCGCCATGCGCCTGGGCACAATCCTCGACGACCTTCAGGCCATGTTCCGACGCCAGGGACATGATCGGGTCCATGTCGCAGGGATGCCCCATGAGATGGACGGGAATCACGCCCGCTGTTCGCGAGGTCATTTTTTCAGCGATCGTCTCCGCCGTGATCGTCAGGCTTTCGCGGTCCACATCGGCCACGACAGGAACCGCGCCACGGATCGCCACGGCGCTCGCGGTGGCGATAAACGTGTAGCTGGGCACGATCACCTCGTCACCCGGACCGATACCGAGAGCCTTCAGGGCGAGTTCGAGCGCGAGCGTGCCGTTGGCCAGGGCGACCGCATGGTCGCAGCCGCAGAAAGCCGCAAACTCTTTTTCGAACGCCCTGCCTTCCCCGCCGGTCCAGTAGTTCACCCTGTTGGACAACAGGACCCGGGAAACGGCATCGGCTTCTTCCTCGGTGTATGAAGGCCAGGGGGGAAAAACCATTTCCGTCATTTAATCTTGGCGGTTCGGGATTGCCGGAAACAGGCAAAGGCAACCCTGTCATTGCAACCGGAAAACGCCGGGCGTTCATCCCCGGTCATAATCACAAGTATAGGGCAATAGCACAAAAAGCCCATAACAAAAAGCCCATAAAATTTCCATCATCTATGTATATTTCCGCCCTCGACCTCCGGGCGGGAAACGCCGGAGGCCGCCGCGACAGTATCCTTTCAAGCAGTATCGGAACAACCATGATCACTATAGGCGTAACAGCGGCAGGAGGAGGAATCGGCCAGTCGGTTCTCCATGCCCTCAGCCGGTCGGTCGAGACCATACGGACCGTTGCCATGGACGCAAACCGCAACAGTCTCGGCCTGTACTGGGCGGACAGGGCGTTTCTGATACCCAGGGTTTCCGAAGAAACCTATATCGAAAAACTTCTCGAAATCTCCCGCAACGAGCATATCGATATCCTCGTACCGGGACTCGATATCGAACTTCCGGTTCTTGCCCGGCACCGCGAACGTTTCCTCGAACAGGGCTGCAGGGTGCTCGTCGGCAGTCCGGAGGTCGTCGACCTCTGCCGGGACAAATACAGCCTCTCCGTCTTCTGCCGTGAAAGAGGGCTGCCGTTTGTGCGCACCTTTCTTCTCGAAGACGCTCGCGACCTCGCCGAAACGCTCGACTACCCTGTGATCGTCAAACCGAGAGGGGGGTCCGCTTCCGCGGGGGCCCGACTTGTCTTCAATCCGGACCAGCTCCAAAGTATCCCGGCGGACAGGAACGCAATCGTCCAGGACTACCTGCCGCCGCGACCTCACGGCAATACTGCTCCGGCCGGCAAAGCCTCCACAGGCTCCCTCGATCAGTCGAACGAACTGTCCATACAGTTTTACGTCACCGGTTCGGGCACAATCCTCGGCGGTTTTGCGAGCGTGAACCTTCTCAAAAACGGCATTCCGGTCGAAATCGAACCCGTGCCCGGCCATCCGGCCCTGGAGGAAAGCCTCCCGGTCGTCAAAGCGCTTGTCGAAAAAGGACTCCGCGGACCGGTGAACCTTCAGGGTCGCCGGACAGCCGACGGCAGGGTCGGTTTTTTCGAGATCAACCCCAGATTTACCGGCATTACCGGCCTCAGGGCCTCGTTCGAATACAGGGAAGTCGAAGCCGCCGTGGCCGATCTGACGCTTGCAGACGACACGCGGACCAGTGGATTCCTGGGCTACCGTCCCGGTTATTTCGGCATGCGCTACGTCGCCGATACGATCGTTCCGGTAGAACGCATGCAGAACGTTTGCGACGTATCGGCCGCCGGGCCGGTGAAATCCGAACGGAAAACAGGGGACGTATCGCAACACGTTCTGGTTACCGGCGCCACCGGCTATTTCGGCGCGAATATCGTCGAAGAACTGCTGAACCGTTCCACAACGGTCAGGGTCCATGCACTCGTCAGGAACGACCAGGGCAGGGAAAAGCTCGAAAAGGCGCTCGGCGAACCAGAAAGGCTCCTGTTCGTGAACGGTCAGCTGCCCGTCGGGCTGCCCGACCTGAACGGCATCGACACGGTCGTGCACGCAGCCTCGGAAAGGCTCTGCACCGATCCTTCGCGCTTTTTCCTGATCAATACCGAGGGTACCAGAACGCTTCTGGAAAAGATGGAAAAAGCGGGAGTGAAACGGCTCGTGTATATTTCCTCCCAATCGGTATACGGAACCCAGAGCCCCCCTCTCTGGACTGAAGAAATGCCCATAAGGCCGGAAACCCCTTACGCATCGAGCAAATGGATGGGCGAAGTGCTCAGCCTCGGCGACGGGTATCGCGTTCCTGAAGTCATCGTTCTCAGGGTCGCCCGCCTCTACGGTCTGGGACATTTCCTCCGATGGGAGGAACTGCCGCACAAATTCGCCGGACTTGCCGCGGAATCAAAGCCGCTGACGGTTTTCGGCAGCGAAAACGAAATAGATCTGATACACGTCAAGGATGCCGCCGCGGCTGTCGCCGCGGCCTCTCTGGCGGAGTTTTCAGGGCCGGGGAAAAGGGTCCTCAACATCGGCGGCGGCTGTCCCGTCACCATCTCTCGCTTTGCGGCCATCTGCGGCCAGGCCGCGGTCGGCTGCGGCCTCGACAAACCGCAGGTGGCGCTGCAGGATGAAGGGGAAATCCGGACGCCTTTGCGATGGGGCATGGCTATCGACAAGGCGCGGGCCGAACTGGGCTGGAATCCGGTCCACAAGCTTCTTCCGGGAATCGCGGAACTGATCGGATGCCGCCTCCGGAGTACCGGCCCGGAGGAGTGAGCCTCAGCTTTCCGGTTTTCCGTTCCGGGAACCGCGAAATCTCGGCATGGTCACGGTTCCCTCGTGGCTTATGCCTTCCCGGTCCAGCACTCTTCTGCATGTCAGCCAGAGAATTTTCATATCCAGAAGAAACGTACGGTTGTCGACATACCAGACGTCGAGCGCGAACTTTTCCTCCCAGCTTATGGCGTTGCGCCCGTTCACCTGCGCCCAGCCCGTAATGCCGGGTCTGACTTCGTGACGCCGTGCCTCCTCTGCGGAGTAGTGGTCGAGATACTCCGTCAGGAGAGGCCGGGGACCCACCAGGCTCATATCGCCCCTGAGAACATTCCACAGTTCCGGGAGCTCGTCGAGGCTCGTGGAACGGAGAAACCAGCCAAGCCCTGTCAGACGTTCGCTGTTCGGAAGCAGGCGGCCTGCCGCATCGCGTGCATCGGTCATCGATCTGAACTTGACCATCCTGAATGGCTTCCCTCCGATCCCCGGACGTTCCTGAACAAAAAACACCGGGCTGCCGAGCCTGAAACGGATGATTGCGGCGAGCGTCAGCAACAGGGGCGACAGCACAAGAAGCGCTCCCAGGCTCAGCACAATGTCGAAACCTCTTTTCACCATCGATCGAACAGCGTTTGCATTACCGAAGCGCTGCTTTTTTTTGCGTCTCGTGATTGTCCCCTGCGCAGGCGTCGAGCAGAACCGACTCCAGCTTTCGGGCGAGCAGATCGCGATCGAAACGCTCCCGTCCCAGCAGGGCGGCCTTCCTGCCTGCCTCGACAATCCGCGAATCGTCTTCGAAAAAATCCAGTATCGCTTTCGCACCGCGGTCCGCCTGCGGTGAAAGAACAAGGCCGGCGCCGGTTTCATGCAGAAGATCGGCCTGCCAGCCGCCATAATTGATTGCGACAGGCTTGCCCGATGCAAGGCCGTCAAAAAATTTGTTGGCGGAATTAACCTGCATTTCAGGAATGTCGACAAACAGGGAAATAACCATCGATGCCGCCGCGAAGGCCGCCGGCAGCTCGATCTTGGGCATGGCCGGGTACATGAAAAAATTGCTGTTCAACACTCCTGCCCGCACTGCTTCCCGGCGGACACGTTCCCATTCGCCGCCGGCCCCGATCACGACAAAGCGCAGATCAGGCCTGATTTTTCCGGCTTCCACGGCGAGCCTGACCAGATAGTCGAGTCCGTTGACCTTCCCCAGTGTGCCGGGATAGAGAATGATCGGCCCGTCTCCGAGTTCGGGATGAGTGTTCCTGAAGCGTTGCGCATCGCCGGCGGAGACCCTGAAAAGCTCCCTGTCGCAACTGTTTGGAATAACCGAAATGCGATCGGCGGGATAACCGGTCCGTGCAATCCCTTCCGCCATCCCGGGAGACAAAGCCACGATCCTTGCGGATCTGCGGTACGCAAAACGTTCGAGCGCCCCGGCCATCGCGATAATCAGGGGATTCTTCAGAGCGCCGACGGCTATCGGCATTTCCGGCCAGAGGTCTCTCACCTCGAAAACCATCGGAACACGGTTATTCCCGGCGGCCCGCGCGGCCGGCAGGGCTATGGTCAGGGGAGTGCTCGTCGCGAAAACAACGTCACAGGGAACGGCCGCCGCATAGGATGATGCCTTCAGGGCGTACAGCATAAAGGCCCTGATTCGCTCAAGGTAGCCGAAACTGTTTGAATACGGAACCGGATACCAGTGAACATCGATACCGGACTCGTTCGTTCGAAACCATTCCTTCCTGTCGGTTTTCCCGCGCCATGAAGTGATCATGTGCACCTCGTGACCGAATCCGACGAGCCGTCTTGCCATCTCGAACGAACGGGTTCCTCCGGGCATGGCGGGGGTATTGAAATACTGATGCAGATAGACGATGCGCATACTCGTTTCCACTGTGGTCCTGCTTCCCTGGAGCGCCGAAGGGTTCCGCCGACGCCCCGGGAGGTAGCGAATACTGACCAACGGGTCATGTCACGGTAACAAAAAAGGAAAAACTGTTCTGAGAATGTAACGCATATCTCCTGAAAAAGACCAGTTTTCCACATACGACCTGTTGATGCGGACCTTGTCGGGAAAAATAACTTCCCGGTTGTAACGCTCGGGATCATCCACCCCGGCAAGCAGCGACTCTTCATGCCGGTATTTGAGTGTCGCGGGGCCAGTGATTCCCGGCCGGACGGAAAGGATGACGCGGTCGTTCCCATCGAGACGGTCCGCGAATCCGGGAACGTCCGGACGCGGTCCGACAAAACTCATGTCACCCCTGATAATATTGATCAGCTGGGGCAATTCATCGATTTTTGCACGACGCAGAAACTTCCCCAAAGGGGTTATTCTCGAGTCGTTTTCCGTGGTAACCGACGTTTCGATGGCGGGATTGTGCCTCATCGTCCTGATCTTCATGATGTTAAAGATTTTTCCGCCCCGCCCGACACGTTTCTGGGTAAACAAGCCACCTGAACGGGTATCGACAGCCGCCAGAAGCACTGCGGGCAGCATTATCCAGACGGTCAGGCCGAACCCCGCCGTCGCAAACAGAAGATCGAACGATCTTTTTCCGATCGCCTGAAAAGAAGTGAGACCCGACGACGGGCTGTGCCGTTCTTTTTTTTCCTGCATGCTGGCCTGCGATATCCGGTATCCTGTTCGAGAAAACTCATGCCCTGTCAGCAATAGCCGTAACGTTCGAGCGTATCCCCGGCAAGACGGCGAATGCGTTCGAGATCATCCCTGCTCATTTCCCGGCGTCCTTTCCCGACGCTCCTGTCTGAAACCCCTGCCGTGGCGGAACGGATATCCCTCTCCGCGGCCGGCAGATCGAGTTCGTCGAGCATCCGGCCGAGTTCGTCGGCCGGCCTGGAGACGAATGTTTCGTACCGTACGCTTACAACCTTTCCATCCGGCATTTCAGTGAAAGCCTGGTCGGCGAGATCGATGCAGCGCTTCCATTGCAGCGCGCAGACCTCGGTCAGCGAGTACCGGGCAAGCGCTTCGGCAAGACCCCGAAACCGGGGGCCCCAGAATGCCAGACGTTCCTGTCGCGACAACAGCCTGTATGCCCTGTTCCAGACATAACGGACCGCGTAATACGGCATATCGGCAGGCGGGATATATCTCGCCTTTCGCAAAAGGTACGAAATATCGAGATCGGCATTCCAGCGTTTCGCCGCGGAACCGACGGCGTCCATGCCGTCACGATAAATGAAGATATAGCGTGCTTCCGGCAGAACGCGGTCCACAAAGGGAACGCGAAGGGAATTCGCGCAGGTCTTTTCCACGACGAGTCCGGACCCGGAGCCGGCGGCAAGACGTGAAAACGCCTTCCTGATAAAGCTCCTGACGTTCGGGGAAGCCATGGAAGCGGTCAGTTCATCGTCGGGACAGTGGATATTGCCGTGTCTCCAGATATAGTTGATTTCATCACAGGGCCATGTAGACGATCCAGGAAGAGCGCTGAATACATCGCGAAGCATGTTTGTCCCGGAACGCGGCGCTCCGATAATGACCAGAGGAAGAAAATTCGTGGAAGTCATGCCTTCTTTGCTTGAATATTATCCGTAGCCTCTCTCCCGAAAAAACGGTCAACCAGCCCGGAAGACACGATCCGGAAATCATGGTTTTCGTCGAAATATTTCCTGGCCCTCCGGCCATACTCTGCGGCAAGCCCGGGATCCGCGACAAGAGCATCGACTCCCCTTGCCAGAGCGTCGTACTCTCCGGGAGGAGCGACGAATCCGCAGCCGGCCCTGCCGACAGGGTCGTGACCGGCCCTGTAGCTGCCGATGATCGGCCTGGCGGCATACATGTATTCGTATATCTTGTTGCAGGAAACACCATAGCGGTGCAATGCAAGATCCTCGAGACCGACATAGCAGGCGTCCATGCAGTCCAGTACCGCCGGAACATCCCTGCGGGGAACCGCGTCGACGAAACGGATATTGTCGAGGCCGAGCCTTTCGGCTTGCCTGATCAGCAGGTTTCGCCGGTCACCCTGCCCCACGACGACAAACCCTACCCCTCTCCGGTCACGAAGATGCTCCGCAAGCCCGACCAGACGCTCCAGGTCGTAATACGCGCTCAGGGCCCCGACGTAACCGATCAGGAAAGAATATTCGTTCCTGGCTGCCCTGACCGCCTCGGGAAGCGCACCGCCGGAAGAAGAAAAAGAGGGAGGAAAAAAACCGTTCGGCGCATAGAAGAAACGCTTCGGGTCGAGCCCGTATTCCCGTTCGAAATACTCGCCTTCCCCCGCCTTTACGGACACTATTGTCGAGGCGTGTTTCACTGCGAAACGCTCAGCGGCTTTCAGCAGCAGGATGTAAGGATGCATCCGGCTGAATCTGCCCGCTTCGAGCAGGATCTCCGGCCACAGATCACGAACCTCGAACACGAAGTCGGCACCCGACCTTTCGGCGATCGCCCTTGCGGGGTAGACGACAAAAGGATGCGGAGAAGACGCCACGACCAGATCCGGGCGGCGTTCGGCAATAGATGCCGCGAGCATGGAGCATCGCAACGTAAATTCCAGCTGGTTGAAGACCTGTGCAGGACCTCTGTCGCGGTACGGACGGCTCTTTACCCAGTGGTAGACGAGCCCGTCGATACGCCGGCTCTCGAAGCCGCCGCGGATATCGGGAGGATTCAGGTATTTGTGAAAGCTGGTGGACGAGACGATTTCCACCTCGACCCCCCTGTGTTTCATTGCCTGGCCGAGAAAATACCAGCGCATGTTGGGACCATGATGAGGGGAACCCCCCGCATGCGTGACAACAATAATCTTTCTCATAAACCTCCCTTTCGATACGTACCCGTCTTTTCCGTGCCGATAAAAGAAAACAGCGTTCAGCCGTTCATCAGCGTCCGGTAATATCCGGCAAGCCTCTCCCCTTCGCTCTCCCAGTTGAAACGCCCACTGACCAGGCGCCTTCCCCGCTCCGACATAAGGGCGGCTTCGCGCGGGTTGTCCCGCAGCCAGTCGAGCGCTCTGCATACGGCATCGATATCCCCCGCCCTGACGCACAACCCCACGCCGTTATCGGCGATCAACCGTCTCCAGACCGGGAAATCGGAAGCCACCACGGGCAGGCCCGCGGCCATGTATTCGAAGAACTTCGTCAGTTCCTTTTCGCGATAATGCTCGGTTTCGGGAAACAGCGCAAGGCCCGCCAGCAGCCCGCCCTTTCGATATTCCGCCATTATCTCGGTAAAAGGAACGTAACGCCCCTTGCCGGTCATGACAAGTCGGGCTTTTTCCCCCGCAAGCCCGACCATTCTCTCAGCCAGCGGAGGGGAACATCGGCCGATGGCGAACACTTCCATGTCCGGCCGTTGCTTCGCGAGCGCCGCAAGTTCCATGGCCCCCCTGTCGATGCTGATATTGCCGGTATAGATAACCTTCCGGGAACCTTCCGCATAGGCTGCCCGCTCCGTAAGCATGTCGCGGAACGGATAATTGAGAAGCGGGAAGGCATCGGGAAAGCGACGCTGGTAATACCTCTCGGCTATGACGCGATGAAACGGTTGCGTCGCGAAGCGCTCGATCGCCGAAACAACCGCCGCGGCCGATGTCCTCACAAACCCCGGCAGGTAACGTTTCTGCCGTATGGAGGTCACGTAATCCTCGTGTATGTCGTAGACAACCGGCACGCCCCTGGCCAGAAGCAGCCATGCCCAGGGCACAAGCTCCGGATCGTGAAAATGGTAGATATCGGCCGGCATCCCGAAGGCGCGGAACACAGCCCTGGGAGCCGTCAGGAACATCCTCCCGATCCGCCCCGTCCCTGGGGGCCGAACCGTTTCGATCCGGACTCCGTCGTTCAGCTCCGCCGCATCGGGATCGGCGGTGACGAGCGTGGCCGTGAAACCATGTTCGGCCGTGCTCCGCAATTCCTTGAGACGGATGCGGGGATCCATCGAGGAATGCACCGTGCTGATGTGAACGACGTGCCGGTCCCGGCCGCTGTCTGTGTTACCGGACATACTCCTCCTCCTTCCCGCTGCTGCGCGCACTGCGGTCCGCACGGAGCTTCTGTCCCATGAGAAAAGCCATAAGCCCCCACATCATATACGAATTGTACAACGCGCCCGAAAACATGGCCCCGACAAGGTACTGCAGGTACAGCAGCGGTATCCATAATTCCAGTGCCCCCCGTAACACCGTTTTCATGACGTGATACAGGGAAAAGACGATCATCAGGGAAAAAACAGCACCCCCGACAATCCCGTTGGTCATGAAACTTTCGAGCAGGATATTGTGCGGATAGATGCCGAGCGGTTCGATTCCTGCTCCCAGCAGGGGATTGCGGAGAAAAAGACCGACTCCATCAATATACATTTCCAGCCGCTTGTCTATGGAACCGGTCGACTGACCCGAAAAAACCTGTGCCAGACGATAAAAAAGGCTGTTCTGTGTCAGTGCATCGCTGAACAGGACCCCGAAGAACAGCATCAGAATGCCTCCCCCCGCCATGCCGAGCACCGTCTTTCTGTCCATGCCGCGCAGTGCGCGCAGAATGAAAAACAGAAGTATCACCAGAAAACTCAGTAACGGTCCTTTCGATGCGCTCATCATCAGTATGAGACCTCCGAAAACAACGGCGGTCGCGAAAATAAACCTTTCATACACGCTCGCCCCCGGAGAGAAAAGCGAACATACTCCGAGAACCATGAGGGTTACCCCGAGATGTCCCAGCCAGATAGGGTTCATTGTAGCGGTATATTTCCTCCCGACAAAAAGAGCTAACAAACCGTTCTGTGAACCCTCGAGCACAACCTGTGCGATGTTGAATACGGCGGCGGCAAGGGCTGCGTAAAAAAACCACCGCAGCAGCGGACGCAGACGCCGGGGACTGATCCCGAAAGAGAGGGCCGTTGCCGGAACGAGCGTGACACCGACTGCGTACAGAAGGTATTCCCCGGGCGAAAGCCTCAGCACCTCCGGATAAAAGCGGGCGTCAAAAAGAATTCTCAGGACATACATGCCCCAGAACAGCCACCACAGAGACCAGAAATAGTTGATCGTCCAGTTGCGTGTAATTACCGTCCTCCAGAGAATCAGGGCGAGCGACAGGCTTGCCACGAGCCCCCTGAAAGGCATGGATACCGCCCTGTTCGAAATATCGAACCACAGCGAGAACGGGGCCATGAAGGGATAGCCCACAACAATGAGTATCAGAACGGCCGCCGCTCCGATGTCGCCGAAGTCTTTTGCGCTGAATCCTCTCATCGGGCCCGTCCTTCGGCTGAAAAGGCTATGGCTTTACAGACCGCGGCTCCGAAGTCCCGGGATGTATGGCCACGGGCAAACCGGATGCCGCTGGAACCGAACCGCTGTCGCATGCCGGGATCGCCGGCGAGACGCTCTATCGTGCGCGCCGTAGCGTCCGCGTCGAAGGGATCGACAAGCGCGCCGAGGCCGTGTTTGCCGGTCACCCGGCCCACAAGCCCCTCGGCGGATGCGATCACGGGAACACCGATCGAGGCGGCCTGTATCAGGACACCGCTGGAACCGGTAAATCCCTGAACGTAGCCGACCCAGACAGCGTCCGCCGAACGAAAAGCGATAAACTCCTGACGTTCATCCTGAAAACCCCGGGAAACCATCAGGCGACCGTCGCGGATCAATCCTTCCGCAAGCGGCGTCGTCATCAGGTTCCGGATACTTTCGTTCTGACGGCCTGCCATATGAATCAGGATATCGAATGTTTCGGGAATGCGCCGAACGGCCTCGAAAAGTTCCGCGACCCCTTTTCTCTTTGTCAGTGTCCCGAAAACCAGTACGACGAACCGTCCTTCGGCTATCCCGAGCGACCGGCGCGCCTCGTGCCGGGTCAGGTTCCCGTGTAACTCGCCCACATCCGGTACGAATGAGAGCTTGCGAAACACCGGCCTGTTCGCCGCTCTTGCATAATCGAAGAAAGGCTCGTCTATTACCGCGCAGAATTTCAGTCCGGAAATCGCGAGCATCCGCCTGAACAGCCAGCCGTAAAAGAAGTCGTTTCTGCTTTTCGGGCCCAGTCCCGCCGCGTGGCGATGGAACTTGACGTTCATCATCATGCCGCCGAACGCAACGGCACCGAACGGGGAACCCCGCAGGGCGAGGACCTTGTCGAAATGATCGAAGTTCACGACATAGACGAAATCCGGAACCTTTTGTTTCACCAGATCCATGAAACCTCTCGCCATGGCATCGTAACAGGCATTCTGCGAACGCACGAGCGCCAGGGCTCCTGCCGTTCGGGGTTTTTCGACAGCATCCATGAAGAAGATTCCGGCATCATCCGGCAACTCGCCGCGGACAAATCCGAAAGCCGTGCTCTCCACCGCATCCCGTGTGGTGAGCACATCGACCGACCACCCTCTTGCAACAGCTTCCCTGACGATAAAGCGGGTATAGGCAGCCATGTGATGGCCGGTGGCCTTCGGCTCGACGACAAGCAGTTTCATTCGATCACGGCCTCCCGGACCCGGAAAAAGCGCGATGCTTCCCCGGATCGTTCAGGCTCCGCATTCCATCCATAACGTTCGCCTGTCAACTCGTAAAGCCGCTGATTGTGAAAACGAAAAAAATCTTCAAGGTACCCATACACCTCGCCGTCCGTCTCGACCCTGTTCGCTGCTGCATTTCGAGGTTCGAGATCGGTGATCCTGAACTCCTCGTCGACGTCGAGAAATCTGAAGACTCGCCGAAGCACCCTCTGCGGATCGGCGAAAAATTCCTCGCTGCAGAGAAAAAGCATGTTTTCCCTCGGGTACCATTCGAGATATCTCGCGATCTGCTCATGATACACCCCCCTGAGCTTGTATGAATGGCGAATGAACGAAGGATCCATGAAATCACGCCTCGCCATCGCCGGCGCGAGACGCTCTTCTTCCGACTGCAGAGCCTCCAGGATCCGCAACGGTTCACGCCCTTTTCTCTTTTCGTGAAAGAAATGGGAAATCGCCCTTTCCACGGGGTTACGCATCAGAATGATGAGTTTCGCATCCGGCACAAGCCGCGACATGCGTTCGGGAACAAGCGGATTGAACAGGTACAGCGGAGTGGCCTCGAAGGTTTTCCCTCCCGGAGGGAGCTGTTTTCTGGTGGGAAAATGAGCCCGGTACCACGACGGCCCTTTCCTGTAATTGTCGATGCGTGCCCTGAGGCCGCCGTCGAAAAAATGCACCTCCTTCCCATAGGAAGAGAACAGGGACGGATGCTGGCCCAGGTAGTGATAGAGACTTGATGTGCCTGATTTCTGTGCGCCGACGATTATAAAATCGGGCAATGCGCGACTTCTCCAGTTCACTTTCCTGCATTGCCGGACAAACCGTGCCCAGCCTGTCTTCGCGCCTTCTGCCATATTTTTTCCGAATACTTCCATGATCGTCGATGTTTCCTGCAGACCCTGAACCGTGCGGCGTTGGCGAACGCCGGTTCATTTGTCCGCCAATGTCCTGTAGAGTTCACGATACCGTTCTGCAACCGATTGCACCGAGTACCTGTTGACAACTTCCGCCCGTATCCCGGCCGGGTCGTAGCGCGTCTCCGCCATGAGTGCTATCTTGCGGCCGAGATCCCCGGCATTTCCCGTTCGGAAAGTCATACCGCTCCGCTCGCCGACAAGCTTTCTGTGCACCTCGATATCCGAGGCGATAACCGGAACGCCGCAGGAAAGACTTTCAAGCACGATGTTGGGCATTCCCTCCGAATGAGAGGGCAGCACAAGCGCATCGGCAATGTGCAGATAATCGAGAGCGCTCTGCTGAAACCCCAGATATCTCACTGAAATACCGTTCCCCCTGGCGTTCAGCAGCTCGACTCTCTGCTTGAAGTCCGCGATCTCTCCGTTGTCGCTTCCGATCATGAACACCGCGATCTCCCGTCCCGATTCCAGTTTATCGAGCGCATCGAGAAGATCGTCCACGCCCTTGCGTTTCGATATTGTTGCGGCATACAGCAGCGTGAACACGCTCCCTGGAAGTCCGGTCAGTTTCGTTCTTTTCCTTTGCCGTTCTTCCTCCGCAAGAACGTTATAGCGTCCGGTGTCAACCGAATTCGGGATCTCGACTATACGCTCCTCGCCAAGCCCCAGAGAGACAAGATCATTGCGTATCGCGCCGCTCGTCGCCACGACCATGTCCGCCCTTGCGATGAAGAAAGCGATAAACCTCCTGTAACCGCTTTTTTTACAACGTTCTTCATCCGCCTCCCTGTGGGTGATCTTCACAACGACCCTCTTGCGGAGAAGTTTCGCGAGCAAAACCGACACGACGGCTTCCAGGTCGGCCTTGACAACGTGCACGACGTCGGCGTTCAGAAAAGCCGAAACTTTTCCGAACAGCAGAAAAAGAGAAAAAACCAGAAGCGACCGCCTTTCACCGTACGCCGAACGGCTGTCATGCAGAACCGCATCCACGGCCACGGAGTGCTCACGATCGAAGGCGGAACGATGTCGATCGCGGTCAAACGCCGTTAGCAGCGTTATGTCGATGTCGGAGTCCGCCGAAAGCAATGCCGTGTTGACTGTCTGGAGCTGTTTGCCGTAGCCGGAAAACGAGGGGGGATAACTGTAACAGATCTGCAGTATTTTCAGTTTTTTCATGCTCTTTGTTCCTGATCTCCCCGGACGGCGGCTACAAAACAGAAAACGCTTCCGTCCCGATGTCCATGCACTTCGACACGCTCAGCTTTCATGCCGGGCTTCCGGCCGCCGTCCGGCCGCCCTGCGAAGACGTCTGCGGATCCTTTTCACCATTCCGCTCCCTGCTCCACCGTGGCGACTCCCGAATCGCGACAGCTCTTTTCTCGTGGGAGCAGCAGGAAAATCGAAAAGTCGTTCATAACCGAATGCCGAAAGCAGGCCGCCTGCCGCATGTTCAAAGAGTTCTATTTCCCGGGGCGCAAGACCTGTCCGCCATGCATCGATCCTCGATGGATCGAGCCCCCTGCCGACGAGCCGATGCTGTTTTCTCGTGTATTCCGGCACCCTGAACCCTCCCCCCTGAAGAATCGCCGGGTCGCAGGGAAGATTGCAATGATCCAGAAGCTCCCGCCAGAAAACATCCGAACCCGACAGCAGGTCCTCGAAGCGAACCGCAAGCACGGACGAAGGCGCATAATGCAGCAGGGCGAGCCCGAAAGCGTTCCTTTCAGCCCACCAAGATCCCGCGTGAAACGCATTGTCGGGACCCCATTCGAGAGGAATCACGGAAGCCGCGACGGCGCGGCCGTCCCGGATGGCAAAAACGAATTTCGCATCGGGAAATGCTCCGAGCATGGCATCCCGGTATCGAAGATTTTCAGGTGTATGGTCGACCCATACCTTCCATTCAGGCTTTCCGACCGCTTCGGCATACTGGTGCACGAGCTCGAAAAGAAAACCCTTCGCGTCGTTCTTTTGCCGCAGCCGCTCTTCGTCGAGGACGATATCCCACAATCTGAACCTGAAATTGCTTTTCAGCATGCTCAACGCTTCATCCACCCTGCCGGAGGAGACCATCGAAAGCAACGGCACCTTGAACTGGGATTCCGGCGTCACCACGACATGGGGAAGAACGCCGATATGGTCGGCGATCATGGTGGTGCCGCTTCGGTCGCATCCTCCGATAAATATCGCTCGTTTCATAATCGGAAACTCAAACACTTCAAGCGTTACGTCGCGCTATTGACGTTTTCGCATCGCAAAACTCTCGCAGGCTCTTCGGTACACCCCCATGTATTGGCGGGCCACCACTTCCGGAGCCCACAGCATCAAGGCTCTTTTCCTGGCACTGGCGGACAGTTCCCTCTGCCGCTCGCGGCTCTGCGTCACCCATGCTATGCCTTTGGCCAGGTCGCGGGGCTCGAACGGCTGCGCCAGATACCCCGACGCAGTATGTTCCACGACATCGGCAAGCCCGCCGGTATCGAAGGCGACAACCGGACAGCCGCAGGCCTGCGCCTCGGTGCCCACCTGCGGCAGATTGTCCACGCGGGAAGGAACGACGACTACATCGGCGGCGCTGTAAAGCAGCGCGAGGGACACGTTGTCATGTAAACGGCCGAGCCAGTGGATTTTCAGTCCGGAGGCGGCCGCGTTCACCGGCCGGGAGTGTCCGAAAACAACACCCTCGATCGTCGCGTCTTCAGAAGCGACGAGGTGGAGCGCCTTTTGCAGAAGGTCCCATCCCTTCAGCGAATTGCCCAGGACGGCCGACGAACCGAAAAGCACCAGCTTGGCGTCCTCCGGGAGATTGAATACTTTCCGGGCGGCCTGCCTGGAAAGCGGTTTGAACACTCCGGTATCGAGGGGATTGGGCACGACGGTTATCGGCCAGTCTTTCATCAGCGCGCTCTCGCCCGCCTTCCGGGCCATCCAGTTGCTGGGACAGACAAGGTGAAAAGGCTGTTTCCAGGCGTTTTTTTTCCGGAACCACACCAGGCGGTCCATGTCGACACCGCGGTCTCCTTCAGGCCTGTTCTGCCTGGAATAGCCGCTTCTCCACCGTTCGATCCCGTCTTCAGCGGCATAATGCTCCGCTCCGCAGAACGGCCACATGTCATGCAATGTCCAGACAACGGGCTTGTTCAGACGCCCTATGGCTTCGATGGAAAGCGTGCCGTTTCCGATCCAGTGAAGATTGACCACCCCGTCTGCAAGCCCGTTGATATGCGCGGCGGCCAGCCCCCCGGTCCATGCGGCGGAATGGGGCAACGCCCCGGGCTTCAACTGCATGCGCAACGGAAGGCTGTCGGCGTAACCGAGCATGTACGCGTAGAGCTTGCCGCTCCTTCTCACGGGTCCCGACACGAAGGGATCGTCCGATTTTCTTACCCGGACCAGCATTCTCGACTCGATGCCCGAGTCCAGCAGGGATCTGTGCAGCCTGAAGGCGGCTCTGGACGCTCCTCCCGAAACATCCGAGTAGCTGATATTGTAGACACGCATCTATGGGGGTGTCCGGCTCTCCCGTTCTCAGGAAAAGCCGAACAATTTTTTTGTTTTTCGTTTCAGAAGCCCCAACTGCCTGCGGGCTTGTTTCCAGAGCGAATCGCGGGTCTGAAACAGATGCAGATCGAGCCATCTGTCGAAATCCGCGTCGCGAAGGATCTGCTGCGGATGATGAAGGGGAAACGGCATGTTCCCGAGCGGCAGACGGGAACGCCATTCACCATCGGTCTTCGTGTGCGTGGCATCCTCGCCGAAACCGATATTGCGGCAAAGATTTCTCGACGGCGTCACGACCAGCCCGTTCTGCAGCCAGCAGGAAAAAAACCACTGGTAGTCCCATGTATCGATCCGGCCGGCCGAGGTCCGGTCGAATATCCGCGTCCAGTATTGCGTGAAATCCGGGTATCCTCCGCCGACCGCATCGAGCCATCCCGAATGCTTCAGTTCCGGCCAGCGGCTCATGCCGAAATCATAATGGCGCCAGGCCCTCCTCCAGGTCGCCCATCCCCACATATGCGGGTAACGGCTGAAAAAGTAACTGCTGCCGTTCTGTCGCGGCTTTCGTCGGAAATAATCACCCGTCACCGCCATGATCCTGTCGTCGTCCCTGAAACGATCGAGCAGTTCGTCGCAGTACCTGAAAAAAGAGATGTCGGCCACGATATCGTCTTCGAGAATGATCCCCTCACATTCATGTGAAAAAAACCAGTCGATCGCTCCGGAAACCGCCCGGCCGCAGCCGAGGTTTTCTTCCCGGAAAAGGGTTTTCACCTCGCAGGGCCAGTCGACTGCCGTAGCGGCCTCACAGACCTCACCGCAACGACGGGCCTCATCCTTACGATCTTCCCTCGGACCGTCGGCCGCCACGTAAAGCCGGGAAGGCATCGCCTTCCTGATCACATCGAAAACGACCCTGGTTTTCTCAGGCCTGTTGAAAACAAGAAACAGCACGGGGGAACGCATGGCACATTCAGCAAGATAAGATTTTCCGGAAATACCTGACGGTCTCGCGAAGTCCGTCGTCAAGGCCCACGCCCGGCTTCCAGCCGAGATGCTTCCTTGCAAGGGATATATCCGGACACCGCTGCCGGGGATCGTCGTCCGGCAGCGGTTTGTAGACAAGCCTGGAACCGCTGCCGGTGATTGCGAGAACTTTTTCGGCGAGCTCGCTGACCGTGAATTCATCGGGATTGCCCAGATTGAGCGGCCCCGTGAATCCTTTTTCGGTCTGCATCATCAGCAGAAAAGCCTCGACCATATCGTCGACATAACAGAAACTTCTCGACTGGCTGCCGTCCCCGTAGATAGTGATATCATCACCTCTGAGAGCCTGCACGATAAAGTTGCTCACCACGCGGCCGTCACCGGGATGCATGCCGGGACCATAGGTATTGAAAATACGGACCACCTTTATGTCGAGACCGTGCTGGCGGTGGTAATCGAAAAACAGCGTTTCGGCGCATCGCTTCCCCTCGTCGTAGCAGCTTCGCGGACCGATCGGATTGACTCTGCCCCAGTAGTTTTCCGCCTGCGGGTGCATCTCGGGATCTCCGTAGACCTCGCTGGTCGAGGCCTGCATGATTGTCGCCTTCACCCTTTTGGCAAGCCCCAGCATGTTGATCGCGCCGTGAACGCTCGTCTTGGTTGTCTGAACGGGATCGAACTGGTAATGAACCGGACTCGCCGGACACGCGAGGTTGTAGATCTCATCGACCTCGACATAGAGCGGGAAGGTCACGTCATGCCTCATGAGCTCGAAACGGGGATTGCCGATCAGGTCCAGAATGTTGTTCTTGTCCCCGGTAAAGAAATTATCGACGCAAAGCACCTCTTCTCCCCGATCGAGCAGACGCCTGCACAGATGCGATCCGAGAAAGCCGCCGCCGCCGGTCACGAGATTTTTTTTCATGCTGAATACAAACCAATGATTACCCGGGAAGTTACAGGTTTTCCTGCGCCCGATCTTTTCCGGAAACGTCGGCCGTTGCAGCGTAAGCATGTTTCATCTTCCGCAGCACCTCGTCGGCCTCCCCCTTGTCGACGACCCGCCCCTCTTCGAGACGATAGAGGCGATCGCATTGCTCGACGGTGCTCAAACGGTGCGCGACGATAATGATGGTCTTTTCTCCATGCAGGGCATTGACGGCCTCCATGACCCCCTGCTCGGTTCCCGTATCGAGAGCGCTTGTCGCCTCGTCGAGCACCAGCACGGCAGGGTCATGGTAGAGGGCACGGGCGATGCCGATACGCTGCCGCTGCCCCCCGGAAAGGCGCACGCCTCTTTCTCCCACAACCGTTTCGATCCCGTCCGCAAGCCCCTCGACAAACGCATCGAGTTGCGCCGCCCCGAGAGCCGCCCGAACGGCGGCATCGTCGACGAGATCGTCCGGTACGCCGAACGCCACGTTTTTGCGCAAGGTGTCGTCCGTGAGAAATATGGACTGCGGCACATAGCCGATACAATCCTGCCAGCCCCGCAGATTCTCCCCGATATTTTTTCCGTCGACGGCGACAGAGCCTGCGTCGGGAACGAGCAGGCCGAGAATCAGATCGACGATCGTGCTTTTGCCCGCGCCGCTCGACCCGATAAAACCAACGGTTTCACCCTTGAAAACGGACAGCGAGACGTTTTTGATCGCCGGCTTTCGCGCCGACGGATAGCTGTAGGAGACCCCGTCGAGCCTGAGCTCCCGTGAAAACGGCATTTTTTCCTTTTTCCGCGTGGACAGCGGCGAGGCCGTGACTCCCGGATCGAGTTCCCGGTGCAGCATGTCCATGACCGGCATGCCGAATCGTATGGTCTGGAGAGAACTCAGTATCCGGTTGACGGAAGGCATCAGCCGGAATGCGGCCGCGGCGAAAAGACCGAGTTTCGGGATGACGCCGTCGAGAGAACCGTCGCGGGCGATCATCGTCGCGACCAGCACAACAAGCGTAACGACGGCGATCAGCTCTATCCAGAGCCTGGGTATCTGCTGCATGGTCGTCTCGCGCTCGCCGACACTTGCTGTTTTCCTGTTGTGAAAGGCGAATTGCGCCAGAAATTCCGATTCACGACCCAGCACTTTCACATCCTTGACGCCTCCTATTCCCTGCTGGAGATGCTGAATGCGAAGACCGTCGTGCTTGTGCCTCACTTTTCCCCAGCGGGAGACATACTTTCGCGTCAGGGCGTAAAATCCCCAACCGAAAAAAACGAACAGCCCCACCACGACGACCGCGCCGAGCGGCTCCACAAAAAGCAGAAGCGCGCATAGCCCCGCCAGTACGAGAGATTCCTTCAGCAGCAGCATAATGGAAGACATGACCCTGTTGGTGAACAGCCAGACCTCGGTTGTCGCGTTGCGGATCAACTCGGCGGAGTTCCGCTGCAGATGGAACGTGTAGGGCTTGAGAAGATACGTGGCAAACAGCCTCTGGGAAATCCCGGCCTGCAGGGAGAATACGAAACGGCTCTGACGCCAGGCGAGAAATCCCAGGAAAAGAGCTTTCAGAGCGTACACGCCGAGAAGCACCAGCAAACCGCCGATGACCAGCGTCATCTGGTCGGGATTTCCGAAAAAAGCCAGCACGGGCTGCAGGATTGGATACCTGATGGCGATATCTTCCCGGCTGAAGAGGGCAAGCGCCGGAACAACGAGACCGACGCCGAGCATTTCCAGCACCATGCCGACAAGCATGAGCGCAAAAAGAACGACCGCGCCTCTTCTCTGGGAAGGTTCGAGAAGCGACCACATTCCGGTAACGGGAGAGTCTTTCAACATTCCTTTATGCAACATTACAGCACGTCCTGCTTCTCGTCCGCCGTTCGCAGTCTGAAGCCCCGGACGGTGTCGCGGAGCTCTTCCATCATTACCTCGACGTCGTTCTTTTCGAGTGCCGCCGACAGCTTGGCGATTTTTTCCTTCAGGTCCGCCCAGGGAATGAATTCCTCGTGTGCCTTGAAAATACGCGGGTGCATGGTAGGCAGGGGATTGTCGCCGATCAGCAATTCCTCATGCAGTTTCTCGCCCGGCCTCAGGCCGGTGATCTCAATAGCGATGTCACCGCTGCCGGTCAGGCTGTCACGGACAGTCAATCCGGAGAGTTCGATCATTTTCCGCGCAAGTTCCATAATGCGCACAGGCTCTCCCATATCGAGCAGGAACACGTCTCCGCCGGTCGCCATGGCTCCGGCCTGGATCACGAGCTCGACCGCCTCCGGTATGGTCATGAAATACCGGGTGATTTCCGGATGGGTCACCGTAACAGGTCCGCCTTCGTGTATCTGGCGGCGGAACAGGGGAACCACGGAACCGCTCGATCCCAGCACGTTACCGAATCTGACCATGGAAAAGCATGTCTCACGACCGAACTCTTCCGCCATGGCCTGCAGTATGATTTCGCAGAAACGCTTGCTCGCCCCCATGACGTTTGTGGGCCTGACGGCTTTGTCGGTGCTGACGAGAATAAAATTTTCCACCCCATGGTCGCATGCAGCCGATGCCGCATGGAACGTACCCATGACGTTGTTACGCACCCCCTCGACAGGATTGATCTCCACCATGGGGACATGCTTGTAGGCCGCCGCGTGAAACATCGTCTGCGGCCGCTGGGCTTCACAGACAAGGGCAATCCGGCCCTCCTCCGCGACATTGCAGAGCACCGGCACGATAATATCGGCGTCGCAACCTGCCCTGAGTTCGGTGTACACGGTATGCAGATTCAGTTCCGAATGGTCTACAAGAACCAGCCTGCGGGGACCGGCGGCGAGCACCTGGCGACAGAGTTCGCTGCCGATGCTGCCACCGGCACCGGTAACCAGTACGGTCCGGCCGGCGATATTGCGACTGAAAAGAGAAGGATCCGGCTTGACCGGATCACGACCGAGAAGGTCCTCGATGTCGACCTCCTTGATATCGTTGATCGAAACATTGCCGCTGGCCATGTCGTCGAGGCTGGGCAACGTCCTCACATGCACCGGAAACGGCTGAAGGGCCTTGAGAATCGCGCTGCGCCGTGAGCGGCCGACGGAAGGGATGGCAAGAAGAATATCGCTGACGCCTCTTTTTTCTATGGCCTCGGGAACCTGATCGAAGGAAAGCACCTTCAGTCCCTTGACCGTCCTGCCCTGAAGCTTCGGGTCGTCGTCGATAAAACCCGCCAGCTCATAGTTCGTGCTTGCCTCGATGGCGGCAGCCAGCTGGACGCCCGCCGATCCAACCCCGTAAATCAGCAACTTCCTCCATGCATCGCCGGGATAGCCCTGCAAGGCGGGCCTGCTCAGCATGACGCGCACCAGTTCCCTGCTTCCGAGAAGAACGAGAAAAAGCATCATGGGCTGGAAAAGGCCGACCGAGCGGGGAACCCCCCTGATCTTCAACAGCACGAGAGCGGTAAAAAACAGCACGCCGTAAACCGTAATGGCGCGGATAATGAGTTTGATGGCGTTGACTTCGCTGTAGCGAAAAACCGATCTGTACATGCCTGCACGAAAGAAAACCGGCAGGGAAAACAGCAGGGCAAGAATATAGGCCGCCCACTGACTGCCTGCCGGAATATGCCAGACCTCGTAGCGGAAGGAAAACGCCAGCCACAGCGTGAAAAGGACCGCGCAACTGTCGAACAATACGGCGGCGAGCTGTTTGACGACAAGAGGAAGCGAGATCAGGCCCTGCTGCAAGTTCCGAAAAGAAACTGAAACAGAATCTCCCCGCGCATCCTTACGGCCATTCCTGAATGTTGAACCGGCCACCGTTTCCTCGTCCCCCTGTAAAAAAGCTCGTTAGCGAAAACCTCCGGCAACGCTGCCGGAACGTCTCAAATCATGTACCGAAAAGAGGGACGCCTTTTTTCCTGACGATAAAATCCCTGCTGAACGCCAGGAAAATCGCACTGAAGAGACCGCCGGTAAAGCCCAGCAGCAGTACGGCTTTTTTCTCCGGCCGAACCGCATTGTCGCTTGCGATTGCCGGATCGTATACCTTCAGGGCGAACGCGTCTGCCTCTATTCTCGCCCGCATGACTGTCCGGGCGTTTTCCTGAATCATACCGATCAGATGCTGCCGTTCAAGAGAACCGTCCGACAGCAGCATCTGAGCCTGAAGATAGTCAAAAATACCCTGTATTTCTTCCGGAATGTCCTCCCTGAGCAATTCATCGGCCTCCCGTACCGCTGGAGAAGCAAGCCTGGAGGCAAGGAGCGAATCCTGAAACCGCAACTGCTCCCGGAGATACGACATGTTCTTCGTTGCCTTGTCGACGGCCTCCTTGCGTACAACCTCGTTGATCCGCCGTACCAGACGGTTGAGAACATCGGCCGCAACGGATGGATTTTCAAGCTCCAGCGACATCCGTACAAGTCCGGAGTTCTTTCTGGGCCTGGATACGGCAATCCTGCTTTTCAGCAATACCGCCCCGTCCCTCAGGGATGGGGCCTGTTTCTCTCCACGATTCCATGTCCCGGTTTGCCGATCCCACAGGTCGGCATAGAGCAGGGGGAGAAGTTTCTCGCTACGGACAAAGTCCTCGAAAAAAGCGTACGACTGCAAAAAGGCCAAAGCCTGCTCTTTCTTGTCGGGCCTTACCTCCACGAGCGTGGTAGAACGGTAAACAGGCGTCCCGAAAAAAGCGTAGAACAACGAGCCGAGAGTGAACAGCAGCGTCACGACGGCGATCAGACGACGTTCCCGCGACAGTATGTCCCTGACTTCAAAAAGGGAATCCACGGGATTCTCGCCCGAGCCCGCCGAGGAACGGCCTGCTGCCTTTGACTGCACATGATGCCGCGCGTCCGGCACAGGAACCTCTTCAGACATATGGAAACGTTTCTGACAAAAATTCATGGGGAAACCCGGGCGAAACCGGGGCTGTTTTTTAATATAACATCAAAGCGAGAATAGGCAATCAAGGCGATACGACCGCGGTCAGGCGGGAGAACATGCAAGAGATGTCTGTGATTATCGCGGATAACCGATATCTTTTCCAAAGATGTCATACATTGCAGAAAGCTGTTTTTTACGTTCAAAGAACGTCGCGCAACCCCGTACCTGTCAATTCGGGCGTCCCGTGACCGATTCACTCTTACAATTTTCATCCCTGCAATTCACGGAGCAATCGCATGAAGAAAGCATTAATCACCGGTGTCACAGGCCAGGACGGCGCATTCCTCACGGAACTGCTCCTCGAGAAAGGCTATGAAGTCCACGGGATCAAACGCCGCTCGTCGCTGTTCAATACGGACAGGATCGATCACCTCTACGAGGATCCCCATATCGAAAACCGCAGGTTCATTCTGCATCACGGCGACCTGACGGACTCGACAAACCTTATCCGCATCATCCAGCAGGCGCAGCCGGACGAAATTTACAATCTGGCGGCGCAGAGTCACGTTGCCGTCTCGTTCGAGGAGCCGGAGTATACCGCAAACTCGGATGCCCTGGGAACGTTGCGCCTTCTCGAGGCGATCAGAATTCTCGGGCTTGCGGAAAAAACCCGTTTCTACCAGGCAAGCACGTCGGAGCTCTACGGACTCGTACAGGAGGTGCCGCAGAAGGAAACAACCCCATTTTATCCCCGCAGCCCCTATGCCGTGGCGAAACTCTACGCATACTGGATAACGGTCAATTATCGCGAGTCCTACGGCATCTACGCCTGTAACGGCATCCTGTTCAATCACGAAAGCCCGGTCCGGGGCGAAACCTTCGTAACCCGCAAGATCACCCGCGCGCTGGCCCGCATCAAGCTCAATCTTCAGGACTGTTTGTACCTCGGCAACCTCGACGCAAAACGTGACTGGGGTCATGCAAGGGACTATGTTGAAATGCAGTGGCTGATGCTGCAGCAGGAAAAACCCGAGGATTTTGTCATCGCCACCGGGGAGCAATACAGCGTACGCGATTTCGTGACGACCGCGGCGAAGGAGATCGGCATCACCGTATCCTGGAAGGGCAGCGGCCTGGAAGAAAAAGGTTACGATACCGAAGGCAAATGCATCGTGCAGGTCGATCCGAGATATTTCAGGCCGACGGAAGTCGAAACCCTGCTCGGCGATCCGACGAAAGCGAAAGAAAAGCTCGGCTGGACACCGAAAACCGGCTTCAGGGAGCTGGTCAGGGAAATGATGCGTGAGGATCTCAAGAGTGCCGAGCGCGACGAACTGGTCAGGAAACACGGTTACGACACATTCAACTACCACGAATAAGAAGACACAAGGAAAGTTTCCATCCGCCGGCGGTATCGAAGAAAGGCATTCACGGAAAACCCGCCCGCGGCGAATTGTAGAGCGACTCTGTGATGAAAGCATTGATATGCGGCATTTCCGGTCAGGACGGCGCGTACCTCGCCGAACTGCTGCTCGAAAAAGGCTATGAGGTCACCGGGACATCGCGCGATGCCCAGATCAGCGGCTTCCACAACATGAAAAAGCTGGGCATACTCGATGATATCCGTCTCGAATCGATGGCGATCAACGATTTCCGAAGCGTCCTGCAGACCGTCAGCCGGAGCGGGCCGGACGAGATATACAACCTTGCGGGACAGAGTTCGGTAGGACTTTCGTTTGAACAGCCCGTGGAAACGCTCGAAAGCATCGTATCCGGTACGATCAACCTGCTGGAAACGATCCGTTTTCTCGATCGGCCCATCCGCTTTTACAATGCGGGGTCGGGCGAGTGTTTCGGAAACACGTCGGGACTGGCGGCAAATGAAAACACTCCGTTCAGGCCCAGAAGCCCCTATGCAGTGGCGAAAGCAGCCGCATTCTGGCAGGTGGCCAATTATCGCGAGGCATACGGGCTTTTCGCCTGCACAGGAATCCTCTTCAATCACGAATCTCCCTTGCGGCCCGAACGGTTCGTGACAAAAAAAATCATCGCCTCGGCATGCCGCATAGGATGCGGCGGCAGGGAGCGGCTGAAACTCGGCAATACGGAGATCAGCCGTGACTGGGGATGGGCTCCCGAGTATGTGGTTGCGATGTGGAAAATGCTCCAGGGGGAACTCGCCGATGACTTTGTCATCGCAACCGGCGAAAGTCACTCCCTGTCCGACTTTGCCGATTGCGCATTCAGCTATTTCGGCCTCGACTGGAAAGAGCACACCGATATAGACCCCTCGATATTCCGGCCGTCGGATATTCCGTTCGGCTGCGGCGACGCAGGGAAGGCGTCCCGTGAACTCGACTGGAAAGCTTCGACAGCGATGCGGGACGTGGTAAGAAAAATGATCGAGGCCGAGCTGGCGGAAGGTCGGTAAAACGGCAACGCCCGGACCTCATCCGTCCGTCCCCCTTTTCCAGCGGTTATGCAGCCAGAACCACTCTTCCGGATAACGATAGATGTACTTCTCGAGCGCCCTCGTATAGCGTCTCGTCAGCTCCTGAACGTTTTCACGCGAAAACGGGAGATCGTCCGTAGGGATTTCCTCGGCTTCGACCAGGTAACGCCCGTTTTCCTGTCGACGGCATATGGCGACGAAAACAGGCACCCCGGACCGCAGGGCGAGAAACGCGGGGCCCAGGAACACCGAAGCCTCCCTCCCGAGAAAGTCCATGAAAAAGCCCCCACGGGGATCGGACTGATCACCGAGGATGGTAAGTATCCCTCCTTTCCTGAGCAGGGCGAGGCCGTCTCTCAACGCACGCTTTTTGTAGATGACCCCGTTACCGTGGATTCGCCGCAGCGCATTGATTTCACGGTTGACAAGGCGGTTCTTGAGCTTTTTGGCAACGACGGTGATCGGCGTTTCCATCAGGCCGATACAGACCCCGGTCAGCTCCCAGTTGCCGAAATGCGCCGAAACGAGTATCCCCCCCTTTCCCAGCGCCTTAGTGCAGGCGAAAAAATCGTCGAGATCGAGGTCCACAAGGGCCGCCGCGTCTTCCGCATTTTTCAGTAACGGCAGCCTGAGGACTTCGAGCAGGTTCACCGCCTGGTTTCGGTAGACCTTTCGCGCCAGTTTCGCGATTTCGGCGGCACTCTTATTGGGAAAGGTCAGGGCGAGATTGGACTCGACAAGCGAACGCCTCGTTTTGAGCACAAAGAATACAGCGTCTCCGAGAACATGCGCAAGCCTCTCGAATCCTTCGCGACTCATGCTTCTGACGAGAAAACCGAGAAACAGAAACAACCGGTGAACGATTTTCTGACCGATGCTTTCAAGACGTTTTTTCACAGAATCCATGAGCTCGAACAGTTCCCGCGGCGCGGAGCCGGGTGCGGTTGAACCGGAATCATCGGAACCACTTCTTTTTCCGGCCTGAAAATATCCGAAATAATTATATATCTAATAAATACAGACTGGAGAAATTATTTTCCGCATCATGCCATCCAAGGAAAAACTGCTGACTTCCGACGATGCCGAACTGCTTGTCAGGAGATTACAGCGGAAAGGCAGAAAAATTGTTTTCACCAACGGCTGTTTCGATATCCTGCACGCCGGTCATGTACAATACCTCGAGAAGGCCCGGGCCATGGGCGACGCGCTTGTCGTGGGAGTCAACAGCGATGCCTCCGTACGGCGACTGAAAGGCGAACGGCGTCCTGTATCGCCGCAAGCCGACCGTTCTCTTGTGCTTGCCGGACTCGAATCGGTAGACGTCGTGGTGCTTTTCGACGAGGACACCCCTGAATTGCTGATACAAAAACTCCTGCCAGACATCCTCGTCAAGGGAGCGGACTGGCCGGTCGAGAAAATTGCCGGCGCCCGGGCGGTGCTGGAGGCCGGCGGAAAGGTACAGACCATCGAGTTTCTTGAGGGCCGTTCGACCACGGGCCTCATCGAGCGCATCCTGTGCGCCTGCGGCGGAGAGAAACCCGCTGAAAACGAAAGGCGACGTGAAGCATGACAAAAGGGACTGAACATCATTGACAGTGGAGAGGGTCAACAAATATATTCTGGGTCTGGCCGTCGCCCTGTCGGCGGTGATACTCCTTCTCGCGATCATCGTAGCCGTTATCCTCAACAGCGGTTCGCTCGACCAACTGGCCAGGGATCGCATCACGGGGTACTTCAACAGTGAATTCGAGGGCAGGCTCGAAATAAAACAGGTCGACCTGCAGTTTCCGTCGAGGATCGTCGTTCATGCCCCCTCGCTCTACAGAAAAGATCACGAGACAGCCGATATCACCGCAAAAAAAATCACGCTGGACCTCAACTTCCTGCGCCTGCTCTCCGATTTCTCCAACATTACAATCCGTTCGCTCAGGGCGGACTCCCTGTACCTGCATCTCGAGCGGTATCCTGACGGCAGTACAAGCATCGAAAGGATTTTTTCCCCCGCGGACAAAGAGAAACCGCAACAGCAGGGACTTGAAAAATTCCTTTGCGGGCGCCTGCACCTGCACGATACATCGTTCGAATACGTTTCCCGAAACGACTCCACGGCCGGAGGAAACGACACGCTTCGCATTACGGGGATCGAGCTCAAAGGCAAGAAACTTCGCTATTCCCCGCAAAACATCAGCGGCGTCGTCAGTTCCCTCCGGTTCGCCGTCCCCCGTCACGGCGTTGCATTGCACGACGGTTCCGCCAAACTGTCGTTTACGGACCAACGCATCGAAATCACGAATCTCAGGATGAAAACCGCCAGAAGCGACATCAGGCTTTCCTTCGGGCTTTACGATTTCAATATTTTTTCGTCCGAACGGCGCGGGTCGCCCAAAAGCCCTGTTTTCCTTGAACTGAAACCCTCGACGCTCGACGCGGGCGAGTTGAGCCTCGTCCCCGGCGCGCCCCCCATCCCTGAAGGCCTCTACAGCCTGGACTGCAAGGCGAAAGGGACCCTTGGCAGGGTCACTGTCGACCATGCCGTCGTGTCCCGCGATGAAAAAGATATCCTCAGGCTCGAAGGCGAACTGTCGAATCTCGACAAGCCGCAAGCCCTCGGCTACGGGCTTGCGACCGAAGGCTCGAGGATTTCCGGCGAGTTCCTGCAGAAAGCCGTCCGGGACAGCACGACGAGAACGCTCTTGCTGCCGTTCGGCGACATCGCCATCTCCGGAACAGCGGAAGGAAACCGCAAGGAACTCTCGACGGAACTGTCCCTGGAAACCGAAGCCGGCGGGCTGTCGTTGTCGCTGCAAACAGACATGCCGGTTGACGGCGACGCTCTATACAGCGGCACCTTCGAACTCCGGGAGTTCGGCCTGCACCGTTTCGTTTCCGACGACACTTCAGCGACGAGCGGCATCAACTGCACGGGAGCTTTTTCGGGGAAAGGCCTGACGCCCGAACCCGTGAAGGCCGATCTGTCGATAGAGATCGCACCGTCGTACTGGGGACGTCAGGACATCGCCTCCGGACGCGCGGCGCTCGGTTATGCAGGCACTGTTCTCGAATCTTCCCTCGATCTTGACGCAAAGGGTTCGTCGCTGGCCCTGAACGGAAAGATCGCATGGCAGGACGGTGTTCCCGTCTACGAAGGCAGAGGGTCCGCCAGGGGCATCGACGTTTCGAAAAGCCTCGATACGAAGGATATCAGCTCGAACCTCAACTTTTCACTGCAATTCAACGGCAGGCATTTCGACCCTGAACAACTCTACGGCAATCTCCTCGTCCGGTTCTCGAAATCGACGATCAACGACTATACGCTGAAAAAGGACTCGGAACTTTCCCTGCGTGTCGCAAGACAGCCGTCCTCATCGACCGTGGCCCTGAAAAGCGATTTCCTGGACTTCTCCGCCGCAGGCACCTACACCTTCGGTGATTTTCTTTCGGGAACGTCACTTACCGTTGCGGCCATATCGCGCGAGCTCCGGAAAAACAACATCTGGAACCCGGAACAGCTTCCTCCCCTGTCGAACGAGACCGTCGGCAAGAATTTTTCGGCGGATTATACGCTCGCCATCCGCGACCTCTCACCGCTGGAGCTGTTTCTTCCACTCGACGGCTACGACGTGCGCGCCTCGGCATCGGGCAAATCATACAGAAAAAACGGGTTGCTGCGCTTCACCTCCGTCATCGACATCTCCAGGTTCGAGAAGGACAGCACCCTGTCACTGGAGAACGCCTCGCTGGATATCGACGCCGCCTACAGCCGCGACGGCGTCTCGAAGATTTCTCTCGGTGGAAAAGCGGCTGCGGCGCATTCCGGCAGACGCAACATCGAGGACCTGACGCTCGATGCGCTCTATGACGACACGAAGCTGACAGCCTCGGCGAACTTTTCAGCAAAGGACATTCAGCGAACCTTTGCGATCGGAATCTCGGCAGAACGCAAGGGCAACCTCATCGAAGCTGCCATAGACAACCTGAGCATACGGGATGCCGGCGGCTCATGGTCGGTCAACAAAGGTTCGAGAATAGACGTCGGGAAAAACTACACGCGCATTTACGGACTCAGACTCGCCAAACCCGGCCAGGCCATTTCCTGTTCCGGCCTGCTCAGCAGCGAATTGGCCGGCCGCTTCGAATGCGGAATCAGCAATCTCGACCTGGCCGAACTCTCGATCTTTTTTCCCGATGCCGCGCTTGCCGGCAGCATATCATCATCACTGGTCGTCAGCGGCCCGCCCGGTTCGAAAACCGCTTCACTGAAACTCTCAGGCGGCAATCTCGCCTACGACGATATCGTCATCGGCGATCTCGATCTTGCCGCGACGCACAGGGGCGAGCGGCTCCGCGCCGACTTTTCGACCGGAAAGTCCGGGCCCGAACCGGTCAATGATATCAGGGGAAGTGCGTCGATACCGCTCAGGATCAACTGGTCGCCACCCGGCTATTCGGTGCCGGACAACCAGCCGATATCGGTATCCTGCACGGCCGAACATCTGTCCGCGGAAATCCTGGAAATCATGCTGCCGTTCTTTGAAACGGCGGAAGGCACCATTCCCGCGAAACTTACCGTTCGTGGAAGGACTCCCGATCCGGAAATATATTTCAGCACGACGCTCGACAACACGGCCATAACCGTAACGCCGACGGAAACCGCCTACCGGCTTTCCGGCCTCGTCGAAATCAACCCGAAACGGGCCATGTTCAAAAACATCTCGATCAGGGACGATTTCGGAGGCACGGGAAAGATCAACGGCGCGGTCGATCTCGAAAAACTCGAACCCACGACCGTGGATCTCGTTGCCTCTTTCAACAACCTGCTGCTGTTCAACAAAAAGGATAAAAAGGATGAAACCTCGTTCGGCACGATCACCGGAACGACGGACAGGGTTCGTTTCTTCGGCGACATCTCGCAACCCGTGCTGACCGGAAGCCTGCTGATAACCGACGCCGATTTCACGCTCTACAGGACAGGCTCGAACGAAAGCGCGAAGTATGTCGGCGTGGAGAAATTCATCGAGTTCGTTCCCCGCAATCCTTCCCCCGTCGACACCACGGCAACGGGGGAGGCCGTTTCCTCCGAGAATCCGGAGTTCTACTACTCCCTGATCGATATCGTTCAGATACAGGATCTTCGCCTCGAAAGCTCGGCGCCCCTGAAATACAATATGATTTTTGACCGGGCGAGGGGTGAAAAACTCGAAACGACCCTGCAGAACCTCTCGATCAACGTCAACAAACGACAGCAGAGCTACCGTCTTTTCGGCTCCGTCAGCATTTCAGCCGGTCAGTACAGATTCTCCAACACCAACTTCGACCTCGACGACGGAGGAAGAATCGTCTGGAACAATGTCGATATCCGCAACGGCGTGATGGAAAATCTGTTCGGCAGAAAGTATGTGAATGCAACGAACGCACAGACCGGCGAAAGCGACAATGTCCGCCTGCTGCTCGCCATACAGGGCACGCTGAACAATCCCGACGTCCAGATGGGCTATTTCCTCAACGACGACTCGCAGCCCTACTCCTCGGAAAACATGATCGGCAGGCAGAGCAGCAAGATCGATCCCAATGCGGAACTCAACGTGATTTCACTGCTCCTGACAAAGCAGTGGTACATCCGCCCGGGAAGCCAGTCGAGCTACGGCAAGCTTCCGTTCTCGAGCGTGGGCATTTCCACCGGCACGGGTCTCATCTCGTCTCAGATTTCGCAGTTTGTTGAAAAAGCCGCCGGACTCGAAAGTTTCAATGTCAACGTCGGAGTCGACGAAGAGGGCTCCCTGAGCGGGCTTGAATTTTCACTGGCGTTCCTCGTTCCGGGGACAGGCGGGAAAGTTCGCTTTATCGGTACCGGAAGCAGCCCCGACATCGGCGAAACGGCGCTGTTCGACTATTACGGCAACAGCCAGCGTCTTGAATACCGGATAACGCCGAAGCTCTTCGTCGAGGCCTACCGTTCCTTCGGTCTCTTCGGCAACGACGTGACCACCACGAATCTGCTCGAACCCACCGAGACATACGGCATCAGCATTTCGTACAGGGAGCGGTTCTATACCTGGGAACAGTTCTGGGGGCGTGTCTTCGGCTCTTCTCCCGATTAACCTCGAAACTGCTACATTATCTGAAAGCCTGTAAACAAACATCCGGAAAATGACAGAAAAAGAGGCCCCGTCCGTACTGGCGGGAAAAAAGATATTGCTCGGCATCTGCGGCGGTATCGCCGCCTATAAAATGCCGATGCTGATAAGGCTTCTGAAAAAACAGGGCGCCGATGTCCGTGTCGTGGTTACCGAAGCCGCCACGAGCTTCGTAACCGAACTCACCCTTTCGACAGTATCCCAGGCGCCTGTTTTCAAGGAAGTCATTCCCCGTACGGCCGGTGAGGAAACAGACTGGACCCGCCATATCTCTCTCGGGGAATGGGCGGACGCCTACGTCGTCGCTCCGGCAACGGCGAACACCATCGCGCGGCTGGCCGCGGGAATCTGCGACGACATGCTCACCACCTGCTTCATAACCTTGCGCCCGAACAGGCCGAAAATACTTTTCCCGGCGATGGACGGAGAAATGTACGCTTCGGCTTCGGTGCAGAGAAACCTCGACTGGCTTTCACGAAACTCCTGTCTGGTCGTGAAACCGGAAAGCGGCGACCTCGCTTCCGGCCAGTGCGGAACCGGAAGAATGCCTGAACCCGAGATGATCGCCGCCGCGATAGAGCAGGCCATCGTACAAGAGACCGGCAACAGTTTGCTGAAGGGAAAATCGGTTGTCGTCACCGCCGGCCCGACAAGAGAAAAAATAGACGGTGTCCGTTTTATCTCGAACTATTCATCCGGGAAAATGGGCTTTGCCATTGCCGGGGCCGCGGCATCCAGGGGCGCGTCGGTAACGCTCATCGCGGGTCCGGTCCATCTTGAAACCCCGCAGGGGGTTGCTACCCGCAGGGATGTCGAAAGCGCCGAGGAAATGCGGCGCGAGGCGGCCATTGCCGGCGACGGATGCGACATTTTCATCGGCGCGGCCGCGGTCGCCGACTACCGGCCTGAAAAAACGGCGGAAGGCAAGATCAGGAAAACGAACGGAAACATGGAGCTGACGCTCGTGCGCAACCCGGATATCATAGAAGAATTCGCGGGGCGGAAACAACCCCACCAGCTGGCGATCGGTTTCTCTCTCGAACCGACCGAGGAACTCCAGCACGCCGAAGAAAAACTCAGGCGCAAAAATCTCGACCTGATCGCCTGCAACACCTTCGACGGCATGACAACGGGTTTCGATGTAGATACCAACAGGCTGACGCTCATAAACCGCCGGGCGGAAGTCGTCCGTCTCCCGCTCCTCGGCAAACCGGAAGCGGCACAACGCCTGCTCGATGCAGTGGAAGCGCTCATGGGCTGGGGAACGGGCCCGTAGGCGGTTGGCAGAGAGAACTGTTTGCAATCGGAAACCGGATAAAACCAACATGAAGAATGACGCAGGGATCACTGTTTGAAGAAGACGCCGCGCGCTACCCTCTGGAGTCAGCCGGGGACAGGTACAACGACCTGGCCGACCTGATGGAACAATCGAAAACCTGCACCAGATGCCGCCTCTCGGCGACGAGAAAAAATTTCGTCTTCGGCGAAGGAAATCCACACGCCCGGCTGGTTGTGATCGGCGAAGCCCCCGGCGCCGAGGAGGATGCGCAGGGCAGGCCTTTTGTAGGACGATCCGGCAAGCTTCTCGACAAGATTCTCGAAGCGATCGGCTTTTCGAGAAACGACGTATTCATCTGCAACATCATCAAATGCAGACCTCCCGAAAACCGTAATCCCCTGGAAGATGAAATCGAATGCTGCATGCCCTGGCTGACGGCGCAACTCGAACTGATAGCGCCGAACATGCTGCTGCTCCTCGGCAGGGTGGCCGCGAACACGATGCTCGACAACAAGCAGTCGATGAACAGCATGCGGGGTAAAATAATCCGCTGGAAAGGCTTTGACACGGTCGTCACCTATCATCCGGCAGCCCTCCTGCGCAACCCGAACTGGAAACGTCAGTGCTGGGAAGACGTACAGATGCTCAGAGAGCATTACGACAAGGTCTGCGGCTCCTGACCGGCCGAGCGGCCGTGCGACGCGCATCCCTGTTGCATACCGTCAATTTTAACGGGTTTCGGCGGTGAGTGCGTTTTTTTGTTTTTATATTTAGTTTCAGGCATCGCCCGAGGAAAGCGGGTAACGCCCATCAGTGCAGAATATTCCCCGGACAAAACGGAATTCCGTGGTAGCGAAAAACCAGTTTATGCGGGCAGTCCGGCCGCAAACAAGACTCATGAAAAACTCTTCCTCCGGCACATCCCAACCCCCGGTCAATCTCGGTGCCGATATAGACTTTTCGAGGGAAAGCCGGGTTCCGCCCTACTCCACCGAAATCGAGCAGGAAGTGCTTGCATGCATTCTGCTCGAGGGAGATGCAATAGAACCGGTCATACAGACGTTCGGGGAAAGCGGAGGAAAAGTCTTTTACGAACAGCGCCACCAGCTTGTCTACAAGGCCATGATCGAGCTGTACCAGAAGCGGCAGGCCATAGACCTCATAACGGTCAGCGAGGAACTCTCCCGCATGAACGAGCTGGCCAATATCGGCGGGCGGCAGTATCTCGCGGAGCTTAGCGGCAAGGTGGTCAGTTCCGCCAACATCGAATACTATGCAAGGCTCGCGAAAGAGAAATATCTCTATCGCCGCCTCATTTCGATATCGTCTCATATTTCAAGCACGGCCTACAGCTCGGCCATGGATGTTTTCGACCTTGTCGAACTCGCATCCCAGCAGTTCTTCACGATCTCCCAGGCGGGGATCAAGAAAAAAGCCTCGAATATCAAGGAACTGCTGAAAAACGCAACCCGGATGCTCGAATCCCTGAGCGCCTCGCAATCATCGGTCACCGGCATTTCGTCCGGTTTTTCGGAACTGGACGAATACACCGCGGGCTTCCAGCCTTCGGATCTCATCATCATCGCCGCGAGGCCGTCAGCCGGAAAAACAGCCTTCTCACTTGCGCTGGCAAGAAACGCCGCCGTCGATTTCGATACACCGGTGCTCTTTTTCAGCCTCGAGATGGCCGAAATCCAGCTCGCTGTCAGGCTGATGTGCGCGGAAGCCTACGTCGAGTCGCAGCTCGTCAGAACAGGGAGAATCTCCCCCGAGATGATGGGAAAAATCATCAACAGCATGGATGCGCTTGCGGATGCGAAACTCTTCATAGACGACACACCGGGAATCTCGATCATGGAACTCGCGGCCAAGACCCGCAGGATGAAACAGGAACACGATATCGGCATGGTCGTCGTCGACTATCTGCAGCTTGTCACTCCCGTCAGGGACGGCAAATCGAACCGTGAACAGGAAATCGCCCAGATTTCACGCTCCCTCAAGGCACTGGCAAAGGAACTCAATATCCCCATCATATCCCTGGCACAGCTGAACCGCTCCGTCGAACAACGCTCGGGCGACCGGAGGCCCCAGCTGAGCGACCTGCGCGAATCGGGATCAATCGAACAGGACGCCGACATGGTCATGTTTCTTTCCCGTCCGGAAATGTATGGAAAACAGACCTTCGAAGACGGCTCCTCGACCAAGGATATCATTGAAATCGTCATTGGAAAGCAGCGAAACGGGCCGATCGGCGACGTCAGGCTCCGTTTCCTGAAAAATTACGGCCGGTTTCTCTCGACGGCCAATGTCTACGGCAGCGACAGCTACGCCCTGCCGGATGACGGCAGCCAGCCGGAGCCGAAGGGACTTCCCGATGCATCGTCGAGCCAGCCGTATTCCGAACCGCCGGGACCACCCGGCGCCGGAGCACCGCCGTTGCCGGACGCGTTCATCGCTCCCGATGACGCGCCCTTCTGAACGCATAGAACGCCCGGGCGAAGAAACGCGAAAAGCGTTACCGGGCAGGGTATCACGGTCACCCGGTCAAGATCGTACAATTATAGCCTTACGCCATGAAGGATCAGGAACATGCCCTCCCCGGCAGAGAGCCGGAACAGACATTTCAAGGCATCGGTGCCTCCAGGGGCATCGCCATCGGTCCGGCATACCTGTTTGTCAAAAACACATTTGAGCATTCGCAGGAAAAACTGACTCCGGAAATAGCCGAACACGAAGTAAAGAAATTTCTGGTGGCTCTCCAGCGCTCCGAGAAAGAGCTCACCAAAATCGAAAAGGTTACGACCCAGAAGCTCGGGGAAGTCTATTCGGAACTGTTTCAGGCGCAGATCATGCTGCTGCACGACAACGTTCTGACCGGAAGCATCATCGATCGCATTCACAAGGAACTGAAACCCGCACAGCAGGTTATCGAAGAGGAGTTCGACAACTATCTCGAACATTTCAACAACTCTTCCGAGGCGATCTTCCAGGAACGGGCGCAGGATCTGGTGGACATAAAAAACCGCATCATCCGGAACCTTCACCAGCAGAAGCTGCAGTCGAAGATACCCGAAAACATGATCGTGGTTTCCACCTGCCTTTCTCCCGCGGACATCATTCTTTTCAGCAGAACGAATGTCAGGGGATTCGTCACCGAGACGGGGGGAATAACCTCCCATATCTCGCTCATATGCCGTTCGCTGAACATCCCGATCATCGTCGGGCTTAGCAATTTCACGCAGAAAACCGCGACCGGCGACACCCTGATCATTGACGGCGGCAAAGGGACGGCTATCGTCAATCCCTCGATGAAAACCGTTTTCACTTTCGAGCGGAAGATAGCCGAAGAATCCCGCATGGAAGAGGCCGCCTGCCGGCTGGCCGACGCACCAGCGGTTACCGGATGCGGCACCAGGCTGCACTTTCTGTCGAATATAGACTTCAAGGAGGAAATCCAGTCAGTGAGGTCCGTTGGCGCCGAAGGCGTCGGGCTTTTCAGAAGCGAAAACCTTTTCATAGACAATACCAAGCCGCCGGGGGAAGACGAACAAACGGCATACTACAGGGAAATGGCCGAAATACTGAGCCCGGAACCGCTGGTCATACGGCTTTTCGATATCGGCGGCGACAAACTGATCTACTCGTCCATAAAGGAGCCCAATCCCAACCTCGGCTGGCGAGGCATCAGGATACTGATCGATGTCCCCGAGATTCTCGATAACCAGCTCACGGCGATTCTCAGGGCCAACTGCGTCGAGAATATCCAGATTCTGCTGCCCATGATCTCCTCCCTCGACGAGATACAGGCCATTCGCGAGTCACTGGAAAGGAATCTCTCTGCTCTCGGCAGTGCCGGTATCGAATGCAAAAAGCCTGAATTCGGTGCAATGATAGAAATCCCGGCGGCGGTGGAAATCATCGACGAAATAACCAGGGAAGTGGATTTCATCAGCATCGGAACGAACGACCTGACGCAGTATACCCTTGCAGTCGACCGTAACAACGAAATCGTGCAGGACCTTTTCGACAAATTCCACCCGGCGATTATCCGTCAGCTGCACAAGATCATCAGCACGGCGAGAGCGAACGGATGCCGGGTATCCCTCTGCGGAGACATGGGATCCGATCCTTTTGCACTTCCTTTTCTCGTAGGTTGCGGGCTGAGGCAGTTCAGCGTCGTCAGCGCGGACATTCCCCAACTGAAAACACTGAGCCGTTTTTTCACCGTGGCCGAAGCGGAGGAACTTGCGCAGCAATGCCTGAAGCATCCGAAAGCATCCGAAATCAAGGCGTGCCTGAGGAGGTTCCACGACGACCATGTCCCCGCTAACCTCTTCGAGGGCATATCCGGCCAGGCGGAAACCTGAAAACCGTCCCGGACCAGCGTCTCACAAGAAGCATAACCCGTCCGGGGACGACAGCCGGTCCCGCAGCCGCCGTCCAGCGCCCTTCAGAGCCTGCGAAGGTCCTCGATTTTCGCCGTGTTTCGTTCCGCCCGGAAATAATCCTGAATGAAGCGCTCCTTCTTGGCTTTTTCCAGCACAGGCCTGATCCTGTCCCTTGCTGCGTCAAGATCCGGACTGCCGGGATAGCTTTTATCACGGAGCACGACCAGGGCCCGACCGTTTTCCACGGGTACGGGTTTTGAGACGTCGCCGGGCTTCATGCCGGTCAGGGCCTCCATCAGCCGCACATCCCGTCCGTATCCCGGAATGTCCATATCCCTGTACCTGAGGGTGTCGAACGAAACGACCCGCACACCGCCCAGCGCCGATGCTATTGTTCCGAGGTCGCCGTTTTTCTCCGCAAGCAGGGCATCGAGTTTCCGGTCCAGCGCCTCGCCTTTTTTCTTCCTCAGCAACACGGCACGGATGGAATCCTGAAGCGTTCCATCGAGTCCGCGATATCCGGAATCGTTCTTTTCATCCACCCTTGCGACCAGAAAACCGTTCTCCATGTCCACGACATCCGAGACGTCTCCTTCGGAAGCGGAAAAAGCGAACCTCGTGAGCACATTGTTCGAGCCGAGGGTAGGTATTTCGCTTCTGGCGCCGAAGATGCCGGTGCGCCTCGCCTCCTTTCCGGAGGAGCCGGCGGCGGCTTCGAATCCTTTTTCTTCAGCCTCCATCTGAAATTCAGCCGCTTTTCTCCTTGCGTTTTCAAGGGTCGCGGATGAAGGCCGTATATCCCTGACGATCTCGGAGCAGGACAACAGGCGATTGTCCCGTCCGGTCACCTTGACAAGATGCAGACCGAACTCTGTTTCCACCGGCCCCGCAACTGCCCCGACAGCCGTGTTGAAGACCGCCTTGTCGAATGCAGGCACCATGGTGTTTCTGCCGAACCATCCGAGATCCCCACCCCTCGCGGCACTGCCGGGGTCTTTGGAATATTTCCCGGCGAGCACCGCGAATGAAGTCCCGGAACGGATTTCCCGCATGATCTCTGCAATCAACGCGTCGGCCTTCTGTCTGTCCGCGGGATCGCCCTCCCGGAAGGGGATAAGGATATGCGATGCTCTCGCAACCGGTTCGCCCTCGGAAACGGCATGCACCTTCACCAGCCGGTAAAAGCCGCTGTCGGCAACGGGCCCTATAACCGAACCGGGTTTCAGGTCGCTGCTGCCGAAAAGAGCCTCTCCCGCAGCCGGGGAGAAATCCGTGCGGCTGTAACGGCGGTTGAACGTATCGACGCGATCGCTCTGCAGGCTTACGAATGCACTGTCATCTGCGGTTTCGGCAAATTCGGAGGCGAGCCCTTCGAGTTCGGTTTTGACGACCATGCTGTCCCTGCCGGTAGGGATAGCGGAAAAGAGCACGTATTCCAGGGAACGAACGGGCTCCTGACGGAAATCCTCCCTGTTTTCCCTGTACCAGGCGTCGATTTCCTTCTCCGTTACCGAAAAAAGCGAATCGGCTCCCGCCGCGCTGAAAGGAACGGGAAGAACGGTGGCCGAGTAGGCCGCGAATTCACGTTCCAGCAGTTCTTCGACTTCCCTGTCGGACACCTTCACCATCGACAGCAGCACCCGCTGCAGCTTCCTGACCATCAGCTCCCGGCGGATGATGTCCTCGATCCTGATCCAGACATCCCTGTTTTCAGGATCCATTCTGGCCTGTTCGAGCTTGTCCCGGTCGATGGCTCCCGTTTCAGGATTGAAGAAATTCTGGAAAATCACCATCGGAGGATTGTCGCTTTCGACCGCGGCGAGAATCTCTTCGTCGGCGACACGGATAGCGTATTTTTCGAACTGCTCCTCGAGGATGACCTGATCGACGGCCATCTCCCAGGCTTGCTCACGAAGATCCCTTTCGAGACCGTCGGTCAGTTCCGCCTGCGGCGACTGGCGTCTGAAATTATCGACCAGGCCGTCATAGACCTGCTCATACTGCCGGTATTCGATCGGCTTGCCGTTCACTTTTCCGGCCAGGGCTCCGCCGCCCGAAAAGCCGCTGAAATTCATTCCCCATTCAAAGACAATCAAGGCAAGAAATGCGGCCAGCAGTGCATACAGTACAATATGCATGTTGTTCCGCAATCTGGTCATTACCGGCATAACTACTAACGTTTATGTATGGTTAATAAAACACAGGCGAGACGAACGCCCGGCCGATGCAGAGACATCGGACCGTCACTCCTCCCACCACCCTTCCCTTCCGATAAGCGGCACAAAAGAGAATGCAAGAAAAACCTCACGCTCGAAACGGTCGCCTTTCCTGGTGAAAACCGTCATTCGCTGTCCATCGCTTCCCCCCACCGGGATAACGAGCACACCGTTGTCGGCGAGCTGGTCCAGAAGCGATGGCGGGGGCTCGGGTGCAGCTGCCGTTACGATAATACCGTCGTAAGGCGCGTGCTCTTTCCATCCGAGGGAACCGTCACCGAGACGTTGCGCGATGTCGAGTCCGAGTTCACGGAAAACCCCCTCTGCCCTGTTGAACAGACCGGGAACCCGTTCAACGCTATATACGCAATACCCCATGGAATCGAGAATCGCGGCCTGATAACCCGAGCCGGTTCCGATCTCGAGGATTCTCCCTGACGGACAGCGTTCATCGAGCAGCGAAGTCATGTACGCGACGGTGTATGGCTGCGATATGGTCTGGCCGAATCCGATCGGAAATGCCGCGTCTTCATAGGCGAACGCTCTGTCGGCGGGTGCGAAAAAACGGTGCCTCTCGACTTTCCGGAACGCTTCGAGCACCCGTGACGAGAGTATCCCGTAACGCCGAAGCTGCTCGACCATTTCCTCCCGTCTTTCCCCGTATGCCGCTTCACGTTCGACCATGCCGTTCTTCGTCTTTTTTCCGGGCGACAGCACGGTTGCAATCGTGCTGTCGCAGGATAACCCGCAAAATATACCGTACGGAAATGATTACAGGGAGAGAAAACCGTTTGAAACAGGTTTCCCCGTCCGTATTTTCCATTTTCGCCGCAAAAAAACGACGGTTTCCGCCATGACCATACGCTTTTTCGGAGACAATTCCCGCCAGGGAACCTATGCACTGTTTGTCACTCTTGCCGAAACGGCTCGCCTTGCATTCGGAAAATTCCGCTCTGGAACACGATTCCTGCTCGACCACGAAGCCTGTCTCTACGTGGGATCGGCACTCGGTGACGGTCCGTCGGCAACCCCCCTTGCACGCCGTCTGGTTCGCCATGCCTCGCGCTCGCCGGGAAATCCTCCGCACAGGATACGAGAACCGATGATCGAAGCCTTTACGAAAAACGGCCTTGCCCGCGCCGGCTTCACTCCTCCCGACAGAAAAAAGCTGCACTGGCATATCGATTACCTGCTCGACTGCCGACAGGCGGAGCTGTCCTCGGTTTTCGTGATCCGTTCACCGCAACGTCTCGAAACCACCCTTTCCCGCCATGCCGCCGCCCTGGACGAAACGATCGAGATCGCCAGGGGACTCGGTGCGAGAGACACCAAAAACGAGACGCACCTCTTCGGCGTCAATGACCTGGAGACGTGCATGAAAAAACTCGAAAACGCTATCGGCCTCATCTGCCGGCCCTGCAGGTAATCCCCGCCAATCACCGGAGTATCCATAACAGCGGGCGGGCACAGGGGCTCGCCCCTACGATGGCATAACCGGATATCACAGCCCCTTGTCTTTTCCCGTCACCAGGTCCGGCTCAGCCGGACGACGTCACGCGTCACTGTCTCCCGAACAGCGCCTCGACGAAGCGCGCCCGATCGAATATCTGCAGATCGTCGATTTTTTCCCCGACGCCGATGTACTTCACCGGCAGACCGAGTTCACGCGAGATAGAAAGCACGATGCCGCCTTTCGCCGTTCCATCCAGTTTGGTGATGACGAGTCCGGTGACATTGACGCATTTCGTGAATTCCGTCGCCTGGGTCACCGCGTTCTGTCCCGTGGTTCCGTCAAGCACGAGCAGGACTTCATGAGGCGCATCCGGAACTTTCTTTTTTGCCACTCTCATGATCTTTGCCAGTTCCTGCATCAGATGGCTTTTGTTATGCAGACGTCCGGCCGTATCGACCAGCACGACATCGGCGTTGCGGGCCACGGCCGAGCTGACGGCGTCGAAAACCACCGAAGCGGGATCGGCGTCCTGCCCCTGGCTCACCATCGGCACGCCCGCGCGTTCCGCCCAGATGCGCAACTGCTCCACGGCTGCGGCGCGAAACGTATCCGCCGCGGCGATAATCACCTTTTTTCCGGCTTTGTTATAGTTATGCGCAAGCTTGGCGATGCTCGTCGTCTTGCCTGCGCCGTTTACCCCGACGACGAGAATGACATAGGGTCTCGCGGGCAGATCGGCCTCGAAATCGACTGGATGTTTTTCCCTTGCGTCGAGGAGCATTTCCTCGATAACGCGCATCAGCATGGCGTTAAGCTCCTCGCCGGAACGGTAGCTTTCCTTCTCGGCCCTTTCGGTGATCCGGTCGACAATGTTCAGGGTCGTCTCCACGCCCACGTCGGCCGCGATGAGAATGTTTTCCAGTTCCTCGAGAAACTCCTCGTCTATATCGGTCCTTCCCTGCGTAAGCCTGGATATATTATCACGAAAGGATTCGCGTGTTTTTGTCAGCCCATCTTTCAGGCGCGACAATTTCAGCTTGTCAAAAAAACCCATATGAGCAGCAAATTATCTATGTTGGACAGTATACCCGGCCGTATCGGAGCGCAATGTCATCCCGGCCCGGCCGCCTGAAATCAGGAACACGAACTTAAATTTACGCAAAATGTCTTTCAAACCTATTTCCGATATCGGTGAATTCGGTCTCATCGAACGCATGCGGGCAATCGTTTCCCCGACCATCGAGCACCTTCCCCGACTCCTGCAGGGAATCGGGGACGACTGCTCAGTTCTTGAACGAGGCGACGGCATGGTCGAAGTGGCCACCACCGATCTTCTCGCCGAAAATGTTCATTTCGATCTGCTCACGACTCCGTTGCAGCATCTCGGCAGCAAGGCGATAAGCGTCAACATCTCCGATATCTGCGCGATGAATGCAAAGCCGCTCTATGCACTCGTTTCCCTCGCGCTTCCCGCAAAAACCTCGGTCGAACTGGTCGAAACGCTCTACCGCGGCATGAGTGAAACGGCCGGCCTCTACGCTACGGCGATTGCCGGCGGAGACACATCCTCGTCGAAAAGCGGCATCGTCATCTCGGTAACCGTCGTAGGCGAAGCGGAAAAAGAAAAACTGGCACTCAGAAAAGGCGCCGAACCGGGAGACCTTGTCTGCGTCACGGGCTCGCTCGGGGGAGCGGCCGCCGGGCTGAGGGTGCTCATGCGCGAAAGGAACATCATGGTGGAACACCTCCGTCACGGCGAAGCTTTCGACCGGGATGTACTCGGCAACCTGTCCGATTACAGCCAAGCCATCGAACGGCAGCTCCTGCCCGCCGCAAGAACGGATATCGTGGCGTTCCTGAACCGGAAAGGCATCGTGCCGAAAGCCATGATCGATATTTCCGACGGGCTTGCGGCGGACCTTATGCACCTCTGCGAACGATCCGGCGTGGGAGCGCGTATCGAGGAAGGCCGGGTACCGGTGCTGCCCCAGGCAAGGCACATCGCCGACGAATTCCAGGAAGACGCCGTCAACTACGCCCTCAGCGGCGGCGAAGACTACCAGCTTCTGTTCGCCATCGGCAGCGAGCGGTTCGCGGACATCGCCGAACATCCCGACATCAACGTCATAGGCAAAATCGTTGCGGAGGAAGAAGGCGTCGTGATGTCCGATATCTACGGCATGACGATCGATCTCAGGACCATCGGAGGATTCAATCATTTCCGGCAAGATTAGGGGAATCCAACCTCTTCCCTTCTTGGCACATTCTACCGAAGGTATTAAATTGATCCTCCCGTGGTGGCGGAAAGGCATGCCGAAGTGGCGGAACTGGTAGACGCCCAGGACTTAAAATCCTGTGTTCAGCAATGGACGTGCGGGTTCGATCCCCGCCTTCGGCACGAGTCGGAACAACCTTAATATCCTTGCGTATGCTTTCCGCAGGCAACATATCGCCCCGCTTTCTTTCTTTCATTCTTTTCCCGCTCATCAGGACGCTTCGCGACATACCGTTTTCCGTCCGGACAGAAACGGCCGGAAAACCATTGTTCGGAGGAGTTTCCGTATCGCAGATGCCATGAGTTCAGAACCCACCAAGATCCTCCTGACCGAGGATGAAATGCCCCGGGAGTGGTACAACATCCAGGCGGACCTTCCAACCCCGATGCCGCCGCCGCTCGGCATGGACGGCAGGCCGATCAAACCCGAGGATCTCGCGCCTGTCTTTCCGATGAACATCATCGAACAGGAACTCAGTACGGAACGATGGATCACCATTCCCGAACCCGTGCTTGAAATTCTCAGTCTCTGGAGGCCCTCCCCGCTCTACCGGGCCCGAAGACTCGAAAAGGCTCTGGGAACCCCGGCCAGAATCTACTACAAGAACGAAGGGGTGTCTCCGGCCGGCAGCCACAAGCCGAATACCGCCGTCGCCCAGGCATACTACAACAAGGAGTTCGGCATCAAGTACCTGACGACCGAAACCGGAGCCGGGCAATGGGGAAGCGCGCTGGCGATGAGCTGCAAGCTGATCGGCATAGAATGCAAGGTTTACATGGTACGGATCAGTTTCGACCAGAAACCCTTCAGAAAGATCATGATGAAAACCTGGGGAGCCGAATGCATCCCCAGCCCCAGCGACACGACTGAAATCGGCCGGCGGATTCTGGCCGAGCAGCCCGATACGCCCGGAAGCCTCGGGATAGCCATCAGCGAAGCCATCGAGGAAGCCGTCCAGCGGGAGGATACGCGTTATTCCCTGGGAAGCGTGCTGAATCACGTCATGCTGCACCAGACGATCATCGGTCTTGAAGCCCGGAAGCAGTTCGCGAAAATCGGCGCGAAACCCGACATCGTCATCGGCTGCGCGGGAGGCGGATCGAACTTCGCGGGCATCAGTTTCCCCTTCATCCAGGACAAGATCAACGGCGCGGACATACGGATCGTCGCGACCGAACCCGAGGCCTGCCCGACCCTGACGAGGGGACCCTACATCTATGATTCAGGCGACGTGGCGAAAATGACTCCGTTGCTCGCCATGCACAGCCTCGGCCACGGCTTCATACCGCCGGCTATCCATGCGGGGGGACTTCGCTATCACGGCATGGCCCCGCTGGTGAGCCATGTCCTCCAGCACGGTCTCATCGAAGCCAACGCCCTGCCGCAGACGGAATGCTACCGGGCTGCGCTGCTCTTCGCGCATACGGAAGGCTTCATTCCCGCACCGGAAACCTCGCATGCCATCGCACAGACGATTCGCGAGGCGAACCGCGCTCGGGAAGAAGGCCGGGAAAAAGTGATCCTGATGAACTGGTCGGGACACGGGCTGATGGATCTTCAGGGATACGATGCCTTCATGTCCGGCAGCCTTGAAGACTACCCCTTGCCGGAAGAGCTGCTGCGGCAGTCCCTTGCCGCCGTGAAGGACCACCCGAAACCATGAGGAGCTCGATTCCACTCCTCGCGCCATATTTCCTTCTGGTCACTCGTCACTAAAAAAGGCAGCTGATTTATCAGCTGCCTTTTTTCTTACTGGTTCTTGCCGTCGGTGACCTCTTCGTCCAGCGGCTCCTCCGCTTTCTCCTTTTTGCTTTTCTTGGCGGCATCGGCGGACTTGACGAACTTGAGCTTCTCGCTCTTCTCGTCGAAAGCGATCTTTATGGAGCTTCCCTCGGGAAAACGTCCCTTGAGCATCTCCTCGGCGAGTGGATCCTCGACGAAACGCTGCATGGCCCTCTTGAGCGGCCTTGCACCGAACTTCTGGTCGTAGCCCTTCTCGACGAGAAACTCCTTCGCCTTGTTGTCTATGGCGACCTCGATACCCATTTCGTGCAGTCTCTTGAAGAGCTTCGCGGAGATGATATCGATAATCTGGAAGATATGTTTCTTCTCGAGCTGATGAAAGACGATCGTATCGTCGATCCGGTTCAGGAACTCGGGATTGAAGACACGCTTCAGGGCATCCTCTACCGTCGATTTCATGCTCTTGTAGCTGCTCTCGGCCTCATCGCCCGTTGCAAACCCCATGCCGCTGCCGATACTCTTGATATCCTTGGCCCCTATGTTCGAGGTCATGATGATGACGGTATTGCGGAAATCGACCTTCCGGCCGAGTCCGTCCGTCAGCACCCCTTCGTCGAGAACCTGCAGAAGGATGTTGAACACGTCGGGATGGGCTTTTTCGATCTCGTCGATGAGCACCACCGAATACGGCTTTCTGCGGACTTTTTCGGTCAGTTGACCGCCCTCCTCGTACCCGACGTATCCGGGAGGCGCTCCGACAAGCCTGCTGACGGAGAACTTCTCCATGTACTCACTCATGTCGGTACGGATAAGCGCCTCCTCGCTGTCGAACAGGTAGCGCGTCAGGGCCTTGGCCAGCTCGGTCTTGCCGACGCCTGTCGGTCCGAGAAAGATGAACGAACCGATGGGGCGGGCGGGATCCTTCAGACCGGCCCGGGTCCTCTGGATGGCTTTCGTGATTTTCTCTATCGCCTCGTCCTGGCCGATGACCTGTTTCTTGAGCTCGCCCTCCATGTTGAGCAGCTTTTTCGATTCCGACTGCGCGACCTTGATCACGGGGATACCCGTCATCATGGCGATGACCGAAGAAATATCCGCTTCGGTGACGTCGTAAACCGTTTCCGCGGAACGTTCCTCCCACTCCTGTTTTGCCTGTTCGAGGGATTCCAGGAGATTTTTCTCACTGTCGCGGAGTTTGGCGGCTTCCTCGAAATTCTGCATCCTGACGACCCGGTTCTTCTCAGCCTTGATCTCCTCTATCGCCTTTTCCAGATCGAGAATATTCTTCGGAACGTGAATGTTGCTCAGATGCACCCTGGCACCGGCCTCGTCCATTACGTCGATCGCCTTGTCGGGCAGATACCGGTCCGTGATGTATCGCTCCGAAAGCTTGACGGCCTTCTCGATCGCCACGTCGTCGTAGCGGACGTGATGATGCGCCTCGTACTTGCCCTTGATGTTGTTGAGAATCAGGATCGTCTCGTCGACCGAGGTCGGCTCGACCATGATTTTCTGGAAGCGTCTGTCGAGAGCGCCGTCCTTTTCGATATACTGACGGTATTCGTCGAGCGTCGTCGCCCCGATACATTGCAGTTCACCCCGCGCGAGCGCCGGCTTGAATATATTGCTTGCGTCGAGGGAACCGGAAGCTCCGCCCGCACCGATGATGGTATGCAGCTCATCGATGAACAGGATGACGTCGCGCGAACGCTCGAGCTCGTTCATCAGGGCCTTCATCCGCTCCTCGAACTGGCCCCGGTATTTCGTGCCCGCGACAAGAGCGGCGAGATCCAGCGCGACGACCCTCTTGTCGTAAAGGATTCTCGATACCTTGCGCTGAACGATCTTGAGCGCCAGTCCTTCGGCGATGGCCGTCTTGCCGACGCCCGGCTCGCCGATCAGCACGGGATTGTTCTTTTTGCGGCGGCTCAGCACCTGCGCGACACGTTCTATCTCCTTCTCCCTGCCGATGATTGGATCGAGCTTGTCTTCCACCGCAAGCCGGGTGATATCCCTGCCGAAGTTGTCCAGAACAGGCGTCTTGGTGCGCTCTCCCCGTTTCTGCTCCTGTTTTTTCTGGGTTCTCTCAGGCCCGGCGGAAAAAGCGCCCTCCATCGGGGCGTCTCCCGAGTCACCCTTTCCGCTGGTTATGGTCATCAACTCGTCCCGAACGGCGTCGTAGGTCACCCCGAACTGCTCGAGGATCTGGGCGGCCACGTTGTCCTCGCCTTTGAGAATCGAGAGCAGCAGATGCTCCGTGCCGATGATGTTCGACTTGCAGATTTTGGCTTCGAGATAGGTTATCTTGAGCACCTTCTCCGCCTGCTTCGTCAACGGAACGTTGCCCATCTGGGCGGCGGCGACTTTCTGATGGGTGCTTTCCTCGATCTTCTGCTTGAGCTGGAATAAATCTATATCGAGATTCTTGAGAATTCTTGCGGCTATACCCTCCCCTTCCTTTATAAGGCCGAGAAGGAGATGCTCGGTTCCTATATAGTCATGCCCCAGCCTGAGAGCCTCCTCCCGGCTGTGGCGGATGACATCCTGCACTCTGTTCGAAAAATTTCCTTCCATTCTGTTGCTGTATATGTAAGTGTTTATAAAAACCGGTCCCTCACCATACGCACCGTATCACAACCTTTTCACACAAAAACAAGTATATAAAGATAGGGTGTTAAAACCAATTACCTTAAAGCAAAACCCGAACGGCCGTCTAAAGGTTTCTACGGGGTGCGCGGCACGGCGGAACCGTCGGCGGCACGAAAGAGATGATGTCATCCGTTTGACGCCGGATGGCCGCTTTTTCTCTCGGCTGTTCGGCATGACAACGAGGAATTCCCTACATTGGCCGGAAAGACGGTGAAAGAAAAACGAATTCAGCTTTTCTTCCGAAAATGGATATCAGCCATATCGTCATAGACGACGAAAACAGGACCCATCGGGAGTTGTCCATCTACCGGACGGGGGAAATTCATCTTGTCCGGCTCACCGACAAGGAATACAGAACGTACGGAACCCTTGAAATTTCCGCGCACGACCATAGCGCCCTCTTTCATTTCGGCATTGTCGAAGCCCTCAACGAGCTGCCGTTCATCTCCGAAACGGGGCACGGACTCGACAGCTGGGACGAAGCGTTCCTGCATCGCACGAGCATCGCGAAAATGCTTTCGATACTGGACAGGTGCAGGGCCTCAATCGAACAGGAAAAAGAGGAAACCGTGCTTCTCGGATGGCACGACAAGCCGGTGCCGGCAGCCTACTGGCGGAAGATCGAACCGCGAAAATTCCTGCATTTCACCGGGGAACTGCAATCGTTCGCCGAAAAAGCCCTTGCAGAGGAATACGATCTCGAATTCATTCTGTAGCGTTCGCTGTCCTCTCGGCGGTTCCGATGACCGATTCGATATACCTGGCCCGATAGCCCACCGTTCCCCGGGGAACCTCGAACAGCCTGAAACCGAGTTCCGAATAGACCTCGCAGAGAGAACGGTGGAGGGAAACCGATTCTTCCCAGGTTTGCGGACGTTCGCTGTCCTGCACGAAGATATCTTCCCACGGCGGCAGAACGAATACTTCCGTGCGGTAGCGGCATGCCGCGAACGATACGCGATAGCCCGCGGGAACGTCGAGGCCCGCGTTGCGCAGATAACCGAAAACATCGGGCAGCCCCCTGTCGAAAAAACAGACTCCGTCGAGGACGGACGACCGTCCATGCTGCCGGATCATCTCCTGCATGACCATCTCGGAAAAAGCCATGAGGTTCTCCCAGGGAAGAATGCCGTTCTCCCTGGAAGCCTCCCGCCTGATGATCCGCCTTGAAACCTCCTCGAAACAGCGATAACCCCGCCTGTTCAGTTCTTCGAGCAGCGTGCTCTTGCCGCTGCCGGGCCCGCCGGTGATGATGTAGCGATCAGGAGACATACCCTCCTCCGCTTCCTGTCTCCATCACACGCTTCAGATACGTTCGAAAACCCTTCATTGTTCTGTTC
>Ga0272443_10000316_pt1 | contig 92430 bp, 78 predicted proteins | sample SSMAcet12_FD_193581 | JGI IMG/M metagenome (GOLD analysis project Ga0272443, IMG submission 193581) | Marine sediment archaeal communities from Little Sippewissett salt marsh, Falmouth, MA, United States - SSM-Acet-12 | ecosystem: Environmental > Aquatic > Marine > Wetlands > Sediment ...
CCCGGATGAGGTCTATTACGATTTACCTCATCCATTCGTGGAGGCTGCCTGATGCCTCCGCTTAACGAATCGGCCCAGAGCTTATTTTATACGTCAGGTTGTCCAGCCGTTAGGGTCCACCGCCTTCAACACAAGATATATATGGCGAAAGTGGTTTTTTAGAATCTGATTCATCAAACTTCGGGAACCAGTATTACGACCCAGAAATTACGCGTACATTTTCTTCTCCAGGAACTTATTATGTCCGTGGCGAAGTGATGTACCGTCCAAATGTACTATCCAGCTTTTCGTGGGTGGAAACGCACCAGTGGCAGATAATAGTAACGGAAGCCTCGGATCTTGATGTTGATAGAAATAGCTTGGATTTTGACTACAATGATAGTTCGAAGTATTTTTATGTTGAAAACGACGGCGGGGGAACACTGAATTACACTATTACGGACAATGTTGATTGGCTTACTTATAGCAGCACTAGTGGAAGCACCTCAAGTAGCACCAATATTACTGTCTATCTAAATAGAAGCGCGATGGGATGGGGGAATAATCAAACTGCCACCATCACAGTCAAGAATAATGATGACAGTGGAGATTACGAGACCATAGCGGTTACAGCGGACAATCCCGATCCTGATCCTGTGGCAAGCCGGGTAACGCCTTCCGTTAGTTCAGTTACACTGTCATATGGAGCGAACCAGAAATTTACGGTTAGCGGGGAAGATGATGGTGGCGATCTTGACCATGTCGTTTGGACACTTTCAGGGGCGGAAACCGACACCGATACGGATAGTGTTGGTTTTGGCGGTTCAAGTGATACCACTGACTTTAAGGATGCTGGTGACTACACATTTAATACGCCCGGTGATTACACGCTTCGCGCCAGGGTTTATGATGAGTCGGGAGATTATGACGATGCCGTGTGGTCCATTCATGTCAATGATCCGCCTCAACCGGACCTGATAATCAGCAGTCTCACCTTGTCGCAGGCAAGCGGGTATCCAGGACAAAGAGTTGATGTCAACTCCATCACAAAGAACACCGGTGATGCTGACACAGGATGGAACGAGTGGTGCAAGGTGCGTTACTATCTTGGCCGCAGTTCCGGCGAACAATGGCGAGAGATCGGATGGGGATGGACGCCAAACCTCCAGGAAGTCAACGGTATAGCCGTCAACGAAGAAGAGCCTGACGGAATTTCTTGGACGGTTGATGCAGACTTGACGCCAGGCCGTTACTATATTACCGCCGTTGCCGATGCGGATGATGATATCGACGAGTCAGATGAAAGTGACAGCAGAACTGTTACCTTCGACGTGACTGCTGTGCCGCAGCCGGATCTGATAATCAGCAGTCTCACCTTGTCGCAGGCAAACGGGTATCCAGGACAAAGCGTGGATGTCAATTCCACCACGAAAAACGATGGAAATGCTGACACGGGGTTAAACACTTGGTGTAAGGTCCGTTATTATCTTGGGCGTAGCTCGGGAGAATTGTGGCGCGAGATTGGATGGGGATGGACGCCAAACCTCCAGGAAGTCAACGGCATAGCCGTCAACGAAGAAGAGCCTGACGGGATATCTTGGACAATTGATGCAGACCTGACGCCAGGACGCTACTACATCACCGCCGTTGCCGATGCGGACGACGATATAGACGAATCGGATGAGAGCGACAACCGAACCGTTACCTTCGACGTTACTGCCCCTTTGGAACCTGACCTGATCGGCGGCGGGGGGTATCCTAGTCAGACCTACTTCCCTGGGGACACTGTAGAGTTCTCTTTTGCGGTGCGGAACGATGGAAATGCTCCGAGTAGTGCTGGGAAAGTCGATTTCTTCGCACATAAAGATATCGCCAGCTACGCCGATGGCGACCGCTTCACATCAACCAGTTACGGCACATTGGGGGCAGACGGGGGGCAACAATCACAGAATTTCGACTGGACAATACCGGCGGGCGCAACGCCGGGAACATACGCCGTAACCTACTGGGTCGATGTAAACAACACCAGCGACGAATCCAATGAGGACAATAATAAGGGGGAATGGATTGTCACTGTCAGAAGAAAACCTGACATTGCGATTTCTTCATCTACACCACCCGATCTCAGTGATAAGAACTATTTACCGCACTTGGTCGATGTTGATGGCTCCGACGATAAATATGATCCGTTTATTGATTGGGATGCGGATGGTGAGAAGGATTCGGACTGGACGGCACATTCTTCGCGCTGTTTTGGGCCGGACGATACCGTTGCCATTCATGTGATGGTTGAAAGCTCGGTCGCGGCTACAAGAACAGCCAGGGTCAAAGCATACTACAACAAATCTTCACCCGATGAATCGGGGCGATTGTTTATTGGGCAGACCACAGCTTCCATTCCCGTGGTAGAAGGAACATATAACGGTCTACCTATAACGTTGCCTGGAAGTCGCAATCTCATTGTCGAATGGCTGCCCCCAACGATTGGACAGTACTATATTCAGGTGGAGCTTGAAGAATATATTAATGAGGCGTGGGTACCCGTTGGTAGCGAATGGATTGATGGGTCAGTTGACGGAATAGCTGCATCACCTATGCTGGTTACAGATGAAAAGCCTATTATTCTCGTTCATGGATGGAGTGGACAGGGGAGCAACTTCGGGGAGTTGGAACTGTTGCTGGAGTTGACGTACAACAGGCCGGTTCGAAAGTTCGAGTATGAAACTGCAAAGGTAGACGTGGGGCCTGAGACGTATAAGTATCCTCGTGTTGATGTTGAAGTCTCTGGAAAAGTAACGCTCATCGAACAACTTGCGGATTTCGTGGCGGCACCGAATGGTCCAGGTTCCCAAGGGTTCGACTCTTTCGATGCGATAGCTCACAGTTATGGTGGGTTGATTGTGCGACGCTATGCTTTGGAAGCATACAGTAAGCTTGCCAGACTGATCACTTTAGGCACCCCACACTATGGTGGGAACGCGGCTGATGCGGTAAGTTTTGTACTCAATAATCAGGCACACGATCTTGAATTTGGTTCTCCACTCCAGTGGCGGATTTTCTCGGGTTGGGCTTCTCTGACAACACTTCCCGACACACTGGCAATAGTGGGAACAGACAATGCGGCCTGGGGTAACTACAACACAAGTGATGGAATAGTCCGGTGTTCAAGTGCAAGTGTGGAGAATCTTGGTTGCCCGGTTTATTACGTTCCTCACGCTCATTCTAATGGCCTTGTGGTGGGCGGAATAAGTCCCGGCATGGCAGTGATTGAAGATCGTGAGCATGAATCATGGGCACCAATAAGACACTTCTTCGACCCTGATGGTCATGTATATCCGTATAAAAATGGTGGTGTGGCAGAACCGGGGAATGCTGGTGGTGAAGATGACATTGGTAACAACACGCACGAGAAAGCGTTGGAAAGTGCCATTGTGTGGGTTGTCGCACAAGATGGTGGGCCAGTCGCTTTACTGCAGTTGAACCTAGATGATGTTATATGGAATAAGAATGTTGTTGATTATCATTACAAAGGTATAAATAGGGATTCCGGGATATATTTTGTCGGGGGCAGGAAGGCAGACGGAGATGATACTTCGGGATCTGAGAATTTTGCAAATTATCAGATTGATGTGACTTTGGCGGGACAGCCTACGTCTTCAGATTCTTTTCAGCTAAAAGCTGGGGAGACATTTGTTTCCGTCATTGACTTCAGCGATGCCCCCGACACACCAACGCCAATAGCTCCATTGGACGATGTAGTCCTGACATCTCTGACGCCAACGCTGCAATGGTCGGCATTCAACAGCAGCACAGCCGGGCGAACGCAAGCCGGGTTCGAAGTGCGGGTTCGGTGCGACACCGATGGCGATACCATCGTGTATTCAAACTACGTGGCAAGCACTTCGGGCTCCTCACACACTATTCCAAATGGGACACTCGAACACAACAAGCACTACCATTGGCATGTTCGTTACAAAGATAATACAGGCGTTTGGAGTGCCTGGAGCGCTGATGATCCAAATCCACACCAGGATTTCTATACAGTAGAGGGAGGGGCGTTTGTAATATACTCTGAACATGGCAACCCTAATCCTGCACCTGGTTCTTATCCATGGGTATCCGGGCAGACGATGACGGGCGGCAGTGTGGTATCTCCGGCTGATCAATCCGACGGTACTCGTTGGCTCTGTATGGGATACTTCGGAACCGGAAGTGCCCCGACCGGATCAGGAACGAGTTATCCTTCCTTTGAAATTTACGAAGATTCGACACTCCATTGGAACTGGCAAGCGCAACACCAAGTCACCCCGGAGACAGGTGGAAATGGTACCATCAGCCCTTCAAGCTCCTCTTGGGAGGATGAAGGAACTGAAGTAATCTTTACGGCTGAGGCTGGCAGTGGTTACACTGTAGACAGATGGTTTGTAAATGGTGCGATAGTTCAGCATGGGGGTACTATCTATGCACAAAGCAACATATCGAGACCGTTAACAGTTCAGGTTACCTTCCGCTGGACAGGTCCAACGAATACAGCCCCCGAGATTACAGAGGGAGCTTCCGTCAACGTTACCATGTCGCAAGATGGTAATCCAACTCCGTTTGCATTGACACTACACGCCACCGATGCAGAAGGTGACACTGTATACTGGAATATTGTTTCTTACCCCGAGCACGGATTGGCAAATGTTACCGGTACAGGCACGTCAAAATCCATATCGTATACACCACAAACAGGCTATTTTGGATCGGACAACTTTATAGTTCAGATCGATGATGGTCGGGGATTATCAGATACAATCACTGTGAATGTGCAGATAGAGTCATTACCGGATAACACGGCGCCTACGGTACCGTCCCTTAACCAACCGAGCGACGAGACTGAGGTAACAAGCATAACGCCAACATTGTCCGTGAACAATGCTTCGGACGCAGAAGGGGATACAATTACCTACGGCTTCGAGCTTTATTCGGATGCCTCCCTGGCGGGTCTGGTTTCGTCCGCTGATGTGGGTGAAGGCAATGGGGTTACCGCATGGACAGTGGATGTCGAGCTTGCGGATCATGCAACCTACTATTGGCGCTGCCTGGCATATGACAGCGAGAATTCCAGCGATTATATGGAAACGGCCCAGTTTTTCGTCAATACGGCCAACGAGGCGCCTGGCGCGCCGGTTGCCAGCAAGCCAGAGGACGGCAGCAGTGTGGCGATGCTTCAGCCGACCCTGACGGTCTCCAACGCGGACAATGCGGATCAGGACGCCCTGACCTATGAATACGAAGTCTATTCGGACGATTCGACGTTGGTACTGGCCGCTTTAACCGATGGTATTCTGGAGGGAAGTGTTGAGACCTCATGGCAGGTGGATACGGAACTGGACGACAACACCTGGTACTGGTGGCAGGCCCGAGCCCGGGACGACGAGGCCCTTGCCGGGGATTGGTCGGATCTGCAGTCTGTTTTCATAAATACGGCCAACGATGCGCCTGCCGGACTGACTATTTCCTCACCCCAAGATGGTGAAGAGATGTCCAGTCTTGACGTTAACCTGATGGTGAATAACGCGGTTGATCCCGAAGGCAAATTGGTCACCTACAATTACCAAATCGATAAGGTGAGCACCTTCAATGGTGCAGATCTGCAGGAGATCATCGAGCTTGAAGAAGGAAACGGTGGGGAGACGAGTTGGTCACTTTTGGGTCTCTCTGACAACACCCTGTACCACTGGCGCGCAAGGGCATATGACGGTGAAGTGTATGGCGAGTGGGCGGCGGGTTCTTTCTTCCTGAACGTTTCAAACGACATGCCCACGGCGCCGGGGATCTCCAGTCCGGGGGACGGCAGTCAGGTGACTTCTACCGCGCCTACGCTATCCGTCACACCCGCATTCGATCCTGATATGGATACTCTGACCTACACCTTCGAGGTATATAGTGACGAAACGCTCACCTCGCTGGTGGTTTCGGAATCCGATTTTGAAGTAGCGATCTGGCAAACGGTAGGCGTTCTGGATAACCATGCAACGTACTACTGGCGTGCCTGTGCCATAGACGAACATGGTACCCAAGGGCCGTGGTCGGAAACGGCGATGTTTACCGTTTCGGTGGCACCTGGGGCCCCGATGATCAACTCTCCATCAAATGGCGGCGTTGTCGATGAGGGTATACCGACACTGTCGGTGATAAACGGGCAAGCGGCCGGAGATGAGCCGCTGACCTACAGCTTCGAAATATACGCTGATGAAAATTTAACAGAGCTTGTGGATTCTGAAGGTGGCGTCTCCGAAGGCGATACCCTGACCAGTTATACGGTAACGCCAACTTTGGAAAACGAGGCTACCTATTACTGGCGGGTGAAAGCAAGTGACGGGGTTCTGGAAAGCTCCTGGACTTCGACGGCGGCATTTTTAGTATTGATGGATAACTATGAGGTGGAAAAAGAAGTAGTCGCATGGAGCGATTTCAGTGCTGGTAGCTCTGAAACCCAAACAACTACGGTCGTCGATACGGGAAGTGACCTGGCAAACACATCCGTTATAATTCCAGTCGGAGCACTGACGGAAGACTCTACCATCATCATCAGCGAGGTGAACAATCCGCCTGCCGTGCCTGAGGGGATTGTTGGCATAGGAATACCGGTGGACTTCGGGCCGGATGGGCTGCAATTCAACAAGCCGGTGACTATCCAGATTCCCTATTCCCAGGCTTTGATGGATGCGGCAGGCATCAGTGACCCGAACGATCTTGAGGTCTGGACTTACAGTGCTGCCTTGAACGAGTGGGAAGAGATCGAAAAGGACAGTGTCGATATCGGGAACAAAGTGGTTGTGTGTAAAACGACGCATTTTTCCATCTACAGAATCGCGGCGTCTGTTTCGGCCGTTGATCACCCCAAAAATACTGGAGGTGGTGGCGGCGGTGGCGGCGGTGGGGTGTTTGGTGCAGTTAGCATCAACGATGTCATAGGCTATCACCTTGATGCAATTAGAAAAGATGGCACACGAATTTACATGCCAGTAACGAAGGGGTATAAAGCGCTAAAAGGTGCTCAAACTCATATTGAGGGATTATCACATGCTTTAGCAAATATGATTCGGGGCGTTTTTGAATCACTTGAGCGAAGGGCTGAAGCAAATAAAGATGGTATGCTCTATTGGATTGGAACGCACTCATACCCTATCTTGGGAAAGATAGCTGAATTGTATCTTCGTGCTTTTGGCGCAGAAGACCTTATGACTGCTGCCTATTCAGATACGATAATCAGTGCAACTGAATTTGATAGCCAGCGTAGTCAAGGTATTGCAATCTGCCCGCATGTTGTAAAGGATGCAAATTAAAATAGACCCATAGTCCAATCGCAGCATGGTATGGCAACCTTGTTGTACATATCATCCAATTAAACTATTACTATACCAGGCCTTGGATTAGGTTGACCAATCCGTAAAAGGGCCAGAACCCATGAAATGGAATGTTAAGCCTTACATTACGATTCTCCGTTGTTCGCATGTTGTTCGGCCAATATATAACTATCAATAATTTTTCAATATAATTAAGCGGGTCGCGGGTTCGACTCCCGCCGCCTCCACCATTATTTCAATTTAATTACAACAAGTTATATAATTTTACATTGTGTAGAATGTTGATCACCTGATCAACATTTTTTATTTCTGCATTTTGATAACCTTTCCCGCCTGTTTTTTCTGTAGTTCCTTGATCGTGGATACCACACGCACCGACTCCGTCCTGCGGGGCTGGAAATAACGCTCAAACGCCTTGTTTGTGGCCGAGCCGGTTCCGCCGCGTTTAATCTCCTCTGGAGTCAAGAACTCACCCAATGCCGTGGCCGTCGAGTGCTTCGTTCCGCCGTAAAGGTCAACTCCTTTGACACCGAGGTTATCACAAGCTTTATCCCACCACTTTTTGAAACACTTGGGGCCGAACTGTACCCCCACTTTGATGCCTGACCTGGTGGCCATGTGACGAAAGAAATACGAATCTGGATCAATCGACCTGGGGAAGCTTTTGATTAAATCAACGTCCTCGGCGTCCAGATAGGCAAACCTGCCTTGCTTTCGTGATCCCTCTTTCGGATGGGGGATGTGAATGAAACCGGACTCAAGGTTGATATCCCGTTCCCTCACATTCCGCATTTCCCCAGGGCGAATCTTGATGTACGTTGCAAGTAGTTTGATACCCAGCCAAATCTTCGGTTCGATATCGAAAGAAATTCGCTTTACTTCTTCGATGATCGCTTGCTGTACTTCAATGGTCACATTGTTGCGCCAAACCTCATCAATGATTGCCGATTGTGTATCTTGGTCTATAATTTTCCTGAATCCAAGCTCAAACGGCATTTCCGGAAAATCTGGCATAGGAATTTTTTCACGCCGTTTCACCCACACAAAAAAGCTGTGAAGCCCTGATTTCATATTAGACTTGGTTTTATCCGAAACCTCCTGTGAGTGCAAAAAATCCTCTATTTCACCATAGGGCTGGTAACAAGTCCATTGATCGTTGGACACGGGAACCCTTTTGACCTCCTCTCTTCTTTAGGTTGATGTCGATGGTTTTGGTGGGAATTAGAGTCGGTGGAATTGGATGGGAATTAAATCGGCGGTTACATCGTTAAGGATTGCTAAAAGAGATTTTAATAGAGTCATCGACATGAATCCGGAGTACGCACAGGCTTATGTGAATCGAGGAACGGTGAAGACGATTCTATGAGAATATAAAGGTGCTATAAAAGATTTTGCTAAGGCCATTTCAATAGATCCGAAAAATGCGTTCAGTTTAAGAGCCGTGGAACGGTTTACATGACGCATTTTAAGGGAACAGAAAAAGCATGCGCTGATTGGAAGGCGGCCTGTGAATTGGCACAATGCCGTAATTACCGGAAGGCGCAAGAGAGATGTCTTTGTAAATAAAGGGACCACGAACATTCGAACAAATACCCGTAAGTGTCAGACAAACAGCGGCACGATTTCAAACCGGGTGACGTCCACCAAACCCTGATCGGTAAGCTTCAGGTCGGGTATCACCGGCAGGGCCAGAAAGCCCAGGGTCATGAAAGGGTCGGAAAGGCTGCAGCCCAGTTCCACGGCGGCGGCGATGGCGGCATCCATCCGGCGCCGAACGGTGGCCACCGGCTGGTCGGACATGAGTCCGGCCACGGGCAAGGGCAGGGTGGCCAGGGTGTTGCCGTCACAGACCACGGCGAAACCGCCGTTCATTTCCACAACGGCGGCTACGGCCGCCCGCATGTCCGCATCCCGGGTTCCGGCAACGATGATGTTGTGGGAATCGTGAGCCACGCTGGAGGCGATGGCACCCTTTTTGAGTCCCAGCCCGGCAACGAACCCCCTGCCTGTAAGGGCCTGGCCCGTATGCCGGTCCACCACGGCCATCTTGATCACATCGTTGGCCACATCCGCCACGGCCAGACCGTTTTCCGCCTTTACTTCTTTGATCTCGCAGCGGGTGACCACCTGGTCGGCGATGGCCCGGATCACGCGCATGCGCGTCCCTTTTGCCGGTATGGAGAAATCCAGAAGACCTGCATCCAGGTTCATGGACGGCGGCACGTTCACCGCTTCGGGCCGCTGCACCGCCGGGTGCATTTCGCCCGTTACGGCCACGCATCGGCCCCGATGAAACACCATCTCGGCGCGGATGTCGGCAAGGTCGGAAAAAACCACCAGGTTGGCCTTGCGGCCCGGGGCGATGGCCCCGGCATCGGCGATGCCGAAATAGTCGGCGGGGTTGAGAGTGCCCATGCTGATGGCCCGAACCGGGTCCAGGCCTTTGGCCACGGCTTTGCGAATGATGTCGTCCACGTGGCCGTGGGCGAGAAGATCGTGGGGATGGCGGTCATCGGTGCACCACATCATGCGGCGCCAGGTATGCTCGCCGATGACGGGAAACAGGGCGTCCAGATTGCGGGCACAGGTCCCCTCGCGCACCATGATGTGCATGCCCAGCTCCAGTTTCTCCAGGGCCTCTTCGGCCCGGGTGCATTCGTGGTCCGAAGCGATGCCGGCGGCGGTGTAGGCATGCAGTTGCGATCCGCTGACGCCCGGAGCGTGGCCATCCATGGCCCGGCGGCGGCAGCGGGCCAGGTTCAACTTGGCCAATACATCCGCATCGCCGAAAATGACGCCGGGGTAGTTCATCATCTCGGCCAGGGCCACGATGCGCGGGTGGTCGAAAAAGGGTTTCAGGTCACCGGCCCCGAGTCGGGCGCCGGCGGTTTCCATATCGGTCGCCGGCACGCAGGAGGGCAGGGCGAACAGGCAGTCCATGGGCTGGCCCTCGGCGGACCGTAGCATGTATTCGATGCCCGCCGCGCCCAGCACATTGGCGATTTCGTGGGGATCGGCCACCACCGTGGTGGTGCCGCAGGGCGTCACGGCCCGGGCGAATTCGGTAATGCAGGCCATGGAACTTTCGATGTGCACGTGGGCGTCGATGAATCCGGGGGCCAGATAGCGTCCTTCCAGATCGACGATTTCGGCGGCTTCGTGATCGCCGAACCCGGCTATATAGCCATCTTTTATGGCGACGCTGCCTTCGACGATGCGCCCGGAAAAAACGTTGACGATTCTGGCGCCGGTAATCAGCAGGTCGGCCGGCGCGTCACCGCGGGCGGCGGTGATGATGGTTTTCAGATCCATGGTTTTCGAATCTCCAGGGCAATGTTGTTGACCCGATCCATGATTTCGCGGATATCCATCGTCAACAACCGGCGATTCTGAACCAGCGGTTGGCCGGATACGAACACATGGCGGACATCGCTGCCGCCGGCCGCGTAGACGATATGGGATTCGGGATGATACATGGGCGTCAGGTGCGGTGCTCGGGTGTCCAGAACAACGATGTCGGCCTGCTTGCCGATCTCAAGAGAGCCGATGCTGTCGCCCAGACCGATGGCCCGGGCGCCGTCGATGGTCCCCATTTTCAGCATGTCCAGGGCGCCCAGAACCGTGGGGTCGCCGCTGGCCACCTTGTGCAGCTTGGCGGCGGTGGCCATTTCACCGAACAGATCCATGTCGTTGTTGCTGGCGCAGCCGTCGGTGCCCAGGCCCACCGGGATTCTTGCTGAACGCAGAGCGGCCACTGGAGCGATTCCGGAGGCCAACTTCATGTTGCTTTCCGGACAGTGGGCCACGGTACATCCCCGGTCGGCCGCTATAGCGATATCGTGCTCGTCAAGCCAGACGCAGTGGGCCATGAGGGTGCGACGGTCGAGCAGGTCCAGGCTGTCCAGGTGGGCCACCGGGCTGAGGCCCTTTTCCTGGATGGCGCGATCCCGCTCCTGGCGGGTTTCGGCCACGTGTATCTGGAGCAGCAGGCCCATTTCATCGGCGGCGGCCTTGGCCGCCTTCAGGGTTGCGTCGCTGCAGGTGTACGGTGCATGGCAGAAGATAGACGGCGTGATTCGGGGGTTTGCGGACAGCCAGCGCCGGGCATAGGCCGCGGCTTGGTCGACGTTCTTTGCCGGGTCCGGCACACCGGGGGCCGGAAAATCGATCACGCCCTGGGCCAGCACGGCCCGCATGCCGGTTCCGGAAACGGCCCGGGCCACGTCGTTTTCGAGAAAATAGCCCCCGCAGCAGCAGGTGGTGCCGGAGAGCAACATTTCGGCGCAGGCCAGCAGGGTGCCCCAGCGGACGGTATCCGGGCGGATGAAGCGGGCTTCGGCTGGAAATATGTGGTCGTTGAGCCACTCGGCCAGGGGCAGGTCGTCAGCCAGCCCCCGGAACAGCGTCATGGGCAGGTGGGTGTGGGTGTTGACCAGACCGGGCATGACAATGCCGCCGTCGGCATCCACAGATCGCGGCGCATCGACAGGCGGTACACCGGTTTCAATGGCCCCGATGCATCCATCGCGAATGCCTATCCACCCTGACGGAATGATCCGCAAGCGCGCATCCATGGTCACCAGGGTGCCGTTGTGGATGACCGTTTCGAATTCCATGCTATCGGTTCCGAATTTCGTCGGCGATTTGACGGGCGTCGGCCATAGTCTTATCCCGGTCCAGGTGCAGCAGTCGGCGGTCCTTCATCAGCACCCGACCGTTGACAATGGTGGCGGCGACATCGCTGCCCCCCACGGCGTAGACCAGATGCGACTCGGGGCGATACATGGGCGTCAGGTGGGGCTTGTTCGTATCGATGACGATCATATCGGCTTTTTTCCCGCTTTCCAGGCTGCCCGTAATCCGGTCCAGTCCCAGGGCGCGCGCCCCGTCGATGGTGGCCATGCGCAGCACGGTGGCGGCGTCCATCACCGTGGGGTCCAGGCTGCTGGCCTTATGCAGCTTGGCCGCCATGTCCATCTCGGCGAACAGGTCCAGGTTGTTGTTGCTGGAACAGCCGTCGGTGCCCAGTCCGGTGCATATCCCCCGGCGGATCAGCTCCGCCACCGGTGCGATGCCCGAAGCCAGCTTCATGTTGCTCTCCGGATTGTGGGAGACCTTGACGTCGTGTTCGGCCAGAAGGTCCATATCGGCGCTGCTCAGGACCACGCAATGGCAGGCCAGCAGATTGGGGGCCAGCACTTCCAGTTTGGCCAGGTGCCCCACCGGCGTGGCGCCGTATTTCTTCCGGACGTCCTCGACCTCTTTTCGGGTCTCGGAAAGATGAATGACCAGGGGGACTCGATTCTCCCGGGCGATGCCGGCGGCCTCGGTCAGCAGATCCGGCGCACACAGGTAGGGAGAGTGCGGCTCCACGGCGATGCTGATCAGCGGATCGTCCCGCCAGGTGTCGATCAGGCGGCGGGTGGTGTCGAAGCCGTTTTGGATCGGGCCGTAATTGGGCGACGGGAAATCGTAGAGAACCTCACCCACCACGGCGCGCATGCCGGCGGTGGCGGCGGCGCGGGCCACGGCCCCTTCGAACAGGTACATGTCGCAAAAGCAGGTGGTGCCGGACAGAATCATTTCCGCGCAGCCCAACAGGGTGCCGTCGTGGACCTTGTCCTCGTCCAGCAAAGCTTCGGCCGGGAAGATGTGGTCGTTGAGCCACTCGGCCAGCGGCAAATCGTCGGCCAACCCGCGAAACAGGGTCATGGCCGCGTGGGTGTGGGTGTTGATCAGCCCTGGCATGACGATGCCGCCTCTTGCGTCGATGGTTTCTTTGGCCGGTGTCGCGCCCAGCGCGTCGGCCGGACCGATGGCTGCTATGGCATCGCCGACAACGGTCACGGCGCCATTTTCGACGATGCGGCCTTGCGGGTCCATGGTCATGACCAGGCCGTTGGTGACCAGCAGGTCCGCTGTGGGGGTCATTGATCCGCTCCTGGCGGGATGCGGACAACCACCGAACGGATCAGACGGCGAAGGGCAGGAGCGTTTTGTTCGGCCACATCGATAATCGTCTCCAGTTTTGCCGGTGCCGGCCGGTCCGGATCATTGATGTTGGTGATGGTGGACAGGGCCAGCACCCGCAGGCCGGCATGCACGGCGGCAATGGTTTCCATCACCGTGGAAAAACCGACGGCATCGGCACCGATGGTTTTCAGATAGCGAATTTCCGCCGGCGTTTCCAGCGACGGCCCTTTCAGGCCGGCATAGACACCGCTTTGCAAAGCGATGCCCAGACTTTCAGCACATTGTCGGCACAGGTGCATCAGGTCCTTGTCATACGCCGCCGTCATATCGGGAAACCGGGGGCCCCAGTCTTCTTCGTTGGGCCCGATGAGGGGATTTTCACCGGTGAGGTTGATGTGGTCGCGGATGACCATCAGGTCGCCTTCGTGAAAGGCGGTGTTCATGCCGCCGGCGGCATTGGAAAGGATCAGGCTGCGCACCCCCAGGGCCCGCATGACCCGGATGGGAAAGGTGACTTGCCCAGGCGTGTATCCCTCGTATAAGTGGAAGCGCCCCTGCATGACCATGACCGGTCGGTCGTCGAGGATGCCGGTCTGCAGCCGTCCCGAATGACTCGCCACGGTGGAGACGGGAAAGTGGGGGATGGCTTCGTACGGGATTGTCGATGCATCGTCCAGCGGGCCCACGGCATCGCCCAGGCCGGTTCCGGTGACGATGGTGGTTTCCGGGCGTCGATTCATCTTCGCCTGGAGAAAGGCGGCCGCTTCGCGTACGCTTTTTCGGGTCATGGCCAAGGCTGCCTCCGAAGGTTCTTTGGCGACGGGTTGATCGGGGCCGTCCAAAGCGGCCTCAGTGGTTTGCGAGTTCGTTTGGACGCCTGGTTTATAAAACAGCAGCAGCAGCGGCGTCAAGCGTTGACCACAGCGAGCCAAAGTCCATCAGAGCGTTGACATTTCCATATAATTATGAAATGTTGCCACGCGGTCACAGATTTTTCCGGTGGCCCTCCCGAAAGGGGTGCGTCCACTCAATCCGTTCATGTCTCAGCCGTGGTCGACCGCGGTCCATCGAGAGGCTCCGACAGGATCTTGAAGCGCCATCCGGAACACCCGGATATCAACGATGAGATGTGGTCCCGCATCGACGGGGTCATTTAACAGTTCTCATCTATTCGTTAGCCTTTTAACTCGTTAACCTTTTTAATAAACGAAATGACCATGAAAATACAAGAAATCCAGGATATCCTTAAAGGCAGAATGCTATGCGGCGATGATCAGATGGACGCAGTCATCGTAGCCGGCGGCGCTGCCGATCTAATGGACGATGTGCTTGCGGCTGCGGCCAAGGGATGCGCCCTGCTGACGGGCGTTACCACGGACCATGTGATTCGTACGGCCAAAATCGTCGGTGTGGGCGCCATCGTCATCGTCAGGGGTAAAACCCCCCCCACGGAATTCGTGGAGATGGCCAAATCCTTCGAGATCCCGCTGATGGTGACCGATTACTCGCTGTTCGTGGCTTGCGGCCGACTTTACATGAACGGCATCAGGGGGCTCGACGGTTCCTGGTAAGGCGTGCTGTAGACCATAAATGGCCAATCCGACCAGCACAGGACCTGGAACCTTTCGGAAGCGCAGAAGGCTCGACCGGCCTTCAGGAACCAAACCTGCCTGTTGCTTTACGGTGATACTGCTTGTCGTGCAACCGGTTCCATCCATGTCGAGGACGCTTTGCCGCACGCCATAAACCAAAAGGGGTTGCGCGAAAAAATTCATCGCAACGAGGGATGAAGGAAGATACAGATATCGGGCTTGATACGAAACCGTTTTTTACAGGAGCGTTGACATGACGATAGCGATTCTATTGATGGGCGGATTGGGACTTGTGGTGGGGGTCAGCCTGGCCATAGCTTCCAAGGTTTTTTATGTGTACGTGGACCCCAAAATCGTCGCCATCGATGACGTGTTGCCCGGCGCCAACTGCGGCGGCTGCGGCTTTCCCGGATGCAGCGCCAATGCCGAGGCCATCGTGGCGGGCAAATCTTCGCCCAGTTCCTGCGTGGCGGCCGGAGAAGAGACGGCATTGGCCATTGCCGGGATCCTCGGCGTGTCCGTGGAGGCCAAGGAACCGGATATCGCCCTTCCCGGATGCACCTATGGCGTAGCCGACGCGCAGACAAAATACAGCTACGACGGTTTGAATGACTGCCGTGCCGCCGCCCTGCTCTCCGGTGGTATGAAGGTCTGTAATATCGGCTGCCTGGGGTTGGGTACCTGTGCCGCTGCCTGCCCCTTCGGTGCCATCGTCATGGGCCCCGAGGGCCTGCCCGTGGTGGATGAGGTCAAATGCACCGGCTGCGGCACCTGCGAAAGGGTCTGCCCCAAACACATTATTACCCTTTCGTCCGTCACCCGCAGAATTTTAAAGGAGTACACCACGGAAGATTGCACCACCCCCTGTCAGCGGGCCTGCCCGGCGGGTATCAACATCAGCCAGTACATCGAACAGATCGTCGACGGCGATTACCAGGGATCGGTTCAGACCATCAAGGAGCGCAATCCTTTTCCCACGGTAATCGGCCGAATTTGCCCCCGACCCTGCGAAAACGACTGCCGGCGCCAATATGTGGACGAGCCGGTGGCCATCAACTTTTTAAAACGCTTTGTCGCCGATTATGAACGCACCCAGAACGAGCGCATCCAGCCGTTTAAAGCACCCGACACCGGTCGCCGCGTCGCCGTGGTCGGCGGTGGGGTCGAGGGCCTTTCCGCCGCTTTCTTTGCGGCGCGCCTGGGACACGCTGCCGTGGTCTATGAGGGCACCGACCGTCTGGGGGGCCTGCTCAACAGCGCCATTGCCAAATATCGGCTGCCCGAAGAGATCCTCCAATGGGATATCGACGGCGTTCTGGAGATGGGCGTCGAGGCACGCACCGGCCAGATGCTGGGCCGCGACATAAACATCTCGGGGTTGCTGGATGAGGGCTACGAAGCGGTTTTCCTGGCATCCGGCGGGTGGGACAGCCGTTTGTCCCGGGGCGCCGAAAAAGAGGTCGAGATGTCGCTGCCCGGCTGTTTTCTGCTGCTGGATCTGCTGCGTTCCGGACGGGACGGGCATTCGACGGTCGCCTGTGAAGACGAAACGGTGATCCTCGGCGGCGAAACGCTGGCCGCACAGGTTCTTGAAAAAGCCCGGGAAGCCGGTGCCGAGCGGCTGACCTTTATTTTCAGAAAAGCGCCGGATGCGGCCACGGCTGCCGCGTTGAGCGAAGCCGGGGCCCGGGTGCTTACCGGCGTCGGCGCTACCCGCCTGTTCGGAGAAGGGGAGGCGCTCACGGGGATCGAGATTCGGGACGAAGCCGACGGTCAGGTCCGATTGCTGGACGCGCGGACCCTGGTTTTTTCCGCGGGCCGCTTTCCCGAACTGGTATTCGCCCGACCCGTTGAAGAAGAAGAAACGCCTGCTTCTCCGGGAGCCTGGGTCGCGACACCGCCGTACAAGCAGCCTGCCAATGCAGGGGAATTCGGGCTGTTCGCCAGAGGCGACGTCCTGACCGATTTCAGCGGTGCCATCAAGGCCATCGCCGCCGGACGGCGAGCCGCTGCAACGATTCACATGCTGATCTACGACATCTCCCTGGATTTGCCGGAAAACGTCATCCAGGCGGATACAGTCATTCAGAATGTGGATCATGTGGACGCGGTTGCCGCCAGCCCGCGTCAGATCATGCCCCTGGCCGGCAGCCGGGAACTGACCCGGCAAATGGAACTGGAGAAAGGTTTCGACACGGCCGCTGCCAAAGCGGAAGCCGCCCGGTGTCTGCGCTGCGGACTGATCTGCTACCAGAACGCCGAAAAGCCGCAGCCGTTGGAACAGATTAAGGACGCGGTCAACGCCTGACCGTACCGTAAATTTACCGTAGATGACGTATCGATAAAGAGATTATGGCCACCGAAGAAGGAATCGTATTTAAACTGGGAGACGCAGGGCCGGGAACCGCGTGGGTCAAGACCACCCGTTCAAGCGCCTGCGCAGGCTGTTCGTCCAGAGACGCCTGTCACGCCGAAGGCGGTGGAAAAGAGATGGAGGTGGAGGCCATCAATACGGCCAGGGCCCGAGTGGGCGACCGGATTGTGCTGAACATCAAGACCTCCTCTTTGCTGAAAGCCACCTTTCTGCTTTACGTTTTTCCGATTCTGGCCATGATTGCCGGCGCCTTGCTCGGACAAACCGTGGCCGGCATGCGGGGATCCGATCCATCGGGGCTGTCCGCCCTGTTCGGTTTTCTTTTTTTCGGGCTCGCATTTATTACCATTCGCATCGTGGGCCGGTTTCTCTCCAAAGACGCCAGTTACAAGCCTGAAATCATCAAAATCCGGGGAGCGCGGCCGCCATCTGCCGATGCTCCGGTACAGTCCGGGAGCGTTTCGTAAGTGAGCGATCAGACCGTTTTCATATCCAGCCGCAACACGGCGACCTTCCGCTGCCCGCAGTGCGGCCAGGCCAAAACCGCGGATGTGAGCCAGTACGCAACGTTCAGCAAGAAAGTAACGGTCACCTGCACCTGCGGTTGCGGCCACCGCTTCCGCTGCCGGCTGGAAAATCGCCGGCAATACCGCAAAGGGGTCGATTTGCCGGGCCGGTTTACCCTGCTGGGAGAAGACGGGACAAAGGATACCGGCCTGGTCAGGGTGGTGGATATTTCCGCCACCGGTCTTCAAATGCAGTTGACCGTTGCGCGTTCTTTTTCCGTCGGTGCTGAATTGATCATTGAATTTCGCCTGGATGACCGCAAACGGACGCCCATGAGAAAACGCGTCATTGTCCGGAATATCAGGGGGCAATCCGTAGGCGCCTCTTTTCACCCCAACGAACTGGACGACCCTGCCCTGGGATTTTATCTGCTGCCCTGAATGTCCATCCCATTTTGACGGATTCGTAAAAAGCTTTTTCAGGCCACCGATGACCACACACCCGAAAGGAAGGTGGTGGATTCGTAGCGGCTTCCAGCCGCGATTCGTCCTAAAATCATCGCGGCTGGAAGCCGCTCCGAAAAACCGATCCCCGGCAGGCTCCGCTTCCTTAGACGCTCGATATCTGCGAACCGCTTCATCCCTCGTCAGTGCGGAGTACGTTCAGGTACGCCTCCTTCCTCGGGACTCACAAGCCTTGATTTGGACCTTCTTACGAATCCGTCGGAAATGCGATTTTTACAAGTTCATCAAGCTTATATATGCTTTGCCCTGGAATCTGTGATATAAACAACCTTTTAAAAACCGGCCGGTAAAGGTCGTCGTTCGGGAGTGTTACCATGTCATCGTTTCTGTTTTCTGCAGGCATCGGCCTGCGACGGGGTGCCGCCAAAGGATGGCGGGGATTCGTCTGGATGCTCAAGATTATCCTGCCGGTCTCTCTGTTGACGTTTCTGCTTGACTTCTCCGGTTGTCTGGCCCACCTGGACGGACTGCTGGAGCCCCTCATGGGTGCCATCCATCTGCCGGCCATGGCGGCGCTGCCGCTGCTGGTCGGCCTGTTGACCGGCATCTACGGCGGGATTGCGGCCATGACCGTCCTGCCTTTTACCGTGCAGCAGATGACCCTGATGGCGGTATTCCTGCTGATTGCCCACAGTCTGATCCAGGAAGGCCTGGTGCAGCACCATTCCGGCTGCCCCATGTGGATGGCCACGGCCAACCGTCTGGTGGCGGCGGCTTTGACGGTATTTGCCATGGGCTGGCTCCTGGGGCCGGAGACCGCCCGGGAAACGGCCGGTATGTCGCCGGCGGCAACAATGATCGCTTTCTGGCCGGCGCTTCAAAACTGGGGCGCGGACATGGCCGAGTTGTGTCTGAAGATGCTGCTGATCATTCTTGTGCTGATGATGGGCATGGAACTGGCAAAGCAGTATCGCCTGATCGAAAAGGTGTTGCGCCTGATCGAACCGTTTTTGGGGCTGCTGGGCCTGGACCGGCAGGTGGGCATGCTGTGGTTGACGGCCGCGCTGCTGGGGATTACTTACGGCGGCGCGCTGATCGTGGAAGAGGTTCGGGAGGGAAAACTGCCTCCGGATCGGTTGAAAACACTGCATGCCTCCATTGGCATCAATCACGCCATGCTGGAAGACCCGGCCGTTTTCATCCCCCTGGGCATTCACCCCTTTTGGCTTTGGGTTCCGCGGCTGGTCGTGGCGGTGATCTTTGCCCATGCCTACCGGCTTTGGTTGGGGATGCGGGCACGCCGCCGCGTTCTGGCTGGAAATGCCATTTCCGCGGGAAGCCTGAATCCATGAACGCCAGCGTTCGGAAGCCGCCTGTCCGGCGGCAGCTCGGCAAGGCCGGCAACAAGCGGGCCTTGAATCGTCTGGGCCCGTGCAATCGGATGGCCGTTTTATTCGTGGCGGCCTTTTTGCTTGCCGCGGGTCCCGCCCGCGCGGAAGACGATGGCCCGGCAAGCCTCACCGCTTTCCAGCCCGGCGAACGGTTGACCTTCGCCCTCAAGTGGACCATTGTACCCGCCGGCACGGCCGTTCTGGAGGTACTGCCCGGGGAACATATGGCCGGCCTGGACGCCTTTCACTTTGTGCTCACCGCCCGGTCCAATGCGTTTGTAGACGCTTTTTACACGGTGCGGGACCGCGTCGATGCCTGGGCTGACGCCGCCATGCAACGGTCCCTTCTCTACCGTAAAAAACAGCGTGAGGGCAGTACCCGACGGGATATCACCGTTTCATTCGACTGGGAAGCGATGACGGCGCAGTATGTCAACAGGAACGACGTCCGTGACCCGATCGCCATCACGGAAGGCAGTTTCGATCCCCTGTCCATTTTTTACTGGTCCCGTTTCGCGCCCCTGGCCGTTGGCGACCGGTTGCAGCGTCCGGTGACGGACGGCAAAAAACACGTTTTGGGAATTGCCCATGTCGTCCGGCGGGAGAGCATCCGTGTCCCCGCTGGACGGTTCGACACTTTCCTCATCGAACCGGATTTGCGGCATGTCGGAGGCGTTTTCGAAAAGAGCCCCGAAGCCAAACTCCAATTGTGGGTGACTGCGGACCGGCGTCGGCTGCCGGTAAAATTGAAAAGCAAAGTGGTTGTCGGCAGCTTTACGGGTGAGTTGACGGGTATGATCGGGACGGTGACGCCGGCGGCGCCCGATTTATCGTCACGTCCCTGAAGGCCGCCTTTTCAGGAGGGTAAAAATGGAATCCGATTATCGAAACTGGTTATGGGAGAAATGGGCCGAGCGCTGTGTGAAAAACCTGATCAAGAACGAATTCGATGCCCGGTTCGTACCGGACGTTCCGGCTGCCGCCGCCACGATCATGGAACTGGCGGCGCCCTTCGAATCCTTCGGCTTCGGCGGCTCCGACACGACGCGAAGCCTGGGAATTATAGAGAAGCTCAAGGCTGCCGGAAAGACCGTTCACGATCACTGGCAAGCCGACTTGAGCAAAGAAGAGGACCTGTCCATTCGTCTGGCCCAGGGACGCTGCGACTGCTTCTTATGCAGTGTCAACGCCATTTCCGCCACCGGTGAAATCGTCAATGTGGACGGCATCGGCAACCGCACCAATGCCATGACGTTCGGCACGAAGAAAGTGGTCATCGTCGCCGGTATGAACAAGGTGACCCCGGATCTGGACAGCGCCCTGAAGCGGGTGCGTGACGTGGCCGCGCCCATGCGGGCCAAAAGCCTGAACATGAAAACCCCGTGTGCCGAAAGCGGCCGCTGTTCGGACTGCCGGGTGCCTCAGCGCATCTGCCGTATCACCGCCATTCTGCACCGCAAGCCGATGTTGACCGACATCAGTGTCGTTCTGATCGGCCAGTCTCTGGGGTTCTAATACCCCGTCAACCGTGACGTGTCCACGTGGGCACAATTAAGGAGAAAACAATGACCTTTTTGACCAGAACCCTGTCCGTTTTCGCTGTTGCCCTGGCGTTGCTTTTTTCGGCTCTTCCGGCAACCGCCACCGAAGGGCAACCGTCGGCCGGGCAGATCGCCCGGGTCAACGACCAGATGCTGATGCGCCAGGACCTGGACCGGGAGATGAAGCTGGTGTCACTGCGGTTGTCCCGCCAGGGTCAGCCGGCGAGTGCAGCTCAGTTGAAGCACTATGAAGCCAACATCCGCGAAACTTTGATCAACCGGACCTTGCTCCTGCAGCAGGCCAAATCCGCGGGGGTGGATGTCAAAGAGAGCCTCGTGACCAAAGCCTTAAGCGAGTTCAGAGCGGCATTCGATGGAGAAATGGGCTATGCCCGGGCCCTGGCTGATATGGGATTTTCCGAGGAGAGCCTCAAGAATCAGATCCGGGACGGGCTGGCCGTCAAGGCCCTGATCGACGACAAGGTGATTCGGCATATCTCCCTTTCGGATAGCCAGGTCCGCGCTTTTTACGACGACAACCCCAGCCTGTTCCGCCGGCCCGAGCAGGTGAGGGCCTCGCACATCCTGATCAAGGTCCCGGAAAATGCCGACCAGGCAAAGAAAGACAAAGCCCTGGCCGCCATTCAGGCGCTGAAGGCCCGCATCGAAAACGGTGAGGACTTCGCCGTTTTGGCCATGGAGAACTCCGATTGTCCCAGCAAGGCCAAGGGGGGCGACCTGGGTTTTTTCGGACGGGAACAGATGGTCAAGCCTTTTTCTGATGCCGCTTTTGCCTTGCAGCCGGGCCAGATGAGCGACGTGGTTGAGACCCGATTCGGCTACCACCTGATTCGGGTGACCGAGCGCCAGAAGGAGCAGACCATGCCTTTCAACGATGTCAAGGCGGCCATCGCCAGCCGCCTGCGTCAGGAGCAGGAGGGGAAAAAAATCGACGCCTACATTGAGAAATTGAAGGAACATGCGGATATTAAACGATTTCCTTTGTAGAATTTTTCTTGACAAGGAGTAGTCCATTGTCTAAAGATTTTCTTTGGATGATAGTTTGGCCAACGCAAATCCTGATCCGACAGCTTCTGAGGCGCCCGTTCCAAGTGCCGGAGTATCGTCTGTAAAGGCAAAAGGGGGGAGTACTGGTAAGGAACCAAGAGGGAGAGGAGGTCAGGGTTTTGGCTAATGGAACAGTAAAATGGTTCAATGACAAAAAGGGGTATGGGTTTATCAACGAAAACGAAGGTCGGGACATTTTTGTCCACTTTTCAGCCATCGACATGCCGGGGTTCAAGACGCTGTCCGAGGGCGATGTGGTCATGTTTGATGTCGAAGAGAGTGACCGCGGCCCTGAGGCCAAGAATGTGAGAAAAACGACCTGAGTTAAGAAACGACGAATTTCAAACCGGGGCGCCCAGGCAAGCATTGCCTGGGCGCCCCGGTTTTTTTCGGAAAGGCCATTTCTGGATAGGCACACCTTAGAATTTCAACCGGATAGCTCCCGGCAGCACGGAAAACATGAACCGGTTGGCCGACCACCCCACATCCCCGTCGATTTGCAAGGTCAATGGCACGTTCAATTTTACGGTCACCGTTTTGCCGCAGCGATAGTCGCCGCAGCGGTTGCCGACGGTGAATCCGGTGAGCAGGCCGCCTACGATTCCCGGCAGGCCGGAGGCGAGCGTCAGGGTATGCAGATGGCCGTCGCTCCAACGGGCCCGGGGAACGGCCTGCAACCCCATGCCGAAAAACGGCTGCTTGACGACCATGAAACTGGTCAACCGCCTGACGCGCAGGCTGGCGTCATCCACAGTAATCAAGGCGCCGGCGGGCCGATAGGCCTTAAAATAAGCCCGCAGGCCGGCCCGGATGTGGGCGCTCAGCCCCCCATAGCCCTGCCGGCGGTATTTTTCGTATAAGCGAATCTCTGCCCCGTCGATACCCAGCGACACCATGAAGCCTTTTTTCCGCCCGCCGCAATCGATCAGATCACAGGAATGCATGCGTCCTGTGCGGATCCTGGCGGCGATCTCTTCGGTGCCTCCCCGGTATCCCAGTGCGTAGGTGAGGGCGTTGCCCGTGCCGAAAGGCAAGAAGGCCAGGGCCGTGGATGGAGTTTCGACGGCATTGATTGCCAGAGAGAAGGTGCCGTCTCCACCCGCCACGACGAGCACGTCGCAGCGTTCGGCCTGTTCGCGGGCGCACTGGGAGAACTCCTCGGCCGAAGCGGTATCCAGCCCGTGGACGTCGGCGGACAGCAGGTCGGCGGCCTGTTCGAGGAGGGCGTAGCGTCGGCTCATCGGAAGATTCCCGGAAACCGGGTTGGCGAGGATGGCGTAGCGCGGCATCGATTTCATGGTGGGCTCACAGCTTTCATTAAACACCTACTCTTTCAAAGCAGGCCTTTTTTACGGTAGGTCCATGCCAGAACGCCATCCACGACCAGAAACAGGACAACGGGCAGCAGCAAAAAGATCAGCGTCAGGATGGCGGCCAGCGAACGGTTGGAAGATGAGAGCAAGGGAAAAAGGGTTCCGGTAAAGGATGCCACGCTGCCGCCGCCGATCAGAAAGACGAGAAAATACTCCGAAAAGGCAACCAGGAACACCACGCTGCCGCCGGCGACCGCGGCCGGCATCAGCAGCGGCAGCTCCACCCGCCACAGCGTCATCAGTGGACCGGCGCCCAGATTCCGGGCGCAGATGCGGTATTTTTCGCCCATGGTCTGAAAGCCTGCAACCAGGGCCCGGAACATGTAGGGGTAGCTGAACATGGCCAGAACCAGGACCACACCGATCAGGGTTTCGGCCAGGGCCAACTTGATGAACACAAAATGCAGGCCCATGGCAAAGGTCATGGGCGGCACCAGGGCCGGGGTCAGGAGCAGGCCCTCCAAAAGGGCCTTGCCCCGAAATTCGGTTCGGGCGAAAACGGCCGCCGGGAAAAGGCACATGGACAGGGTAGCCAGGACGGTCAGCAGAGAGAAGAGAAAAGAGTTTCCCAAAGAAAAGAGAATCCGGTCCTGGTGCCTGAGGAAATAGGCGATGCCTTTCATAGAAAAGGCTTGCGGCCAGACATCGGGGAATCGCCATCCGGGCGCTAATGCGATCAGCATCAGAACGATCACGGGCAAAACGAAAAGCAGGATCAGAACCAGCATCGTGGCGGCATGTTTCATAACTTGCGCACCCCGTTTTCCAGGCGGCGGACGGCCTTGGAATAGACGACGATAAAAAGGACCGCAAAGGCGAACATGAGGGTCAGGATCGCCATGGCCTCCGGTCGGCGGACCAGGTCGTGTTTGAAATACAGGTTGTAGACGTGGATGCTCAGCATACCGGGGCGGCTTTCACTCAGGATGTAGGGGATGTCGAAGGCGCCGAAGCTGTAGAGAAAAAGGATGATGAAGGCCGTATGCACGGCCGGGGCCAGACGGGGCAGGACAATGGTGAAAAAGATCCTTGTCCCCGAGGCGCCGAGCATGGCGGCGGTCTGAATCTGCCGGATGTCGAAACGGGCCAGCAGGGCCAGGACCAATAGCATGGCAAAGGGGGCGCCTTTGAGGCTGTAGGCCAGGATCATGCCCAGTCCCCAGCCTGAGTAGAGCACGTTGGGAAATGCCTGCATGGACTGGATCAGGCCCAGGGCATGGCAAACCGATGCCAGGATGCCCGACCGGCTCCAGAACACCAGCACCACGAAGGCCACGGCGATGTGGGGTAAAATCAGGGGGATCTTGTAGATCAGGGCAGCACCGGCCAGCCTGCGGGGCAGTTGCCAGACCCGATAGGCCAAAAGGGTTCCCGCGATGACGGCTATCGCCGCCGAGGCTGCCGCCACCCACAGGGAAAAGCCGAAGGAGGAAAAAAACGAGGGTTCGCCCAGGATGCGGGCATAGGCATCCAGAAGGCCGCCTTCGTAGGGCAGAGGCGTGAGAACGCCTAAAGACTGGCAGACGGTGAGAAAGACGCCCCCGCAGAACAGCACCAAGTACGGCAGGAGCAGGGGACTGAGCCTTGCCAGCAGGTTAGTTGTCCAGGACATGGGTCTTCCAGCCCTGCTCCAGCGCTTCCAGGTAAGCCGACGGAATTTCGGGAACCGCCACCGGGTCCAGTTGGTCCGATCCCAGGGTGGCCGGACCCAGGTCCACGGATTGAAATTGGTTGCGCTGCTCCGGTGTCAGCCGGTCCGGATCCAATGCGGGAAAATCTCCCCAGTTTACAGGATTGTATTTGGACAACTGGGCATCCACCGAAATGAGAAAATTGGCCAACACCATGGCCCCGGCCTTGTTGGGGCTGTTGAAGGGGATGGCCGTAAAGTGGGTGTTATAGATGGAACCGTCTTTCAAAACGAAGGTTCGCACGGTATCCGGGTAGCTGCCTTCGAAAATTTTGTTCTGGGCGTGGGGCGGGTGGTAGGACATCCCGAAGGCCACTTCCCCCCGGGAAAAGAGTGTGTCCAGCACGGCGCTGTCCTTGGGATAGGTGCGCCCTTTCTGCCACAAAAAGGGTTCGATTTCGTTGAGCCAGTTCCAGAGAAGCGGCGCCTTGCGGGCAAAAAGATCCGGGTCCCAGCCATTCAGATACTGTTCGTGACCGCCGGTGACGGCATAGAGCACCTGGCGGATAAAGGCAGAGCCGGTGAAATCCGGAGGCTGAGGGTAGGTGAACCGGCCCGGGTTGGCCCGGATCCAGGCCTTCAACGTGGCCGTGGTTTGCGGCGGTGTGTCGATGCGGGCCGTGTCGGTTTCGAAAACGAACTGCGCCCGGCCATACGGCGCCTCGTAGCCATCCACCGGGTAGCCGAAATCGAAAGCCACGCTCTCAGGGTCCACATAGCGCTGCACATTGGGCAGTTTCGCGGCAAAGGGGCCGAAGAGCAGGCCGGCTTTCCTTGCATTTTTGAAGTTCTCTCCATTGATCCACAACAGGTCGATGGTGCCGGTGCGTTTGCCGGCGGCTTTCTCGTTGAGCAATTTGTTCACGAAGACCCCGGCGTCCATGGGGACCCGGACGAGATCGATGCCCCAGCGTTTTTTCATCTCGCCAGCCACATAGCTGTCCACCCAGTCGTTGACATGGGCCCAGCCGCCGAACATGTACCAGCGCACCTGGCTGCCGCGGGATTGTTCCTCAATTCGGTCAAAGGGCATGTCCAGCAGGGCGGCGGCGGCGGGTTGGGCCGGCCCCGTTGCAGGCAGGGTCAGCATGGTCCCCAGGGCTGCGAGAAGAACGAATTTTCGGATCATGGTATCTCCTTTAGTACGGTTTGAGTTCCAGTGCCACCCGCTGGCCGGGCGTAAACTGGTCGTCCTGGCTGTAGACCGTATAGGTATTGTCCTGGATCGTGACGGTGTAAGCGGTGTAATGGCCGGCAAAGGTTTTCTCGGCGATGCGGCCGGGCCCTTGGGTATTCGCCGTTATGGCCAGGTTTTCGGGCCGGGCCAGGTGGGTATCGGATCCGGATTCTTCGATCTGGAATAAGGTGAATAGTTGTTTCGGGATGCGGTTTACCGGACCCAGAAATCGGGCTACCTCCGGAGAGGCGGAGTCGAAATAGACCGCTTTGGGGGTGTCGAACTGGCGCAGCCGGCCGTCGAGAAGGACGCCGATGCGGTCGGACATGGCAAACGCTTCCTCCAAGTCGTGGGTCACGCTGATGGTGGGAATCCCGAACGCCTGCTGGGTGCGACGGATGAATCGGGCGGTTTCCATTTTCAGGTTGCGGTCCAGGTTGGCAAAGGGCTCGTCCAGCAAAAGGACCGCCGGGTTGACGATCATGGCCCGGGCAATGGCCACCCGCTGCTGCTGCCCGGCGGAGAGTTGGGCGGGGTAGTGGTCCCCTTTGTCAGAAATCCGGAAATAGGCCAGCATGCGGTTCACCTGCCTGCCGATTTTGCCTTTGTCCAGCCGCCGGGCCTGCAGGCCGAAGCCGATGTTCTCACGGACCGTCATGGAGGGAAACAGGACGTAATCCTGAAATACGATGATCACCGGATGCCGCTGCGTCGGCGGCTCTGAAAAGTGAACCGTGCCGGCCTCGGTGGTTTCCAGCCCGGCAATGATCTTGAGCAGGGTGGTTTTGCCCACGCCGGAAGGCCCGACGATGGATACCAGTTCATGGGGCCCGACATCGAAACCGATGTCTTCCAGTACGGTTTTGTTCCGGTAGCGTTTGGTTATGTGACGGACTTTAAGATCCATGGGATATCGGCCAGGTACTGTTCGATTTTGGCAAAGGTGTCCGGATTCTGCAGGGGCCGGTCGGTCTGCGTATACTCATACCAGGCCATGAAGCACCAGGACAGGGCCCGCAGCAGGATGGTCTTTTCCATCACCGTTGTTTTGAGGACCAGTTCATCGAAGTCCAAATCCGGGCAGGCGGCCCGGTGATAGGCCCTGAGAAAGCGGTTCTTCTCAGCGGGCGTCAATACCGTGTCGCTCTTCCAAAGCGTCGTCGTGGGGACCAGAAAGTGGGCCAGATCCTGGTAGCGGCAGGATTCCACGGCTTTTTCCCAGTCCACGAGAAAGTCTCCCTCATCGCCGATGATGAAGTTGCCGGAATTGACCTCGGTGTTGACCAGGCAGCGGGCTTCGTCGGCAAACAGGCTCCGGGTGCGGTCGGCCAATTCGAGGACGTTCCGGTGATAGGCCCGGATCTGTCGGCCTTCGTTTTCCCGGGGGTGGTCGGCGAATCGGTCAAGCAGCCCTTCGCTTTCCCGGGCGATATCCATTACCGGATCGGCCTGGACCACCAGCCCAATCGGTACGGGCACCGTGTGGACGCGGGCGAAGATTCGGACGGCGCGCTCCAGGTCCCGCCGGTAGACCAGGGGCCCGCCCGGCAGATAGTTCATGAGCAGGGCGCCGCCGCCCAACGGTTCGGGGTCGGGATGGCAGGCGATGGGCCGGGGGGTCACGCCGGATGCGTCCAGGGCCTGGAGCACCCGGTACTCGTAGGCGATCTGATTCCTGCCCAAACCCAACTGGCTGCCGTGATTGATGCGCAGGACGAAACGGCCGGCTTCGCTTGCGACCCGATAGTTGGCATTGTACTCCCCGGCGGCCAGAAAGGAAACCGACAGCGGTTCTTCGATCCATCCAGTGGTCGCGAGAAATGTCCGTATCCGTGACAGTTCCTTTGGGTCTGGCATGCTTTTTCCTGTTTTTACCGGTATAAAAGAATCGCCCTCCTTCTGCCTGTGACGATTGTATAGCATTTTCCTGGAGTGTAGTAAATTTCGTTGGAAATCTGAGACACCGGTCGCCCCCTGCCATGATCGGATCTGGCTTTTCCGCATTCCGGCTTCAGGAACAACCTTTCCGGCAGGCCGTTTCATTGGGGATTGACACGTGAAGCCTGTAAACAATATATATTTAATGAATATGGTTTTAAGAAGTCGTCGATAATAGCTGTGACCGGTTGGCCTGCCCCTCCTTTTTTCGAACCACTTTTTTCAGTAAAATCTGTTCTTGTCTTCATCGGCTGACCGCTCATCGGACGCATCCAGTAGCGTCCCTTTCGATTAATTATGAGGCCTTTGTTCTGAAGCCCGCCACTATTTTAGATGAGGTCACGATGAAACAGACGGTTATGGAACGTTTCGAGAAAACGGTTGCCGCCCACGGAGATCAACCCGCATTGAAGCATAAACGCGACGGCAGGTGGAAGACGATTACCTGGAAGGACTACCAAACCCGTGTTCTGACCACAGCCAAGGCGTTCATGGCCCTGGGTCTGGAGGCCGGCAAAGCGGTCAATATCCTGGCGAACAATTGTCCGCAGTGGTTTATCAGCGATCTGGCAGGCATTTTTGCCGGTGCCGTTCCCGGCGGCATTTACACGACCAGTTCACCGGAACAGTGCCTGTATATCGCCCGGCACAGCGAAGCCAATATTGTCATGGTGGAAGATGGATCGCAGCTGAAAAAATTTGAAGGGTTATGGGCCGATCTTCCCGATTTGAAAGCCATCGTGATGATGAATGGCTCCGATGACGATCAGCGGGTGGTTGCCTGGCGCGATCTGCCCGAACTGGCCGCCGGGGTAACCGATGCCTTCTTAAAGGAACGGATGGAGGCCCAGTCTCCCGATTCCTGCTGCACATTGATCTATACATCCGGCACCACGGGCAATCCCAAAGGCGTCATGCTCACCCACGACAACATCGTGTGGACGGCCAGAAAAGTGGCGGAGACCGTTGAGGGAGATCACCGGGACCATGTGATCAGCTACCTTCCCTTAAGCCATATTGCCGAACAGATGGTCAGCCTGGTGGTCCCGATGACGACGGGATGCACCGCCTGGTTTGCCGAAAGCCTGGACCAGTTGGGCGACAACCTGCAGGAGGTCCGGCCGAGCATATTTCTCGGGGTGCCGCGTGTCTGGGAGAAGATCCAGGCCAAAGTAGCGTCGGCCGGGGCTGACAATCCCCCGCTCAAAAAGAAAATCGCTGCCTGGGCCCGCAAGCAAGGACTGGCCGGCGGCTACGCCCACCAAAACGGTCAACCGCGGCCGCGACTGTATCCTCTTGCAGACAAACTCGTCTTTTCCAAGGTCCGCCAGCGTTTGGGGCTGGATCGCTGCCGCATCTGTTTTTCTACCGCCGCTCCCATCGCCGAGGACACCCTCGAGTTTTTCATGAGCCTGGGCATAACGATTACCGAGATATATGGCATGAGCGAGTGCACCGGCCCCACCACGATTTCCCTGCCGCAGACCGGCAGCTACCGTATTGGCTGGGCCGGACCGCCCATGATCGGCACGGAGCTTCGTCTTGGCGAGTACGACGAAATCCTGATGCGCGGCCGCCATATTTTCAAGGGATACTACAAGAACGAGGCGGCCACCCGCGATACGATCGACGAACAGGGCTGGCTTCACTCCGGGGATGTGGGCCGAATCGACGACAAGGGCTTTCTGAAGGTCACCGACCGCCTGAAAGAGTTGATCATTACCGCAGGGGGCGAGAATATTCCTCCCCAGGTACTGGAAAGCAAGCTCAAGGCGATTTCGATCATCAATCAGGTGGTGGTTATCGGCGACCGTCGCAAGTATGTGTCGGCGCTACTGACCCTGGATCCGGCCAAAGTGGCGTTGGCGGCGGAAGAGGCCGGCAGCCGTGCCATGAGTGTCGACGAGGCCGCTACCTGTGTGCGGTTCAAGGCCTATTTGCAGGTGCGGGTGGATGCGGTCAACGCCACCCTGCCCCGATCCTGGACGATCAAACGATTCGTCATCCTTCCCAAGGAGTTGTCCATCGAAAACGGCGAACTGACGCCGACAATGAAGCTCAAGCGACGGGTGATCAAAGACAATTATATCAGGGAGATCGAGGGCATGTATGCCGATGGGTAATTTCGATCCCAGGATTGTCGTTTCGTTGAATGTTGCCTACTGGAATATGAGATTTTATCGGGCGGTCAATCGCTGGCTGACGGATGAATAGAGGAGATTGCTAAAACTTCGTTGGTTGGAGAAAGGCAGGCTGTCGGCATTAGATGTCGGTTTCCGTTTTAATATAATTTCCTCCCCTATTTTTTGCTGCGTACAAAGCCTGGTCAGCGCGGGATAGAAGCGCTTCAATTTTTTCTTTGCTCTGGAATTGCGCTACCCCACCGGATACGGTTACCGTCAAGTCCGGCGCTACATCCTTGAATCTGAGGTCTTCAATGGCCTTACGTATTCGATCGGCGGCTATGGTTGCGCATTTAAGGTTGACGCCATTGGCCAAGAGGACAAATTCTTCTCCTCCAAAACGGGCAAACAGGTCTGAACCCCGCAGTTGTGACTGAACCTCGGATGAAAACGTTTGAGTACGACATCGCCGACGTGATGGCCCATCCTGTCATTGATGCTTTTGAAGCGGTCCAAGTCGAAAAACAAACACAAAATTCGTTGCCGCCACGGTCAGCGACTGCTTTTTGTCTTCTAAGCATGTGCATCATATGCCGTCTGTTGGTTAAACCGGTAAGTTCATCCGTGATGGCCATACGTTCTATTTTTTCAATTGCCGTTGCAAGCTCTGTATTGCGCCGGTACAATCTTATCCTAAGCAGGCTTATCTGATTGCTCACAAAAGAGAATGCAACGATAACCAAAAAATCAATATTGGAATCGTCAGATGACCCACCCACAAAAAAGATCATTAAGAGAAGAAATTCTCGAAACCCAAGCCTGCCCCCCCTGAAAAAAACAAAATAACGGATACCAGAGACTGGCTCGCACCCCCTCCCAGGGCCTGGAGCGTTCGTTTCATGCGGATCCGCTGTTTCACATCATCTTCTGGAATCAACTTGTCGAACAATCGTATTTCTCCAAAAAAATTGTTCTCATTTTTTTTGGTTTCAAATCGAATATTGATGAGCGTTCCGATTACTTTAGACAGATCCTTGGATATGGAGAACAACCGGCATCGCTTATGACTTGATTTTTCATTCTAAGGATCAGCATATTGATATTAGCGGGGGTTATCAAAATCGTCCTTTCAAGGTGATACCGACAAACGGCGCCGTGTCCGTTCCGGTCTCACCCAGATCGTTGCCGTCTTCATCGTCAATGCTGATCTTGCCGTCTATACACGCCCCGCCGTTGATGTCGAGCCGATAGCTGGCACCAAGCCGCCAGCCGATGCGCAGGAAGGCCGCCCAAAATTCTACTTCTCCGATGCCGTCCGGCACGGCGCTGCTGTCGTCCAGACGAAAGCGGTAGGATCGAAACGCGCCTCCCATGCCCAGTTCCAAACGGTCGGTCGGAGTGTAAACCAGTTCCAGGCCGGCCGGACCGGCTATGCCCGCGCGGAAAGGATTGCTAATTTTGAAGCGGTCGTCGATCTTCCAGTCGATGGCCAGGAAAGGAAAGGCCTCCCATTCGTCCAGCCGGTCGAATACCCCGGCGCCAACGCCGAGCCTCAAATTCGGTCCAACCGCATGCATCGCCGAAATAACGGCCCCGTACGAAAGAGATTCATCGGTTTCGGCCCCGGACGCACCGGCAAACTCCACACTGGTGATAAGCATCAGACGCCACTGGTTGGCGGTGGTATAGGCAATGGGCAGGCTGATGCCCGGCCGGAAAATCTCGTCCCACAGGTCAATCCCGGCCAGATTGTCGATCCCGGAGAAATTCCAGTGTTCGTAGTCGAAGCTCAATCCCAGGCCGACCGCCCATTGCCGATCGATAATCCGGGTAATGTCGAAACGAAGGAAGTGGCGCTCGACATCGAATTCGCCGCCGCTGTCCAGATTGGTTTCGAATTGGTAGACAGGGGTATAGGAAAACGAAAAACTGTTTCTTGGAATATCCTGTTTAGCGGAACCGGAATCGTCGGGCTTGGCATGGGCGGAAGCAGCCATTGCCATGACGGCAAGGATCGTCGATACTCCCAATAGCACAAAAATGTGGCGAGGAAAGCGCATTTATTCCTCCTAAGGGTGAAGCTTATCGTTGGTCCAGAATTCCTCTGAGCAGTGCATCAAAATAGTGTAGTAAACGTTCATAAGGCTCATTTTTAATCAAGTCCTATCCATATACATTCAACGCTATTCCGTGGCCATTCGATGCTGAGGCTTCCCTTTCGAGAATTTCGACCAATTTCACTTTTGTTGACGAACTGGCCATTCTCGAAATTTCCCTTCCAAGAAATCGTGCCGAAGAAAGATCATAATCAGACCCTTCCTTTTTCAGGATATCACTATCCTTTTCAAAGAAACGGTCCATGTTGCCCGCTTCGATACAATTTCGAATGATAAAATACAAGTCGCCGGCATCCTTGCCGCGCCTCTCAACGTCATCGTCCCAGCTCACGATTTTCAGGATTGCCAACCCTGCCAAGCTGACAACTTTAACGACAAGATCCGGATTTTTGCGGATTAAAACGGAAATGGCGTGTTGATAACAATCCCGAAAACCGACGATACTCATTACGACATCGTACTCCGGTGGCCAGGATATCGATCCATCATTTGTGGAGATTTTTCCAAAAGGAACGATGTCGGCGGGAAAATTGTTTTTGTACGATAGGCGTTGCGTTGCTTTTGAAGACGTGAACGGACCGCTGTTTGCCAATGCATCCTTAAGGGTTTTAAACTGGTCCCAATCCGAAACAGATACGCCAATATCGATATCGATCGTGGCGCGAGCCGAGTGGATCTCGTAGGCATGCTGGAGCAGGATATCTCGTGCTGTGGCACCGACGACAAAAAGGGGAATGTCCATTTCGTCCGCTATCGCATCGATGGCAGATAAAATATTGACGATATTGCCATCAAGCTTTTCCACAAGATTATGCGAGATAGGTGTCATAGATGATACCTGCCGTTTCGATATTTCGATCATCGCCGCTTGCCATCAGATCGGCATAGACCAAAAGAGGCGGTACGATACCTTTATCCGCGAGAGGATTTTTGAATTTCCAGAATGGTTCTAAAATTTCAATTTTGCCCTCATCGGTTTTTCGAAGTTTATTTTTAATAATCAATTTTGCGGACAGTTCTTTGCCGTAAATGATGACCCTTCCTGGTTTCAATTGCCGAGTGAGTTTTGCCGCGGCGACTTCCCCTCCCCAGTGCATGTCGTAGTCCAGCGGGTTGGTCGTTTGCCACCATTCGGGATTGTCTGCGTTAAACCGGTCGATGACCAGTTTGGGTCGCAATTGATCCGGATAAGCCTCGACCCATCTTTTCTGCAGGGCATCCAGCTTGGTAAGCCTTCTTTCCCGCTTATCCATTTCGATTAGAAACCCCATCTCCTTAAGGTCTCGGAATATCCATTCGACTGTTCCCAATGCCACATCGGTCATCTCAGCGATTTGCCGGTAGGGAAGATTGGCGGTGTACGGCGCATTTAATAGCGTGAACAAGACCTTTAAGCCAGCTGGCTTGAATAAGCGCCTGGTCGTGGGGGTCTTTTTCATTTTGTCGGGAGGCCTGTTCCCTTGGACAAAGACGAACAGCAGCGGCTTTCCGATGTATGCATTGCCCGCTGTGTCCATGAAAAACATGCCGGCTTTTTTCATCAAGTCCGCCAAGGGGGGCGTTACATAGGTGGTGATCAGAATACAGTTTTTGTCGGTGATGGTAGGTTGGGTTCTTTCCAAAAGGACGGCGGCTCGGGTTAGGTTTCTCTTTGCCTGTACGATCAGTTCAAACGGTGTACCCTCATGATTTATCCTTATCCAGCCGTAAGGATATTGATTTTTTTTTCTTCCTGGTTTTTTGTAAACGGCATTGATCCCCGTGGTTTGGGCGAATATTTTGGTGGCAGTATCAATCAATCTTTGGATTTCCGGTTTCATTTTCAAACCCATCCGTATAAAATTTTCCTATGTACATATATTTTGAACATAGAAAAAAAATGTACAAAGGGCAAGGCATAAACGTCATGGTTGGTTCAAATTGTTTAAATGTTCATAAATAACGTACATCCACAAATTTTGTACAAAAACCAAAAAGCAAGAAAATCCGATCATTTTGAAATGAATGGTAGTCGAAGTAACAGCATAAGCCATTTTTGGAGTACCGATATGCGGCTTTGTTGCTGTTTTTTGCCTCGAAAACAGTCGCATAGGTCCCAAACAGGCAACCGTTTTCGACCTATATTTTTATTGCAGTTGGTCGACTATGCGTCCCCAAAGTCTGCAAGCCGGGATCTGTACACCGCGATATCTTCAACAGTTAAAACGGTTAGAGCGTTTTCTTGGGCAAAGTTCATAATTTCCGGCAAACGGGCCATTGTGCCATCTTCATTGGTCAACTCGCATAAAACGCCGGCCGGGTTCAATCCCGCAAGGCGCATCAGATCGACGGTTCCTTCCGTATGACCCCGCCTTCCAAGCACACCGTCAGGATGGGCGCGAAGAGGAAACACGTGACCGGGTCTGTTCAAATCCTCGGGCCTGCAATCTTTTGCAATCGCCATTCTGATTGTCGTAACGCGGTCAGCAGCGGAAACACCTGTGGTAACACCGCGGCGGGCTTCAATTGAAACCGTAAATGCTGTCCGGTTCGCATTGGTATTGTCTTCGACCATTTGCGGCAGATTCAACTGGCGCAGTTTGTCGTCCGCAAGGCAAAGGCAGACAATCCCGCTGCATTCCCTGATCAGCGTCGCCATTTGCTCAACAGTGATTGTTTCCGCCGGAAAAATAAGATCGCCTTCATTTTCACGGTTTTCATCATCCACAAGCAGAATTCCTTTGCCGTGTTGAAGACAATCGATGGCTTTTCCCACCCGCTCATTGGCGTTGCCGTAGCGAGAAGACAGAAGATCGGGTTGCATGATGCCCCCTGAGTAATAAAATGGTTAAAAATATCAGGGCGTAAAAAAGAGGGGCGGACTCGCAAGGCATAGCGGCGCAAGCAAACGAGAGGCTATTCAACGAATAGCAACAAGGTTTCGCTTCTTCGACGCAACGATGCCTTCAGTGCCAATGGAGATGGAACTGAAATGCTTGGATTGTCCGTATTCTCTCCCATCCGGACTGTGACCGTCGGCTCTGGAGTTGCACCAGATCTGCTTGACCCTGTCGTAAAAAACAGGCGCTCGCGGGCTTTTCTGCATAATAAAATGCGGAATCACCGCCGGTGGGGAATTTCACCCCGCCCTGAGAATTACGTTTCGCGTTGCTTATTAAAAGTGTATGGCGGGTAAAGTCAAGATTTTTTGGTCAGTGCCCATCCTTTTCTCCTTTTTTACGGCTTCGAATCAGTCTTGAAGCCGATGCGCAAGGATCCCGCCGATCATGGCCAGGCATTCCATATCCAGATAACCGGCCGCGTTTTTGCGGAACAGAAACGTGCACTGGGCCGGGAAATCATCGTCGGCATCATGAAAGATGAGAACGACCGGCACCCGGGGCAGGGCCTGGAATTCATAGGCCAGTTGGCAAGACACATCCGTATCGAACGGTTGGCCGCCCAAGGCCAGGCACGCCGATTCAAGCCTGTCCAGGCGGCCTGAAAAGGCCCTGGCAATGGGAATCTCGACCGTATTTTTGAAACCGCCCACATACGGTGCCGCATCCTTGAAGTCCTTGTAGGTGACCAGGGTGCGATCCGTTTGGGGCGTATCCGGACAAAGCAGCAGGTATTTGCATGCCAGTACGCTGGCCGAATGACTGGGGGGCTCGTTGTTTTCATCGAATATTCCGTCCGGAATGACGGTGATGCGCTGATTGAACAAGGGAACCGTGAAACCGTTTTCGGTTCTCTCGATCCCCAAGGTGCTGCATGCCGGAGTGCTGTCGTCCAAGGCTGCAACCTGCTGCAAATAATCCGCGATGATTTGATCGAAAACCGGTGCGCGTTGTGTCATTTTTCCCTCCGTTCGTTATGCACTTACCCCATGGCGTAAGGCCAGCTTTTCAAACATCCGCGTAATGCCGGCGCCCAGGGCATACAGCCCTTCAATCCCCAGATTCTCCTCGGCGGTGGCATCGAAAAATAGATTCAGATTGGATTCCATGCCGTCCTCTGCATGCCAGTAGCAGACCAGCAGCGGGATCAGGGGTAGGGGATAGAGCACCAGGGCCACATCCGATTGGAACTGGTTCCCGGCGGGCTGGCCGTTGAACAGGTCTACCAGATCGCTGAAAAGCTCGGGGTAGGCATCGGCCACCTTCTTCATGGGTTTTTCGCAGCGCTGGCCGAACAGCCGGTACCAATCCCCTCCGTTGGGCAGCTCGCGCAGCGGCACCCATTTGCCCGTGACAGGGATGCCCTTGCAATAAAGGATATAATTCAGGACCGGGGCCGTTACCCAGGGGTTGGCATGGATGTCCGTGACCACCGTTCCGGCGTCATCCACCCCGAAGTCCTTGCCCATGATCTTCAGAACCAGTTTTTTGCCGTCATATACCGCACCGATGCGACTGGCCGCATTGCTGAAATCGACCCGGCTTAACCGGGCCTTTAATTCAACCAGCCGATTTTCGGTTTCCTGCACATTGTTGGCTCGTTTTTGGGACTGGCTTTCATGCTGAACGGCAATTTCCGGGGCAATCTGGGGGCAGTCGGACAGCGGCCGCCGGCCACCGAACACGGCGGCGGCAAAGGCCAAACAAGTTTTTTCGTTGCATTTCCGGCAATTGGATTTTTCAAGCAGTTTGAATACATCCATGAGCGTGCTGAATTGGGACATGGGGAACCTCTTTCCGTTGCATTGATTGATGCCGCCGAGCATACAAAAGAAAGAGGGGTATGAAATCCCCCATTTGGGCGATCAACTGTTTTTTTTTCACCCCTCGTTCCGACCCATTCCGCTGGAGAGAGGTTGATCTTTCCGCCATCGAAATCGGTATCGGGCCCTGATCCGGGTACATTCCATAGACGCCCGTATCGCTTTCAAAAGGCTTTACATTTCAAGGAGGGAAAGATAGGAAAAATGAATACCGGCAGCGCGGCACCCCAATGGACGGCAGCATGAGTCAAACCAATACCCTCGCGAACCACGATTTCTCCACGGCCTACGCAACCCTGGCGCTTTTTTCTTCCGGCCCATTGGCGGGACAAAGCGCCGAGGTTGACTGTCTGGCCCTTGGTGCGCGTTTCGAATTGGACTACGAACTGGCGCCCCTGTTCCCCTATATCAATGCCGTGGCCGACCATGCCCAGTACTATGAAAAGCCGGTTTACATCAAATTTTTACTTGCTGACCGGCTGTGTGCCTTTTATTCCACCGAAGGCGCCTTTACACCGGTGCGGGATCTGGCCGAGGCCATGGACTTTTTGCCGACACTTTTGGATTTTATCCGGGACGTAAGCCGGCGCCGCCCGCAGATTGTCCCCAGCCATAAAAAATACAATCCGACCTCGGCCGTGGACATCTACCGGCTTTTGCCCGGTTCCAACTGCCGGGAATGCGGTTTTGCCACCTGTTTGGCCTTTGCCGCGGCGCTTTCCCGTGGGCGCACCGCCATGGCCAAATGCCCCCATATGGCAAGTCCCATGGAAGAGAAAGCCACATTTCCCGTTTACGATGAGAATGGTAACCTTGTCCGCACTGTCTCGCTGGATATTGACACTTCGGGCCTGCGCCGCAAAATCAGCCAGAAGGATGCCCATATCCGGACCCTCGAAACACAACTTTCGAATTTTGAAAAGCGTAGCCAGGCAAACATCGATTCGGCCAATGCCGAACTGCCGACGCCACTAACCCGGCGGGAAATTCAGGTGCTGCGCCGCATTGCCAGCGGGTTCACCAACAAGGAAATCTCCAGCCAGCTCAATATTTCTCAGCACACCGTGAAGAGCCACGTGATTCACATCTTCAATAAAATCGGCGTCAATGACCGCGCCCAGGCCTCTGCCTGGGGGGCCATGCGTGGGTTGGTCGATCCGCTTGGAAATTAAAAAATTACACGGGATCAAAAGACAAGCGGGCAAATCTCCACCAGATGGTTGATCGAAAGAATGTAAAGCCCCATTCCTCTTGGTGGATAGGACGCAAAGATCGTATAGGTCAAGGAGTGGCCAATCCGACGCCACAGAAAAGAATTGACTCAATCGAATAAATTACGGTAAAAATGTAAAAAAAATACCTTAAAACCGTCACGCACGGAACGTAAAAATGGAAAATCCTTTCTCGTTCACCACCGTAGTTGATGATCCGGCATTCTGCAACCGTGAAACAGAGCAGAAAGAGCTTGTTCGTTTGATCAAGGCTTCTCAAAACGTTCTGCTTTATTCGCACCGGCGTTTTGGCAAGACTTCCCTGATCTTAAAGGTGTTCAATCAGTTGAAAGGCGTTACGCCGATTTATGTGGACCTTTACGGCACCGTCAGCATTCCGGATTTCATTCGGGCGGCTCTGACCGGCATCAGCCTGGCCGAACCGAAACCTCAGCGATTGATGAAGCTTGTCCGGGAAACCATCACCAGTTTTACCGTGTCTTTCAGCCTCGATCCGGTGACCGGACTGCCCACAGCGGCTCCCCAGATGTCGCCCGATATGAAAGAAGCGCCGATCGAGGAAGTGTTCCGTCTGGCCCGGGCGGTATCCACCAAAAAAAAGATGGCCATCGCATTCGATGAATTCCAGGAGGTTGCCCGATACGGGGGCGATGCTTTCGAGAAGCAGTTGCGCAAACACATCCAGCAGCACCAGAATATTGCCTACATTTTCTCGGGCAGCCAAAAGCATCTGATTATGGAAATGTTCGAAGACGCGAAGCGGGCCTTTTATCGCCAGGCAGCCAGTTTCCCGTTAGAAGATATTTCTCAGAAAGCGTATGCCAAATGGATTGCCGGCCTTTATAAAATGGACAACCGCATCCTTGCCCCCGAGCTGATTCACAACGTCGTTGCGCGCTGCGACAGGCATCCGGCCTACATCCAGGAGTTCTTTTACCGGTTGTGGCCGGAAAAGACGGTTTCCGTGGCGCTGATCGACCGGATCGAACGGCATATCATCAAAATGCGCATGGCAGGCTTTGCCTACGCTTGGGATTCATTGACGCTTAACCAGCGCCGTGCATTGAGACTGATCGCCGCCACTGGAGGAAGATCGATTTATGCGGTCAACAATCTCGCCGCCTTTGGGTTTAAAACGCCGTCCCAGGCCACCACGGCGATTGAAAAACTGATCGAAAGGGATTTTGTGGTCAAAAACGGCACCTATCAGATCCACGATCCCATTTTTAAGCGGTGGCTGGAAATCACGCAGACCTGATCAAAAGAATTCGCTGCAACCTCCTTTCTTCAGGGGAAAAATTTTGTAGGAATTTGTAAAAAATGGTGAAAATATGGCGATTTTATGTTGTTTATATGTTTGGATTCCAAAATGGTTGACACGGGCCTGGATAATCGCTAATTGGTGACCTCAAAAATTGATAAAGCCAAACCAGCCGTGAGGTTGGGACGGAAAGCTGAGGGTCTCGCAGAGACAGCCTGGCCGCCTGAAAAAATACGGAACCGATCTGTATGAATTGCAGGTCGGTTCTTATTTTATGGAGACCTGATAGTCAAAATGATAACGTGTTATTAGGAGAAGGACGATAGGAATGGAGAATCAGAAGAAAAAAGACGTGATCGAACCCAACCATATGAAGAAAGAAATTGATGCTGACGCCGCTGACACGCTCATTAGACCGTTGGATGAGCTTGACTTGGAACCCCCACCGTTGGACGAAATGGGTTCTGATGAAAGTTAAAACGAAATAGTCAGAGAACGGATGCGGGTTCGCATTTCCCCATACTTACGGGGTGTTTTACAAACGTAAAGGTCCAATAAACCCCATCTTCACAAAGCCGGCCGGCCGGGGCAATATTGCTCTCCAAAAAAGGAGGGCGTCATTCATATGCTGGAACATGTCGATCATGCAAACACTCAACAAAATCGAAACTTCTGGGAACATCATCTTGAGCAGTGGCAGCAAAGCGGGCTGAGCCAGCTCGCCTATTGCCGTGAGCACCACCTCAAACCCCACCGGTTTTATTACTGGCGGCGGCGTATCCTGAAGCCACAAACAAAGGTATCGTTTCTGCCGGTGAAGCTTCCCATGGATACCCCTCGGCAACCGCAGCTCCTACGCATCCTGATGCCCAGCGGGTGTGCCCTGGAACTTGAAGGCAGGGCTGAACCGGAACAGCTGGAGCGGTTGTTAAAAATGGTGGTCGGCTTATGATGTCGCCTCGTCATCCGCAGCGGGCGTTCCTGGCCGTGGGCAGCACCGACATGCGCAAGTCGATCAATGGCCTGTCCGTTCTGGTCGAGCAGGCCATGGGGCACGATCCCTTCACCGGGGATCTATTCGTATTCTGCAACCGGCGAAGAAATATGATCAAAATTCTCTACTGGGATGAAAACGGTTTTGCCCTGTGGCACAAACGACTTGAAAAGCATCGATTTTATTGGCCTACCACCACGGACGAGGTTATTTCTCTGAAAACGAAAGAGTTGGGATGGCTTCTTTGCCGGGTTGGATTATACGCATGCTCACACCCGCTTAAGCTACCGTTTCGCAAGCTGAGAAAATAGAAATTAATATATACAAATACAGATGGTTATGATATGTACGGGGCATGATTTCGGAACTGACCAACCTGCCCGACGACGCCCTATCGTTCAAGCGGATTATTTCTTCTCAACAGCAGCAAATCGACCATTTGCAGGAGATGGTCCGTCTGCTTCAAAACGAGATTTTCGGTCGTAAAAGCGAAGTCCTGCCGACCGTCAAACCTTGCAGAGGTTCGGGGGGAAGGTGTAAAAAGAACGAATAATTAATTCGTCATCATAAAAAACAACAGCGAATTGGATGGGATGCACGGGAAAACCGGCTGCGCGCCTGTCAGCCTGGCAGCTATTCACCAAAAGTGTGGGGAATTCCGCCTTGAAAAAATTAATGAAGCCTGAAAACCAGGCAGAAGCAAATGTAATCAAATCTGTTTTAGAGGAACATGGAATCGTTGCAGAAATAAAATCATTTCATGACACTGCATATGACGGCCTCTTCCAGTCTCAATATGGTTGGGGCCTGATTCTTGTTTCCGAAGAAGACTTTGCCAAGGCAGAACGAATCGTTGAAGAATGGCGCAATTCATCTCCGGAAGAGATCCCATGGGACAAGTAAAATCAATGAATATGCAGATCAATACGATCGGCACGGCCATGATGCTGGTGCTCATTCCCATAGCCGGCTGGGTAAGCGATCGATTCATTCGGCGAACGCATTTTTTGGCCGTCGGCTTCTTTCTGCTGGCCATATTATCCTATCCCCTTTTTCAACTCGTTCAAAGCGGCGAATATTTTCAGGTGCTGGCAGCACAATTGATCTTTGCCGTGCTGATTGTTTTCCCTCTGGGAGCCGCTCCCGCTCTTCTGGTTGAACTTTTCCCCACGGATGATCGGTTAACCGGTTATTCTGTGGCCTTTAATATTGGCATCGGCGTCGTGGGAGGAACAACACCCATGTTCGCAACCTGGCTTATCGACGTGACCTCGGTAATATCTGCTCCCGCCTTTTATCTGTCGGTACTTTCCCTGGTAGCGGTGACGTCGTTGTTGATGATGAAAGATCGAAGTCGTGAACCGTTGCTCTGAAACGAAAACATCCCAAAATAGGCATCTCGCCTTTTTCGAAAGATCGCGCCTGCTTAATTTCGCGCTTTGCAAAAGAAAAACATGGACATCCAAAAAGTACTGAACGAACTTGAAAAGGCAGGTGCCGAAAACGACACCATCCAAACGGACAAATCAAAGAAATATCTCAATATCACCAGGGACACCGGAGAGTTCCTTACGGTTCTCGTCAAAACGACAAAAGCCAACAAGATCCTGGAAATCGGAACTTCCAACGGGTATTCGACCCTTTGGTTAGCCTCCGCTTTGCCTGAAGACGGCGCCGTTATCACCATCGAAATTGCCGAGCAGAAGGCCAACGAAGCGAAAGCAAACTTTGAAAGAACGAACCTGCTTGAAAGGATTCGGCTTCTAGTCGGGAACGCTTCTACTCTGCTCAACGAGTTAAAAGAAGATTTCGACATTATTTTTCTGGATGCGGACAGATCCTTGTACACCTCTTTTATCCCCCATATTCTAAGGCTTTTAAAGCCTGGTGGAATGATGATATGTGACAATGCGGTTTCTCACGAAACAGAGCTTAGAGAATTTATGGAATTCTTCATCAACCGTTCTGAATACACGACCTGCCTTGTACCGGTAGGAAAAGGGGAATTCATTGCCTGCAAAGGAAATCCACCATGCTGATCCGCGAAGCAACAAAATCGGATTTTGAAAAGATCTGGCCCATCTTCCATGAAATTGCATCCGCCGGCGAAACATACGCATACCCTCGTGATGTAACCAAGGAAGAAGGGGAAAAACTATGGATGGATAAGCCCCGCAAGACTTTCGTGGCGGAGAGAGAAGAAGGCTTGTTGGGAACGTACTACATCAAAACCAACCACGCCGGCCCCGGCAGCCACGTTTGCAACTGCGGCTACATGGTCCCGCCCACTTCCCGCGGCAAAGGCGTGGCGACAGCCATGTGCGAACATTCCCAGCAAGTGGCGCGCGAGCTTGGATACGAAGCCATGCAGTTCAATTTCGTCGCATCGACCAACGAAGGTGCCGTGCGACTGTGGCAAAAGCTGGGATTTGAAATCGTCGGCCGGCTGCCAAAAGCATTCAAACACCCTTCAAAAGGCAACGTCGATGCTTTTGTCATGTATAAATGGCTCTAACTAAGCGACGTCTCCACCGCGATGGTTTTCAAACAAATCGCGGCGGGAAGCGCTCCCACGGACCCGCCCCTCCTTTCGGGTGAGTGGCATTGGGTAGCCCGAAAAGCTTGTTTAAAATTTTGACAACCCCTCCTAAAACATGTACTGTTTATCTGTACATAAATTCAGGAGGAAAATATGGCCATACAAACAACATACACGCAAGCTCGTGCAAGCCTGGCCTCTTTATTGGATGAAGTCACGAAAAACCGGGAAGTCGTTATCATTCAGCGACGCGGGCACGAAGATGTGGCCCTGATAACCGCAGACGAGCTTGCCGGTGTACTCGAAACCGCACACCTTCTGCGCTCGCCCAAAAATGCAGAGCGGCTCCTGACTGCACTGGACAGGGTTAAAAAAGGAACCGGTGTTTCCCAAACGATCGATGACCTTCGCAATGAGGTCGGTTTTGAGTAAAAAGCTCCAAAAACGATCTGCTGCTAAAAAGCAAAGGGAATCCGTTTTCCAGCAGGAGTTCAGAGAGGATATAAGATACTGGGTTGAAACAGATCGGAAGACAGCACTTCGGATTTTTCAGTTAATAGAAGCAATTATGCGCGAACCTTTCCAGGGAATCGGCAAACCCGAACCTTTGAAATTTCTGGGATCCGGTGTCTGGTCCCGTCGAATAACGCAGGAGCATCGTCTTGTTTATGTGGTTGGGCATGACAAAATCGATTTTGTGCAAGCGCGCTACCATTACTGATAACCAAGGGAGATTTTGCTTGTGAAACGAATATTCTGCTTCGCCATTATCGGGCTTATCCTTGGTGCAGCCATTGCCATGGCCAATGAAACCGAAAAGCAACTATCAGCCATCGCATCGGCAGAAAGATGGCTCACCATCGTCGACAACGGCAACTATTCGGAGAGTTGGCAGAAAGCGTCCGAATTCTTCAAACAAGCGGTCAGGCAGGACCAGTGGGAACAGGCCGTTCGAGCCCTCCGCAAGCCGCTTGGCAAACTCGTTTCAAGAAAATTGAAGAGCGCATCCTATACCACCTCCCTGCCCGGAGCACCTGACGGCGAGTATGTCGTCATTCAATTCGACACGTCGTTCGAGAATAAAAAATCCGGCATCGAAACCGTTACGCCGATGATGGACAAGGACGGGATGTGGCGGGTATCCGGCTATTACGTCAAATAGAGGCCAGCCATCCTAGTGCGTTCATCGGCTATGATCGAAACTCTCCTCCCCCAGCCGCTCAAGACGCTTCCGGAATTCACCCAAATCCTGCGCCACAAGCACACCGCAGCGCAGCTTGCGAACGGGAACCATGTCGGCGCCGGGGCCGCCCACAAAGATGGGCAGTCGGCTTCCCACCAGTCGGCGCAATTTTCTCAATTCCGGTGCCAGGCGATTGTCCTTGATCCGCTGGCAGAGGCTCAGTGCCAACGCCCGGGCCTTTAATCGCCGGACCGCATAAGCCAATTCCTCGGCCGGCAGGTTGGGACCGAAATAGGCAGCCCGCCAGCCGGATTCCGAGGCGGCCAGCGCCGTTGTCAGCGCCCCGAATTCATGCCAGTGGCCCACCGGCGTGGCCACCACGATTCGGGGCGCCGCCTTCGAAACGTCGGCATTTCTCAGCATGTCCCACAAAATCGACCGGACCACCACCGATGCCAGATGCTCGCCGACGATCTTCATCTTCCCGCTGCGCCACAAATCGCCGATTTTATCGAAGATCGACAAAACCACCTGCTGCAGGAAGGCCTGGCGGGGCATCTCCACGGCCGCATCGTTGAGCACGGTTTCAAGGGAGGCAGCATCCAACCGGTTGATGTGGAACAGCGCCGCGTCCACCACCTGGCCGGGATCAGAATGCAAGGATGGCGGCGCAATGGCGGCGTCCCGGGAAGCGCCTTTGGCAAGGGTCGCTGCACCGCCCTTGTTGAGCAGTCGTTCGAGATCTTTCTCGCTCAGATTCGCCACGGCGGAAATCGGATGGCCTTGGTCCACGGCCCGCTTCAATAAACGCAATCGCTCGATGTCGCTGTCCGTAAAGCATCGGCGCTGGTTGCTTGCCCGCCGGGGGCAGACCGCCTGGTAGCGGGCCTCCCAGCTCCGGATCAGATAGGGTTTCAGCCCGGTTCGGTGGGCCACGTATTTAATGGTGTATGTGGGTGCCTTTGCCATGTCAAAAAACATAAAAAAAGCAATTGCCATTGTCAATATTATGTTTAACATTTGTTTAACATAAATTGAAAAACCAAACCGGTAGAGGTGAACCGATGAATACAGATTTCGAGAAAACCAACAGCAAGCACAGTGAACCCGCGGGCGCTTCGACAACGGAAGCCCGTGAGGTTATTCCCATCTTGCCGATCCGCAACATGGTTGCCTTTCCCCAGATGAGCGCCCCCTTTATGATCTCCTTTAACGTCGCATCGGTGATCGACGAAGCCATGAAAGCAGACGGGATCGTCGGGCTGCTGACCGTGAAGGACCCGGAGGTCGATTATCCGGTGCCGGGCCAGTTGTACGAGGTAGGCACCATCGCCAAGATCCTGCATGCCAAGAAAAATAAAGAAGGGGTGATGGTCGCGCTGCTCAACGGCATCAGCCGCTTTAAAGTCGATACCTGGCAGGCGGACGGCCAGCTGTTGAAAGCCAGTGTGATGCAGGCCCCGGAAATCGTTGAGTCGGGCGTTGCCTTCGAGGCCCTGGAGCGCCAGCTGCGGGAAGCGGTGGCGGAAGTGCTGGCACTGATGCCCAACGCACCCAAAGAGGCCGCCGAAACGGTTGCCCGCATCGAAGATCCGTTGCAGCTGGCCTATGTCACGGCCTTTAACCTGACCTTGAAAACTGAGGCGCGCCAGGCGGTGCTCGAAGCCGACAGCGTGTCCGAGAAGTTTCGCCTGCTGCTCTCCCATTTGGCCCGCGAAAAAGAGGTGCTCGACATCGGCAAGAAGATCAAGTCCGAAGTTCAGGAGAAAATGAGCAAGTCCCAGCGCGAGTATTTTCTGCGGCAGCAGCTCAAGGCCATCCAGGAAGAGTTAGGCGAAAATGAAGAGCCGCCGTCGGAGTCCGATGACTATGAAGAGAAGATCGAACAGTCCATGATGCCTGACGAAGCCCGCAAAGAGGCGCAGCGGGAGCTTTCGCGGCTGCAGCACATGTCCCCGCAGTCGGCCGAATACCCGATTATCAAGACCTACCTGGACTGGCTGATCGATCTTCCCTGGGGAAAACAGAGCGAGGATCACGGCGACATCCCCGATGCGCGCCGCATCCTGGACGAGGACCATTTCGGTCTGGAAGAGGTCAAGGAACGGCTGATCGAATACATCGCGGTTCGCCGCCTGGTCCAGGAGCGGGGAAATCGGGAAAAAACGGACAGCGCGCCCGAAGACAAGGCTGCCATGGGCGTAATTCTCTGCCTGGTGGGCCCTCCGGGTGTCGGCAAGACCAGCCTGGGCCGCAGCGTGGCCCGGGCCCTGGGCCGGGAGTTCACCCGCATGAGTCTGGGCGGCGTCCGGGATGAGGCCGAAATCCGCGGCCATCGTCGCACCTACATCGGCGCCATGCCCGGGCGGATCATTCAATCCATCAAACGGGCGGGCACCCGCAATCCGGTCTTCATGCTCGATGAGATCGACAAGGTCGGCCAGGACTGGCGCGGCGATCCCAGCAGCGCCCTGCTGGAAGTGCTGGACCCGGCGCAGAACAGCGCCTTTCGCGATCATTACCTGGACGTGGATTTTGACCTGAGCGAAGTCATCTTCATCGCCACGGCCAACCAGTTGGAAACCATCCCCGGTCCGCTGAAAGACCGCATGGAAGTCATTCAGATAGACGGCTACACCGACCTGGAAAAACTGCAGATCGCCAAGGGGCACCTGGTTCCCCGGCAGCTCGACGCCCACAGCCTGAAAACCGACGAGGTGACGTTCATGGACGATGCCGTGTTGAAAATCGTTCACGACTATACCCGCGAGGCCGGGGTGCGCAATCTCGAAAGGCACATTGCCGCCATCTGCCGGAAAGGGATCGTGACCCTGAACGAAAAGGGATGGGAGCATGTGGTGGTGACCGAGGCCATGGTGCGCGATTACCTGAAAAAAGAGCGCTTCGAAGCCGAACGCTCGGAGGCCTTTACCACTCCGGGAATTGCCACCGGACTGGCCGTCACCCCGGTGGGCGGCGACATTCTGTACATCGAAGCTTCCCGCATGCCGGGCAAGGGGCGCCTGTCCTTGACCGGCCAGTTGGGAGACGTGATGAAAGAGAGTGCGGAGATCGCGCTGAGCTACGTGCGCGCCCAATCCGCATCGCTGGGCATCGACCCGGAGATTTTCGAACGGTCCGATGTCCATCTGCACGTACCGGCCGGCGCCCTGCCCAAGGACGGCCCATCGGCAGGGGTGGCCATGGTGATGACCCTGGCCAGCCTGTTCAGCGGCAAACCGGTGCGCAGCGATGTGGGCATCACCGGCGAGATCACCCTGCGCGGCCGGGTGCTTCCGGTCGGCGGCATCAAAATGAAGGCCCTGGCCGCCCACCGCGCCGGCCTCAAAACCGTGATTCTCCCCAAGCGCAATGAATCCGACATCGAAGAACTGCCCGACGAGGTGCGCGAAGCGATGTCCTTTATCACCGTGGACCGCATCGACGAGGCCATATCCGAGGCTTTCACAAAACCGCCTGCCGGTGGTATGGTTGTGGATGGATGCGAGCCGGAAACGGATCTGGAAATCGGTGATCCGGGCGACGTCGAAGCGGTACCATTGACCTGTTGAGCAACTGAAGGTAAAAAATGGGGCACGGCGCGCCGTGCCCCTACGAAAACCGTGTTCGTTGAAATGGCCTGTCCGGTGATCGCTTCATTTCTCGTCAATCCTGAATACAAAAAAGGAAAATCATGCGACCGATCAATCGATCCACCCTTGTGGGCCTTGTTTTGATCGTTGTGGCGGCGGGCCTTTTCTACTGGAACCGATCCGTTGAAGAAACGGACCGCATTGCGCAGCACACCCGCGAAATTACGCCGCGGGGCAGTCTGGCGGACATCGAGAAAACGACCATCTCCATTTTCAATGCCGCCGCGCCATCGGTGGTTTACATCTTCACCGAAAACGCGGTTTCCGGATTTTTCGGGACGCGTCAGGTCCAGCAGGGGGCCGGCTCCGGCTTTCTCTGGGACGACAGCGGCCATGTGGTGACCAATTACCATGTCGTCGAGGGCGCCCGCCGGATCCAGGCGCGGCTGGACAACGGCGAAGCCATCGAAGCCACCTTTGTTGGCGGCACGCCGGACTACGATCTGGCGGTGATCCGTCTGCGCCGCCGCCCTGGCGACATTCAGCCGATTCCCGTGGGAACGTCCGCCAACCTGCAGGTGGGCCAGAGCGTGCTGGCCATCGGCAACCCTTTTGGCCTCTCGCGTACCCTGACCACCGGGGTGATCAGCGCCCTCGATCGAAGGCTGCCCACGGCCACCGGCCGCGAAGTGTCGGGTGTTATCCAGACCGACGCGGCCATCAACCCGGGCAACTCCGGCGGCCCGCTGATCGATTCCAGCGGACGATTGATCGGGGTCAACACCGCCATCATATCCGGGTCGGGCAGTTCGGCCGGAATCGGCTTTTCCGTGCCGGTGGACGTGGTCAACAAGGTCGTTCCGCAACTGATTGCCAAGGGCAAATACCCCCGGCCGGGAATCGGAATTGTCGTTCTGGATGACCAGGCTGCGGCAAGCCTGGGCGTGGTCGGTGTGGCCATCGACCGGGTCATGCCCGGTTCGTCAGCCGATCAGGCTGGATTGGAAGGCATCGATTATCGCCGACGCCGCCTGGGAGACGTCATTGTCGCCGTCGAGGATCAACCCGTTGCCCACAACGACGATTTCGTCCGCATCCTGCAGAAATTCGAAATCGGCCAATCCGTGCGTCTTCAGGTTCGCCGCGGGGAATCGGTCCGGGAAGTTACGGTGGGCATCATGGATATTTCCTAAGGGGGAATGGGCATTTCTATCCATTTGGATCTCGATTGCGATACCGAATCCCGATACCGATACCGATTTGGATAAAAAAGGGGATGCCATGAATCCTGTCCGTCTGCCGCACTGGCCCTATACCATCTTCAAATCCAGCACTACCCCGGCAGGTCTTTACGCTCGGCAGAAATGGTTGGATGAAGCGTCTACAGCCGTTTGGCAGGCCGATTTTGCCGCCTGCGTGAACCATCTACGCCAGGGGCAATCCGCAGACGGTCTTTGGGCCGGATCGGCGCTGGAAACCATCCATCGCCTGTTCGGATTGCACCTGACCCAGCGCGAACCCGACCCGCTTACGGACAGGGGGATGGATGCCCTGCTGCAGATGGCCACGAAAAGTAGACGGTCGGATGACAGGCGCGTGGTTTCCCCGGATCGACTTCGCGGACTGCCCTTTGCCGCAGCAGAACGGCCATCGGTGATCCTGCCGGCGGTCCTGTTTCTGGCCGCCATCTTTGGTCGGGCCTCCGATCCGACCGTCTTGAAGCTGTACGAAGAGATGGCCGCCGACCTGACCACCGAGCCCCTGCCCGGGCATCCACCGTCTGCCCTGCACAACCGTCTGCGGGCCCTGGTGGTTCACCCCGATTACGCCGCACACCCGGCGACGGCGTCCCTGGTGGCCTGGCTGGCCGGGCGCCAGACCCCGCAGGGGGATTGTGGGGCGGAAATCCCACGCTACCAGGAGCTCAACGCCCTGGCCCATCTGGACACCCCGGCGGCCGGCCGCCAAACCGAGCGGGCCTTTAAATTTCTCGTCAAAAATCAGAACACAGATGGTTCCTGGGGCAGGCAGGACCGCCAGTGGTGCACCTTTCTGGCCGTTCACGCCCTGCGCAACAAAGGCTGGATCTGACGGTTACTGTTTTTCCAGACGGGCCAGGATCTCTTTTTCCCCCTCGCGCCTGAGCCGGGCCAGTTCGTCGCGGATCTTGCCGTCCAGGGGTTCGGGCTGGTGGGTCTCCACGATCCTGCGCACCTCTTCTCGGACATGGTCTTCCATGGTGGGTTGTCCGGCCTGCTGCCAGGCGTCGATGGTCTGGCGGTTGAACAGCCGGGCATGCCAGAGTTCCTTTCTGAGATGGTCCACCGTATGCCGCTGAGCCAGAAAGTTACCGCCGGGCCCCACGGCGTCGATGACGTCCCGGGCCAGGGTGGCGGCATCGACCCGGACGCCTTCCACGAAGCGCTTGGTCATGCCGATGACCTCGTTGCCCATGACCAGCTGCTCGCAGGCACAGGCCATGCCGCTGGCCATGTAGCCCACGTCGTGAATCAGGTTGAGCCCGGCCAGGGCCTGGGTGACGATGGAGAAAGTGCCTTCAATACCGGCCTGGGCATCCAGGCGTTTGGCGTCGGTGGCGCCGGCCAGCCCCCAGGTGGGCAGACCGAAGGACTGGGCCACCTCGGCCTGGGCCGCCAGCCCCAGGCTTCCTTCGGGCGCGCCCATGGCCATCAGGGTCGTGGCCATGTCCAGGATCCCCATGTTGCCGCTCATGGAAACGGGGCAGCCGGGTTTGCGCAGCTGGGCCAGGGTGATGTGAATCAGGGACTCGGCGGTTATCTGGACCACCGCGCCGGCCAGGGTCATGGGAGCCGTGGCACCGGGCTGGGCCGTGGCACCGGGGATCTGGGGCAACCCGCGGTCGGCGGCGATGAGGATTCGCTCCACCACATCCCGGGGAAAGACAAAGGGAGAAATCGCCTCCGGGTAGAGCATGACAAAGGGCCGCTCCCGCAGACGCTCCATGCCGCCGGCTACCACGGCAGCCATTTCGAAGATCACCTCGCAGCCCGTGGGCGTGTAGCCGATGAAGGCCACGGGCTTGGTGGTGTGGTTGACAACGGCTTCGAATTCGTGCAGGTCGGCCACATGTCCCTTGACGTCCTGGGCGGAGCCCATGGGCATGACAAAATCGATGTCGGGCAGGGCGTCGGCGACTTTTGCACCGGTGGCGATATCGGCCACCCGCGTTTCGTGGTATTCGCCGGTCAGGGCGTCCTTGGTGTTGGGGCTGGCCGTGGAAGTGCTGTAGTGGCTCTTGCGGCCCTCCACTTCCATGCCGCGCCGGCCGTTGCGGTCATAGATGGTCCAGCCCTTGGGAACCGTGGCCAGGCATCCCTCGACAATGTAGCGGGGAATCTTGACCCGCTCCTCCTTAACCACGGCCCCGGCGGAGGAAAGCATCCGGCGCGCCTTGTCATGGAGGCACTTGAAGCCCGACTTTTCGATCACTTCAAAGGCCGCCTGGCGGATCTCCCAGATCTGATCCTCGGTCAACACGCGCATGCCAACGCTGTTGCTATAGCTCCTTGACGAATGAATCATGGCTCGCCTCCATTGTGTTGTCTATGAATCCGCTACCCGATGACCGAAAAGCTGGAATCGGTGTTGATCTCCCGCCGACGGCTGAAAAACCCGATGTCGCAGGTCCGCCGGGTGTAGTGCATGGTAAAGGATACCGGATCACGGTCGTGGTCATGGCCCGATTCGCAGGCCGCGATCAATTCGGCCATGAGCCTGCCAACCACCGGCGCGTTCTTGTACTGATTGCCCGAGGTGCCCACGGCCATGTAGAAACCGGGCAGGTCGGACTTGTCGTAAATCGGGATCCAGTCGTCGGAGGCATCGTAAAGATCCACCACACCGCTGGGCTGATTGGGAATGCGCAGCCCGGGAATGCGCTGGGCTTCGCGCATCACCTGGGTGGTCCACTGGGTGGAGAAGTCCGTGTCGTAGGAATCGGGATCATCGACATACTCCAGGGTGTCGCATTCCGGATCCTCGGAGCCGATGAGGATGTGGTTGCCCACCTCGGGCCGCGAGTAGCAGCCCACATCGCCGTCGGAAATGATGATGCCCAGGTGGTCGTAGTCGAACCCGTCCGGCGCGGGAACGTGGCAGACCTCCTGCTTGAGCGGCCGGGTCTTGATGTTCATGCCGTCGAGAACGCCGGCCATGCCGTTAATCTGGTAGGAATGCGGACCGGCCACATTGACTACCACCGGGGCCTCGATCTCGGTCCCGTCGGTCAGCCGGACCCCGGCGCATCGGCCGTTCTTTTGAAGAATTTCCGCCACCTCGGCGTTGAACCGGTATTCCGCACCGGCTCGCTCGGCGGCCACCTGCACGTTGTGGACCGACTGCTTGGGGTCGGAGATCAATCCGGATTCGGGAATGTACAGGGCACCGGCAATGGCCTCGCCCGAGGGTTGGCCGAAACGGGGATCGTCGGCCAGAACCGGTGGGCCGAACCGGCGGGTATCGACGATGGGCATCAGACCGCGAATGCCGTCCGCGTCCAATTCATCGTACACCACATGCAATTCGTCCAGAGCCGCCTTCACATTTCTCAGATACTTGTTCTTCTCGGTTTTCAAGACCATGGCACCGGTGTTGATATATTTTACCATGCCCGTGGGGTCCACCGTGCCGAGATAACGGAACCAGTCCAGCCAGTAGTAATAGCCCTCCCGCGCCATGGCCACGCCATCCGGGGTGGAGTAGTACAGCCGGATGACGGCGCATGATCCGGCCGTGGAGCCGAAACCGGCCCCGGGGAGTTTGTCCAGGTTAAGGACCCGCTGCCCCCGTTTGGCCAGCTCGAAGCCCACACAGGCCCCGATGATGCCGGCGCCGATAATGATTGCGTCATAGGATTTACTCATCTGGTTTTCTCCTCATTCAGCCGGCATCCCAGCGAAACGGCCGGCTTTCGTTACAGGTCTGTTTTTAAATGTTCCATGGTCCCCCATACCGTTTCCGGAATTGGATGGGGCCAATGATCGTTCAGAATCCCACGCATCCGCGCATGGGCCCGTTCCAGCATTGAAGTCCGCCCTTCGGCCGCCCAGCGCTCGTAGCCACGCCGACAGAATAGGCCGGGGCGCCACTGGGTGCGCCGCAGATGCTTCAGGGTGTGTGGATGGGTGAGAAAATGTCCCTGTTCAGCGCCCTGCCCGATGACCTCCACGGCCAGTTGATCGGCATTGATCTCGATCCCTTTCTGCATGCGTCGGACCTGGTCGATCACCTCGTCCATGATAACGACCATCTCCAGGCTGCCGGCCCGCGCAAAATCCAGGTAGCCCACGTCGTGGTTCAGATTGGACCCGGCAACGGCGGATAGATAGGTCAACAGACCGGCCTCGTATACCGCCTGGCCGTCGGGAACCTGCGAATCGCTGGTGCCGGCGTATCCCCAGTTGGGAATGTCCAGGGTTTTGCTCATCTCCACAACGGCCTGATAGGCCATGAGAAATTCGGGCGCATTGTAGCAGCACTGGCTGGTGGCCATGTCCATGACAGCGGGTCCCATGCCCATGAGAAACGGGGCGCCCGGTGCCGTCAACTGGTGGACGACCAGGCCGAAGAAACACTCGGCCAACCCCTGGACCACGTGGCCGGCGATGGTCATGGGGGCCGTGGAACCGGCAATGGGCGCCGGGCAGTAGATCACCGGCATGCCCCTTTCGGCGCAGAAAATCAGCTTGTCGATGCTCTTGAAGGGGTGCTTGAGCGGGCTGATGGGACCGTTCAGATGAACCCAGTAGGGCTTCTCCCGCAATGGCTTCTCCCCGCCGCGAAGCGCTTTGGACATCTCCCAGATCACGGAAAGATCGGTGCAATCATCGGCAATGTTGACGATGGGCTTGATGGAGTTGGCGGCCATGGCGGCAAAACTCTCCACGAATGACCGCCGCGGATCGATTTCGTGGGGGATGGCAAAGGACATGATAAAATCGATGTTGGGCAGGGCGTCGCAAACCCGCGCGGCCTGTGCGACGCTTTCTAGGGTCGTGGACGTCCGCTCCAGGGTTGCGCCGTCGACGTGGGCCATCAGATCGGAACCGGTGCCGAAATAGGACCGCCGTCCGCCGACATCCATGACGCGGGCACCCTCCCGGTTGAACAGGGGAATGTTGGGCGGCGCGCTGGCGATGGCCTTTTCCACCAATTTCGATGGAACGGTGATCCTGCCGACGTCCGTCTGCCGGCAGCCGGCATGCTTCAACAGCGCTGCCGCCCCGTCATGCTGCAGGGTCATGCCGGTATGCTCCAGCACCTGCAAGGCGGCCCGAATGATCGTCTGCCGGTCGGTGTCGGAAAGAACGGTTAGTGTCGGAGAAAATGGGGTCAATTCCGGATTCATCATCGCTGCTCGCTTGAGGTCGACGGTCCAATCGCTGCCGGCGGCACACCCGTCACAGACGGCCCGGGGGGGGGGCGATGCCCAGGGCCGTAAGGGTTTCCTTTAAAGGCCGTCCCTTGTCGTCCCACCCCATGGCGGCATAAAACTCGCTGCACATCTGTCGCAGAATCGCAGGCGTCAGGGCCTGGTCACCGCCGCCATAGAACATCTCGGGAAGCCCATCGTCATCCATGTCGGGCGCGTGCCTGAGATTGAAGAGGCGCTCCAAGGACGCGATTCGCTCTCCAACGCGAAACAGGTCGTCGGCGCCCAAGGACAGGCCGGTGATGGCCGAAGCCAACGCGGTTTCATGCGCCAGATCGAAGGTGCCCAACAGCGACAGTGTGGGCACTTTGCAAAGCCCCAGGCTGTCCACCACGATGTTGACCAGCACAGCCCGGCGCACCAGCCGCCCTTTGCCCGCCGGCCGCCGGATGTCCACCGCCTCGGCCGATCCGAAAACGGCTTCCGCCTGTTGCTCGGGCCAGCGATACTCCAGCGAGGCGTAGACATTGTTGTAGTCGCCCCCGCGACTGGAAATGGCATAGCCGAGCGCACTGCCCAGGATGGCCGCCGGATGATAGGCGGTCAGCTCCAGCCCCTTGACGTGGGCGGCATAGCGGTGGGCGCCCTTGCCGATGATTTCGGCCGCCCGTTTGACCCCTTGGGCCAGGATGCCGCCCAGGGCCTGGCCGGCGGCCATCTGACGAATCAGGGTTTCCATGGCCACAGCGTCGCCCCAGGGCAGCGCCATCCCGCCGGTATCGGATTCTGTCAGGATGCCGCGCTCGAAAAGATCCATGGCAAAGGCGATGGCCGTGGCCGCCGAGGTGGAATCCAACCCCAGCTGTGTACAGAGATTGTCCAGGCGAACAACAGCCTGCAAGTCGGAAAGACCGCATTTGGCACCCAGGTTGATCATGGGTTCGAATTCCGGCCGGGTAGCGGTGCGGCCTTTCAGGGCGCCCGCTTTGAATTTCAGGTCGGCCTTGCACTGCACGGGGCAGCGGAAGCATCCGCTGGAGCGGACCTTGTCCGCCGCCAGCCGGCGTCCGTCCACCCGGTCGATCATCTCGAAGCGCCGCTGGCGGTAATTGCGGGTGCCCATGATCCCCATGTCGTCGGCCCATTTGACGTAGCCGGCGCCGCCGTATTTCGAAAAGGTTGCGTAGTCGGGGGAGGATTTGATCCGCCGCACAAACGCCTTGACGGAAGCATCGATATGCTGCCGGCGGTCTTCAAACGGTTTGCAGGACCCTTTGCGGATCACGATGGCTTTGATCCGTTTGGCGCCCATGACGGTGCCCAGTCCGGTGCGGCCCGCGGCATGGTCTCTCCCGGCAACAATGCAGGCAAAACGGGCCCCACACTCCCCGGCGGTGCCGATGGTCAGCATCTGCAGTTTCTCGCTTCCCAGGTCGTCGCTCATGCGATCCCGGGTGGCAAAAGCATCCAGCCCCCAATACGGCCTGGCGTCCCTGATTTCGACGCCCTCGTCGCAAATGTGGAGGTACACCGGCTTCTGTGAACATCCCTGCACCACCAGACTGGCAATGCCGGTGGAACGCAGCCAGGCCCCGGCGTAGCCGCCCACGTTGGAACTGCCGATCAACCCGGTCAGGGGCGACAGGGCGTTAATGTGCAGCCGCGATGCCGTGGGGGCCCGGGTCCCGGTGAGCAGGCCGCAGGAAAAGACAAGCGGGTTGTCCGCTCCCAGGGGATCAACGCCAGCCGGAAGATGCGCGTATAGATACCCGACGTTGAATCCCCGGCCACCGAGAAATCGTTTTGCGGCTTCCTCGGGAAAAGGGGTCCGCGAAACGCTGCCGTCGCTCAGATCGATGTGTACCAGATCCCCATATGTCGCTGCGGCTCGATGCGCGTTCATGATTCTGGCCTGTCTTGCCTGCCGGCACCCGGTTGGGTATTGATGATGGCCGAACTATCCTGTATATACAACCTGAACCTATTATGTACCCTTATAGCCAAAGTCAAGCCAATTATGGACGCTTCCGAGCCCAAATATATGCGCATCAAAAAGTGCCTGAACCGCCGGATCGCCGAAGGTACCATCGATCACCAGGTGCCGTCGGAAAATCAACTGGCGCAGCAGTATCGGGTCAGCCGAATGACGGCCCGCAAAACGCTCAACGAATTGTTGCGCGACGGTCGGGTCGAACGAATTCCGGGCAAAGGGACCTTCGTAAAAAAACGTCAACTCACCCAGGCTTATTTTCACGTGCATGCCTTTTCCGAACATGCCCGGCGTTTGGGTGTACAGACGCACTCGCGGGTAATCCGTTCGGGCATCGAGACACTGCCCGCAGCGCTTGCCGATAAACTCCCCGGGACGCAGGCGGTCGGCCTTGAACGGGTCCACTGGCTGGAGGATCAACCGGTTTGCTGCGAAATCCGGTATTTAAGAGCGGACTGCTGCGCCCCGCTGCTCGACGAGGACCTGGAAAACGAATCCGTTCATCACCTGATTGCCGGAAAGCTGAACCTGCCGATTACCCGGGTCTGGCAGCGCCTGGAGGCCATCGGTTTACCGGCCGCCGTCGCCGTTCATCTGAAGATCGATGCCGGGACGCCGGCGTTCTGCATGAAGCAGTTGCTGTACAGCGACGACGCACCCGTCTCCTACGTCGATTATTTTTTGAGAAGCGATGTGTATGCCTTTGAAGACCGTTTCGAAGCCGGAAAGCTGTCCACAGCAGGATGGGGCGGCGACGGCAGCCTGGCAGCACTGGACCGGCCTGACCGGTAAAAGTCCTCCAACCTGCTTCACCTTTGATTAACGCGTAAAAATTCGTATTCCCGACGGAATCGTAACAAGGCCGAGATCAAGGCTTGCGAGTCCTGAGGAAGGAGGCGTACTTTGGCGTACGCCGCAGTGACGAAGGATGAGGCGTAACGCCGATATCGGCCTTGTTACGATTCCGTCACTTCTGCGCAGCGGTCAACTCGGCTTCCCCCTCAATCTTGATCTTCTCGATAGCGGCGCAAACCGTGTCCGGCAGCGGAGGGACCGTGTGGGTGTCCAGGATCTCGATCAGTTTGTCCTGGATGCGCTGCTCCATGTCTTTGGCACCCGATTGTTCCCAGGCATCATAGGGCTGACGGGTCAGCAATTCCGACCGCCAGAGTTCCGAGCGGAAGTGTTCCAGGGTGTGGCGCTGCTGAAGAAAGTGGCCGCCCGGCCCCACTGTTTCGATGACATGCCGCGCCAGGGTGTCGGGAGTCACTTCAATCCCCTGAATGAATCGTTTGGTCATGCCGATGGCCTCGTTGCCCAGCATCAGCATCGCCGGTGAACTCACCATGGCCATGTCCAGATAGCCCACATCGTGAATCAGGTTGATCCCGGCCAATCCCTGGGAAAGGATGGAAAAGCCGCTTTCCAGACCGGCTTGGGCATCCACGCGTTTGGCATCGGTACAGCCGGCATACCCCCAGGTCGGCAGACCGAAAGACTGGGCCACCTCCGCCTGGGCCGCGATGCCCAGACTCATTTCCGGAAAACCCACACCAAAAAGGCCCGTGCGCATGTCCAGAATCTGGACATTTCCGCTCAGGCACACCGGACAGCCGGGATGTCGCAGCTGGGCCAATGTCAGGCACATGAGCGATTCGGCCGTAATCTGGGCGACGACGCCGGCCAGGGTGGCCGGGCCTGTGGCACCGAGTTGGACGGCCGGCCCCGGGACCTGGGGCATGAACAGATCGGCCGCCAGAAACAACCGATCGACGACTTCGTCTGGAAACACCAGGGGAGAAATGGGCTCGGGATAGAGAATGACAAATGGCTTTTGCCGCAAGTTGTCCATGCCCCCGGCCACCTCGGCGGCCATTTCGTAGATCATTTCCGTGCCCCGGGCCGAGTAGCCGATGAAGATGACGGGTTTGGTCGTGTGGTTTACGACGGCTTCGAACTCGTGCAGGTCCGCCGCAATGGAAGGAACATCCTGGCAGGACCCCATGGGCATCACCCAGTCGATATTTTCGCAGGCGTCGGCCACCCGCGCGCCGTTGACGATATCGGCCACGGTGGTGGGATGAATCGCGCCGGTGCGGGCATCCTTGGTACTGGGGCTGGCCGGGTTGGTGCCGTAATAGCTCTTGCGGCCTTCCACCTCCATGGCACGCTGTCCCTGACGGTCGTATATGGTGAACCCCTTGGGCGCCTTGTGCAGGCATTCGTTGACGATGAATTCGGGGACCCGGACGATATCGCCCTTTACCACGGCGCCGGCCTTCTTGAGCATCTTTACGGCCCCTTTTTGAAGCACCTTGAAGCCCGCCGTTGCCATGATGTCAAAGGCGGACCTGCGAATTTCGTGGATCTGGTCGTTGGTGAGAATTCTCACATAAGGGGATTGCCTCTGGATGGAACCGCTGTTGATCATGGCTGACTCCTTCGGTTCGAAGATGCATGAAATCGTGGCGGCCAGCAGGAAGATATCGAAGAATGAGAAAACCGCCTGACCATGGATGGGAACAGATCCTTGCGCCCAATTTGCCTTTTTACCGGCAACTATGCTACTAAAGGAGAATCAAGTGATATTGAATCGCCCGTATTGAACCATTGGTGCGATTTTTCTCCACGTCCCTATTTTTATACACAGCGACTTTCGGTTTACCGCATCCGCCGTACGGAAAACAGTGCCATCGGTATCCGTCGGACGGTTTTTATTTCTTCCGCTGTGGTTGTTCGGGCAATGGATTTTGTCTTTATGGATAACTGCTACCTACCACATAGGACCGATCTATGGCAAAATTTATCCTCAGGCGTTTTTTTCTGCTGCTGCTGACCATGCTGCTGGTATCGGTAGCTGTATTTCTGATCACCGAGGCGTCTCCCGGCAATGTGGCCAAAAATGTGCTCGGCGCTTTCATCACGCCCGAGCAGGAGGCCTCCTTCCTGGCCCAGATGGGCCTGGATAAGCCGGCGTATGTACGCTACATCCACTGGCTGCTGGGCAGCGACTGGATCGCGGACGGCAAAGTAGACCTGCCGCTGAGGCGGGTCACCAACGAAGACGGATTCGTGGATTGGTGGGCGGTGAAGCCCAACGGGGACCTGGTCCGTTGGAAACTCGAGGGAGAAGATCTGATTGCCATTACCCTGCCCAAGGGAAAAGACGAACCGCTCCGGCAGAAGGATAACGGGCGCTGGCAGGCCGGCAAAGACGGCGGCCAGTATGCCTGGGGCGTCGATACGGCCAATCACGTCGTACGCTGGGAAAAGGGAACCGATCTGGAAGTCTGGACCTTTGTCATGGGCACCGGCTGGATGAAAACCACAGGCGGCCCGGTGGAGTATATCCCCTTGAAAAAAGGGTTCATCCGCGGCGATCCGGGGGTTTCCCTGCGCACCGGCCGGCCCGTGGCGGATACGATTTTCACCCGGCTGCGCAATTCCGTGGTGCTGGCCGGAATCGCCTTCGTGCTGGTCATGCCCACCGCCCTGTTTCTGGGCATGGTCGCCGGATTGAAAGAGGGTTCTTTAAAGGATCGGGTGCTGTCCATCGGCGGCATGATGTTTTCCGTCATCCCCGAGTTCGCCACCGGCATCTTTCTGATATTGATCATGGCGGTCTGGCTGCAGATCGTACCCGGGGCCACGGTTTTCGGGGAGAAGGCGCCCTGGGAGCGCCTGGACATGCTGATCCTGCCGGTACTCACCCTGACCCTGGTCGAGATGGGCTACATCCTGCGCATCACCCGGGCCAGCATGGTGGAAGTGATGAAATCGCCCTACATCCGCACCGCCTATCTCAAGGGACTGCCCTACTGGCGCATCGTTTTCAAGCATGCCGTGCGCAACGCCCTCATGGCGCCGATCACCGTGATCATGCTGCATGTCAACTGGCTCATGGGCGGCATCGTCATCGTCGAGGTGGTTTTCGGTTATCCCGGCCTGGGCAAGTATCTGCTGGAATCGGCCCTGTTCAAGGACATCAACGGGCTTGAAGCCGGCGCCATGATCCTGGTGCTGCTGGCCGTGGGCACCCAACTGGTGGCGGACATTATTTACACGTTTCTTAATCCACGCATTCGCTATGCGTAGCCATATCGTCTGTTAACGAATTATTTTCGCAACGGAACCGACAAGCGAGAGGATAATATGCCAGACGGCGAGCAGGCAGTCGCAGCCGACAATTCACTGGAAGACATTCCGCCGCTGAAAAGCGAGCGGCCCGGTTTTTTTACCCGCCTGGGCGAAGGCATCAAATTCATCTGGTCGTCCAAAACGGCCACGGTGGGCCTCTTCCTGGTTCTCTTCTGGGTATTCGTGGCCATTTTCGCCCCCCTATTGACCCCCTACACGCCCTTGGAGCAGGACTGGAAAAATCCCAACATCGGGCCGAACAAGGAACACATCCTGGGCACCGACGAACTGGGACGCGACCTGTGGTCCCGCCTGATTTACGGCGCCCGCGTTGTGCTGGTCATCATGCCCATCGGCGACAAATACTGGATACCTGGGGGCACGGCCATCTGGGGCGTGCTCGTGGCCCTGCTGGTGGGAACCGCCCTAGGGCTGATCAGCGGCTACCACGGCGGCTGGGTGGATGAGATCACCATGCGCCTGCTGGACGCCATGATGGCGGTGCCCATCATCCTGCTCTACATGATCATCATGGCCGCTCTGGGCGCGTCGGCCATCAACGTGGTGCTGGCCATGACCATCGTGGGTACGCCGGGAATCGCCCGCCTGGTGCGCAGCCTGACCTTGGACATCCGCACCCGCGAATACATCCGCGCGGCCGAAACCCGGGGCGAGAGTTCCTGGTACATCATGTTCGTGGAGATCCTGCCCAACGCCCGCGGCCCTATTATCGTGGACGCCATGCTGCGGGTGGGTTATGCCATTTTCGCCATGGGCACCCTGGGATTTCTCGGGCTGGGCATCCCGCCGCCATCGCCGGACTGGGGCTCCATGGTGGCCAAGGGACGTGAGTTCATCTTGGCCGGCAGCCCCTATGCCGCCCTGTGGCCGTCGCTGGCCATCGCCTCGCTGGTGGTGGGGCTGAATCTTCTGGCTGATGGGATAAGGGAAGAGTCAATGCGCTACCAATAGTCCGTGTCCGTCCAGAAATCGAAAAGCTTAGCAACACTCTTTCTTTGGAAGGTTTCGTAAGAAGCCCGAGGAATGAGGCGTATTGATTATACTCCGCAGTGACGAGGGCTGAAGCGTAACGAAGATATCGGGCTTCTTACGAAACCGCCATAATTCTGATTACGAGGGGTCCCATGGACGATCTGGACAGCGAAAAATCTGAAGTCGTTCTCGATGTCGAACATTTGAGCATCGCCTACGAAACCCGCAAGGGAGATGTGCAGGCGGTGCGCGACGTCTCCTTTGCGGTGCGCGAGGGAGAAACCGTGGGGCTGGTAGGCGAGTCCGGCTGCGGCAAGAGCACCATTGCTTACGGCATCGTCAATCACTTGGGCCCCAACGGCAAAATTACCGACGGGCATATTCGCTTCCAGGAGACCGAACTGGTCAACCGCAGCCAGTCCGAACTCAACGAAATCCGCGGCAACAGCATCGCCATGGTTTTCCAGGATCCCATGCAGGCCCTCAACCCCTCCATGCGGCTGGGCGAACAACTGGCCGAAGTGCTCACCAGCCATCGCAGCATCTCCGAAAAAGATGCCCGGGATCGCTGCATCCGCATGCTCAAACGGGTCAACATGCCCGATCCCGAAGACGTCATGAACCGTTACACCCACCAGATCTCCGGCGGCCAGCAGCAGCGGGTGGTCATCGCCATGGCCATGCTCAACAACCCGTCTCTGCTGATCATGGACGAACCCACCACGGCCCTGGACGTCACCGTGGAAGCAGCCGTGCTGGACCTGATCGAGGAATTGAAAAACGATTTCAACGCGGCCAACATTTTCATCACCCACAACCTGGGGGTTGTGGCCCGGGTGAGCGATTTTCTGTGCGTCATGTATGCCGGCCAGATGGTGGAGAAAGGCACCGTGGTGGAGATTTTCAAACGCCCCTGCCACCCCTACACCCGGGGACTGATTTCCGCAGTACCCAAGCTGGGAGACAGCAAGCTGGACTCGGTGCTCTACCCCATCCGCGGCCGGGTGCCGGCGCCGGCCAACCGTCCGCAGGACGCCTGCATTTTTGCCCCCCGCTGCGACTACGCCACCGGGGAATGCCTGGAAGCCCGCCCGCCCATGGTGCAGCTCGCTCCGGAACACGCCGCCCGCTGCCTTTACGCCGCGGAAATCGAATCACGGCCCAAAACCACCCGGCGCAAGTCCAAGGTGCATCAAGTCAAAGAAGCCGTGGAGGAAAGTCCTGGCCAGGAGAGCCGGAAAATGGTGCTCGACTCCGAAAATTTGAAAGTCTGGTACCCCACGGCAGCCGACAACGTGGTCAGCCTCTTCGGACTGGGCGAGAAAAAATATGTCAAGGCCGTGGACGACGTCAGTCTGCGCGTGGCCAAAGGCCGCACCCTGGGGCTGGTGGGCGAGTCCGGCTGCGGCAAGTCCTCTCTGGTCAAGGGGCTCATCGGTCTGGAGCCGCTCACCGGCGGCAGGATGCAGTTTCTGGATATCGAGGTCAGGGAAGAGGTCACCGCCAGGGCCAAGGAGCTGATCAAGGATATGCAGATGGTCTTCCAGAACCCGGATTCGACCCTCAACCCATCCTACACCGTAGGCAAGCAGATCGCCCGCCCCATTCAGCGATTCAAAACCGTACCGCGCGACCAGGTCAAGGATGAGGTGATCCGCCTGCTCAACGCCGTGCGGCTGTCGGGAACCTACTACGACCGCCTGCCGCGGCAGCTTTCCGGGGGGGAAAAGCAGCGGGTGGGAATTGCCCGCGCACTGGCCAGCCGGCCGGACCTGATCATCTGCGACGAACCGGTTTCCGCCCTGGATGTTTCCGTCCAGGCGGCGGTCATCAACCTGCTGCTGGAAATCCAGCAGACCTTCGGATCGTCGATGATCTTCATCGCCCACGACCTTTCCGTGGTGCGCTACTTTTCCGACGACATCGCCGTGATGTACCTGGGGCGCATCGTCGAAATCGGCCCGGCGGAAAAAATCTACGATCCGCCCTATCATCCATACACCGAAGCACTGCTGTCGGCCGTTCCCATCGCCGATCCCGAGGCCGAGCAAAAGGAAATCCGCCTTTCCGGCAACGTGCCCAGCGCCTTGAATCCACCGTCCGGCTGCTATTTTCACACCCGCTGCCCGCGTCGCAAGGAGATGCTGCCCGACGGCGGCAAGATCTGCGAAGTCGAAAAACCGCCCTGGCAACAGACGGAATCGGGACATCGCATTCTGTGCCACATCCCCATCGAAAAATTGATGGAAATTGAACCGGTGGTGCATCACAGAGAAGAGGAGGAAACCGTGACGGCGGGTTAGCAAGGAAGCTGGCAACACACTGTAAACGGCAAAAAGGGGAGGCGCTGCGGCACCTCCCCTTTTTTGATGGCGTCTATTTTCGCGTCCGTTCAAACAACCGCAACGGTGCGCAGAATATTAGGCGTCCATCCAGACCTCGTTGAACAACAGCAGAAGGTTGGGATGGGCGATGACATTTTTCAACTTTTTATTGGGGCACATCCAGGTATTCATCCAGTAAGCGATGCCGATGGAGCCGCGATCCATCTGGATCTGCTCCAGTTTGCACATGACTTTCCTGCGCTCGTTCACATCCAGGATGCCGCTGGCCTTGGCCAGCAGTTCGCTGAACTCCTTGTCCACCCAGCGGGACTCGTTCCAGGCCGCCGGCTTGCCTTTATCGTCGGCCGTGTAGGCCAGTTTAAGCGCCTGGGTGCCCAGCGGACGGTGGGTCCACGGGGTGACCCCCAGGTCCACCTCGGTCCACTTCTCCCAATACTGGCTGGTGGTCATGGTCTGGATGTTGACCCGGATCCCTGCCGGTGCCGCATCCTGCTTGAGCACCTCGGCATAGCGCACGATGTCGGTCCACTCCGATCCCACGGCGATGTTGACGTCAATGCCGTTGGGATAGCCGGCCTCCTTGAGCAGTTGCTTGGCCTGCATGGGATCGTATTTGGGAATCGGCTTTTCGCAGTATTCGGGATGTTTTGGGCAGACGTGGAAGTCTTGTCCCTGCATGCCTTCTCCCTGATAGGCCAGGGCAAGGATTTTCTCGCGGTGCTGGCAGAGTTTGAGGGCCTTGCGCACCCGGTTGTCCGTCCAGGGTTTGAGATCCACCCGCATGCGCATCACCCGGGTGGTTGCGGTGGTGACGGGGATGACCTGGATGTGGCTGTCTCCCTTGACCGCTTTCATGATATCCGGACCAGGGCTGTCCGATGCGTCGATGAGATCGATGTCGCCGGATTTCAAGGCGGCGATCTGGGGCGCCTTTTCTCCGCCCATGTCGATGAAGCGCACCTCATCCAGGTACGGCAGGGGCTTGCCGTCGGCGCCCGTCTGCCAGTAGTCCTTGCGCGCCTTGACGATGCAGATCTCCCCTTCCTTATACGTGTCGAGGACAAACGGTCCGGTGCCATGGGGGGCCTTTTTCATGTCCCCTTCGAAGGTTCGGTGGTTCACCACCTGGGCGGTATACTGGTAAAAATCCTCAGGCAGCGAAATTTCAGCCCGTTTTAGATGCAGTTTGAACTGGTAGTCGTTGACTTTTTCGATTCCCGAAGGATCCAGGTAGGCGCCCACGAGCCCCTTCAGCGACGAGCCCACGGCGTCGTCCAGCCACTGCTGAATGGTGAAGATGCAGTCGTCGGCGGTAAACGTGTCGCCGTTGTTGAATTTGACCCCTTTGCGCACATTCCATGTCCAGGTTTTCAGGTCATCGCTGGCGCTCCAGCTTTCGCACAGATAGGGATGGGTGATATTGTTCTCGTCGGTATAGGTCATGTACTCCCAAATCTGGCGTGTGGCGTTGGAAGGCATCAGCCAGGAAAAGCGCGCCGGATGATCGATCTTCTGCACCTGCTGGGCCACCCGCAGAACGCCCCCGCGCTTGATGCCCGCTGCGGCGGCCTTCCCGGGCAAGGCCAGCCCGGCAAGCTGGCCGGCGGCCGTCACGCTAAGACCCAGCAGGGCGCTGTAGCGGATAAACTCGCGCCGGGACAACTTCCCCTTTTGCAGCTCGTCTTTCAACTCCGGTATCGCTGGATGAATTGTCTTTTTGCGGCTCATGCTTTTCTCCTCCTTTTTTTGCTTGGAAACGAGAAACGGTCCAAGTCCCAAAACGGTTGATGTGCATTGCAGGCAATTGCAGATTCTTTTTGCCAATGGCGTGCCGGCCCGTATGAGATGAATCGACCCCTTACAATAATGCAGGCCCGACTTCACCGGGGGAATGGCCCACGCTACCGGTTAAATAGCCTTTTCAGGCAGTGATGGGATTATGAGAATAAAGGTTATGAATGCCTTGCAATACAGACAGCATAATTCAAGTGAACCGTTTTTGTCAATTCGACGAGGTCGATTCTACGCTTGAAAAAGCTCTTCGATTTTCGCCAGCAGAGTGGCTTTGCGCAGCGGTTTGACCACAAATGCGTCGCACTTGTCTTTTGCTTTGACCACAAAATCCACATTGCTGTGGGCCGTAACCATGATTTTTTTGGCCGCGGCAATACCGTTTTTTTGTTCCAGTTCGACAAATCGATTCAACAGGTCCAGTCCGGTGATGTCCGGCAGTTCGATATCGATAGTGACCAGATCGTAGGGACGATTGTCGCTGATGGCTTTCACGAAGTACTCGGTGGCCTCGACGCCGTTGCCCGCCGTGTCGCAGGTGCCCGCGTTGGTCAGCATCAACTCCAGTTTCGTCAGGGCGATGGGTTCGTCGTCAATCAATAAAATACGCATGTTCAGGTTCCTTTCCATTGGGATACAAAATCCCTGAATCGGTAAAGTTGGCTTTTCAGTTGGCCGAAACCGACCTTTAGTTCTTCCATGGGGCCGTTTGTGCTGAGCTGTTCCAGACGAAAGGCCGCTTTGCTCAGGGCAGGCGCCTCCATGGTTGCGGCACCGCCTTTGATGGCGTGGGCCTCTTTGCGAATGGCCTCCCGGTCTTCATTTTCAATGGACGCCTGGATGCGTTCGAGCTGGTCGTCTGCATTCTCGATCAGTTGCCGGGCGATCATTCTCACCGTTTTCGCGTCTCCGAACTCTTCCAAAGCGGTGGCGATGTCCATAATCGTCCCATCGCCCCCGGTGGATGAATCGGCGATTTTCTCCGGTTCTTGCGGAATGGATGACGCTTCAGGTCTGTTTTGCAGACCGACCCAGTGGTCGACCGCCTGAATGAGCTGCCTGCGGCGAATGGGCTTGGCCAGGTATCCGTCCATACCTGCAGCGAGGCATTTCTCCTCATCGCCTTTCAGCGCACTGGCTGTCAGGGCGATAATGGGCGTCCGATTATTGCGGCCCGAGGCCGCCTCGACTTCCCGGATTTTGCTGGTGGCGTCAAAACCGTTCAACACCGGCATCTGGATATCCATCAGGATCAGATCGTAGGATTTCTCGGCGACGGCATCTACGGCCTGCTGCCCGTTGTCCGCCAGATCGACATCGAACCCGGCGGCCGCCAGGTGCATCAGCGCCACCTGTTGATTGGTCGGATAATCGTCCGTTACCAGGATGCGACCGGTGCGTTGAGCGGCTGCCGGATCGCCATCTGCCGACAAATCGAATTTTAAAGGTCCGGCACAGACACCATGGATCGCCCGGTGAAGGGCCGCGTTCAGATCGCCGATCTTTACCGGTTTGGTGACCACGGCCTGAAAGCCATGGGCCGGCCCGCTGCCATTGGCCACCATTTTCTTGAGACTCGTGGCGAGAATTATGGGCATGGCTGCAAACGCGGCGGTTTGCCCCTGCAATCGTGCTTTTAATTCCGCTGCGGTCATGTCCGATACATGATCGGCGGTGACGATGGCATGGACGGATTCTTTCACAGGGTCCCGCTCGGCCAGTAACGCCAGGGCCGCCTCGCCGCCGGCGCTTGTCAGGCATCGGATACCCAACCGGCCGAGATGGCCGGCGAGAACCCGGCAGGTGGTTGCACTGTCGTCAACCACCAGAACGGTCGTTTCGGCCTCCCATTCGGGTTCTTTGGCCGGAATGGACGGATTTGCCGATGATCGCAGGAATTCGGCCGTGAACCAGAAAGTACTGCCCTTTCCGGATTGGCTGTCCACACCGATTTCTCCCCCCATCAGTTCGACAAGCTGCTTGCTGATGGTGGTTCCCAGGCCAGTCCCTCCGTATTGCCGGGTCGTGGAATTGTCCGCCTGGGTAAAACTGGAAAAAACCTGGTCGATCTTTTCCTCCGGGATCCCGATTCCGGTATCCTTTATGGAAAACCGGATGCGGACGTTTTCGCCGCTGTTGTTTTCCGGCCTGGCCTCGATGAAAATTTCTCCTTCATGGGTAAATTTGACCGCGTTTCCGGTTAGATTGAACAACACCTGGCGCAGGCGATGGGGATCGCCTTGGAGGCAGGTCGGCGTATCAGGCGCAATAAAGACATTGAGTTCAACCCCCTTTTCGCTGGTCTGAAGTGCAAAGTTCTCTCCGATCTCCTCCATGAGAACATCCAGATCGAATTCGACCTGCTCCAGATCCAGCTTGCCCGACTCGATCTTGGAAAAATCCAGGACATCGTTGATCTGCTGGAGAAGGGAGAAGGATTCACGGCTGATGATTTCGACGATGTGCCGCTGGTTGTCGTCGAGGCCGGTGGACAACGCCACTTCGGTCATGCCGATGATGCCGTTGAGGGGCGTTCGCAGTTCGTGGCTCATATTGGCCAGAAAATCTCCCTTGGCCCGGCTGGCCGCACTGGCCGCCTCGGCCATGGCCCGGGTCTGGTCCATGGAAGCCTGCAGCTCTTTTTGGGACCGGGTCAGTTCCCGGGTTCGTTCGGACACCTGGTCTTCCAGGATCCGGCTCTGATTCTTCAACAGATCGGTGTAGGCCATGCTTTCCGAGGCATTGGCCACATGCAGCAGAATAATCGAAAGCAGGGTCATGGCCGTGTCGGGAAGCTTGGTCTGACCGGACGGCAGCAGGCCGCCGAACATGCCTTTGACCTGATTGTGGTTGGCGATCACATGCAGCAGGTATTGGCTGGAATGATTTTTCGACGAAATCACAACGCCGCGGCGCTCGCGGATGGCCCAGGCAAAGTAGCCTTCGTCGATCATGTAATCCACTTCTTCCTGGATCTCAGCGGCCAGGTGATCGGGGTGGCGATAGGTCGGCTGAAAGGAAAAGTCCGCCTCGTCGACCATATAGAAGGCCAATACATCAAAGGGGATAATGGCGTCGATGCGCCGCTTGGCCTCGGGGAGCAGGGTCTGAAGGCTGTAATTGCCTCCCCCGATCTCCGTATAGAAATCCTCCAGCGAAAGGACCATTTCCAGCGCATTCTGGATATAGCGGCGGTTTTCTTCCAAATACGCGATACGGTTCTTCAGGTCGGCGATGGTGTCTTGAGGCGCCATTGGCTTTACGACTCGCCTATGAAAATCGACGTCAGGAAATTCAGGTGATGAATCGCCTGGGGGATGATTGTGGCAAGGGTCTGGGGAGAAAGCCTCAACTTGTCCCAGGCCGCTGGTTCCAGGGCGGGTATGCACCACTCGCCGCTTTTGCCCTCGCCCAAGGCATGGGCGATGATGTCGGCCAGATGAATGATGGCCGCCCGGGCCGGGTCCTGGGCAGAATTCGGCCGATGATGGAAGATCACATTCTGACTCAGGGCGACGGGGAATTTCCATTTCTCGAAAAGATCGGCTGCCACGTCGGTGTGCCGAAAGCCCATGATTCGTTTCTCGACGTCATAAAGGCAGGCATCTCCATCGGCGGCAGCGGCCAGCATCGTACCCACCTGCCGGGGAAAGTACTTGAACATGACCATCCTGCCGATGTCATGAAGCAATCCGGAAACGAAAAGTTGTTCTGTATTGCGGATGTTGCCGCCGGCCGCCAGAATACGTGCCAGCACACCGCAGGTCAGGCTATGATGGGTGAAGGCCTGCGTGTCGAATACATTTCTGGGAATATCCTTGAAGATTTCCATGGTGGCGATGCCCGCGGCCAGGGCCGAAATTTCTTTCGAACCGATAACGGTAACGGCGCGGCTAATGCTATCGATCCGGGATGGGAAGCCGTAAAAGGCGCTGTTGACGATTCGCAGGAGAAGGGCTGCCAGTCCCGGGCTTTTGCTGATAACCTGGGCAATGTCATCGGAGGATGAAAAAGGATCGGCAATGGTGTCGTTAAGTTTGAAAATGATAGATGGAATTTCAGGCAGCTTGATGTCCCGGTTGCGAATCTTTTGACGCATTTCCGTGCCGCTCAAGGAAGGCGCACGCTCATTTCCTGTTACGCTCGGGCATTCCGTCGTCTGGATTTCACCGTTTCGACTTCGATGGAAAACAGCCTGGCGAAAAATTTCCGCAACGGCCGGATGGTTAAGGTCGTTTTTAGCAAAGGCCGGCTTGAGGTCCTCGGCCGTCCGTCGCATGATTTCCGGGTCCATCACCGGCGCATCTTCCGGACCGTTTTCCTGGTCCTGCTGGACCTGTACCTCCGGAACGCCCCACATTTTAAAAATATTCAAATGCTTGGGATCTATGGCCTGCCCTTTTGACAGCAGCAGTCGGCCGCTCATATCGGTTACATCGGTTGCCAGGATCATCCCCGGCTTGAGTTGATCGATGGAATAAAAAGGCATCGCTCTGCTTCGCTCCGTTCCGTGGCTGCAATTTACGTCCAACTGCCGCATCTTTTCCGGCAACCTTATATATCGCGCGGCAGCCTCTGAACTTTAGTTTCCTGTCGATCCAGAAATGGACAGATTTGAAAAACCGGCTCCAGTGCCTTACTGTATGGTTCGTCAATTACGCATGTACAGGCAGCGAAAGAAGAGAGTCCCGGATGCGAAAAGCAGATACCCTCATTGGAGGCGCGGCATCCAGAAAAGGACTTCATTTGCTAAACAGAATCGAAAAAAGGAGAATCCGATGATAACGAAACGACAAGCGGCTGTATGGGGAGCCTTTGTGGCCGACGCCCTGTCCCTTGGCGTCCACTGGGTGTACAACACCGGCGTGATCGACAAAAAATTCGGCAGGGTGGAACACTATCACGATCCGCTGACCTCCTTCCACAAAGGCAAGAAGGCGGGGGATTTCACCCACTATGGAGACCAGACGCTGGTGCTTCTGGAGACGCTCGACAAAGATAAAGGCTTCGACGCCCTCCGATTTGCCCAATCATGGCGGGATTTTTTTTCGGATTACACGGGTTATTTCGACAAGGCCACCAAAGCCACCCTGGAAAATATGGACAGCGAAGGCGAACTGACCCAAAGCGCCTCGACCTCAGACGATCTTGCCGGCGCCTCTCGCATGGCGCCGCTGGTGGCGGTTTACGGCGACAACCTGGAACAGCTCGTCCGGACTGCGCGTTCACAGACCGCCATCACCCACGGCGACGAACGGGTGGTCACGTCCGCCGATTTCTTTGCCCGCACGGTCTTGGCCATCCTCAACGGCAAGGAACCGGTCCCGGCCATGGAGGCCATCTTGAACGAACAATTCGCCGACAACGAGATCGCCCCGCTGGTCCACATGGGACTGCAGAGCAAAGATCGGGATACCCGCGAAACCATAGCCGAATTTGGCCAGATGTGCAGTGTGGAGGTCGGCCTGCCGGGTGCCGTGCACCTCGTTGCCCGTCATGGCGGCGATTTCAAGACCGCCATGGTGGAAAATGTCATGGCCGGCGGCGATTCCTCGGCCCGCGGCATGCTGGCCGGCATGGTGTTGTCCGCCGCCCATGGCATGGACGCCATCCCCGAAGAATGGATATCGGGGCTGAATGCCGGAGAACGCATCCGTACGATTTTGGAGCAGTTTTGAATGGATTGGCGGTTCAGTGTTCGTCCAGAAATAGGCAAATTTGGTCAAGATCGAGGCGCACGACCAATCTTAGCTCGGGGTTTACCGCAGTTATATAGTTGATATTTAAAGGATAAAATTTTTCGCACAACAAAGATATCGGGCAAATTGGCCATTTCTGGATGGACGCTGACTATTTCGGGCGCAACCCCGCATCCACATCCACAACCCCCGGCTCGTCGGGTAGATTGGAACGGATGATGATATTACGCTGCAGGCTCTTGACCACCCGATCGATATTTCCCACCCCGTCCCGGATTTCGCGAATCCCCTCCCTGGCCGTTGCCGTCACCTGCGGAATGTCCTGGCTACCTTCTTTCATGTTCTCCAGAATGACCTGGATGATTTCAATGGACTGACGGGCCTCATCCAGGATCTCCTTCAGGGTGCCGACATTCTCCACAACGCCGTCTCCTGCCGATTGGATTGTCGACAGGTTGTCGCTGACCTGATCCATCAGGCCGGGACCTTTTGCAGCGGTGGCCTGGATATGGTCCAGCAGGGCATTGGTATGGTCCAGGTTGGACAGAACCCGGTCGATCAGTTCCCGCGAGGCCACCAAAGACCCCACGGTTCCCTCTCCCTGGTCGATTTTACCGGCAATCCGTTCCAGATGGAACGAAGTCCGTTCGATGTGGTCCAACGTGGTAAGCAACGGGCCTTGCGGATCTTTCATGATGGTGACCAGTTCGGCGAGCTCCTGAATCGTGCGGATCGCCAGCATCGCCGTCTTTTCCACCTCGAATTCTTTGAAGATATCCGTAATGGATTTTTTTTCCTGGGAGGGGATTATGCCGCCGACGGGAATTTTCGGGGATGTGGAATCGCCGGGGATAATGGAGATGTATTCCGAGCCGATGAGTGTGGGGCTGTCCACCACGGCCACCGAATCCTGGCGGATACGGGAAGCGTATCGGGCCAGGATGGCCAACTCGACGTTCACGTTGTCCTCCCCCAGCGAGATCCGTTCCACCTTGCCGATATCAGCCTTGAACAGTTTTACCGCCGCATTAACCTGCAGATTGTAGCTCTCCTTGAAACTGGTGTAAAAGGTAACCTCCTCGGCAAACCAATCCTTGCCCCTTCCAAGGATCACCACCGTTGTCAGCAGCAGCAGGAAAATACCGATGATGAAAACGCCGATGCTCTTCTCCGCTTTTGTGAAGCTTGTTTCCATGGGTCAGAAAACTGCCGTTTAGATGGCTACCGGGAATCCATAATCCGGATCGTTCCGTTGTGAAGCGTCAACTGCCGCCGCCCGAGGTCGCTCATTTCTTTGTTGTTGGAGAAAAAGACGACCGCGATTTTTGACTGTACCATATTTTTCAGATGGTTAAAAATGGCATCGTCCGGTGTGATCTGGATGAAATTCTCCGGCCGGTCGATCAGCATCAGCAGCGGCCGCTTGCCCATCTCACGAATGGCGATGGTTTTCATCAGTGCGCTGTCGTTCAGTTCGGAAGGCCGACGGTTCAAACTGTCGGACAGGCCGGCATTTTTGCAAAGAAGCGCCATCGTTTCATCTAAATCGATGGACAGATCGTTCTCGTGATAAAACCGGGTCAAAAGAAGATTTTCGCGGACTGTTCGGTTGCTGATCATGGCACAATCGCGGGCCACGTAGCCGACCCGGCGTTTGACCGCCAGGCTTCGCCGATAGTCGTTCAGGTCCACGTCCAACCCGTCGAACCGGAATCGGCCCTTTTCCGGACGATCCAGGGTGGCCAGCACGCGCAGCAGTTGCCGGCTGTCCAAGGCTGCGTTGGCGTCGATGGCGATCACATCTCCGCGGGCGATCGTCAGGCGATCCGCACCGCAGGTCGTGCGTTTGCCGAAAGGGGCAAGCACCAGGTCTGTGATTTCAAGGATCGGTGGAGTCGGCTGCATTTACACGTAAAAAATGAAAGAAATAAAAATATTGAGGACCAGGCAGTAAAAAAAACAGTCCACGGCGGCTCTGGAAGTCGCTATCGGCACTTGCGTAATCTGGCTTTTTGGCGTCAGCCCGTGATAGAGACAGGTGCCGGTAATGGCCATACCGAAAAGGATGCTCTTCAACAACCCCACGGCAATATCGGCCCCCACGACGCCCTTGGCGATCTGCTGAAAAAAGCCTTCCACCGGCAAGGTGGTCAGGCCCTTGACGATGACATAGCCGCCAATGATAGCCATGAGATCGAAAACCAGGACCAGACTGACAACGGCTGTGGTAATGCCCAGAAGCCGCGGAAGGCAGAGGGTATCCAAAGGGTCGATCCCCGCCATTTCCAGGGCTTCGATTTCGTTGAGCACATTCATATAGGACATTTCGATGGTCACGGCGGTAGCGGACCTCAAAATCACGATGATGGCTGTAATCAACGGCCCGATTTCCCGCAAGACGAGCAGCACCACGATCTTGCCCAGGTCCACCTGACCGGAAAGCTGGGAAAACTGAACGATCATCATGACGCCGATGATCAGGGCAACGGGAACGATAACCGGCAGCGCCTGGACAGCGGTGAAATAGAGCTGCTCCACGATCACCCTGCGGATCAGCACCCGGCCGGTACGGGGCAGCGGCACGGCTATGGCAATCAGCCGGCAGGTCAGCGCACACAACTCCGTCAGGCGGTTGATCCTTTGAATCGTCGTTCTGCCCAGCGCACCGACGAATTTTTCCATGGGACCGTTATCCTCTTTGTCCGGATGGGTCGTCCACCTTTGTTGACTTCTCCGAATTTGTACAATATATATTTTGCACTGGTCAACATCATAGGGGTAACTACCAAGAATTGAAAGTAAAATTTATTCTGCGCCCATTCTACCAACTCTTCGTGCTGATTGTTTTCTCCCTGGCTGCATCCGCTTTGGCCGATGGTCATCTGGTTCAACAATCGGGCAGCGGCTGCATTGATTGGAGCGCGGGAACGGTTCGGGCCAAAGGAATCGGCACCCCCGACCAAACCGGTGACAACGCGTCACCGGCCGCAGCCTCGGCCATTTTGAACAATGCCCGGCAGATGGCCCGCACAAAATTGCTGGATACGGTAATGACCATCCGCATCGACGCCGGCAGCCGTATAGCGGATCGCGTCCAGGGAAACCCGGACTTTCTGGAAGGGCTGCGCACCCTTGCCGGCAACGCCGCCGTAACCCGGCAGGAGTACCTTTCCGACGGGACGCTGGAGATTGAGCTGACCATGAACCTGACGGGGGGATTCGGTCAGTTTGTACTGCCGGAGGAAATCCGCCAGGTGGAGCCGGTCACCACGGTGAACGCGGCCCAAAAGGAAGCGAAGCCACCATCCAAAGAGAAGGAAGGCAACGACAGCGTCCCCTATACCGGGCTGATCGTCGATGCCGTCGGGATTGGCGCCCTTCCCGCTTTGGTTCCGGTCATCGTCGATGAAACCGGGGAAGTTGTTTTCGGCCCTGCCTTTGTCAGCCGTGAATTTGCCGTGTCCAGGGGTATGAGCGGTTTCGCCGCCACCTTGGATGACGCCCGCAAAGACCCGCGTGTGGGGGAGCGCCCCCTGATTGTCAAGGCCATCCGGACCCGTTCGACGGGAAAAACGGATCTGGTTATTCCAACGACCGACGCCGCCCGCCTGCGCAGTTCGGCCATTCATTTGAATTTCCTGAAGGCCTGCCGGGTGTGCATTGTGCTCGATAGGGTGGAAACACCGTAAAATTGTTTGACGGATAAGGAGAAAACCATGGGTCGTCGCAATTGCCTTCTGCTTTTAATGCTGGCGGTGAGCGTTATCGTGGCTTGCGGACCGGACACGATTTTTCTGCGGCCGGCGCTGGACACCCCCGAGAATCATGTCAAAAACGGACACAGTTTATTAAACCGCGGTAAAATCAATGCTGCCAATGCCGAATTTGTGCGCGCAAAAGCTTTGGATGCCGAATATGCGCCGGCTTATGTGGGCCTTGCCCTGGTTCAGGCCAGACAGGGGGATTTCGAAGGGGGGTTGACCACCCTGGAGCGCGCCAAAGCACTGATAGCCACACCGGAACAGCAAAAAGAAGTCGAAGACAGCTTGATATTGATCGAAGCGATGCAGTAAACAAAGGCCACTGCAAGCAGCCGAATCGATTCATATAACAAAGAAGCGGTCAGGGGCACTCCCCGACCGCTTCTTTGTTTACTAATAGCGGTAATGATCCGGTTTGAACGGTCCGTCCACCGGCACACCCAGGTAGTCGGCCTGGACCTGATTGAGCTTGCTCAGCTTGACGCCCAATCGGGCCAGGTGCAGCCGGGCCACCTCTTCGTCCAGTTTTTTCGGAAGGGTATAGACGTCGGTTTTATAGTTGCCCGTGGCCAGTTCGATCTGCGCCAGGCATTGGTTGGTGAAGCTGTTGCTCATCACGAAACTGGGATGGCCGGTTGCGCAGCCCAGGTTGACCAGCCTTCCTTCGGCCAACACGATGATCGTACGCCCCGATTCGAGGGTCCATTGATCCACCTGGGGTTTGACGGTGGTTTTCTCGCACTTCGGGTTGTTGTCGAGGTAATCCATGGCGATCTCGTTGTCGAAATGACCGATGTTGCAGACGATGGCCTCGTTTTTCATCTGCTCCATGTGCTCCCCGGTAATCACCTTGTAGCATCCCGTGGCCGTAACGAAGACGTCTCCCACCGTTACGGCGTCTTCCATGGTGGTCACTTCGAAGCCCTCCATGGCCGCCTGCAGGGCGCAAATGGGATCGACCTCGGTCACCAGCACCCGGGCACCGTAGCCGCGCATGGACTGCGCACAGCCCTTGCCCACATCGCCATAGCCGCATACCACCACGATCTTGCCCGCCATCATGATGTCCGTCGCCCGTTTGATGCCGTCGGCCAAAGATTCCCGGCAGCCATACAGGTTGTCGAATTTGGATTTGGTTACCGAGTCGTTGACGTTGAAGGCGGGAAAAAGCAGTTCGCCTTTCTGGGACAGATGGTAGAGACGGTGCACACCGGTCGTGGTCTCCTCGGAAACCCCTTTGATGGATTCGGCAATTCGGGTCCAGCGACCGGGATCGTTTTCGTAACTGGACTTCAGGCGGGCCATCAGCAGCTTCTCGTCCGCGGAATCGTACGTTTTTTCCAACAGGGACGGATCTTTTTCCACGGCTGCCCCCTGGTGGACGAACAGGGTGGCATCGCCGCCGTCATCCACGATGAGGTGCGGACCGCTTCCGTCGGGCCAGACCAGGGCCTGTTCGGTGCACCACCAATACTCTTCCAGATTCTCGCCCTTCCAGGCAAAAACGGCTGCCGATCCTTTGCGGGCGATGGCCGCCGCGGCATGGTCCTGGGTGGAAAAAATGTTGCACGAGGCCCAGCGAATGTCGGCCCCCAGGATTCTAAGGGTATCGATGAGCATGGCCGTCTGGATGGTCATGTGCAGGCTGCCGGTAACCCGTAAGCCCTTAAGGGGCTGCTTGGGACCGTATTTTTCGCGCACGGCCATCAGTCCGGGCATTTCGTTTTCCGCCAGTTGCATCTCCTTGTCGCCGAAGTCGGCCAGTGAGATGTCGGCAACTTTATAAGGCAAGGACGCATCGTAGGCCGGAGGGCCGTCGATCGTCACCACATTTTCGGCAAGGGTCATGATTGTTCCTCCAAATTCAATTAAAATTACAAGCCCGCCTTCTCGCGAATAACATCGGCCATATTGGTCTTTTCCCAAGAAAATTCCGGTTCGGTTCGGCCGAAGTGTCCGTAAGCGGCGGTATTGCGGTAGATGGGGCGCAACAGGTCCAGGTATTCGATGATGGCTGCCGGACGCAGGTCAAAGACCTCCTTGACGATCTCCTCCACCCGCTCTTTGGGCACCTTGCCGGTATGCATCAGATCGATCATCACCGACACCGGTTCGGCCACGCCGATGGCGTAGGCGACCTGCACTTCGCATTTTTTGGCCAGGCCGGCAGCCACGATGTTCTTGGCCACGTGGCGGCCCATGTAAGAGGCGCTACGGTCCACCTTGGAGGGATCCTTGCCGGAAAAACATCCTCCGCCGTGGCTGCCCTGCCCGCCATAGGTGTCCACGATGATCTTGCGCCCGGTAACCCCGCAGTCGCCCATGGGGCCGCCAACCACGAACCGTCCGGTGGGATTGATGAAATAGCGGGTGTCGCCGTCGATCATCTCCGCGGGAATCACTTTTTTGATGACCTCTTCGATAATGGCCTCGCGCAGGTTTTCGTATGTGACGTCAGGCTTATGCTGGCTGGAGACCACCACCGTGTCCACCCGCTTGGGCTGACCGTCATGGTACTCGATGGTCACCTGGGATTTGCCGTCCGGCCGCAGAAAATCCAGGGCACCGTTCTTGCGAACCTTGGTCAGCCGCCGGGTCAGTTTGTGGGCGTACATGATGGGCATGGGCATCAGTTCCGGGGTTTCGTCCGTGGCGAAACCGAACATCAGCCCCTGGTCGCCGGCGCCCTGGTCCTTGTAAAGGCCCTGACCGGTATTCACCCCCTGGGCGATGTCCTGGCTTTGATGGTCGATGCTGGTGATCACGCTGCAGGTGCGCCAGTCGAACCCCATCTGTGAAGAGTGATAGCCAATGTCCTTGATCGTTTCGCGCACGATCTGGGGCATGTCCACGTAGCAGTCGGTGGTAATTTCGCCGGCGATAAATGCCAGTCCGGTAGTTACCAGGGTTTCACAGGCGACGCGGCAGCTTTTGTCCTGGGCCATGATGGCATCCAGAATGGAGTCGGAGATGGCGTCGGCCACTTTATCCGGGTGGCCTTCGGTAACCGATTCGGAGGTAAATAGAAACTGGTTGGTCATGGAAAACTCCTTTTATGGCAATGAGTGATCATTCATGTTCAGGGAGTCAGCAACATGTTGTCGATGAGCCTCGCCCGGCCCACCTTGACCGCCAGGGCCATCAATACCGGACCGTCGATAGCGGTTACCGCGTCCAACGTTGACGGATCGCAAACGGCGATATAATCGATCCGGGTTTCCGGATGGGCCTGGATGAGGGCTTCAGCGGACGCGATGATGGTATCGGCACGGGTTTCACCCGCCTTTACCCTCTTTTTGGATTCGGTCAGGGTCCGATACAGGCTGCAGGCGGCTTTACGCTGATCATCGGCAAGATACATGTTTCTGGAACTCATGGCAAGGCCGTCGGCTTCCCGAACGATGGGCGCACCGACAATATCGACATCCAGATCCAGGTCCCTGACCATCTGCCGGACGACTAAAAATTGCTGGTAATCCTTTTCGCCGAATATGGCCAGGTCGGGCCGGACGATGCCCAGCAGCTTGGCCACCACCGTGGCCACCCCGTCGAAGTGCCCCGGCCGCGAAAGACCGCAAAGATGACCGGGAAGGGCTTTCAATGCAATCGTCGTCTGGAAGCCCTCGGGATACATCTGCTTTGCATCGGGAATAAAAACCGCGTCCACCCCTGTTTCGCCGGTCATTTCCAGGTCCCGCGCCTCGTCCCTGGGGTAGGCGGCCAGATCCTCGCCGGGGCCGAACTGGATGGGATTGACGAAAATACTCACCACCACACGGTCGGCCAGTTCCCGGCCCTTTTTCATCAGTGAGAGATGGCCCTTATGAAGGAATCCCATGGTGGGAACAAAAGCGATCGTTTTCCCAGACTGCCGCAACGTGGACGAATAGGAACGCATGGCGTCGATGGTACGTAAAATTTCGATGGCGAGCTCCTTTTTCTCTGCTGTACGGGCTCGATACCGTAATTGCTCAAACAACCGGGTATCGAGCAAATGACTAAAAAAACCGCGGGTATGCCAGCAATAATGTACCCGGGTGCCAATGTCAATAAGGATACGCTTGCCTACCAACGGTTTCAGGCAAAACCGACGGTCAGTTTTGCCTGAAGCGAGAAGATATCGTTGTTAGATAGTAGCAATGAATTAAACGATGCGGCGGCCGTTCGCTTGCCGCCTGTTTACGCCACCTCCTCTTTAAGTTGGCTGGCCACGAGTTCGCAGACCATATCCCGGGCCGTATCCAGGTCCAGCCGCCCCATGTTGAGGACCAGGTGGTAGAGCTGCGGATTGTCGTAATCGCTCTTCCCCAGACGTTTGAAGAGGCTCAACCGTCGACGGTCTTCGTTGGCTACCATGCGTTCTGCTTTTTTATGGGGCATGTCATACTGTTTCATCATGAATTGGACCCGATTTTCAAACTGGTCCACAAGCAGGATGTGAAGGGCGTCGGGATGGTCGTTGAGAATATACTGGCTTCCCCGGCCGAGAATGACCACGTCGCCTTCATCGGCAAACTGGGCGACAATCAGAACGAGGTAGTCCAGGTAAATCTGTTCGTCCAGATAGCCCCTTTCGTCAGAAAGTACACGTTCCAGCCAGCGCTTGGATACCATGCTGGAAATGAAACGGGAAAGCTTGCTGCCGGCTTCTTTTTCGAAGGATTCGATCCAGTCGGCGGAGACGTTGGCCTCTTTGGCGACACGCTGAATGATGTCACTGTCGGCGAAGGTGTACCCCATCTTTTCGGCAATCATTTTTCCCAGGGTAATGCCGCCTGCGCCAAACTGTCTCGAAATCGTGATGACCGCCATGTCTCCCTCCTCAGTCTCGTTGCAGGTTAGGATCTGTATGCTGTCTAAAAAGCCAACGACTACTCCTCTTTGGGCGGAATGAGCAAAATCGGAAAAACGGACCGCTCCGCCAGTGCCTTGCCGATGCTGCTTCCCCAGCGATCCGTCCACAGCGATTTACGCGGCGAACCGGCAAAAATCATCGAGGATTGGCATTCCCGGGCAGCTTTGTCGATTTCTTCTACAGTATCCCCGATGTAAACATGGGGTCGGGCCAAAATGCCATTGTCTTCCAGATCGTCGCACAGGTCCTCCAGCTTGCTGCGGTTTTCCTTGCGCGTCTTCTGAATGGCCATGGCCGAAGTTCCCTTCAGATCTTTCTCGCTGGCCACATGCACGACATCCACTTCACGGATCACCGCTTTCAGCGATTTGAGATAATCGATGGCGCGGCGGCTGGCGCTGGACCAGTTGGTGGCCAAAAGGGGCTTCTCAAAAGGATTTTCAGCCAGCGGGCCCTTGCGGGAGAGATACTTGTACACCAGCACCGGTGTGGCCGAGCGATGAACGATTTCGGTGATGTCGGAGCCGGAATAAAGCTGCTCGAAGCGCCCTTTTTTATCGGGACTCAGAACGATGAGATCCACCGACTCTTTTTCGGCCGCCTGAATCACCTGGCTGGCAAAACTGCCCACTACGATGTAAACGCCGACTTCCATGCCCTGTTCGAACAGGGTCTCGGCCCAGTCGATGAATCGGATGTTGGCCTTTTCCCGGAGCCGGATTTCAGCGCTCTTCTCGTACCCCTTCCCCCTGCGCATGGCCACCTTGTCACGCTCGATGACGTTCAAAAAAACCACATGGTTCAGGGCCGCTTTTTTCAGGTCCAACAGAGACTGCAATGCATCGAACCGAAGCTTGTCGAACCGAGTGACAAACAGCAGTTTTTTGATCTCCATGTTGTTTCATCCTTGGCTACCAGGCGGGCCCGCCGGTGGGCTATTCCAAAAACTTTCTCATTTCCCGGGCCAACTCTTCGGGTTCGACAGGCTTTTCCAAATAGCTCTCCGGTTCCGGAACCGGTTGATCGCCGAATTCCGTGAGCGCTTTCTGGCTGCGCAGAAAGGTCCGTTTGGCCACACCGGAGAGGATGATGACCGGAATGCCCTTCAGCGCCTTGTCCGTTTTCAGCACCCGATAAAGGCGGATACCGCTCTGTTTGGGCATCAGCACGTCCAGGACCACCAGATCCGGAGATTCCTGCTTGAGCATCTTCAGGCCCTCTTCGCCGTTGGCCGCTTCTACGGGTGTGTAGCCGCTCTCCTCCACGACGGTTGAGTTGAACAGCCGCACATCCGGATCGTCATCCACGATCAATACTTTTTTGCTCATCTTGCAAGCCTCCTTACATACGATTGCTGCGGTGGTTGATTTCGCAACGCGATTGCGATCTGCCCGGCAAAGCGATATGGCAACTCATTGAAATGTTTTATCTTATCACGATGATCGAAATTTGCAAGCTTCTATTGCGCAAGCATTGCAAGAGACGGGTAGCGTCGAAAGCCTCCTTTTCCATCCATCTTGCACTGAACGCAATTCATTAAAATCATTTGAGATCAATTTGCGGTCCTTTTATTTTTTCCCATAAACTTTTTTCGTTCGTCGGTAAACGCCCACCAGGGACGCGGGGCTCCCCCTTCCATAAAATGGACCGCCGATATAAACACATCGAGCACACAGGGATCATGCCTTTTCCCTGATATCGCGCACAGCTCATCGTACAGTACAAATGGATCTTTCCCGATCAGTTTTCTTGGGTGATCGATGCCAATGGTCTGGAGATCACTCGCTATGGCTTTTCCGATGTTTGGAAGATCAACCAGCCGGGATACGGTTTTTCTGTCCGGGTTCTTCATATGCGGTCCAAAATTGCTGATTTCAAATACTGATTTTCTTCCATTCCTTTCCTTTCATGCGGCATTGACAACAACTCAGAATGTAATTACGATAGTTACATTAACTAGGCGCCTACCATTCAGGAGATATCTCATGCATAAACAGGTTCGAACAAGAGACACAAAAATAGTTCCCATCGGCAATTCTAAAGGAATTCGCATTCCCAAAGCTCTCCTCCAAAAATATGGTCTGAAAGATTCCCTGTTAATAGAAGAAACAGATCAAGGGTTGCTCCTTCGGAATAAGGAAGAAGGCAAGCTTTCCTGGGAAGATACCTTTAAAGCCATGGCCGATGAAAAAGAACAATGGGACGATTTCGACACAACGCTCCTCGACGGCCTGGAGGATGAAAACTTTGATTATTAAACGGTACGAAATCTATTTCGCCGACCTCAATCCCACCATAGGTAGTGAAATTAAGAAAACCCGCCCCGTCGTTATCATCAGCCAGGACGAAATGAACAAATATTTGGATACCGTCGTTGTCTGTCCATTAACATCTAAATTGCACCCGAAATGGAGGACACGCCTTCAAATCAAATGTGCCGGGAAAAAGGCCGAAATTGCCGTCGATCAAATTCGTACAATTAGCAAACAACGATTAAAAAAGAAAATAGACCAGTTATCTGCAAGCAAAGCCGCTCAATTGCGTAAACATATAACGGATATGTATGGAGAATAATTCCTTTTTGTCTGTAATAGAATGAAGCCCTGTCCCCTGCAGTTTTTACGAGTGCCCTTTTATTGTCCACTGCTTATCAAATCATATTTCATGAACAACACATCAAACGGCAAATGCGAAAATTTCTTAAATCCATTCTCCTCAAACCCTAATTTTTTATACCAATTCTTTAAATCCGTATGTTTTGCAATGATCCCGATGCTGATTTCAGGCACCTCCTTGGATCGCGCATGTTGAAAAACATGCCGAACAAGCGCCGCTCCAATCCCCCGCTTTCGATAAGCAGGCAATACAGACAACCGGTTGAGATAGCCAACTTCAGGATTGGGCATCTCGAAGGCTACGCAGCCTGCATTTTCACCATCTATTTTGTATAAGAAATACTCTTCACCTCTTACAAAGTCTGACAACGCCCACGCTTCATCATAGAAGGAAGGGTGTTTGAGATTGTTCTCTTTCGTAATGCCAAACTTGGCTGCCACATCTTTATTCGATAGCGATACAATTTCGGCGATTGCTTTCGCATCCTCGGTGCTTGCAGAGAAAATAGTCATTGAATAGTTTATCGCCTTTTCAACAGATAGCATGTTCTTCAGTGGAAGACTTTACCGATCCGCTTTAGAAAAATCCGGTACGATATAAAGCAATTGATTTGGAGCCAGACATCTCTTCAATCGGAAAAGCCCCCGAGTTAGGCTTTCCCACCACCATCGGCAGGCTCCACCGGAAAGCGCAAAGTAAAGGTAGTGCCCTTCCCCTCTTCGGAAGTCACCTCGATGGTCCCTTTGTGCTCTTCCACCAGTTTGGCGGTAACCAGCAGACCGAGTCCGGTTCCCTTGACCCCTTTGGTGCTGAAAAAAGAAGTAAACAACTTCCCCCGAACCTCTTCGGGCATGCCGCAACCGTTATCCCTGATATCGAAACGAATAGTTTCGTCATCTTCCTTTTCGGTAACGACAGTCACCTGATGCTCTTCTTTATCGACGGCCGTGTCGAAGATGCAGGCATCGATGGCATTGGTCACCAGATTCAGCAGACAGCGATGCAGGGTCCGCGGATCCATGGTCACCGGTGTAATCCGGTCGGAGAACTGTTTGACCAGGGTCACATCGTTATCCTGCGCCACGCCATCCATCAGTTCGCAGACATCCTCGGCAGTGTCGTTGGGGTTGAAAGTTTCGTACTCGGGCTCTCGCTCCTTGGAATAAGATAGCAGATCCATCACCAGGTCGGAAGTGCGGGTAATGTTGCGCTGGATCATGTCCCAGCCGCTGCGCAATTTATCGTTGTTGTCCCGCGATAATCCAACATCCACCAGATAGCTGCCACCCTTGAATCCGTGCAGGATGTTTTTGATGCAGTGGGCCAGACCGGCAACGGTCTGGCCAACGGCGGCCAGCCGCTCGCTGTTGACCAACTCCCGTTCGAGGCGCTTGATTTCGCGCAAGTCCTGGAAAAAAGCGACCGTACCCATCATCTTCTGGTTGGCCCGCAAGGTGGTTCCGGCAAAACGCACAGGAATGGCTTCGCCGGTGCTGGCTTTAATGTCGGCTTCTTTCCAGACCGACCCTTCGGCGGCATCGTCGCCGGGGGCATGAACGAGCGTATGCTGGACCCATTCGGGAAGCAATTCGCGGGCATCCTTTACACCGACCACGTCTTTGGCCGAATAACCGAAAATGCGCTCGGCAGCCGGATTGAAGATCACCGTTTTCCATTGGTCGTCCGTAGCAACGATACCGTCATTGGCGCTTTTGATCAGTTTGGCCTGGAAATTGGATTTCTGAATGACTTCGTCATGCAACAAGGCGTTTTCAATGGTAGCCCCGATGCGGTTGCCGATCAGATCCAGAAGATGCAGTTCTTCGGAGGAAAACCGCTCGTCGGCCTTCTCGATGCGCATGACCCCCAGGTTCCTGGTTTCCTTGGCGCCGATGGGAATATAGGCGAACGTAGGTTTGTCCGTCCGCAGTTCGTCCACATCGTGATCGCTGTCCTGGTAGATCAGGGGTTTGTCCGTGCGTGACACCTTGCGGATCATTTCCGGCTCCGAGTCCGGTCCCTGGCTGCCATAGCCGGGCTCCGCGTAGCAGGTATTGAAATACCTCAGGTCGAAACGGCCGTTGCCCTCATCCATGTAGAGACAAACGCTGTCCGCCTGGAAAAAATCGCGGATTTCCATTACGGCGCCGTCGATGCGCGATTGCAGACTCAAGGGCGCATTGAGGGCCGTGTAAATGGAGCACAGCGTTGTCAGTTCGCGATTGCGGCGACGCTGTTCTTCTTCCGCATGCTTGGATTCCGTGGTGTCCAAAAGGGTTTCGATGGCCCCCACCAGGCTGCCGTCGGCCGCCTTTATCGGTGCGGCGGTGAACCAGCACCAGCGTCCGCCCTTGCCCAAGTTGGGGAAAAAGACCTCCGCTTCGTAGGCGCCTTCGATCAGCTCCGATTTTTTCCACTTGCCGCCGTAAAGGTCCCAGATCGCCTGGTCGCCCTTCTGATCGATAATCAGATCGGCCATGGAGGGACGCTCGCTGTCCCAGAAAGGCGCCCACTGCCGGTCGGTTCCCACCATCTCCGTGGCGCTGTGGCCGGTCAGCTTCTCCATGGCCTGGTTCCAGTGGGTAATCAGATGATCCTGGCTCAAAACAAAGGTGGGGATGGTGCTGCCCTGGATGATCTGAGACAGGGTGCGTTGATTCTCCTCGAGCTTTTGGGTGTACTGACGGCGGTCGGCTTCGGCCCGTTTCTTGTCCGAATTGTCCCAGAGGGTTTCGATGGCCCCCACCACGCTGCCGTCGGCCGCCTTTATCGGTGCGGCGGTAAACCAGCACCAGCGCCCGTTGCTTCCCAACTTGGGGAAAAAGACTTCCGCTTCGTAGGCGCCTTCGATCAACTCGGACTTTTTCCACTTGCCGCCGTACAGGTCCCAGATCTCCTGTTCGCTCTTCCGGTCCAGGATCACATCGGCCATGGAGGGACGCTCGGTGTCCCAGAAAGGGACCCATTGGCGGTTGGTCCCTACCATCTGGGACGCCGGGTAACCGGTCAGCAGTTCCACCGCCCGATTCCAGTGGGTGACGACATGCTCCTGATTGAGAACAAAGGTAGGAATGGTGCTGCCCTGAATGATCTGGGACAACAGACGGTGACTCTCTTCGATTTCACGGGTGTAACGGTTGCACTGGGCTTCGGCCTCTTTTTTCTCGGTAACATCCCAGAAGGTTTCGATGGCGCCGGAGATGCTGCCGTCGGCGGATCGTATGGGGGCCGCGGTAAAAAAGAGCCATTTGCCGCCCGACCCCAGTTTGGGAAAAAAGACCTCCGCCTCGTAGGCGCCTTCGATGAGCTTTGATTTCTTCCAATTGCCGCCGTACAGGTCCCAGATCTCCTGTTCGCTGCAACGCTCCAGAATCAGATCGGCCATGCTGGGCCGCTCCTTTTCCCAGAAGGGCACCCATTGCCGCCGGGTCCCCACCATGCGGGAGCCCGGATAACCGGTCAACCGCTCCAGGGCCAGATTCCAATGGGTAATGACCCGGTCCTGGTTGAGCACGAAGGTGGGCACGTTGCTGCCCTGAAGAATCTGGGCCAGACGATTCTCACTCTCTTCGATGCGAATAAGGTCCCGGCGGTGTTCCGCTTCGACCCGTTTGCTTTCCGTGGCGTCCCACAAGGTTTCGATGGCGCCCACCACGGTGCCGTCCGGGGCTTTGATGGGAGCGGCGGTAAACATGAGCCAGCGGCCGTTTTCACCCAGATGATCGAAAAACTCTTCGGCCTCATAGGCGCCCTCCAGCAAAGATGAGGGGCGCCATTTGGCGCCATAAAACTGACTGATCTCTCCGGTTTGCAGTTGGTCCAAAATCACGTCGGCCATCAGGGGACGGGCCTTCTTGCGAAAGGCTTTCCAGTGGTGGTTGGTTCCCACGATCTCCTCTGCGGTAAAACCGGTCAGCTTTTCCAGCGCCCGGTTCCAGTGGGTCACCATGTGATTCCGGTTGATCACGAAGGTCGGCGTCGTGCTTCCCTGCACGATCTGGGAAAGGGCCTGCTCCTTTTCTTCCAGGTCCTTGACGTAGCGGCGATTTTCCGATTCGGCCCGTTTCTTATCCGTCGTATCCCACAGGGTTTCGATGGCGCCCACAATGGTGCCGTCGGCCGTCTTGATGGGCGCCGCTGTAAACCAGCACCACCGCCCGCCGTTGGACAGTTTGGGGAAGAAGACCTCCGCTTCGTAACCGCCTTCGATCAGTTTGGAGGGCCGCCAGTGGTCGCTGTAAAGTTCCCGAATTTCCGCATCGTCGAGCTGCTTCATGATCACATCGGCCATGGAGGGCCGTTCGTTGTTCCAGAACGGCTCCCACTGGCGCCGCGTGCCGATCATCCGGGCGGCCGGGTAACCGGTAAGCTTTTCCAAAGCCTGGTTCCAGTGGGTAATCACATGGTCCTGGTTGAGGACAAAGGTCGGCACGCCGCTGCCTTGAAGAATCTGGGAAAGGGTGCGCTCGCTGGCTTCGATGCGCCGGGTGTAGGCCCGGCGTTCGCTTTCGGCCTGCCGCTGTTCGGTTGCGTCCCACAGGGTTTCGATGGCGCCGACAATGCTGCCGTCAGACGCTTTGATGGGCGCGGCGGTAAAATAAAGCCAGCAGCCATTTTCCCCGATATGCTCGAAAAACTCTTCGGCTTCGAACCCCCCTTCGATCAGGGTGGACGGCTGCCATCGGGAGCCGTAGTAGTGATTGATTTCTCCGGTTTCCAGCTGGTCCAGGATGACGTCCGCCATAATGGGCCGCTCCTCTTTCCGGAACGGCTTCCAGTGGTTGCGGGTCCCCACGATATCCTCGGCACGGTAACCGGTGAGCTTTTCCAGGGCATGGTTCCAATGGGTAACCACGTGATCCCGGTTGATCACGAACGTCGGGATGGTGCTTCCCTGAACGATTTGCGACAGAGACTTCTCTTTTTCGTAAAGCTCGTTTTCGATCTGCTTGAAGCGGCGGTTGCGCTGCATGACGATGTCGGCGGTCTTGCGGAAGCAGCGGTTAATGCGCGCTCTGGCATTTTCGGCAGTGAGCTTTTCGGTCTCCAGGGCGGCAAAGGCGTCCTCGCGAATGACTTCCAGTTGGAGCAGGTCCCAGAGAAAACGCGAGTCCTGGTGGTTGATCAATTCCACCCCCGCCGGTTTGATGCGGGCGATCTCGCGGGCCAGTTCGAGATCCCAGGTAACCTCGATGATCGCATCCAGTCCATCGAGGCGGCATATCTCGCGATAGTCGTTGCAGGTAAAAATATTCAGGGAACGGGCGTAGCTGATTCCCGCCGCATTTTCGTTGATGTCGGCCACGCCCAGGATCGTTGGCTGCCGCCCCTTGAAATAGTCGCTGAGCACATGCTTGAGCAGTTTTTCGCAAAACCGGCCCCCGCCGACCATGGCGATTTTGTTGTTTTCGAGGTGATGGATCATCGTACCCTTATCCGTGCCCATCCATTTTCTGGGTGGACACTATCAATTTTATGGAACTAGTAGAACCGGCAGTTCGCTCAATTCGGCAATCTGGTGGGAAACGCCCCCCAGCCAGTATTCCTGGAACCAGTCTTTGCCCGTCCGCCCCAGTACAATCATGGTCGCACCGTAGTCCCTGGACAGCTTGATGATTTCTTCCACCGAACGCCCCATCGCCAGATGCGATTCGCTCTGCATACCGGCATCGTCGACCAGACGGCAATAGGCGTCCAGCCGCTTGAGGCTTTCGTTTTCAAGGCGTTTGATGGCTGGTTCTTCCAGGTTTTTTACCATGCGTGCGCCCAGCACGTGGGAAACGATAATTTTTTCAACCGGGCCCTTAAGTCCGATAACCGCATCCAGGGCACGCCGGGAAGGCTCCGACCAGTCCGAGGCCAACAGCGGACGCTTCCAGATCTCTTCGTTGGTGCGCGTGAGCTGCTCACCCTGCCATTCATACTGGACCATGTATTTGCTCATGAGCACCGGAACGTTGCTGCGACGCAGGACATCCAGGACATGGTTGCCCACGTAGACCCTTTCTAGGGCAGTGCGCTTTTTGCGGCCCACCGCAATCAAGTCGGCCTTCTCTTCCTCGGCCGCCTTCAAAATCTCGGCATTGATGGCGCCCACTTCGACCCGCTGGCAAAATTCAAGCTGCGGGTCGTCGATGGTTTGAATCCAGTCGTCAAACGTGCGATGTGCGGTTTCAATAAAGCGTTTGCGGTCTTCTTTGAGGATGCCGCCGTAAGGCACGAACTCGACATCCTCCCTGGGAATCACATGGACCAGAACCACCTTCTTGAGTCCGGCCGCCTTCAATTCGAGCATGGACTTTAACGAATTGAAGGCCAATTCCCTGAAACGGGTGTGAAAAAGCAGGGTTGTGAATGGCATTGCCGGCCTCCTGTCCCTAAAAAAAGATCACGGTTACGACCACAAACGTCGGAATCAGAAAAACGAGCGTGTATTTGAGGATGTAACCGAAAAAACTCGGCATGGTTGTCCCGGCTTCCTCGGCAATGGAGCGCACCATAAAATTGGGGGCATTGCCGATATAGCTGCAGGCGCCGAAGAAAACGGCTCCGGCAGCGATGGCTTTGAGGAAAAGGGCTTCTTCCGTCATCAAAAGGGGAACCGCCTGAGCTTCGGCCATGCCCGGAAAGTGGCTGCCCAGAGCGGTGTTGAAAAAGGTCAGGTAGGTTGGCGCGTTGTCCAGAAAACCGGAAAGGGCCCCGGTGACCCAGAAGTAGTGCAGCGGATCTTTGACGGCATTGATCAGAAAGGCCAACTGGCCGCTGGCGCCGGCTTTAAGAATCAGCAGGCAGGGGATCATGGTGATAAAAATGCCCACAAAAAGGTAGGCCACCTCAATAATGGGAAACCAGGTAAAGTCGTTGTCCTCCCGGATCTCCACCCGGGTGGTGGCCATGGAGAGCAGCCCCATGACGATCAGCATGCCATCTCTGACCCAGTCCTGAACACCGCGATGCACCCCCAGCACGTTAACCTCGCCCCAGTCGACCACGCCGCTCATCAGTACCGCGCCGACGATACCGGCCAGAAAAATGAAGTTGTGGAGCCCCACCAGCTTCAGGGGAACCTTTTCGTCCTCATTCGTCCGGGCCCGCTTGGGCTCCTTTCTGTAATGATACAAATCCAGAAAAAAATAGATCACCAGCAAAAGCCCTGAAACCACAAGCATATGGGGAAGAATCTTTAAGGTCCAGAAAAAGGAGACGCCGTGCAAAAAGCCCAGAAACAGGGGCGGGTCCCCCAGGGGCGTCAACGAGCCGCCCACATTGGCGACCAGGAAGATAAAAAAGACCACCATGAAGGTGCGGTTCTTGCGGTAATCGTTGGCCCTCAGAAATGGACGGATCAGCAGCATGGCCGCACCGGTGGTGCCCATCCAGGAGGCCAGAAGGGTGCCGATGATCAATATAACAACGTTGACCACCGGCGTTCCCCGCAAAGACCCTTTCAGCAAAATGCCGCCGGAAACGGTGTAAAGGGACCACAACAGAATAATGAAGGGAACATAATCCGCCAAAAGGATATGAAAAATCTCGTACAGGGCCGTCGCCTTGTAGACGAACAGAAACGGCACGGCCAATGCCGCTGCCCAGAAGGTGGACACCTTGCCAAAATGGTGGTGCCAGAACTCCGGGGCAACCAGGGGAAACAAGGCGATGGAGAGCAGCATGCAGGCAAAAGGGACACAGCTCCACAGCGGCAGCTTGGGTCCCAGGTCCTCATGACCGTGATGGCCGGACGGGCTTGCCTCGCCATGGCCGCCATCGCCGTGGAGGTCCGAATCGGCGTGGCTGTCTTCCTGCTGATGTTGGACCGATCCATTATGGCTGTCCGAAGCCCACAGCAGGCGGCTTGTTGAGGTCGCGGCAAAGCAGAAGGCCATACACCAGAAAGAAAATACGATCACGCGTCTGGAAAAGATGCTCATGGGCTGTCCGGCCTCCCCGATGAATGAAGGGGTCGATACAAAGCTGACCCTTGTCTAAAAAAGGAGATCGTTGACTGAACTGTTCAATGGAACCAAGGGGCAGTCGCGTTCACAGAGCAAGGTCTAACCAACAGATATGAAATGAAATGCATACCTTACATACTACGGTTCTCTTTTTTTTGTCAACCGGTTTGGCCGGCTCCCGGCTTGAGAAAAGAAAGGGCAAGCCGGTCGAGGCGCGGAAAAGAAGGAGGCAGGAGCCCTCAGATGTCATCGAACGCGTCCAAGGCCACGCTGATGGAAATGGCAAATCCCAGCCCTTCGAACTTATGCGTCAGCTTTTTAAAGGTGTTGATGCCGATCACCCGTCCCTGGGTGGTCACCAGAGGACCGCCGCTGTTGCCCGGATAGATTTGTGCATTGGTTTTGACAAATGGTCCTTCAAAGCCGGACACCACGCCGGAGGCGACCGAATTTCTCAGATTCACCGGGTTGCCGATGGCATACACCGGGTCCCCTTGTGCGGAGGCGAACGGCGGGGAGGATCGGATAAACGGCGTTGTATACCCGTCCACCTTGAGCAGAGCCAGGTCGTATTGGTCGCTGATCTCCACCACATAGGCATAAAGGGGGGTATTGTCCGCCAGATAGACGGTAAAATTACGGTTGAGTCCGGCCAGACTGGCATCCAGGCGCTGTTGGACAAGCGAGGTTTCGAAGCGGGATCGCTCCGAGTCGAGCTTTTGCCGCTGTTCGTTGACGGATTTCTCCCAACGCCGAAACCGTTGCAGCCCCTCCCGGTATCGTTTTTCATTGAAATCCCTGGTGGACGATTCCGGCTGGCCGTCGATGTATTGACGAAAGGCGTCCAGGTCGCTGCAGGCCTGCTCCAGCCGCTGCACCTCACGGTCGAGCTTCGCCTGGAAGCGCTCCAGCGTTTTAACTGTCGACGCGGCCTTGGGATCGTCCTTGGTTCCCGTCGTCGGATTCAAACGGATCACATGCCTGTTGGTGAGGATGTAGCCGTCGCCGGTCACAAAAAAACCGGAGCCATATCCGAAACTGGTTCGAACAGCCACGGTAGCCATGGCGGCCGTCTCGATGTCATTGGCCGGACGAAGGGCGGTTATGAGCTGTTCGCTGAGATTTCTTGTCTTGCCATGGACCGCAGGGGAAGCTTCAGACGCGTTGTCCAGTTGCGAGGCCGGGACCTGCGCGGGATCGTCGGTAAAATGCCAGACCCCGTCCTTTTCGTATTTGTATACGGCGGCGGACGCCGATGCGGCGGTGACGGCCACGGCCAGGAGAGCGAGACAACAGGAAATGATGAATTTAGGGGTGAATGGCATGGACGCTTCCTATAGAACGACAGGCAAATTTATGGATAAATCAGTATGCCACGGCTCCGGGATCAATTCAAGACTGCCATTCAAGCATCAGCAATTCTCGGTGAAGGTAGAAATTTTCGGAGAAAGGCGCCTCGTCACGACAAACTGACGGAATTGATCCGTTGAGGAAGAATAAACCGGCAGCAATGATTGCATCTGAATGCCTTCATAACCGGTTTGATACAATTGGGTCGCAACTGTGCATCGCCAGTCAAAGAAAAGGCCGGATTCGATGTTGGCAAAATTGATGATTTGATTTCGGTTAGGGTGGTTCTAACATCGGTGGATCGGTAAGGTAGGTTAAAAGGTGCGACCAACTTCTAAAGATCAATATACGAAACGTACAGCG
>Ga0272443_10000317_pt1 | contig 92265 bp, 86 predicted proteins | sample SSMAcet12_FD_193581 | JGI IMG/M metagenome (GOLD analysis project Ga0272443, IMG submission 193581) | Marine sediment archaeal communities from Little Sippewissett salt marsh, Falmouth, MA, United States - SSM-Acet-12 | ecosystem: Environmental > Aquatic > Marine > Wetlands > Sediment ...
TATTCGCGGCCAACCGCAAATCGGTCACCCTGATGCTGGAAGACGGCGGCGCAGGCGATGAGGACGGGGTGGTCAACGGCGTGATCGTGGATCCCTCGGGCATTTCCTATACCACCGAATCTGACAGTGCGTCCCTTTCCACGGATGCCTCTTCCTCCGGCGGCGGTGGCGGCGGCTGCTTCATCGGCGCCGCAACGGGCCTTTCCAACACGGTTTCCGGACCCGCTGCATGGATGAGCATGATCCTGCTGGGAGCCGGCGTGCTATTTGCCGCCGCCTTCCATAAGTTTAGAAAGTAAGTTTGGATTCGATTCGTACGAAATTAAAACGATAAAAAGAAAGTAAAGAACACCCCCTGATGAATCATCGTCAGGGGGTGTTTTAAAATTGGCACGGTTTGCTCTGGAGAACTAATTTTTTCCGGATCGTTGGATAAGGTCGAAAGCGATTTCAGCAACCCGGTCCGATGCCCCGGCCCCACCGAGAAGCTCCCGCACGCCCAGCAACTCTTTTTCGAGTTGTCTCAATTTCTCCGGTTCAGATACCATCCGGATCACCGTTTCGGCAATGGTTTGCGACGACGCATCCTCCTGAATCAACTCCGGCATCAGCTGCTTTTTCGCGATCAGGTTGGCGAGACCGATAAAATCGACCTTGATCAGTTTTTTTCCCAGCCAGTAGCTCAAGGGAGATACTTTGTAGACGATAATCGTTGGCGTGCCGTAAAGTGCCGCCTCCAATGTTACGGTACCCGAGGCGCCGACTATAAGCCAGCTTTCTTTGAATATCGGTTCAACAGACCCTTTTACGATGGACACATCAAGGGAGCCTGCATATTGCTGGAAAATGTCTTCCAGCAGGTCTTCTTTGATGGAACTCGAACAGGAAACCAGGAATTTTACGGTCGGCAGGCTTTGGTCGATCCGTTGGGCCGCCTGGAGGATGACCGGCAACAGCGTCGTAACCTCTTTTTCCCTTGATCCGGGAAGCAGACCGATAACCGGTTTCTCCGAATCGGAACGTTTGGATGGTTGGGCGCAAGCTGGTGGGATTCTGTCCAGCAGCGGATGTCCCACAAATGTAACCGGTACCCCATGTTTGCGGTAAAAGGAGGCCTCGAAGGGCAGGATTACCGCCATATGGTCGACCAGACGTTTGATTTTTTTTACCCGGTTTTGCCGCCAGGCCCAGATTTGGGGGCTGATGTAGTACAGAACCGGAATCTTCAATTTTTTTGCAACCGCAGCGACGCGGAAATTGAAATCGGGGAAATCGATAAGAATCAGCAGATCCGGTCTGAGGCGGTGCAGGGATTTTTTTACCGAACCCATGGCCCGATAAATCGTCGGCAGTTTGGAGATGACCTCCGTAAGGCCTACCACGGAAAGCTCTCTGGAATCGACGATGATCCGGGCCCCCTCGCCTTGCATGGCATTGGCCCCCACACCAAAAACGAATGCATCCGGGGAGCGTTTTTTGATGGCCCGGACCAGCCTGGCGCCGTGCATGTCGCCGGACGCTTCGCCGGCAATGATCATGAACCGTTTTGAAGACATTCGATCCGTTGGTTGATGTCAATTCACAAGATGCTGATTGGTTTTTTTGATCTGGGCCATGATGGACAGGGCGGTCTTCAGAGCATCGCGTCCCATCTGGCCCGTTACCAGGGGTTGACGGCGATGCTTCACCGAATGAACGAAGGATTTCAACTCATCGTCCAGCGCGTCGCCCTTGTCGAATTGCAGTTCCTCGATTTTCATGCCGGGGATGAGGTCATCGCCGTGATTCGATTCCGGACGGACAAGAGTAATTTTATGTTCGGCAAAATCGATAGAGATGTAGGCATCCTTCTGAAAAAGTCTCAGTTTTCGCTCGTTTTTTGCAGAAATTCGGCTGGCTGTAACATTGGCCACGGCGCCATTGTCAAACTCCAGGCGGGCATTGGCAATGTCGATGTTTTCGGATACAACCTCGATGCCGGCGGCATGAACGCTTTTGATCGTCGATCCCACCAGGTTCAGAATTAAATCGATATCATGGATCATCAGGTCCAGCACTACACTGACGTCGGTGCAGCGTCCTTGATAAATGCTGAGCCGGTGGGATTCAATAAAACGCGGCTGGTTAATCTTGCCACGCAACGCGACCACCGCAGGGTTGAAGCGCTCCAGGTGCCCCACCTGGATAATCGATCCATTGGATTCGGCGATCCGAATCAATTCATCGGCATCTTCGATACGGCTGGTCATTGGCTTTTCGATCAGGACATCGACGTTCTGTCTCAAAAAATCCCTGGCGATGGAGAAATGGGCCGGTGTCGGTGCCGCAACGCTGATGGCATCGACTTTCCCGAAGAGGGATCGAGGGTCCTGGTAGTAGGCCGTGGCATTGTCTTCGGCAACCTTCTTCCCTTGAACGGGATCCGTATCCGCCACGCCAACCAGATCCACATCCGACATAAAACGATATTTTTGGGCGTGAAATTTTCCCAGATATCCCACGCCGACCACGCCAACTCGCAGTTGTTTCATTGACAACCCCGACGATTCAATTGGATGCATTTTTTCTGATGTTTATTCGCAAACAATGGCAATGCCATTTTCATCGGCCAGTTGGATCATTTCCGATCGATCGAAAACGACGGTTCTTTGCGCTTCGATGGCCAATGCCCGAACACGATTTCGGATCATGGTTTCAATGGTTTTTTTACCTACCGATGGAACGTCGAAACGAAAATCCTGGTTGGGTTTGCATACTTTTACCAATACCGCTTCGCCGTTGCCCAACTTGCCCCCGCGCTCGATGGTGGCATCGGTCCCATCGATGGCCTCGACGGCCAAGGTGGAGCCGCCCCCGACAACGACGCTCTGGCCGATGTCCAGCCGGCCGATTTCCCGGGCGATGGAAAAACCCATGACAATGTCTTTTTTTTCCGATCGGGTGGGTTTGCGTTTTGTCCAGATACCTTTTTTCGCCAGCAGTTCGGGAAGCAGGAAGGTGGACGGTTCCACCTTGATGCCTTCTTTCTCGAGGCTGTCCGCAAACGCACACATAATGGCATCGTCGTGGGTGTGTCGCATTCCTGCGATGATGGCGATGGCCTTCATATCCGGTTTTACATCGGTAAACAGACGGGTCTTGCGCACGGCACCCAGCATGACGGCCCGCCTGACCTCGTTCTGCTTGAAAAATCGGATCAGGCGTTTGACCTGGCCCAGATGAAGCCATTGGATTTTTTCAGACAATTCAGCCAGGTCCGGGTCGGCTTCGTTGACATATGCCGCCGTGAACAGGGTATAGCCCATTTCTATGGCAGTTTTGGAAAAAAGCAGGGGAAACTGGCCGCTGCCGGCTATGAGGCCAATTTTTTCTTGAGAAAAAGGGTCAGACACGGTTGATTGTCCCATCGACGCCAAGTGAAACTATCGGGTCACCCCTCTGGAGGAGGCTTTGATAAAGCCGATGAATCTTTCGACTTCCGGAACCACTTCCACTTCAGCATGGACGCGCTGGATCGCCTCGTTCAAGGTCAGTCCATAACGGAACAGAATCCGGTACGTTTTTTTTAATGCGGACATGCTCCGGTCCGAGAAACCATGACGTTTCAGACCAACACGGTTCAGGCCATGTAATATGGCGCGGTCGCCGGCGGCAATGACGTACGGCGGGACATCTTTGACCACTGCGGATTTGCCGCCGACAAAAGCATAATCGCCAATTCGGACAAATTGATGGATCGCCACAAGACCGCCAACGGTGGCGTGATCGCCAATGGTGATATGGCCGGCCAGCGTCGTGTTGTTGGCCAGTACTACCATTTTACCGATTCGGCAGTCATGGGCAACATGCGTGTATGCCATCAGAAACGATTTTTCACCTACCTCTGTCAGGCTGCCGCCGGGTTCCGTGCCGCGGTGAATGGTGACGAACTCCCTGATGGTTACGTCCGGTCCAATCTTAACACGGCTTTTTTCTCCGCCGAATTTCAGATCCTGGGGGATAGCGCCGATGGCCGCGAACTGAAAAATTCGGCATCGGGGACCGATGTCCACCTGGGGATCGATGACCACATGGGGGCCGATAAAGGTCCCCTTGCCGATGGTCACATCCTCGCCGATAACTGAGTAGGCACCGATTTCTATGTTTTCGTCGATATCGGCGTCGGGGCTTATGATCGCTGTCGGGTGTATCATATCAATCTCCATACGCGGCCAAAAGCTTCGCTTCGGCGACGATTTGCCCATCGACCTTGGCGATCCCGGCCATTTTTACGGCTTTGGATCTGGCTTTCAATATTTCCAATTCCAGGACAAGCTGATCGCCGGGAACGACCGGTTTTCTGAAACGGACGCTGTCAAATCCCATGAAATAAATTTTTCTTACGCGGGTATCGGGTGGCAGCGATTGGATGACCAGCACCCCACCGGCCTGTCCCATGGCTTCGACGATGAGAACGCCGGGCATGATGGGGCCATCGGGGAAGTGGCCCTGAAAAAAAGGCTCGTTAATGGTGACATTTTTAATGGCAACGATGCGCTTGTCTTTTTCGAATTCGACAACCCGGTCCACCAGTAAGAAAGGATATCGATGAGGAAGGGCGTCCATGATCGATTGGATGTCAAATTTTATATCCATGAGAAGATCTCCGCTTCAGTTCGATTCCTTATTTTACGGATTTTTCCAGGTCGGCGAGCTTTTTTTCCAGGTCGGCGAGCTTTTTTTCCAAGTCGGTGAGTTTTTTTTTCATGTCGGGCAGGGACGGAATAATGTGTTGGACCCTTAGCCAGGTTCTATGGGGCATGGCGGTGGTCCCCGATGACACCACTTCTCCGTCCGGAATGGACTTGCCGACGCCGGTCATGGGGCCGACCGTAACGTGATTGCCGATTTCCAGGTGGCCGGAAATGCCTGCCTGCCCGGCCATAATTGCGTGATGCCCGATTTTGGTGCTGCCGGCGATGCCCACCTGGGCGACGATGACACTGTCTTCGCCGATGACAACATTATGAGCAATGTGGACCAGATTATCTGTTTTTACTCCCCGTTGAATCCATGTCCGGCCGAAGGTGGCCCGGTCGATGGTGTTGCAGGCACCGATCTCGACATCGTCATCGATCTGCACGATGCCGATCTGGGGAATTTTATGATAACGGCCGCCATCGGGAACGAATCCATAGCCGTCGCTGCCAATCACGGTCCCCGGATGGATGGTGACCCGGTTGCCGATGCGGCATCCGTTCATAATGGTTGCGTTGGGGCGAATGACGCATCGCTCGCCGATCGTGACATCGTCGCCGATAAAGACACCGGCATGGACGATAGTGCCGGCTCCGATGGTTGCCCGGCTGCCGATATGGGCCAATGGCCCGACAAACACCCCTTCGCCGGTGCGAGCGTCCCTGCTGATGACCGCCTTTTCATCGATGCCCACAGGCGGTGAAGGATGCGGATGATATAACGCCACAACGGTGATAAATGCGAGCTGCGGGTTGCCGACATGGATCAGGTTTCTGCCGGGAAACGAAACTTTTTCGGGAACGATAATCGCCCCCGCGCGGCAGGTGTCCATCCGTTTGAAAAATTTGCTGTTTCCGGCAAAAGTAATCTGAGTGGGACCGGCGTTTTCAAAGGGTGCGACGCCATCGATCCGCTTTTCCTCGTTGCCCGAGGTTTCGCCATCGATCCAGCGGGCGATTTCCTGAAGCGTATATTCGGTGGGCACGATTCGAACCTGCCTTATTTCTTCTCTTTTTTTGCGTATCGTTGATTGAATTTTTTGATCACTTCGTCGGTAATGTCGATGGTGCTCGGCGAGTACAGAACACCCCGCTTGTCCATGATCATCAGATAGCCCCCCGATTTACCGATTTCGTCAATGACCTCCAGCGTTTCCGCCTGAAGATCTTTCATAAGCCTTTTCTGTATTCCCTGCAGTTGAGCCTCGTATTTTTTCTGCAGCGTCTTGATATCGTTGACCTTGATTCTGAATTCGCGTTCTTTTTCTTCCCGCATCTCCTTGCTCATCACAAGGGCTTCACGTTCCAGCCGTTTTTTCAATTCTTCGATTTCGGCGCCTTTCTCCTTTAATTCGGCCTCCATATTTTTCCCTTTTTCAGTTATTTCAGCCTTGATTTCTTTTCCGGCATCCGAATTTTCGAACAGGCGCTGAAACTCCACCACGCCGATTTTGGCGACATCGGCACCCAGTGCCGATCCGGCAGTCAAAAAGACAGTCAGCATTGTCAGAATGAGCCATTGGTTGCGCAAATGCATAAGTTCCCCTTTCCTCACCATCCAAGGTTGTTTAATTTTTGTGTATCATTAAACCGCTGTTTTAATCAAATGGTTGATCGTACGGCCGCAATCGGTTCGTTTTCGCTGAAATCCGGCGGCATTAGTCAACTTTTCGGTATTTAAAAAGCGCCTCCCATTGAAAATTCCCAGTTGACACCCGAATCCTCGCCATTTTCTTCGATGGGATCCAAAATGTGGCCGCCTTCGATGCGAATCGGCCCGATCGGGGAATACCATCGGATGCCGTATCCGGCCGCCTGACGGAGATTTCCCAAATCGATGGTGTCATCCGGACCGTACACATTACCCGTGTCGTAAAAGATCACCCCTACGATTCCCAGATCCTTGAACAAAGGGTAGCTCAACTCGAAATTGAATTGAACATAGGTTTCCCCGCCTTCCTCGGTTTTCTCGCCTTCGCTGTTGATGCCTTTGATGTGGATATCCTGGAATTCGAAACCGCGGACGGAGTTCATGCCACCCAGATAGAATTTTTCATAATCCGGCAAGGTGTATCCGGGGATCTGCTCGACCCAGCCCGATTCTCCATGAAAAAACGTTACCAGGCCTTTGTAAACCGGGATGTACCATCCCAACTCGGCGACGACCTTCTGGAACCCGTGATCTCCCCCTAACCCTGCATAGGTGTAGCGAAGGCTGTGATCCTGGCCTTGCGTGGTGTTGAAGGCCCGGTCCCTCGAATCGTAGCTCAATCCTGTGGTGATCGAACTGGTGGCATTCTCGCCTTCGAGATATTTCACATTGTCCGAAGCGTCTTCCGTGACTTCCGAAATATCGGTGACGTCATAGCGGTACGACAAAGAGACGCGGGTGTAGTCCCATATGGGATAACTGAAGCCGATACCGCCTCCCATGCTGGTTCTGTCGTAGGTGTCGTATTCGCGTTTGCTGCGGTAGAGATTGGTTGTGCCGGACAGCGGGATGTCGAACAGCCACGGCTCGGTGAAACTCAGGTTGTACAGATCGGAAGATCCCCCGACCTGACCGCTCAATTTAAGGATTTGCCCGCGGCCGAACAGGTTCCTCTGGGAAACAGAACCGGTCACGAAGAAATCGTCCACCGTGCTGTACCCTGCGCCGAAAGTAAAGGTTCCCGTGGCCTTTTCCACCACATCCACCTTGACGTTCATTTTATCTTTAGCGCTGCCCTCGACCGTGTCCACCTTCACATCTTCAAAAAAGTCCAGACGGTGTAAATTGCGCACACTTCTTTTAAGTCGGCTGCTGCTGTAGACTTCCCGTTCGTGAATACGCAGTTCCCGCCGGATGACTTTATCGCGGGTGCGGACGTTTCCCGAGATGTCGATGGCTTCGAAATAGACCTTTTCTCCCTTTGTCACCGAGTAGGTGATGTCGACCAGATGGTTCACCGGGTCCTCATGGGTCCTCGGAGAAACATCGGCGTTGGCAAAACCGGCATTGGCATGCAAGTCGGTCAGCCACAGGATGTCCTTGCGGACCGCCTCCCGATTGAAAAAAGGCTCCCTGGCGATATTCAGACCGGGCATCAATTTGTCTTTGGGAACCAGGATGTCTCCGTCCATATCGATGGTCCCGACCTTATAGCGTTCTCCCTCCTCGATCTTAAAGGTGATGTAGATCCATTTTTCTTCGAACTCGATCACGGGATCGGCCACTTTGGCATGGATGAATCCATTGATATTGTAGTAGCCCATCAGGCGGGCGGCGTCCTGGCTCAAATCTTCCCGGTTCAATTCTCCGGAGGACGTGAGCCATGAGAAAAATCCTTTTTCCGACGTACTGAGCAGTTTCTTGAGTTCTTTGTCGGAAAAGGTCTTGTTGCCCTGAAAGGTGATCTTCTTGATTTTGATTTTCTCGCCTTCATCGATGACGAATTCGATGTCCGCCTGATTGTTGTCGCGATCATGGACGGTATATTCGATTTTTATATTGTGATAATTTTTCTCCTTATACATGAGCTGGAGTTGGTCAATATTGGATTTGACCGTAAAAATATTGAGAATGGAGCCCGTGCTGATGCTTAAATTTTCTCGCAGCTTTTCATCTTTGAAGACGTGGTTGCCGCTGAACGAGATTCGTCTGATGGTGGGCTTTTCCGCAACGTGAAAGACAATGATCTTTCCGCCGTCGCTTTCCCGGGATTCAACCCGGATGTCTTCGAAATAGCCCATTTTGTAAATATTTTTCATGTCTCTGGAGATGTCGCCGGCGCGCAGAACATCGCCAGGCTTCACCCGGATCACCCGTTGGATGGCATCGGCCTCGATGCGTTTGTTCCCGGCGACTTGAACCTCGGTAATGATCTCCCGACGAAACAGGTTGCGAGCCAGTTTCTCGGTCGCTTTTTTGACCACCGTAAGCATGTTTTCCATGCCGGCACCGGCCTCGAAAACGGATACAGCAGGGGCGCTGCCCATCGATTCCACCATATTGATGTCCAGGCTGATGTTGTTGCCGATACGTGTCATACTCCCCCAGATCACGCTATCGGCCCCCGCCGAAAGGCCCATTTCCCGAATGGCCCGGACGTCCGAGATTTTTTTCGCAACCGTGTCGGAGGTGCCCTGATCCAGGGAGATAAAGACAGCACCTTCCGGTTGCAGGTACTCTTGAATCGCTTTGGGGATATCCTGCCTCAGGTAAGATAGATCCTGGCTGGCGTTTATTTCAAAAGGCAGCACCAGAACATGGACCGTTTCCTTCGCGGCGGCGGACCCAGCCAGAAAATAAAGGGAAAAGAACAGCACGAATAAACATCGCCTCAACATCGAACCCCCTTTATGCGTATCGGTCTCTTCATCAATGGTTTCATTTCAGCATCTACAGCCATCGGGGCCAATCCTTGGGCGGTTTTAAAGCCGCTCCTCTTTGTTTTTCGCATTCCTGACGACTCTGAGAAAAATCGTTTTCAACGCTCAACGAAATTCCTGCAGGGCGCCGTTGACGATGGTAACCCGGCGCGATACGAGGGCCGCCAGATCCATATTGTGGGTAACCACAACGAGCGCCATGCCCATTTCCTGGTTCAGTTCCATCAAAAGGGTGTGGATGATGTCGCTGTTGCGGCGATCCAGATTCCCCGTGGGTTCATCGGCCAGGAGAATGGCTGGCCTTTGAACCAGCGCCCGGGCCAGGGCGACACGTTGCTGTTCGCCTCCGGAAAGTTCGTTCGGTCGATGGCTTAACCTTTCTTCAAGGCCGACCCGAACCAGAATCGATTCCGCTTTTTCCCGGGCCGATTTTTTATCCATCCCTCCGACCAAAGCCGGCATCATAGTGTTTTCAAGGGCCGTGAATTCGGGCAGCAGGTGGTGAAATTGGAACACGAAGCCAATGGTTTTATTGCGAAATCGCGCCAATTGGGCGTCGTCCAAACGCAGTACATCGGTCCCCGAATAGTTCAATTCCCCGGCATCCGGGCGGTCCAGGGTCCCCAGGATGTGGAGCAGGGTGGATTTGCCGATTCCCGATGCCCCCACGATTCCAAGGGTTTCTCCGAATTCCAGTGCGAAAGCCAACCGGTCCAGCACCACGATGGGGGCTTTTCGGTGGTTGTACGTCTTGTCGATCCCCGAGGCCTGAATCAACGGCCCAGCGGTATCGTTCGGCCTCCGGGATGTCGTCTCCAGTATCCGATTTTTTCGATCAGCCATGGCGGATGGCCTCCACAGGGTCGATGGCCGCGGCCTGGCGGGCCGGATACAAAGTCGCGGCAAAACAGATCAATATCGCACAAAACGCGATCATAAAAACGTCCGCTGTTTTCAGGTGAACCGGTAAGCTGGTGATGTAGTAGACATCCGCAGGCAGTTGAATGAACTCGTAGCGTTCCAGCAGGGTGCACAGGATCAACCCCGCCGATGTCCCCAGTGTCGTTCCGGCAAGCCCGATCGTTACACCTTTGACGACGAAAATCCGACCGATGGATTTGGCCGTCGCGCCCATGGTTTTCAAAATGGCGATGTCCCTGCGTTTTTCCATCACCATCATGACCAGCGAACCGGCAATATTGAATGCGGCCACCAGGACGATCAGCGCGAGGATGATGAACATAACGGTTTTTTCCAATCGCAGGGCCGAAAACAGATTGCGGTTGATCTGTTTCCAGTTCTCCACTTTATAATCGCTGCCCACGATCTGCTGGATTTTTTCCTGAAACCTGTCGACCCGATCGAGATTCGCCAGCCGGATTTCGATGCCAGTAACCGATGCGGGCATGCGCAGCATCTTCTGGGCCTGATCCAGGGTGACGAAAGACAGCGCCCCGTCGAATTCGTACATACCGGATTCGAACAAATCGACAACTTTGTATTTGACCATGGCAGGAATGTGGCCGGCCGGCGAAAGCATGCCCCGCGGTGTAATCATGTGAATACTGTCACCGCGGATCACGCCCAGGCTGGCGGCCAGCTGCTTGCCCAATATAATGCCCGGAGTGGTGTGAGAACCTGACCGCGTACCGTTTGCCGCGGATGTCGGCGGCAGCAGGCTGCCGGTATCGACGCCCGGAATCCCGGCTTTTCCCCGGGTGGGAACAATGCCTTTCAGCAGCGCTCCCGCTGCCCGGTTGGCGGTACGAAGGACCACCTGGGTAGCGATATACGCCGACGTGCTTTGGATCCCCAGGATGCCGTTGATCTTTTCAACGATTTGATCGTAATTGGTCAGGGCGCCTTCTTTCTGGGTGATCACCAGGTGCGGTCGAATACCCATGATGCGCGATTTGAGGTCGGCTTCGAACCCGGCCATAACGGCAATGACCACGATCAGCGCCATCACCCCCACCGCGACCCCGGCCACGGAAAGTGCGGTGATCAGCGAAATGAAGGCCCGCTTCTGGCGGGTCCTTAAGTATCGCCCGGATACGAATGTCACAAACGACATGGCGGTTCCAATAGTGGCGGAGATAGTTTTTTGTTCTTACGGCTCTTGCCTGGCCTCATTGGACGGGTTAATTGTCAGTTTTGGAAATTGCCCCTTTGGGCTTCATGTGAGGAAACAGGATGACTTCGCGAATGGACGCAGCGTCCGTCAACAGCATGACCAGCCGGTCGATTCCGATGCCTTGGCCGGCGGTTGGCGGCATTCCGTATTCCAGGGCTTCGATGTAGTCGTCGTCCATGCAGTGGGCTTCTTCGTCCCCGGCCTCACGGTCTTCCACCTGCTGTATAAATCTTCTTCGCTGGTCTTCGGGATCATTGAGTTCTGAAAATCCGTTGGCGATTTCGCGACCGGCGATGAACAGCTCGAACCGTTCGGTAAGATCCGGTTCTGTGTCGCTTCTTCTGGAAAGCGGTGAAACTTCGGCCGGATATCCTGTGATAAAGGTCGGCTGAATCAGTTTGGGTTCTACCAGAATGTCGAACAGCTTGGTGATGATTTTGGCCAGGCGGCCGGTTTTGGTGACCGTAATTCCCTGTGCTGCGGCAAATTCAAGCAGGCGGTCCTTATCGGTCAGCAGCGAGGGGGCGACACCGCCGATGCGTTCGAGCGCGTCGAACAGGGATATGCGCTGCCATTTTCCTCCCAGTTCGATCCGGTCGCCCTGATAGGTGATGCCGGTGCTGCCGTTTACTTGCTCGGCGATGTGGGCGAACATCTGTTCGGTCATATCCATCAGGTCTTCATAGGTGGCGTAGGCCTGGTAGAATTCCACCATGGTAAATTCCGGATTGTGCCGGGCGGAGACGCCCTCGTTTCTGAAGTTGCGATTGATTTCAAAGACCCGCTCCAAGCCCCCCACCACCAAACGCTTTAAGTAAAGCTCCGGGGCAATGCGCAAGAAAAGGTCCATGTCCAGCGCATTGTGGTGGGTTACAAAGGGCGTCGCCTCAGCACCGCCTGGAATGGGCTGCATCATGGGCGTTTCCACCTCGAGAAAATCCCGGGAGAGAAAAAAAGAGCGCATGGATTGGATGATCCGGCTGCGTTTGATAAAAATCTCCTGAACATCCGGATTCATGATCAAGTCGATGTAGCGCTGCCGGTAGCGCTTTTCAGGGTCTTTGAGGCCATGGAATTTTTCGGGCAGCGGCCGGGTGGACTTGCACACCAGATCGACGGCTTCGGCCAGCAGGGTCCATTCGCCGGTTCTGGTCCGAAAGAGACCGCCGGATATTTTTACGAAATCACCGACATCCAGGCGTTTGAACAGGGCATAGGCCGCATCGCCCACTTTGTCCTTGCGGATATAGGCCTGCATGAGGCCGGTGCGGTCCTTGAAGCGGATGAAAGCGGACTTGCCGAAACGGTTGATGGCCATCATCCGACCTGCCACGGTAAAGAAAGTGGCATCTTCGGTCAGGTCCTCCGGCAGGGTTTGAATATGCTCTGCGATTTCTCCTATCGTATGGTCGATGGCAAATCCGTTGGGGAACAGATTGATTCCGTCCGCCTTCAGGCCGTCGGCCTTTTCTTTGCGTTTGCTCAACAGGTCCTTCGGGTTATCCATGGAAGCTCCACATTGTTTGCATCTCGTTTATGTCGGTCAGCTTGCCGCTGTCCAGGCGAGCCTGGCACATTGGCCAAGCCCCTGCCAGACCTGCGGCCGGAAAATCGTAAACTACTTCTGCTATCTTATTTGGTAGATGGTGTCAAGGCGTGTGAGCCTGTTTGACCAGGTGCTAACCCGCGGCGGTCGGGGCGTTGCCGGTAAACGGGCAGCCGAAGTTAAAGGAATTGCCCATTGCCGGTACGGTGGTTGTCCCGCCTCGGTTCTGGGTCAGGCGGCAGCCATTTTTTCGGGTACGGGAAATGGAAATGGAGATCCCCTGCCAAAAACAGGGGACCGTTGGGGCGATGGCGTATTTTAGCAGCAGCCGGTTTCGCCGCAGCCGGAACAGTCCGATCCGCAGCTCGCCGGTTGCTGGGTGGCGGTTGCGTTGATGTCTACAACCTCGATATCGAAGGTCAGGGCCTGGCCGGCCAGGGGATGGTTGAGGTCGAAGACGATTTTTTCGTCGTCGATGCTGTCCACCCGGGCTGGAATCTGCTGCCCCTGGGGACTGCTCAGCATCAGGGTCTGCCCCACCTCAGGTGTCACACCCTGCGGGATTTCGGATCTGGGGAAATCGTGCATCCGGGTTTCATCCCGCTGGCCGTAGGCCTCTTCCGGAGAAAGGGTGAAAGTTTTGGTCTCGTTGAGCGCCATGCCCATAAGGGCCGATTCAAATCCGGGAATCACGTTGCCGGTGCCCATCTGGACCTCCAGGGGCTGGCGCCCTTTGCTGGTATCGAAAACCTCGCCGTTGTCCAGCGTTCCCGTGTATTCGACGCTAACGAACAGTCCGCTTTCAACTTTTTCCATTGTAAACTCCTTGTTAAAAATAAATAATGTTAGGACAACATGACGATGAATCCGCTAAAGTCAAGGCATTATTCCCACGGTTTGCACCCGATCCGCGTCATAAAAGGGGCGAAAGGCGTGCGTAGCTCTTTATGATCGTCTGGTTTGCCATCGTTTGAGGTGCAAAGCGGCAGTTTTTTGACGCATTGAATGGCATACGACACTTTGTGCTGGAGGCGAAACATGCGCATCGAAAAAGATAGTATGGGACAAAAAGAGATCCCCGAAGGAGTCTGGTACGGCATCCACACGTCACGATCCATGGACAACTTCGATGCCGCCGGCGAGGTGTTGCCGCTGGAGATCGTCCACGCCATCGTCCGGTTGAAAGCCGCCTGCGCCACGGCCAACGAACGGCTCGGTCTGCTGGACCAAGACCGCTGTCGGGCAATTCATCTGGGCTGCGAGAAAATTTTATCCGGCAGATACGACGATCAGTTCCCCATCGATATTTTTCAAGCCGGCTCCGGCACCTCTTCCCAGATGAACGTCAACGAGGTCATTGCGAATCTGGCGGCCGTCGAACTGGGGGGCGCGCCCGGGGACCGAACCACGGTCCATCCCAACGATCACGTCAACAAGGGACAGTCCACCAACAATGTTTTCCCGACGGCCATTCGGCTGGCCTGCCTGCAACTTCACCGGGAGTTGCAGGGGGCGTTGGAATGCCTGGTTGCTGTATTCGAAAAGAAGGCGGTAGAATTTTCCGCCGTTGCCAAAAGCGGACGCACCCATCTGCAGGATGCCGTGCCCGTCACCCTGGGCCAGGAATTCGGCGCCTATGCCCGGGCACTGCAAAAAGCCGGGGGCCGGCTGGTTTCGGCGGCCGAGAATCTGCGGGAGATTGGTGTGGGAGGCAATGCCGTAGGCACCGGAATCAATACCAATCCAGCCTTTCGTGAAACCATCGTTCGAGCCCTTAACGAAGCCATCGGTTTTTCGTTCACGGTTGCCGAAAACGGCGTCGAGATCACCCAGTTCATGACGGACATGGGGCAGGTTTCGGCCGCCCTGCGTCTGCTGGCCCTGGATCTGTTGAAGATTGCCAACGATTTGCGTCTACTGGCCTCGGGGCCCAACACCGGGATCGCGGAAATTCGACTGCCGGCGGTGGAGCCAGGCTCGTCGATCATGCCGGGCAAGATCAACCCCAGCATCTGCGAGGCCGCCAACATGGCCTGCCTCCAGGTGGTCGGCTGCGATGCCGCCGTCGCCATGGCCTGCGGACTGGGCCAGCTTGAACTCAACACCCACATGCCGCTTATCGGGGCCAACCTGGTTAAGGCATTCAATATCCTCATCCGGACCAGCCGGATGCTGGAGAAAAAGTGTATCCGCGGTATCCAGGCGGATGAGAAGCGCTGCCGCAGCAATTTCGAGAACAGTGCCGGTCTGGCGACCCTTCTCAATCCGGCCATCGGCTACGACCGGGTGGCGGCGCTGGTCAAAGAGGGGCTTGCCAGCGGCAAGAATTTGAAAACCCTGGTGCTGGAAAAAAAGCTGATGACCGAACAGGAACTGGACCGACTATTGTCCGGAGCCTTCGAACCCAACCTGTAGTGCACTTGCTTTACTATACTTTCTTTTTTTGTAGACAAAAAATATAGGCCCGTTTTTTTTCTATGAGCTATTCGTTTACTATCTGGTCGAACAGGGCTCGGTTGCGCTCCAGCATGGTTCCCGCCATGAGATCGTCCATGGCCAACCGGTAATGGGCCAATTCGACGCCGGGGATCAGCCCGTTGCCGGCGATGGCGCCCAGTACGGCCATGTTCTGCATGCGAATGTCCGGCAGGTCCGGTTGAAATATGGGGAACACCTGAATGCTGCGATTCCGGCACAGGGTTTCGATGTCGCTGGCAGTGACCGTTGCTGCGTCTCCGAGGCGTACGTCCAGCGGCTGCCAGACGGTATCGTAGTAAACCAGGCAGCCGCCTTTCCGCAATGCCGTTCCCGCGGCCCGCAACGCTTCGTGCCGCTCGAGGGCAATTGACAGATCCGCCCGACCTGCGGGAATGAGCGGGGCGTGGACGGAATCTCCCAGGCGGATCTGGGAAACGACGATGCCGCCGCGTTGGGCCAGACCATGCGTATCCACACTTTTCACTCGCTGGCCGGAATGATCCACTGCCCGCAGAACGATTTCGCTGAGCAGGCCGATGCCCTGGCCCCCGACGCCGGTCAGATAGATGTTGAAGGCTTTCATGCGGCACCTCCTTTTTGATTTTTGCCGGCCGGGAGGATGGCACGGGTCGGACAGGTCTGAATGCAGGAGCCGTCACCGATGCAAAGGTCGGTATTGATGGTGACCCCGCCGTTTGCATCCCGCGAGAATGTGGGGCAGCCGAACCGTTCGATGCAGGCGTACATCTGCTCGCAGCGACCCTGATCGATATTTACATGCTTTTGCCGATAACCGGATTTCCTGCGTTGTTCACGGGTGAATTTGAGCATGCAGGGGTGGCGCGCGATGACCACACTGAATTCGTCCACGGCTGTTGCCTGGATCACCAGGTCTTTCAGCTTGGCCTGCTGATAGGTATCCACCTCGAAGATATGTCTGACGCCAAGGCCTTCCAGCACCTGCCGAACGGGGATCTTGTCGGCCACGTCATTGAAATTGCGTCCGCTGGCGGCGTGATTCTGGTGGCCGGTCATGGCGGTTGTCCCGTTTTCCATCAGTATCAAGGTAATGGGATGGGCGTTGAACACGGCGTTCACGATGCCCGGCAGCGCGGCATGGAAAAAGGTCGAATCTCCCATAAAAGACAATACTTTACGACCGATGTTGAACAGGCGCAGCCCGCTGCCCATGGCCGTCGAAGCGCCCATGCACATGAGCAGCTGCCCCATTTCGTATGGCGGCAGGAAGCCCAGGGTGTGGCATCCGATGTCTGCAACGGTGATGTCCGTTGGTGCCAGAGCCTGCTTGATGGCGTGAAAGGCGCTGCGATGGCCGCATCCCGGGCACATCTGGGCCGGACGGGCGGGAGCGGGATCTTCGGTCTCTAAAGACGACGGTGCTTTCAGCAGGTCCGGCCAGCAGGCGTGAAGCACCCGGTGAACCTTATCCGGCGTGTATTCGCCAATCCAGTCCTCCTGTCCGGTTTTACCGACGATGGTTACCGGAAGCTTCCGGTCGAAGGCCAGGGCCTTGATTTGGGTTTCCAGTACGTCGTCAAGTTCTTCGAGAATTTTGACCTCTCGGTGGCTGGAGAGGAAAGAAACGATCGCTTCTTCGGGCAGGGGGTGGACAAAAGCCAGTTTGAGGATGTCGGGGGGCGTTTGGACGTCCTCCAGTACTTCCATGAGCGAAAGAAACGGCAGACCCATGGTAATGACGCCCCGCTGCGGATTGCCGTGATCGATCATCCGATTCAGTGCGGTTTCTTCCGCATGCCGGCGAACGGCTTCCAGGCGCGCCAGGGCGGTGCGCTTTTTCTCGATGGCCAGGGTCGTGATGGGAATATAAGGGCCGTTAGCCGGGTCGAACCGGGGCGTATTGTCGGGCTCGGCAGGCTGCCATTGGCCGAAGGAAACCTTCTCTTTGGCATGGCACACGTGAGTGGTAAGCCGCAGGATCACCGGCGTGCCATGCTGCCGGGACAGTCGGGCTGCTTCCAGATAGAAGCGGTAAACCTCTCCCGGGTCGGCGGGCTCGAGAACCGGCGTGTAGCTCATCTGCGCATAGTGTCGGTTGTCCTGTTCGTTCTGGGAGGAATTGGCGCCTGGATCGTCGCCTAAAACAACCACCATGCCGCCGATAATATTCATCAGGCTCAACTGAACGAAGGTATCCGCGGCCACATTGAGGCCTACGCTTTTGAAAAATACCGTTGAGAGATGACCGTTGACGGCCGCACCGTAGGCCAGTTCCGTGGCCACTTTTTCGTTGGTCGAAAATTCGAAGTAAAAAGGCCGGTCGGCCTTGGAGATGGATTGGATGGCCGCTGCAATTTCCGGTGTGGGCGAACCGGGATAGGAACTGACCACCCGAGTTCCGGCCTCCACCATGGCCCGGACCAGAGCCGTATTGCCCATGACAATTTCTGCAAACGCCTGTCGCCTGAGCAGCATTTCTCCCATTATTTTCATGGTATTTCTCCTTTTCGGTCAGGGGTGAAGGGGCCTCGCCCGGATTTATCCGTCCACCCGCTGCCGGCGGATGGGCAGGGTCATGCAGCGGGCGCCGCCGCCGCCGCGGGGCAGTTCCGAGCCGTCCAGGGCAATGGCACAGCGGTCCATATCCGCCAGATCACGGCGGCCCGCAATGATCGCTTCGGCATTGACGATTTCGAAACCCTGTTGGCTCAGTGCTTCCATGGTGTGGACATTCCGGGCGTAGCCCACCACTTTATCCGGTGCCAAGGCAAAAAAATTGGCTCCGGAATGCCATTGCTCCCGCTCCTGATCCCAGGGATCTTTTCCGCCGCAGCACACTGGCATCACCTCCATTTTCAGGGCGCGTAAAGCATGGATGAGGCTTTTTTTCTCCACGATGCGGGTCACCCGACCGTTTTCGATACAGATATGAATCGTCTGGTATTTGGTGGGTTTAAGCATCAGCGGTTCGAAAATCATGCAGTGGCTTTTTCCTAGAAATGTAAACACCATATCCAGGTGGATAAAGGATTCGGGACGGTGGGGCAGTTCCTGTACCAGAATGTGCCGCTCCCGGTCTTTTTGGAGTTTGAGCATTTCGATGATAAAGTCGATTCCCTGGGAAGAGGTGCGGCTGCCGTTGCCGATCACCACAATGTCTTCCCGGGCGACAAGCACATCTCCGCCCTCGATGGTGGCCAACGGATCGTAATGGGTTGTTCCGGTGGGATTGAGGGCATTCACCGAGAACTGTGGGCAGTGGTTGAAAATGGTTTCTATAATAATAGATTCACGGGATCGGACCGGCTTGGCCATGCGGCCGATGAGAATTTCATCCATGATCGGCATGGCTGCATCCCGTGTAAAGAAAAAATTATGCAGCGGCGGGAGGGCAAAACGCTCTTCGGAAAGAAAACGGGTCAGGTTGTCGCGGGTAAGCAGCACACCCTCGATGAGTTGCCGGGCAAGTCGATCTTCCGGCAGGGCCAGCAGTTCGTCGCAAAGGTCCGGGCATTTTTCTGCCTCGCAGATTGTCGATATCAGGCCGGCCCTGGCTTTAGGCAGCGCCAGCGCGGATTCGAGCAGATCCCGCACCTGAAATGTCGTTGTTACCTTGTCAAGCAGGCGCGACAACTGGTTATATTCTTTTTGGGCGATGGAAAGGTTGAGTATGTCGCTGTACAGGGCCCTTTCAGCGTTTCTGGGCGTCATGTTCTCCACTTCCGCGCCGGGTGTGTGCAGGATCACTCCCTCCAGGGTTCCGATTTCCGATCGGATATCGATTTTCATGGCGCATCGACCTCTTGGCAAGATGGAAAAGCGAAACCATGGCGGCTCGCTTCAGTTCTGCTGTTGGTTATACGAATATTAGCTGTGGCAGATTTGACATTCACTTGGGTCCTGATAATTCCTACCAGAAAACCAGAGAATTGGAAATCGGCGGTCCGTGAAAGTGCTAAGAATTTTTGGTCCAACCGTCCGGGTCAGGGATCCTTAAAATGGTCCTTTGGCGATTCAAATGGGTCGGGTTGACATCCCTCTTTTCGAAACGTATCCTTAAAAATCAGTATGCTACAGATGGACATATGAAATCCCAACGGATTCGGGTTTGATGACTTGGCCTGAAAACCCGAAAAAAATAGATGTGTAGGGGAAAGGCAATGGAAGACAATGCAAGGGCGCACTTGATTATTTCCGGGAGGGTCCAGGGGGTCTATTTCCGAGCGGAAACCCAGCGAGCGGCGCTACGCCAGGGTGTCACCGGTTGGGTCAGAAACAAACGCGACGGCACCGTGGAAGCGGATGTGGAAGGAGCCAGGAAAGATGTGATGGCCCTGATCGACTGGTGTAAAAGCGGGTCCCTCCTTTCCAAGGTGGACAAGGTGGATGTCCGTTGGGAGAATTATCAGGGCGCGTTAGATACCTTCGAGGTCCGTTTTTAACGAGAGTGTAAAATTGGAGGAAAACATGACTGCGATCATGTCGCTTCAAAAGGCCGTTGCCCTTGAAATTGAAAAATACAAGGCTCCCAAGGATGCCCGGTCCCTTTCGAAAACCCACGTCGCCTATACTGGCGCTCCGAGAAAGCATCCTCTGAATCCGGATCAGATCATTCTGATACCCGACCCATACAACGACAAAAGCCCTTATCTGGAATTCGGCCGAAATGATATTACCCATGTCGAAAAACTGGCCAATGTCGTCAACATGGAGGGGGAAACGGTTTCCATGGCGCGAGTCTGGGTAAAAAAGGGCAGCCTGGCCATTCAGTGTACGCCTTTTCAGGTATCTTCCCTGTAAGCTTTTTTGTGAAAGCGAGGGTTTGTGATTGTTGTTATCGGAGAAATTTTAATCGACATCTTTCCGGATACCGAGCGCATTGGCGGTGCGCCGTTCAATTTTGCCTATCATCTAAAAAATTTGGGATTCCCGGTGCGGTTTTTTAGCCGCGTGGGGAAAGACCGCCATGCAAAGCGCATTCTCGACCGCCTGCAGTCGACCGGTTTCGACCTATACGATGTCCAGATCGACTCCATCCACCCCACGGGAACCGTCAACGTACAACTCGATGAAGAGGGCGTGCCCCATTTCGATATTTGTGAAAATGTGGCCTGGGACCACTTTGACCTTGGCGCCTGCCCGGTCGTTGCAACCGAGGGTACGGAAATGATCTATTTCGGCAGCCTGGTGCAGCGAACCGAGTCCGGCCGCCGTCAGGTCCAAAACCTGCTTGCGAAAAAAGGCAAAGGGGTTGCCGCTTTCTGCGATATCAATATGCGCCCCCCCCACGTCAATCCCCAAGCCGTGGCCGAATCGTTGCGCCATACCGACATCCTGAAGCTCAACGAAGACGAGTTGGAAATGATCCGGCAGGACCATAAGCTGTCGGCTATGGACGCCCCCCTGTCCTGGCTGATGGAAACCTTCGATATCCTGGCCGTTGCCTTGACACAGGGCAGCCGCGGCAGCCAGTTGTATTTCGACGGCGGCCACGTAGACGTCCCGGCCAAAAAGGCCGAAACTGTCATCGATACGGTCGGTGCCGGCGACGGCTTTGCCGCGGTTCTGGCGGCCGGTTATCTTCGCAGCCTGCCCTGGGAAAAGACCGTTGATCTGGCATCACGGTTCGCCTCCCGCATTTGCTCGATCCCCGGTGCCGTTCCCGATGATGTGGAATTTTACGATGAATTGAAAGTTGTAATGGAGGAAAAACAAGATGGCCGCTAAGCGACCGTATGTCCAGCTTTTTAGCCTGCATGGCTTGATCCGGTCCAACAATCTGGAGATGGGTCGGGATGCCGATACCGGTGGACAGGTGAAGTATGTCATGGAACTGGCAGAGCACCTCAGCCGGCGGGAAGATATCGGGCGCGTGGATCTGTTCACCCGTTTAATTGCCGACAAGCGGGTTTCGTCGGATTACAGCGCCCCCATTGAAGCGGTCAACGACAAGTTTCGCATCGTGCGCATCCAGTGCGGTGGCCGGAAATACATGCGCAAGGAACGGCTCTGGCCGCATCTGGAAGAGTATGTGGACAAGACCATCAAGTTTATCAAGCGCAACGGTGCGATCCCGGATATCGTGCACGGCCACTATCCCGATGCCGGCTACGTGGCCATGCAACTGGCCGACATCCTGGGGCTTCCCTTTGTTTACACCGGACACTCCCTTGGCCGGGCCAAAAAAGCACGGCTGCTGGATCAGGGAATGAGCGAAAACGAAATGATTCGCCGCTTCAAGATCGATCAGCGCATTGACGTCGAAGAGCAGATCCTGGTCCGGGCGGATCGGGTCATCACCAGTACCCGGCACGAGATCGACGAGCAGTACGGCCTGTACCACAACAAGGATGTTCCGGAATATCAGGTGATTCCGCCCGGCATCGACATCGACACCTTCTATCCTTATTACCACGACACAGAGGACGATACGGAGCGCTCGGAGATGAGCCGCTACGCCCGAGCCTCCATGCTCAAGGAACTGAACCGGTTTTTCATGAATCCGGAAAAGCCGCTGATCCTGGCGCTCAGCCGACCGGACAAACGCAAGAACATCGATGGGCTGGTCGAAGCCTACGGCAGGGATCTGGAGATTCAGAGCATGGCCAATCTGGCCATATTCGCCGGTTTGCGAAAAGACATCGACGCCATGGCGGAAAACGAGAAAGAAGTTCTCACCCAGATGCTGCTGGACATGGACAAATACGATCTATACGGGAAAATGGCCATTCCGAAGAAGCACGATTTTGAATACGAGGTGCCGGCCCTGTACCGCATCGCAGCCGAAAAAGGCGGCGTCTTCATCAATCCGGCGCTGACCGAACCGTTCGGCCTGACCCTGCTCGAAGCCTCGGCCAGCGGCGTGCCCATCGTGGCCACTAACGACGGGGGGCCCAACGATATCATTCGCAACTGCGAAAACGGTATTCTCGTGGATGTCAGCGATCTGTCCCGGATCAGCGGCGCCCTGCGGAAAATCATCGCCGACCGGGCGCTGTGGGACCGTTATTCGAAAAATGGCATCCTCAACGTACGCAAGTATTACACCTGGCAGAGCCACGCCGGCTCCTATGCTGAAACCGTCCGTTCTCTGATCGGCGAAAGCCAAAAAACCGATCTGAAAACGGCCAAGCCCACCGATGCGTTGGGAAAACGCCTGATCCGCCTTGATCGCTTCCTGATCACTGATATCGACAATACCTTGATCGGTGACGACAATACCCGTTTAACCGAACTGATCGATTTTTTAGGGCAACACCGGGACCGGATGGGCTTCGGGGTGGCGACGGGCCGAACCTCCGATTCGACACGGGCGATTTTAAAGAAATACGGCGTTCCCCAGCCGGACGTGATTATCTGCTCGGTGGGCAGCGCCCTGTTTTATGGGGACAAAACCAAACCCACTCCCGGATGGGCCAGCCACATCGCCAACCGCTGGAATCGGAAAAAAATCATCGAACTGCTGAACGACATCGACTTTCTGGAATTCCAGGAGGAGGAGAATCAGAAACGGTTCAAGGTCAGCTACTACATGGATCCGGGCAAGGACCGCCTGGCCGCCGTCCATGACCGACTATTGGGGCAGCGCTGCCGATACAACCTGATTTACAGCCATGACCGTTATCTCGACATTCTGCCGTTTCGGGCATCCAAGGGCAAAGCCATCCGCTACCTGAGCTACCGCTGGGAGATTCCCCTGAAAAACTTTCTGGTTTGTGGCGATTCAGGCAACGACGAAGAGATGCTGCGCGGAGAGCCCCGAGCCGTCGTGGTGAGCAATTACAGCCATGAGCTGGAAGTGCTGAAGGGCAGCCGGAACGTTTATTTTGCCGACAGTCCCTGCGCCGGAGGGATTATCGAGGGCCTTAAGCACTACCGGTTTGTCGGCGATATCCATGGAGAATGAGCCATGACCCTTAAAAATCAAGTTCAACTGATCGTCTATCCCGACAGCCTGGGCAGCGACCTCGTCGAACTGCACTATGTGCTGCGGCGGTACCTGAGCAATGCCATCGGCGGCGTTCACCTGCTGCCGTTTTATCCCTCTTCCGCCGACCGGGGGTTTGCCCCTTTGACGTACGACGCGGTCGACCCGGCCTTCGGCACCTGGCGCGACATCAATCTCATCGGCAGGGAGTTCGACCTGATCATCGACTTCATGGTCAACCATATCTCCAGACTGTCCGACTATTTTCAGGATTATTTCGAAAAGGGCGCGGATTCGGAATATGCCGATATGTTCCTGAGCTTCAACAAGCTCAGCCCCGACGGCGAAATCAGTGAAGCCGACCTGGCCCGGGTGTACACCCGCAAACCCCGGCCCCCTTATACGATCATCCAGCGTGCCGACGGCTCCAAGGAGAAGGTCTGGTGCACCTTCGATTACGAGCAGATCGATCTGGACTGGGACTCTCCCAAAACGCGTGAGGTGATGCGGCGCTACCTGATCAACCTGTCGCGCACGCCGGCCAAGATGATTCGTATGGATGCCTTTGCCTATTCCACCGTAAAACTGGGGACCAACTGTTTTTTTCTGGAACCCCAGGTGTGGGAGCTTTTGGAATGGCTGCAGGATTATGTATCGCCCTTCGACGTGGAGATCCTGCCCGAGGTTCATGAACACTACAGCTACCATCGCAAGATATCCGACCATGGATACTGGACCTACGATTTCTCGCTGCCCATGCTGGTCCTGCACAGCCTGTATCACCATACCGGCCGATCCCTGAAGCAGTGGCTGGCCATCTGCCCCCGCAAGCAGGTCACCACCCTCGATACCCACGACGGCATCGGGGTGGTGGACGTCGAGGATTTGCTGACGCCCGAAGAACTCCAGCAGACCCTGGACGGTCTCGACGAAAAAGGCGCCAACACCCGCAAAGTTTTTTCCGGCCCCGAATATGAAAACTTGGATGTCTATCAGGTCAACTGCACTTACTTCTCGGCCCTGGAGTGCAACGACGACGCTTACATTGCGGCCCGGGCCATTCAATTCTTTGCTCCGGGGATTCCTCAGGTGTACTATGTAGGACTGCTGGCCGGTGAGAATGACATCGATCTGGTGAAGCTGACCAAAAATGGCCGCGACATCAACCGGCACAACTACACGCTCGATGAGATCCGCAGTGAAATGCAAAAACCGGTGGTCGGGCGTCTGTTGCGCCTCATGGAGTTCCGGAGCAACTATCCGGCTTTCGACGGCCGGTTTTCCATCGAAGATGCGCCCGACGACGAGATTCGACTCTCCTGGTCAAAGGATTCCTGCCGGGCGATCCTGCACATCGATTTGCGGACCTATGTTACCCGGATCACCTACTTTGACGAGGCGGCAGGGGCGATGACCGAGTTCACCGTATGAGTTCTCATTTTTTATGAATCCGCAGTCGGCTCCTGACAGACGCAGGAATCCGCATCGTCCGGGCTTGAGGATTTTGTGGGGTCATACTCCACGGCATCGTTGAAATCCATGTGGATATTCACGTCACTGCCGCCGCTGACGCTGGTTTTCGCATTGGGATATCGCTTCTTAAAGACGTGAATCATGGCAGTATTCTCCCGCAGCACGGAAGCCGAAAAAGAGGTGAAGTGGTTCTGCTTGGCGATGCGCTCCAGATCCGCCAGCAGGAAAGAGGCGATGCCCATTCCCTGGAAATCCTCGCGGACGACGAACGCCACTTCCGCACAGGTGTCGCTTTCCTCGGCATAGGATCCGATGGCCACGAGTTCCTGGTGGCCGCCGATGCGCACCTGCCCGATCATGGACATGTTTTTGCGATAGTCCACACTGGCCCACTGCTTTTGAACGACCTCGTGGGAAAACAACTTCATTTTGTAAAAGAACCGGAAGTAAATGGTCTCTTCGCGAAGGGAGTAGAAAAAATTGCGGTAGGCAAACTCGTCCGACGGCAGCAGCGGGCGAAACTCCACGGTTTTGCCGTCTCTCAGGGTCATGCTGTTTTTATAGCCTTCGATGAAAATCAGGTCGTCCTGGGACGGCGGCAACTGGTCGGCGAAAATGTAGTGGCGGCTCTTGGCCACGTCAATGAGTTCCTCCCTGAACTTGGGGTGGGCGATCTGAGCCAGTTCCATCACGCGCTGGTAGATGCTTTTGCCGGAAAGTTCGGCAATCCCGTATTCGGTGACGACAAAGTTGACGTCGCCGCGGGTGGTGGCCACACCGGCGCCTTCGCTCAGATGGGGGACGATTCTCGATACCGTGCCGTTCTGGGCCGTGGAGGGCAGGGCGATGACGGAAAATCCCCCCTTGGACATTGAACTGCCGCGCAGAAAATCGACCTGATCGCCGATACCGGAGTAGAACAGGTGTCCCATGGAGTCGCTGCACACCTGGCCGGTCAGATCCACCTCGAGGGCCGAACTGATGGAAATCAGATTGTCGTTCCTGGCGATCACCGTGGGATCGTTGACGAACTCCGACGATCGGAAATAGAAGATGGGATTTTTGTCCAGGTACCGGTACAACTTTTCCGATCCCATGGCCAAAGAGGCCACGGTTCGTCCGGGCAGCAGGGTTTTTTTCTTGTTGTTGATCACCTTTTTTTCGAACAGGGGCAAAAAGCCGTCGGTGATCAACTGGGTGTGGATGCCAAGGTCGTTTTTGTTGGTCAGGGTTTGTAATATGGCATAGGGCAGGTGGCCGAAACCGATCTGCAGGGTGGCCCCGTCGTCCACCAGCTGGTTGACGTAAAACCCGATCCGACTGGCGGTCTCCTTGTCCTTGATGCTGGGCAGGGCCTCGACCAGGGGTTCTTCGTATTTTACGAAATAGTCGATGTCGTCGATGTGCACGTAGCTGTCGCCGCCGGTTCGGGGCATGCGGGGGTTGACCTGAGCGATTACCAGCTTGGCGTTCTGCATACCTGCCCGGGTGATGTCCACGGAAACGCCCAAGCTGCAGTAGCCGAAACGATCCGGCGGACTTACCTGAATCAGGGCTACATCCAGGCCGATGCGCCTGTTGGCGAAATACCTGGGAATCTGGGATAGGTAGGTGGGGATATAGTCGATTTTGCCCTCGAACGCCGCTTTTCGCATGGAACTGCTGATGAAAAAGAGTTTGAGCGAGAAGCGGCGCAGGAATCGGGGATCGTCCACGTAGCGGGCAAAGGTCGACGAAAGCATCTGGTAGACCATGATGTCCTGCATGTTCAGATCTTCCACCATGGTTCGAATCAGATGCTGGGGTTCGCCACAACCGGTGCCGATAAACACCCGGCAGCCGTTTTTAATTTTAGATACGGCGGCTTCGGCGTTCACCAGTTTATCCGGACAGGCTGTTTCTAAATCCATATCTTCCTCAGTATCGTTTTTTCATTTTTCGTTCGCTGCAGTTCCAGCAGTATTGCCGCGGGGAGCAACGGGCAAAGCAAAACGGCGCTATTCCACCGTAAATGATCCGGATAGTCAAGCGGACAGTTGACCCTGCCCACGGTTTTTCAACCCGGCTGATTTAAAGGAACCCAATAATGGTCTTGTGGAAGACACAGACAAAACGGTTGACAGCCATCGGGCAGGCGCCTAATTTTCCAAGATCAATCGTGCTCTATCCATGAAAGGAAATTCACCATGAAAGTAATCGAATACAACACCGTGCCGGAAACCCGCTTCGACAATGAAGTGGCTAAAGGGGTGTCCGGCAGGGTGGTCATCGGCAAGGATGACGGTGCCGACAAGTTTTGCATGCGCGTGTTCGAACTGGACAAAGGCGGACACAGCCCCAGACACCAACACGACTGGGAGCATGAGATCTTTTTCCATGCCGGCAGGGGCGAAGTGTGGCAGGGAGATCGCTGGCTGCCGGTAGCAACCGGCAGTGTAGCCTTTGTTCCCGGCAACGTAGAGCACCAGATCAGAAATGTAGGGGACGGGAAACTGACCTTCGTCTGCCTGATTCCATCGGGAGCCCCGGAGCTATGACATGACCGGTCCTTACCGCAATCCGTTGCCCACCGTCGACATTATCATCGAGGTCGAAGGCGGGATCGTATTGATCGAACGCCGCAACTCACCGTTTGGTTGGGCCATCCCCGGCGGTTTCGTTGATTACGGGGAATCCGTTGAAGCCAGTGCTGTCAGAGAGGCCCGCGAGGAAACCGGTCTTACCGTCCATCTGACGGATCTGCTCTATGTATACAGTCGGCCGGATCGAGACCCCAGGCATCACACCCTGACTACGGTATTTATGGCCACGGCCAAAGGTCAGCCTGTTGCTGCGGACGATGCCAAAAACGCCGGCGTATTCGGCCCGGATACTTTGCCCGGTCCGCTGGTTTTTGACCATGCAGCCATTCTGGCAGACTACTTCCAGTACAAAAAAGGCGTGGATCGCAAACGAATCCTTCAACGCCATCTTGAATGGCTCTGAACGAACGGTCGCATGAATTGAATCATCCGCTGGAGAGACCATGGCACATCGTCGCTTATCCATCGGAAACCGACCCTTTGCTTCCCTGGGCGAACAGCTGGCCCGAAAAGAGATCCAGTTGCCCCAGGTCAGCCTTCCCGAACTGCCGGCCAGACCCCTGACGCCCGCTGAAGAATGCCGGTTGTTTCAGGATGCCATGACCGATGTGATCCCTTTTGCCGGCAGAAACGAAGCCAAACCCTTCCAGCGACAGTGTTCGTCCAGTCGGCAGGACTACGAAGATCCGGATGCCGAAGCCCTTCGAAAGCTCAGACGGCTGGTGGAAGCCGGCGAGGGGTTCGTGGTTCGGCATACGGCCGAATATGTGCAAGGCGGGACGGAATGGATGCCGCCGGAACTGTTTCGACGCATCCACGGCGGCCATTTTTCCATCGAAGCCCATGTGGATCTGCACGGCCTGAACCTTGCCGCAGCCCGCGACGACTTCAACGATTTCATGTGTCGTGCCACCGCTTCGGGAAAGCGCACGGTGCTGGTGGTTCACGGCCGGGGTCGCTGCAGCCCGGGGCCTCCGGTGCTCAAACGCCAGGTGTTCGACTGGTTGACCCGGGGGCAATGGAAACGCTGGGTCATCGCTTTCACCAGTGCCCGGCCCTGCGACGGCGGGACGGGCGCCACCGTGGTGCTTTTGAGGCGAATCCCCAGATCGAACCGGCGTTCGTGAATGGCGCGCCCATAGAACCGATGCCGCCAACCATCGGTCCGGTGCCTGCCGGGCCTGCGTTTACAGCCGAATGTCACATGATCGCAAAAACCTGCTTCAGGCAAAAACAGTTGAGCTCAGTGGGGCGATGGTGTAAGAAACGGGGCTTTTCGGGAGTACCGCGCGTCAAAGGGTACTGCAATCGTTCAATTCGGGGAATATGGATCAATGATTACCTTGCTGGATTATGGGGCAGGCAATGTTCGCAGCGTGATTAACGCAATCGAGAAACTGGGTGAAACGGTTCGTGTGGCTGCATCAGATCGGGATATCGTGGACGCGGAAAAACTGGTTTTTCCCGGTGTCGGCAGCTTCGGCAGCATGATGAGCATTCTGCACGAGAAGCGGTTCGTTGAACCGCTGTTGACTTACCTGGGTTCCGGACGGCCGTTTCTGGGGATCTGCATCGGGATGCAGGCCCTGTTCGAGGGCAGCGAGGAGTCCCCCGAAGTCAAGGGGCTGGGAGTGTTGCCCGGCCGGGTGCAGCGGTTTAAGGTAGACCTGTCCGTCCCGCACATCGGCTGGAACGGCATCCGCGTGCAGCAGCCCACCCATCTGTTCGACGGCCTCGATGGGGACGAGAAGCTCTATTTCGTCCACTCCTACCATGCGGTGGCCGATGATCCCGCAACGGTTCTCACCCTTACCGATTACGGATATCCTTTCGTCAGTGCAGTCCAGAAAGGCAATGTTTTGGGAACGCAGTTCCATCCCGAGAAGAGTGGGGCAACGGGGCTGAAGCTGCTGGAGAATTTTATCCGTGAGGCGCGCCGGATAACCATGCCTGAGAAATGTCCCGAGCAGACCCGCCTGGCCAAACGCATCATTGCCTGCCTCGATGTGCGGGCAAATGACCGGGGAGATCTGGTGGTCACCAAGGGCGACCAGTATGACGTCAGGGAGGCGGGCAATGTGCGCAATCTCGGAAAACCCGTGGAACTGGCCGGGCGATATTTCGAAGAAGGCGCCGACGAGGTAACATTTCTTAACATCACCGGATTCCGGGATTTTCCGCTGACGGATATGCCCATGATCCAGGTTCTCAAGGAGACCTCGAAAAACGTGTTCGTCCCGCTGGCCATTGGCGGCGGTATCCGCGATTTTACCGATAAAAACGGCCGGTCCTACACCGCTCTGGAGGTGGCTGACGAATACTTTCGATCCGGTGCGGACAAAATTTCCATCGGTTCCGATGCCGTGTATATCGTAGAAGAATATTTGAAAAGCGGCCAAAAGAGCGGAAAAAGCGCCATCGAACAGATCTCTTTCGTTTACGGCAACCAGGCCGTAGTGATATCCATCGATCCCCGCCGCGTGTATGTAAAATCACCGAACGAAACCCCTCACCCCACCGTTGAAACCGCCATCCCGGGACCCAATGAAGAGCGCTACTGCTGGTTTCAATGTACGGTCAAAGGCGGAAGGGAAGGGCGGGATGTGGACGCCGTAACCCTGGCGCGTTCCTGCGAGGAACTCGGGGCCGGAGAGATTCTGCTCAACTGCATCGACCGCGATGGCACCAATCAGGGATTCGATATCGAACTGATCAACGCCGTTAAAAAGGCGGTGACCATTCCCGTGATTGCCTCCAGCGGGGCGGGCTGTGAGGCCCATTTTGCCGAGGTCTTCCAGAATACCGAGGCCGAGTCGGCATTGGCAGCGGGTATCTTCCATCGGCGTGAAGTCCCCATTTCTGCAGTTAAGAATTACCTCAAAGACAAAGTCGAGGTCAGGCTTTAATCGAACAGGTTAGGCTTGATGCACTCTTAAGAGAACAAATTTTCATTTTTTGATTTCCATGGTTCTGAATGCCCCGGATCAGGTCCGGGGCAGGCTTACAAAACCCGCATGACCCGTTCGGTACTTTTTTTGCATCCACCATAGCTTCGTACTCCCTTCTACAATTTTTCCTGATAGACCTGTTGGGTTGCCTCTATCGGAAAATGGTTTTCACAAGGTAGATGAAAACGGTGTGTAAATTTGTCACGAATTTTGCATTATAATTTCTAATTGAGTTTTTTCGGCTTGATGCCGAAACGCTGTATATCGGAAATCTGCAGGAAAATTTGTTTCATTTACAAGCGGTAGGTGCTCAAGAAATTTAATAACTACAGCCCGCACGAAAATGGAGGAACAACGCATGCGAAAACGGACAGTTATTACGTTTATTGTAACAATTGCCTTTCTTTTAACAGGCCTGGCTTCTGCTAATGCCCAGCAGGATATCCGATTTGGCGTCCTGGCAAAACGAGGGGTGGCAAAAGCCCAGGAAAAATGGGGGCCTACCGCCGATTACCTGGGAAAAAGGCTGAAAACCAGATGTGTCCTGGTCCCCCTGAAATTCGTTGAAATCGAACCGGCCCTGAAAAACAGGGAGATCGATTTTCTGTTGGCCAACTCCGCTTTCTATGCCCGTTTCAAGGACAAATACGGTCTCAAGGCGATCAGTACGATGATCAACCGTAAAAAGGATATCGCCCTAAAAGAGTTCGCAGGCGTCTTGTTCGTGCGCAACGACAGTTCCATAAGAAGCGTTCAGGACGTCAAAGGCAAGAAATTGATGTGCGTTAAATATTCGTCATTCGGTGGTGCCCAGATGGCCTGGAGGCTTTTGCTGGAACAGGGCGTCAATCCCAAGAAAGATTGCTCGGCATTCGTCCAGGGTGGAACCCATGACAAGGTTGTACTGGCGATCAAGCAGCGAATGGCCGATGTGGGCACCGTTCGTTCCGATACCCTGGAGCGGATGGAATCCGAAGGAATTATCCGCATGCAGGATTTCAGGATTATCAACAAAATGGAGGACAGCTACCCCTTTGTCCACAGCACTCGTTTGTATCCCGAATGGCCGTTTGCGGCTTGCGGCACAACGGATCCAAAACTGGCTAAAAAAGTAGCTAAGTATCTAATGTTGCTTAACTTCACCCATGAAGCCATGGCTGCGTCAAAAGTGTATAAATGGACCTACCCGTCAAACTACGCCGAGGTTACCGAATGTTTGCGTGTCATCGGGATGCTGTAAGATCCATCGGATGTCGAAATGAAATGGCGTCATGCAGGCGGTTGTCAATGTCCTGTTTGATTTTTTTATAGTTGACGATGAGCGTGGCGCCACTTTTTTTTATTTCGTCCAATACCTGGACAGACAGGTAATCTTTGAAATGAAGCTGGCCTGCCGGACCTTCGGGCTTCCCGGGCGTTTTAAGGATGATGTAGTCGTGGGGTTCGTTGGCTATGCTTTGAACGATTTTGAATGCATGCCCTTTGGATAGCCCGGTGGAATGAAGTTCATAGAAAAGCGATAGCAGATATATATCGCGGCGGGAAAAGAGCGTGCGTACGCTCCGACCCCGTTTATTTTTTGTGCCATAGGGAAGATAGCCCTGCTTCATGTCGTTGTTGATCGTGCTCCTTTTAATCCCCAAAATATCCGCTGTTTCAAAAGAACCAAAATTTCCCTGACCGATCTGCGAAGAATTATAAGCCGTTTTTTGTCTGTTCATCGGCGCTGGCCTTTCCGTTTGGGATGTTTTGGACAATTCAAAACAAAACCCTCGTCAGTGGGCATATCCATCGCTTTCAAGAGAGAAAACACAACCGATGGGGTGTAGTCGTTTCTACTACAACTATAGTAAATTATACAATAGCCATTCGAGTCAATTAAAAAGACCGAATTCCGTTGAGAAAAGAGTGAGATGCCGGCAGGAAGATCGGCTGGCAAGGGTAGGGAGGAGGAATGCCCGGTCCGGATCGAAAACGGGCGATGCCGGGAAGGGATGGGCGAGTTTGATCAAGAGTTTTTCGTTTATCCGGTGCCATTTTTTGGCGAATAATGCGACAAAAATTGTAAATTTATTTAATGAACGAAAGTCAGTATAATAATTGCAATAAAATAAACCTCGGGCTATGCCCGAGCGACCCGAAGAGGTTCGGACCGATCCGGCGAGACATTCAACCGGCAAATGGTTATTTGAACGTCGAACAATGAACATCGAACGTCCAACGTCGAATGCGGAGGTCGCTTCGCTCCGTCAATCTGTCAAAAGAGGCAACGGTCATCGGTGCGGTCTGTGAAATAGGGTTTAATCGTAATAAAAACGATGGAATGCCTTGTTCGAAGTTCGATGTTGGACGTTCGATGTTCGGCGTTCATGGGTTTGGGTCTTAGCCCCCTTAGGAGGGGGCTTCATCAAACCACCCGCTAAGCGGGTGGTCGGTGATTTTGGTTTCATTTGCCCTCCGCCTGAAATTCATAACGCTATTTTTATCTTGCCTTATATGTATGTGATGCCGCCATCGATGGTTAACTGGCAGCAGTTTTTTAGCGCTTCCCGTTTCAGCTTACTGCGATCTTCTCTGAGATTGAGGATATGCATTTTTTTTTTGCAGTTGGGGCACAGGGCCACTGTGTTGGAAATCGCATCTGCGCCGCCTTGGGCCAGAACCCGGATATGATGAAGTTCGAGGTAGGGTTCGTTCAATTTATTGCAAAAGGGTGCCGCACGATCACAGAGCTGGCAGACGCCATTGGCCCTGCGTTTGGCGAATTCGGCCACGCAGGCGTTTTGTTCGCCGTTCAGAGCATAGGTAGGACCGGCTCCCGATTTCTGACTGGAATGCACCACCATGGAGAAAAGATCCTGATCGGACAGTTGCCGCGCCCACCGACGGTCGCGGTCCTGCTTCCTCACAACCAGGTTCTCCGGTACAACAAAGCTCGCATCGGTCCCGACCACCTGCAGGGGAAAAATCCATACGGACCGCGGCTTTCCGTCAACATCCGGCCGGCACTCCGTAAATGGCGGACCCGCCAGTTTCACCCGGCCTCGAAAAAGATACTGCCGTGGATGATATACTTCGAAAAGGTAGGGGGTTACGCCGTTTGTGTGCGTTTCAAAAAGGGTTTTGTTCTGCAGATAGTCCAGCGACTGGTCGCCCTTTAGGCCCATGCCCGTATAGTGGATAAGGTTGATGGAAACCCAGCGATCCTGATGGATGTGCTTGGTATGGTCTGAAATGATAACCAGGCTGTTCGTACGATGGGAGCGCCGCATGCCGCCCTGGGTCGCACACTTGAACATTCGGGCAAGGGCGGCATTGGTGATCGTATCACCGGCCTTCAGACCGTTTTGGAAGGTCACTGGCTCCCTCCTAACATACAGGCATCCAAGCAAATATGGTTTAAAAGGACAGGGGTGAAAAAGCCGATTCGATGGCGTAAGAAATGTCGGAATCGGATGGATGTGATTTATCTATCGCCGGTCAGATTGTCAAGGTGGAGAAGCATTTTAAGAAAGGTATAGTTATTTAAATTTCGGAACTTTCTTTAATTTGTGTAAAGCGGATTGTTTGCAAGCCATCGTTTCCTCCGTCCCGCTCAGGAAGGGTAAAGGTTAAAAATTAACACCGTAGCTGGAGGTGTCATGGGTAATAGGAAAAACATTGGGCGTGTCTATGTCAGAATGATTCGTAGGGTAAATAAGGAAAAATGATCTGGCTACCGAAGCATTAGGCGAGGATCTGGTTGAAGTCTATAAATTAAGATCGAGCGTCCCCAGAGCACACAGATCGGATCGATTTTTACTAAACGTTGCTTTGGATTTTTAGGCAGACCCGACCCCCTGGTGTAACTTTTTTCTGTCGATCAACTGATATCCGAAAACGCACCCACCCAATACGAGTCCGATGCAAATATTCATGGAATTGTTGGTAAAACAAAGCAGTGAGGCGGTAATCAGGATCATTCTGCTGACGATCCCAAGATCTTCGATGAAGTACCCCATTGTTCCGGCGGCGATCATATAGACACCGATGGTTGCCATTACAACCGACCAAATGATGCCGGATACGGGGCCGAGCATCAGAAGAGAGGTGTTCATAATGAACATGAACGGCAAAATGTATTTTACGATCGCAAGGCGTATCGCTACCCATGCGGTTTTCAACCAGTTTGCATCGGCGATGCCTGCGGCAACATAGACCCCGGGACAAACGGGTGGCGTAAGGACGGATAAAATGGCAAAATATAAGACAAACATATGTGCCGCGATCGGTTCGAATCCCATGTGAATTAGCGATGGCGCAACCACCGTAGCGCTTAAAAGATATGCTGCCGGTGTCGGAACCCCCATCCCCATCATCAGGGCGACTATGGCTGCAAGCACCAATGCAAAATAGGTATGACTGCCGCTAAGGCTGAATATGACTTCGGAGATATTTACGCCGATGCCTGTCAGAGTGATCAGGGAAACGATGATATTGGCGCAAACGAGCAGAGGAACCACTTTGATCAGCGATTTCCCGGCCGTATCCATGCCGGCGACCAGCTTATACAATCTTTTTTGGATTTCCAGGCCATTCAGCGTTGAAAAAACGTACAACACCGAAAGCGTAATGATTGCCCAGAAAACAGAGGACTCCGGTGTCAACCCTTTTAACATGAGAACGATCAGCAGGGTGACAGGCCCCAACAACGGAACGGAGCGTGACGGCATCAAAATTTTTTTAAAGGGTTTAATGTGTTCTTTGGGAAGAGGTTTGAGTTTTCGCCGGCCGCTTTCGAAATGGATGGCGAAAAACACGGATGAAAAAAACAAGTATGCCGGTATAATCGCGCAAATGGCCACCTTGACGTAGGTCATTTCCAGAAGCTCTGCCATCAAAAACGCGGCGGATCCCATAATCGGAGGGGTGATCTGTCCGCCTGCAGAGGCCGTTGCCTCGACGCCGGCGGCAAACTCTTTGCCGTATTTCAGTCTTTTCATCAAGGGGATGGTAAAATTACCGGTGGTTGCCGTATTGGCGACCGCGGAACCGGAAAGCATCCCGAAAAAGGCACTGGCCATTAACGACGCTTTGGCAGCCCCCCCCAAGAATCGTCCCGTAAAGCGGGTGGCAAAATCCATAAAGGTATCGCCGGCTCCCGTGGAAAGGAGAAACCCACCGAATATGATGAAAATGGCCACGATCGTGGAAGAGACGCCCGTAACAAACCCCCAGAGGCCTTTGTCGCTCAAATACATGACCTGGATGATATGTTTCATGCTGAAACCACGATGGCCCCAATATGAAAGAGAGTCACCCACCAGCGGAATATCTGGAATATACTGGCCGAAAAGCGCGTATAAGAAAAAACAGAGCGTAATAATAGGAAAGGCGATTCCAATGGTTCTTCTTCCGGTCTCTAAGGTGAGAACAATCAGTACCGTGCCGAGAAAAATCTGGATGGGGGTCGATTCGGCGGCATGCTCCATGATCCAGTTATAATTGAAAAAGATATAGCCGCACGCCGTAACCGTCATTGCAATAAACAGGATATCCATGCCCAAAAGCGCCGAAGTCCATGCCGTCCCGATTTTTTTTCTGGTAGGTTTCATCAGGCAAAAGGCCAGGACCATGGCAAAACCAAGATGGATGGCCCGCTGCTTCAAATTGGGAAGCGGTCCGGCAAAACCGGTATAAATGTGAAACGCAACAAAGGCCACCGCGACGACGCTCAAAAGTGACCCCCAGACTCCCTGGGGATTGCGCTGTTCGGGCATTTTTTCGTTCTCTTCCTGAATATCTTCGGATGCGTCATCCAGCGTTTTTACAAAAGGCATAGTTGGCTCCATTTAATCAACCCCGAAAGCGTTGGTCCGACAAGATCGGTAGGCCTCGTCCGTACCGTCGGACGTGAACGGGCATCATTGGTCACAACAGGGGCTCGGGTGCGAATAGCTGGCCGGATAAAGGTGTCTTGCCCTCCATGGAGCGCAAGACACTTTTAGCCAGTGTTGCAACGGCCTGCCAAGCCAGTAATGCTTGCAGCTAACGGGCCTCCGGCGGTATCGCCGCCGCAGGGATATTCGTTGCACCGAGATCCCGGTAGGCATCCAGTGCACCTTTATGAAGGGGGATTAACGTCAGGTCAGCAGGATCCTGTACCATATTCAGCTCTTTAATCGCCGGCCAGGCCGCTGCCTGGAAGGATTTGCCTTTGATGATGCCGTTGACCAATTTATAGGCCAGGTCATCGGGCAGGCTTTTGCTGCCCATTACGCCCACCGGCCGACCCCACATGGAGTACTCGGGTTGATTGGGCAATGCTTTGATTCCCCCTGCCGGAATCGTGATGAACGAAACATAGGGGAGAACCGATTTGATTTTATCCATATGCTGCTTCGTCAAGGGGATCAACCGCAGTTTGGTAAGCGTCATGATATCCAGGGTTGACGCGTCCAACTGGGTTCCGACACCGGTTTTGACGTAGCCGACAATCCGATTGTCTTTTATCGCTTTGACCGCATCGGAGGTTGCGCCGACATGGTAGATCGGCTTCACGCCAAGGATATCAAAAATCTGCATTGTCGTTGCTTCCGACGCCGATCCCCGCATTCCGGCATTGAACTTTTTACCGTTAAGGTCTTCGAGCTTTTCTACTCCGCTATCTTCTCTCACGACGATAAAATCGATCCCGATGGCATAGAGCCAGAGTAGCCTGAGATCTTTCATCGGCTTGTTCTTCCATCGGGTCAGCCCCTCTTTTGCTTCATACATGGTCTTCATCGATCCGATTCCGATGTCGATTTCTCCGGATCGGATTCGTTTGATATTGTCGACACTCGCCCCCGTTTCGACAACGTTCGCCTTAACACCTGGAACATATTTGTTAATCGCTTTCGTGGCGCCAACGACATAGGCGTAGTGGCTGGAGGTTGCTGCACTGGCACCGAAGAACATATATTTCTTTCTGGCTTCGGATTTGCCGGGGAATGCGATTGCCAGCGTAAAGATGGCGAGAATTATCAGTAAATACCCCATATATTTTTTCATTTTTTCCCTCATATTCGATGCGATTGAAAGGTGTCGAAATAAAAATGGTCTAATTCGATCAGAGAATTCAAAGCGGCCATGAATGGTTACCGCAATGATTCTCTGACCTCCACATACAATTTCTTGGGCTCGACCTTACGCCAGGTGTTGACTGCAAAGGTATAATTTTCTCCTGCCGGTACGATGTTGGGCTGACCCTTTTTACCCGACGCCGTAAATTGACTCACTTGGTCATCCGCTTGGAGTTCTAAATAAAAAGGCCTGTCTTTGCCGGAGATGTTTTTTATGGTTACGTAAACAAAATAATTGCCCTTTTTATCCGGTTTAAACGTCACGTCTTCGATGCTTGCGCTTTCGACACTTTTTTGGTCTATTCCTCCTGTCAGGCCAGCACAGGAGACCGTAAAAAAGCTTACGATTAAAAACAAAAAGATCGCTTTCTTCATTTTTTCCTCCTTTTGTAGAATTGAAAAACGGCTTCACAAGACCATCAATTCACGGGAAAACCGGGTCATCCGTTCATGCCCGGTTTCTGTTACAAGCGCCATGTCGCCGATTGCGGCAGTTGCCTCTCCCGGTACGAAAATATTGGGGTGAAGTTCAAAAAGCATTCCCGGAAGAATCTGAATCCGAGCCTGCGCATGCGTTGTTTGTTCGGAGTTCAGCTTGCGCATGGTAGAAGAGGTGGGAAAGACAGAGGACAGAATCGGGTCTGAGTAATCAAGTCCTAAGCTGTGACCGGTTTTCAACCAATACCAATCCTTATCTCTTGCATCCGGATAGTATCGGGCAAGAACGGTTTCCGAGGCCTTCCAGACGTCATCAAGATAGTTTTCCGGGATGAGCCGCTCCAGGGCCGCCTCCTGCATCTCGAGTGCCCTTTTAAATATCTTTTGTTGAACAGCATTGGGCGCGCCCATGGTTCCGGTTCGTATGGCATGCCCCCAATGTCCATCCAATAGAACAAAAAGTGCCAGCAAAACCTGATCTCCCTTTTCGGGAATGTGTAAGCACTCCCTTTTTGCATAGCGGGGTCGGTCAGCAGTTTTCCCGACGCTTAAAAACGTAGAAGCGTATTCACAGCCTTCGGATTTGGCCCTATGTTCCAAATCGGCCTGAATTTGATATACCGGCTTGCCGGATCTTACCTTGTCTTTAAAATATTCGAACAAGGCATCACAGACCTGGGCCGACCGGCGGTGAAATCGGATGGCGTGACTGTCTTTGACGATTCTTAACGCGTCGATAACATGGTTGGCCTCGATCAGCGTTTTTGATTGAAGGCCTGTGCGAAGGTCGTCATAAATCACCACGGGGGTTTCGCTTTTTCCGATGTAGCCGATTTGTTGTCCATCCGTGAGAACTGAATTCACAATGGATACAATTTCTTTTCCGAATTCCGATTGAGGAACCGCGCGGATGTCGTCAAACCACATGATCTCCTTGGCGAAAAGTTGCGGAGAACGGCCGGGTACCAAAAGGATCGGAGCCTTGTCACTCCCCGGCCACAGGATAAGAACTGCCGCCTGGTTTCTTGCATCCCAATCGCACAGGTAGCGCATGTACCCGTGGGTTTGGCTGGCGAACCCCAAACTGCTTCCGGACGAATAAACAACGAGGGCGTTTAAATTCTCTTTTTGCGACCGCTCTTCAACCTTTTTGACCCGGTCCTTCAATACGGATATCGGTATTTCCATGGTATGTGCCTATATTTTATAAATCGATTTTAGAAGCCCCCTGAAGCCTTTTGGTGATGTGGTGCCGCAGGATTTTTTTGGCTTTTTCATAATGCGCTTGTTGAAGCGCCTTCAGGATTTGCCAGTGTTCTTGGCTGTCAATGACGAGGCTACCGGGTATCTGCAGGCTCTTGAATTGGTATCGCGCAAGGTTCAGCGCGATGGCGCGGTTAAAATTAACGAGCCTCGAGTTGCCGCTGGCCTGGATCAGTTTGGAGTGAAAGGTGGTGAAGGCTTTATGAAACTTTAAATATTGCTCCGGATCGTCACTGACCGGCGCGGACAAATTGGTCGCATCTTCAATCGCCGCTTCTAATTGAGGAAACGCTCTGATCTTTTGTTTTTTTAACAGTTCCACCGCGTGGCATTCGATCATTTCCCGCGCTTGACATACCTCCAGCAGATCATCATGGGACAGTTCGGTGACAAAGGCCCCTTTGTTGGGGATGCTGTACACGAGATGTTCGCTTTCCAACACCCTAAAGGCTTCACGGATGGGATGCCGGCTAATTTCAAGGTGTGACGCCAATTCATTTTCATTGAGCTTTTTTCCCGGTGCCAAGTCCCCTGTGATGATCCGATTTCTGATGTAGGATAAAACTTGGGTGGTCAGGTTTTGAACTTTCATGAAGAATTCCCGGAATTTGGACCTATATGTTTTTGCCAAATTGTAGATTGTGCACAGTTCACATTTTGTGTGCATCAACAACGCCCCTTTTGTCAAGCAAAAACCAGGTAAAACTCAGATCTCAGTGAAATCGCAGCGCAGCATTTTAATTATAGATGAACTTGGACTGCTCAGATTATAGGAAAACTACCGTGGAAGGTGGATTTGGCCCCATAAACTCGGCATTCACCCGATAGCCTTTTGCCAGGGCAGGGGAAAGTAAAAAGTATCTTCTTGCAGGATTCAGCTAATATTTACTGAGAAAAAGTTGACCAACATCTGGCCAACAAAAAACGGGGTGCTGCTCTTCGCAAAACCCCGTTTTTATTTGGTATTTATGGTGCCGAGGGCGGGATTTGAACCCGCACGACCGTTGGCCACTACCCCCTCAAGATAGCGTGTCTACCAAATTCCACCACCTCGGCATTTTTGCATCTTTGCGCTAATCCGCCGCCGTTCCGGAACCGGATGAGCCGTCAGTCGGCTGGGCCGGCTGCTCGATCGGCACCGGCGCGTCACTGACAACCGATCTCGTGACCTTGCCGCCAGACATGTAGGCCAGAATCAGGGAGGTGAGCATGAAAACGATGGCCGCCGCCGTGGTTGCCTTGCTCAAGAAGGTCGAAGCCCCGGTGCTGCCAAACAAAGTCTGGCTCGATCCGCCGCCAAAAGCGGCCCCCATGTCTGCGCCTTTGCCGGTCTGAAGAAGTACGATCATAATCAGGGCTATGCACACGACGACATGTATCACAATCAATAGTATGGACATTTGTTTTCGTTTTTTAAGGTTCGATCAATCGTTAAAAAATACCAGCTTGCTGAATGTTTCCGCATCCAAGCTGGCACCGCCCACCAAGGCACCGTTAACATCGGGCATGGCCATCAGGGCCTTCACGTTGTCAGGTTTCACGCTTCCTCCGTAAAGGATGCGAACCGACTCGGCCACCGTTTCCCCGAAGAGGGTTTTCAGCAGGGACCGAATGTACGCGTGAGCCTCCTGCGCCTGTTCCCGGGTAGCGGTTTTTCCGGTGCCGATGGCCCAAACCGGTTCGTAGGCGACGACCAGGTTGGTGGATCCATCAAAAACATAGCCTTTTAGACCATCTCGGACCTGTTTGTCAAGTACGGAAAAGGTCTCGCCGGCCTCACGCTGGGCCTCGGTTTCGCCGATGCAAAAAACGGGCAGCAGGCCTGCGGAAGCGGCCGCGTGAATTTTTCGGTTGACGGTTTCGTCGGTTTCACCGAAAAGCTGGCGGCGTTCGGAGTGGCCGATGATCACCTGGCTGCAACCGGCATCCACCAGCATCTCCGTCGATATCTCACCGGTGAAGGCGCCTTGGGCCTCCCAATGCAGGTTTTGTGCGCCCAAGGCGATATTGCTGCCTTTGAGAACCTGGGACACCTGATAAAGGGCGGTAAAGGTGGGAGCGATCATTACCTCCACGTCCGAGGCCCTGGCGACCAGGTCCTTCAACTGCCCGGCGGCTGCCGCTGCCTGTGTTCCGGTTTTGTGCATTTTCCAGTTGCCCGCGATCAGCGGGATTCGATGGCTGCTCATGGTAATGGCTCCTTGGTTACAATTGCTTGCCGATCATGGCGGCCAGATCGACCATGCGGTTGGAGTATCCGGTCTCGTTATCATACCAGGACAGCACCTTGACCATGTTGTCCACGACATAGGTGGTCGGTGCATCGACGGTCGAAGAGAGGGCGCAGCCATTGTAATCGGTCGACACCAGGGGCAGTTCGCTGTAGCCCAGAATCCCTTGGAGGGAGCCTTCGGACGCTTCTTTCAGGGCGGCGTTGACATCGGATTTGGTGACGCCGGCTTTTTCGACATTGACCACCACATCGACGATGGAAACATTGGGCGTAGGCACCCGTATGGCCAGCCCGTTGAGTTTACCCTCCAGTTCGGGTAGCACCAGCGCCACGGCCTTGGCGGCCCCGGTCGTGGTCGGAATCATGGACAGCGCGGCGGCCCGGGCCCGGCGAAGGTCCTTGTGGGGAAAGTCCAGCAGCCGCTGGTCGCCCGTATAGGAGTGGATGGTGGTCATCAGCCCGTTTTTGATGCCGAAGTTTTCCAATAGCACCTTGGCCACCGGTGCCAGGCAGTTGGTGGTGCAGGATGCATTGGAAATGATGCTGTGCTGTTTGGGGTCGTACTGGTTGGCATTGACTCCCATGACGATGGTAATGTCCGGCTCCTTGGCCGGTGCGGAGATGATCACCTTACGGGCGCCGGCGGTGAGGTGCTTGGCCGCGTTTTCGCGATCCCGGAAAAGGCCGGTACATTCGCAGGCGATGTCCACGCCGAAATCCTTCCAGGCCAGTTTTTCGGGGTCCCGGATGGCGGTGTAGGCGATCGATTTCCCATCCACTTCGATGGCGCCGTCCTTGGCCTGGATGTCCATATCCAGGCGGGTGTGGACCGAATCGTACTGCAGCAGATGGGCCATGGTGGCCGCGTCGGTCAAATCGTTGATGGCCACCACCTCCACATCCGGATGGTTCAGGGCGGCCCGAAATACCACGCGTCCGATTCTGCCAAAGCCGTTGATACCGATTTTTATGCTCATTTCGCCTCCTTTGCGGTTAACCCCGGAAATCGCTTGCGGGTGTTTTGCAGGAAAATGACCGTTTGCAGGGCCGGTAATCCGCTCCGCATGCCTTTCGCTGAACCCTGCGTTACGGATCGGTCGGCGTCCCGGACCGGTACCGATAACTGTGTATGTGCAAGAAGGGGATCGCCGATCCAATTGCTGGTATGACAGGCTCAGGCCCTTTTGTTGCCCTTCAGGATGCCACTGGCCAGCGATATGCTTTTTTTACCGAAAGCCTCGATATTGGCGGCCAGTTCGGACAGGGCTTGCGTCTTGCGGGCGCTGGCAGCCCGGATCAGGATAGGCAGGTTGACTCCGGAGATCACTTCAATGCGTCCTTCTTCCAGAAAGGAGTAGCTCAGATTGGACGGAGTGCCGCCGAACATGTCCGTAAGGATCAGAACTCCTTCGTCGCTTTTCAGCTGCTTAATGCCGTCGACGATTTTGTTGCGAAGCTTGTCCGCGTTTTCGTTGAGGTCGATGGAGACCGCCTCCATAGCTTCGGGACGCTGGCCCAGTATAAATTCAGCCGCCTCGATCAGTGCATCTCCGAGCCGACAGTGAGTAACCACTAAAACGCCAATCATATCAGCCTGTCTTTCATCGTTGCGTTGGGGTGTTGGGTCCAAGTCTCATTGCGCGTCACGATAAGCCTTTGTCTATATCGCGATGGGTCAGCGATACGCTGTGGCCCGATGACGCGATATGTTCGCGCAATTGCTCGGCAATGACCACACTGCGGTGACGGCCGCCCGTGCAACCGATGGCAATGGTGAGGTACGATTTTCCTTCATTTTCATATTGGGGAATCAAAATGTCCAGTAGTTCGAAATATTTGTGTAAAAATAAACAGGTTTGGTCATTATTCAAGACAAAAGAGCGAATTTTTTCCGATTTACCGCTCAGTGGCCTGAGCGAATCCACGAAATACGGGTTTTTCAGAAACCGGACATCCATGACCAGGTCGGCCACTGCCGGCAGGCCATGTTTGAACCCGAAGGAAATCACCTGGACCGCCATGCGTGCCTGGTCGTCGTCGGCCATATTGCGGATGATCGCTTTCAGATCGTGAACGGTGAGATCCGAGGTATCAATGATCTGGTCGGCTTTGCGCCGCAGGGGGGCCAGAAGGGGATTCTCAGCGGCAATGGCCTCCTCCAGGCTTTTATTTCGCGCCAGCGGATGTTTGCGCCGGGTCTGGCTGTAGCGCTTGAGCAAGGTCCTTTCGTCGGCTTCGAGAAACAGGATTCGAAACATAAATTGTTCGGCTTTCAGCTTGGCCAGGTTGGGTTCGACCTGGTCGATAAAATTTTTTTCCCGAAGATCCATGCCGAACGCCAAGCCGCTGAATGCGTCGGCACGATCCGGCGATTGTTCCAGAAATACCGGCAGCAGCGCAATGGGCATGTTGTCGACGCAATAGAAACCGGAATCTTCGAATGCGGCCAGTGCAGTGCTTTTTCCGGAACCGGATCTTCCGGTTACAATGACGATGGGTGGACGTTTCACGGCGCCATTTTTGGATAGATGAAGGAAATAGAGAATTAAATCATACAGTTAGAAATCGTCATCATCCTCACCGATAATGGAAACGATTTCTTCCGCACTTTTCGCCTTCATCATCATCTCTTTCAAGGGCTCTTTCTTAAGCAGTCGGGACACTCGGGCCAGGAGTTTGAGATGCAGGTCAGTGGAGTGTTCCGGCGTGATGAGCAGAAAGAAAATGTGGGTGGGGCGACCGTCCATGGACTCGAAATCCACCCCCTCACGGCTCAAACCGAATCCCAGAACCAGTTTGTCCAGGTTTTTCAGTTTTCCATGGGGAATGCCGATGCCGCCGCCGATGCCCGTGCTGCCCAGCCGTTCACGCTCCATCAACACCTGCACCATTTGTTTATGGTCAATGCCGGTAATCCGGGAGGCGGGCTCCACCAGTTCGTTGAGAATGCCGATTTTATCCTTGGATTTCAGATCAATCAGGATCGCGTCTTTGTCGAGGACATCCAGAATTTTCATTGTTGGTTTATCCGATCGGAAGAGCTGTAAAATCCAGTGCCGCTAATCGTATGTAAATGTTCGATTTCCGATAAGAGGTGTCAGGATCTGGGCTGGATCAACCCATAGTTTCCGTCTTTTTGCCGGTAAAGTACATTGACCGTTTCGGTTCGTGCATTGGTGAAAACCAGAAAGCTGTTGTTGATCAGATCCATCTGCATGATCGCCTCGTCAACGTCCATGGGCTTGTAGTCGATATGCTGGACCCGTACCCGAGGCGGTTCCGTTTCCTCGTCGATGGCCGTTTCGGATGGCATTGGAGGCTCGGGTGCCCTGGCGCCTGTTTTTGCCTTGGATCGGAATTTCCGGCTTTTCTGTTTACTTTTTTTGATTTGGACCTCGAGTTTGTCCAGCACCATATCGATGGCCGCATACATCTCCTCGGTCTCTTCCTTGCCGTTGATGGACAGTCGGTCTCCGGTAATGTTGATTTCTGCACTGTGACGGAATTTTTCGATGGAGAGAACCACGTTGGCTTCGGTCGGGCCGCTGAAATATTTATCGAGGCGGTTCAGTTTCTCGCTGACGTAGGTTCTGAGGGCGTCGGAGGGTTCGAGGTTTTTGAATCTTACGGAAGTGTTCATGCGAGGTGGCCTCCTTGTATGGTAAATCCCTTCATGGAAAATCGACCGGTTGAAACGAAACTCCGATTCCGGTCGATGGACAGGAAAAAATGACATCCAGCCGGCCGGTTGGTTCAACCGCTCCTAAAACTGCTTTCTTTTGCTGGAGGACAAAATACCCATCATTTCTCGGTATTTGGCCACTGTACGACGGGCGATGTCGATATTATCCGTTTTCAGCAGTTCGGCCATTTTGCTGTCACTGTATGGTTTTTTGGGATTTTCCCCCTCGATGAGCTTTTTGATTTTGGCCTGTACGCTGGCCGAAGCGATGTCCTCTCCATGCACCCGCTTGATGGAACTGTTGAAAAAATACTTGAGTTCGTAAATGCCCTGGGGCGTATGGACGTACTTGTTGGTCGTCACGCGACTGATGGTGGATTCGTGCATGCCGATGTCTTCGGCAACGTCCCTGAGTACCATGGGTTTTAAATGCACCACCCCTTTTTCGAAGAAGTCCTGCTGGAATTTGAGAATACTTTCCATGACCTTGTAAATGGTTTTTTGACGCTGATGAATGCTGCGGATCAGCCAGGCGGCGGAGCGCATTTTTTCCCGGATGTAATCCTTGGCGTTGGTGCTGACCTCGTTTTTATGGGTGATGGCCCTTTTATAAAAGGGGTTGACCCGCAGTTTGGGCATACCGTCGTCGTTGAGGACGATGACGAACTCGCCTTCGCTTTTATACACGTAGATATCGGGGATGATATAGTGCGGGGTTTCCTCGTTGAACTGGCGCCCGGGTTTGGGTTCCAGAGCCTTGATGACGCTGACTGCGGCAATGACGTCCTTGAGTTTAACTTTGAGGACCTTGCAGATGAGTTTGTAGTTCTTGTTTTCCAGGTTTTTGAGGTGGTCGGAAATGATGTCGGTGACCAGGCTGTCTTCCAGGTTGAGAAGATTCGCCTGGAGCAAGAGGCACTCGCGCAGGTCCCTGGCGCAGACGCCCACGGGATCGAAAGACTGCATGGTTTCGAGAACGTCCTCCACCATTTCGATGGAAATTCCGCTTTGTTCGCAGAGCTCCTCGACGGAAAGCTGCAGGTACCCGTCCTTATTGAGATTGCCGATGATCAGGCTGCCCACCTGCTTTTCGATATCGGTGGGCGAAAGCATCAAAAGCTGCCACAACAGATGGTCGCTGAGCGATTCCTTGGAGGAGACAAACGCTTCGTACTGGGGGGCTTCACGGTTCTCGGATTCGAAATTGACTTTTCCCGGCGAGTTGTACTCGTCGATGTAATTGCTCCAGTCGATTTCGTCATTGATTTTCTCTTCGATCGTGACTTCACGGGCGTCCTCGGTAGCAGCGGGCGCCTCTTCAGGTTCGTTCTCCTTGTTTTTATCAGGCGTTTCCTGAACTTCTTCCAGGGTGGGATTCTCTTCCAGCTCCTGCCGGATCGTATCCACGAGTTCAAGTCTGGATAGCTGCAACAGTTTGATCGCCATCTGGAGCTGGGGCGTCATGATCAGCTGCTGGGTCAGTTTGAGTTGTTGTCTGAGTTCAATAGCCATCTTAGAGTTTGAATTCGTCTCCTAGATAAATTCGCCGAGCGATCTTGCTTGCCGCGATCTGCTCGGGGGTGCCGGCTTCAATCACCTTGCCGTCACTCAGGATGAATGCCGAGTCGCATGCCTCCAATGTTTCTCTGACATTGTGATCCGAGATCAAAATGCCGATGTTGCGTTTTTTCAAATGGGCGATGATTTTTTTGATGTCGATCACCGCCAGTGGATCAATGCCGGCAAACGGTTCGTCCAGCAGCATGAAAGCCGGCTCCGTTGCCAGGGCCCGGCTGATTTCCAGTCGCCTGCGTTCGCCGCCGGAAAGGACCGCCGCCCTGGAATCCGACACATGGGCAATCCCCAGTTCGACCAGAAGGCTTTCCGTACGTTCGATCCGCTGCATGCGGGTCAGCGGCAGCGTTTCCAGGATCGCCAGGATGTTTTGCCTGACGGTCAGTTTCCGGAAGACGGATGCCTCCTGGGGAAGATATCCGACGCCCTTTCGCGCCCGGATATGCATGGGATATTCCGTGATTTCGACATCGTCGAGAAATATCCGTCCGCTGTCCGGTTTGACCATGCCTACGGTCATGTAAAAAGTCGTTGTTTTACCGGCGCCGTTGGGGCCCAAAAGACCGATTACCTGCCCGCTGTCCACTCCCAGGCTGACCTGATCCACCACTTTGCGGTCCCGGTAGATCTTAACGAGTTTGCTCACGGACAGGGTCGCCATCAGCAATTTCCCATGGGCCAGTCGATCTGCATGCTACTCCAGCCCCGATTCATTGGGAAGGATGACCGCGTTGACGCGGCCTTTGGGCCCACCCTCTACGGTAAAGCGTCCATCCGCCCGGTAAAAAGTGATGGTTTCGCCGGTAATGGTGTTTTCGCCGCTGGTTACGCTGGCCCCGGGGCCATGCAGCGTCAAAACACGCTGAGCTGTTATATATACTGCCTGCCGGGCAACGGCAAGCCTATTGTCGAATTTAATTTCCACATTGCCGGTGGCCACCAGCTTGTCCAGCGACTGGGCCGCAGAGGCTTCGCCGCCGTCGGACTTTTTCGAAAAGAAAATTTTAAGGCTGTCCGCCCGAATCGAGGTGTCGCCCTGAATAGCCTGTACATCGCCGATGAATTCGGCGACATTGCCGGACTGATCCGAGATCAGGCGCTGGGAAGTGATCCGGATTTGTTTGGCGTCCTTTTCCGTTGTTTCCGCTGCCGGGCCGTCCGCAGCGGCCATACAGCGAACGGGCGTCATCCGTCCCGGACCGAGGCAGGCCAACAGCAGCAGCCATATGATGGCAGTTCTACAGTTGCAGGTCTTCACGGATTGTTCCTTCGACATTGCCCTCGAACCGGGTAATGTTGGTTTCCAGATTCATGGCCATGCTGTTGGCTTTCAGGGTGAATGCCTCGCCGGAAAGCGCCACCGGCGTTTGCGCCCGAAGTTCTCTTGTTTGCGGGTCGTAATCGATCGTTTCGGTGCGAAAGCGATAGCGGATGGTGCTGGCGGACACCCGACCGGAAACCTCCATCCGGTTGGACCCCGTGTGGATGGTTCCCTGGTCGGCGGTAAGGTGCAGGTTGTCCCCATCCTCCATGAAAAACTCTACCTCCGGTCTGGCCAGGACCATGATCTGCTGTTTTTCCATGAGTGTGGCCGATTCCGCATCCAGGCGCCACTCCCGAACTCCGTTTTTCGACGCCGTCTGGTGAATTTTGCTCAGTTGCATGTCGGCGTCTTTGGCGATCAACTCCACCAACGCTTCGGGATGGCGCGTCAGGTGGCGGTAGCCGATGAACACGCCAATGGTTGCGATCAGCGCCAGGGCGGCAGTGGCCAGCAGAAGTCGGCGTATCAGTTTCGATTTATTCATGGGAAAAGTTTCTTCAGCAGCGGTTCCCAGTCGCCCCTGGCTTTCAATATGCGTTCGCTGACTTCACGTATCGCACCGCATCCGCCGTTGGCAAGGGTTGTCCAGACAGCAAGTCGTTTGACCTGCTCGTGGGCGTCCCCGACGGCAATGGGCACGCCCACCCGTCGCATGATGGGAAGATCCGGCAAATCGTCGCCCACGAAGGCCGTTTTTTCCGCCGGAATGCCGGTTTCTTTCAGGACGCTTGCCAGGGAGGCCGCTTTGTCGCGAACGCCGTCTTTCAGCAGATCGATGCCTAAATTGTCGCAGCGGTGTTTCAGCGCCATGGAGCTTCGTCCGGTGACGATGCCCACCCGGATGCCGGCCTCCATGAGCAGACGAATGCCCAGACCGTCGCGCACACTGAACACTTTGGTCTCACGGCCCGAATCGTCGTAGATCACCTGTCCGGTGGTCAGCACCCCGTCCACGTCCAGCAGTACCATCGAAAGTTGTTTGAGGCGTTCGTCGGTCATGGGAAGATGTCAGGCGGCCAGGGCGGCTTTAATGGCCTTGAGCTGGGTGAGAAGGGCGGGCAGCTGGTCCAGATAAAGGGAGTTTGGCCCGTCGCAAAGGGCCGCCTCCGGGTTTTCGTGGACCTCCAGAAACACGCCGTCGGCACCGGCCGCAACGGCCGACCGGGCAAGCACCGGGGCAAACTCCCGCTGGCCGCCCGAACTGTTGCCGGCGCCCCCGGGCAGTTGCACGCTGTGGGTGGCGTCGAAAACCACCGGGCAGCCCGTTTGCTGCATGATGCCAATACCCCTGAAATCGACCACCAGATTGTTGTAGCCGAACATGACGCCGCGCTCGGTAATCATCGGCGTCACACTGGAAACCGATCGTATCTTTTCGATAATGTTGACGATGTCCCAAGGGGCCAGAAACTGACCTTTCTTAATGTTGACCGGCTTTCCGGTGCGGGAGACGGCCAGGATAAGGTCGGTCTGACGGCAGAGAAACGCCGGTATCTGGATCACATCGAGAACTTCGGCGGCCGCATCGACATCGCTGATGCGGTGGACGTCGGATATGATGGGAACATCCAGCGCCGCTTTGACCTTGGCCAGCAATTCCAGTCCTTTTTCAATGCCCGGCCCTCTGAATGACCCGATGGCGGTGCGGTTGGCCTTGTCGTAAGATGCCTTGAACGTAAAGGGGATGCCAAGGCTGTCCGTCAGCTCCTTGAGTCGGGTGGCGATACGCAACGTGACCGCCTCATCTTCGATGACACAGGGGCCGCTGATCAGGAAAAAGGGAGTTTCCGATTTCATTGAAAATCATCTTTCGGAGGAATTGAATTCATATTTTCCTATGTATCCTCGGGCGGTTAAAATGTCAAGGAACGAAAAAATGATCCTTGATTACACTTGGTCGAGCTGGTATTGTAGGCGCTTTAAAAACAGGTCGGCACTCCATATCGGAAGGGATTTTTTCGTTGAGTAATAAAACTGGTTCATTCAAACCGATACTTGTCGTCATCGTCGTGTTGCTGATCAGCATTCCTGGCGTCTGGCTGACGATTATCCGGATGGAGGGAAAGCCGCCGGCCGTCGAGATCGAACTCGATTCCCCCTTTATCGGCGCTTCCCAATCCATCGGCGTTTCCGTTGAGGACGCCGGCAGCGGTATCCGCAGAATCTGGATGGGTCTTCTGGTGAACGGCAGGGAGGTTGAGATTCTGCAGCGTACTTTTCCCTCGGCCGGTTTTTTTGCCGGCGGCAAGGAAAAATCGGTGCGGGTACAGGCGACGGTTTCCCCCAAAGCACTGGGACTGGCCGACGGCAAAGGCGTTATCCGGGCGGTTGTCTGGGACTACTCGCTGCGCAAATGGGGCAAGGGGAACCAGGCTTACCTGGAAAAAGAGATTCATATCGACACCCTACCGCCGGCCATCGAGATGCTCAGCCGATCTCACAACGTGGCCCAGGGTGGCAGCGGCGTGGCGGTATACCGACTCTCCGAAGCGTGCCCCGTAAGTGGCATAACGGTTGGTGATTCCTTTTTCCCCGGGTATGCGGGGCTTTCAGACGATCCGGCGGTCCACGTAGCCTTTTTTGCCTTGAATTACCGGCAGGGCAGCGACACGCAGATTGCCGCCACCGCCAAGGATTATGCCGGCAACTCCGGGGTTGCCAAAATGGTGTATCACATCAATGCACGATCTTTCAGAAAAGATGCCATCAATCTTTCCGACCGCTTTTTTAATTCCAAAATGCCCGATTTCGACGGACGTTTTTCAGAATCGTCCCAGGAAAATCCGCTGGATCTCTTTCTTAAAGTCAACCGTGAATTGCGGAGGCAGGACAACGACGCTTTCTATAGCGTTACGGCCAAAACCGAGAAAGAAATTCTCTGGAAGGGGCCCTTTTCGCGATTGCCCGGATCGGCCAACCGGGCCAGGTTTGCCGATCACCGCACGTATTTTTACGGCGGAAAGGTGATCGACCGTCAAGTGCATATGGGGATCGACCTGGCTTCGACGAAACACGCACCGGTACCCGCGGCCAACCGCGGGAAAGTAGCATTTACCGGAAACCAGGGGATTTACGGCAATACCGTGATTCTCGACCATGGCTATGGGCTTTTCACTCTTTACGCGCACCTGAGCCAGATTCAGGCGGTTAAGGGCAGCATCGTTGAAAAAGGAGAGATCATCGGGAAAACGGGCATGACCGGGCTGGCCGGTGGGGACCATCTGCATTACGGTACCCTGATTCATCAGACCTATGTTAATCCCGTCGAGTGGTGGGACAAAAACTGGATCAAGAATAACGTCAGCGACAAAATCGACAGTGCAATCCCCTGACAGGAGCAGGCAGCCATATGGGAAGCAAGCGCGTTAAAAAAACGGTTCGGCAAATCAACGAAAAGATCCGCTCCGGCGACGTGGTCGTGGTTACGGCCGAGGAGATGATCGATATCGTCGACCGGGAAGGGGCCGCAGGGGCTGCCCAGCAGGTCGATGTGGTGACCACGGGAACCTTTGCCCCCATGTGCTCGTCGGGTGCGTTTATCAACTTCGGCCATTCAACGCCGGGGACCAAGGCGTCCAAGGTCTGGTTCAACAATGTGCCGGCCTACGGCGGCATTGCCGCGGTGGACTGTTATCTCGGCGCTACCGAAGCCTGCGAAGACGATCCGTTGAACAAGGTGTACCCGGGGGAATTCAACTATGGCGGCGGCCACGTCATCCAGGACCTGGTGGCCGGCAGAAAAGTGCATTTGAAGGCGACGGCTTACGGCACCGATTGTTACCCCAACCGGGAATTCGAAAAGACGGTGACCCTTGCCAAACTGCCCCAGGCGACCTTGTGCAACCCCAGAAACGGATATCAGAATTACAATTGCGCCATCAACCTCACCAAAAAAACCGTTTACACCTACATGGGGGCCTTAAAGCCGAAAGGGGGCAATGCCAACTATTGCTCCGCCGGCCAGTTGAGTCCGTTGTTCAACGATCCTTACTATCGTACCATCGGGCTGGGGACCCGCATTTTTCTGGGCGGCGGCATCGGTTATGTCACCTGGCACGGCACCCAGCATCGCCCGGACGTGAAACGGGCGCCGAACGGAACCCCGTTGACGCCGGCGGGTACGTTGTGGGTGATGGGGGACATGAAACAGATGCATCCGGACTGGCTGGTGGGCGTTTCCATTCAGGGGTACGGGTGCTCGCTGGCCGTCGGTCTGGGCGTTCCCATCCCCATCCTAGATGAGGAGATGGCCCGCTTCACGGCCGTGACGGACGCGGACATCTATACCCAGATCGTTGACTACGGCAATGACTACCCCAAAGGCCGGTCCAGCGATTTGGGACAGGTGAGCTATGCCGATCTGAAAAGTGGGGAAATTCGTGTCAACGGGAAAAGCGTTCCCACTGTGCACCTTTCCAGCATGGTCAAAGCGCGCCAGATCGCCGATACGCTCAAAAAGTGGATTAGTGCGGGAACTTTCGAGTTGGGGGAAGCCCAGTTCAACCTTCCGTCCGTATGAAGATGCATCACGGATTCCGTGCTTCAGGTAAAGCGCGATGAAAAAAAAACTGCGCCTTTTCATTGCCGTGCCGATTCCGGATGCAGTGACCCGATTTTTAAAAAGCACGCGGACCGCACTCGACCGAGCGGGGCTGAACGTCCGATGGGTGCCCGTTGAAAATATCCATCTGACCTTGAAATTTCTCGGCGACATCGATGCCGCGAGTGTCGATCCGGTTGCCGAACGAATGGACGCGGCAGCCGGCGCAAGCGCACCCTTTGAATTGATTGCCGGGGGCGTGGGCGGTTTTCCGAACCTTCGCAATTTCCGGGTGCTGTGGGTGGGAGTGGATGGCGACACCAGGCGGTTGGAAACGCTCCAGCGCGACGTCGAATCCGAGATTGAGACCCTTGGCATAAAAAGAGAGCGCCGACGGTTCCATCCGCATCTAACCCTTGCCCGGACGCGGCAGCGGCTGGATGGCGAGCCATTCGACCTGTTGGACGCATCCCGGACGCAGCACGTGTCCGAGGCATTCCGGGTGGATCGGATATGCCTGTTTGCCAGCGTCTTGAAACCCGGCGGTGCCGAGTATAGCCGGCTGCATACTTCTTACCTTGAAAATTCGCAATAATGCCAACCAACCATGGGAGGATTGCATGACCACAAATACGGATAAAGCCAAGGCGGTCGATACCGCCATGGGGCAGATTGAGCGCCAGTTCGGCAAAGGCGCCATCATGAAACTGGGCGCCCGCCCCATCGAAAACATCCCGGTGATCCCCACCGGTGCCATTTCACTGGACCGCGCCCTGGGTATCGGCGGGTTGCCGCGCGGCCGTGTCATCGAAATATTCGGGCCCGAATCTTCGGGAAAAACTACGCTGGCTCTTCACGCCGTGGCCCAGGCCCAGAAACAGGGCGGCATTGCCGCTTTCATCGATGCCGAGCACGCCCTGGACATTACCTATGCCCGCAAGTTGGGGGTGAACTGCGACGAGCTGCTGGTCTCCCAGCCCGATACCGGTGAACAGGCCCTTGAAATTGCGGACATGCTGGTGCGCAGCGGCGCCATCGACGTGATGGTGATCGATTCCGTTGCCGCCCTGGTTCCGCGCGCCGAAATCGAGGGTGAAATGGGCGACGCCCATATGGGGCTCCAGGCCCGATTGATGTCCCAGGCTCTGAGAAAACTGACCGGCACCATCGGCAAAACCATGACATCGGTGATTTTTATCAACCAGATCCGTATGAAGATCGGTGTCATGTTCGGCAATCCCGAGACCACCACCGGCGGCAATGCGCTCAAATTTTACGCCTCGGTGCGCCTGGATATCCGGCGGATCGGCGCGATCAAGGACGGACAGGATGTGGTGGGCAATCGCACCCGGGTCAAAGTGGTCAAGAACAAGATGGCTCCGCCATTCAAGGAGGCGGAATTCGACATCATGTACGGGGAAGGCATCTCCCGGGCCGGCGATCTTCTGGATGTCGGGGTGGATAACGGCATCGTCGACAAAAGCGGAAGCTGGTACTCCTACGACGGCGAGCGGATCGGTCAGGGACGTGAAAACGTAAAGAAGTTTTTCTACGAGAATCCCGATCTTCTCGAAAATATAACGATGAAGGTGCGTCAGGCGGTGGGGCTTTTGCCGCCAGAAGAGAAAAAAGAGGAGAAAAAGGAAAAACCAGCCAAGCCATAGGCATTCGTACATTTCAGCCTTGAGGAGACGGTTATGACCGGTAACGAAATTCGACAGCTATACCTTGACTTCTTTCAGAAACACGGGCACCGGGTGGTTCGCAGTTCATCGTTGATCCCCCGGGACGATCCGACGCTTCTTTTTACCAATGCCGGAATGGTTCAGTTCAAACGTACTTTTTTGGGAGAAGAGAAAAGGGATTACCTGCGCGCTACCACGTCGCAGAAATGCGTACGGGCGGGGGGCAAGCACAACGATCTGGAGAATGTCGGTTACACGGCCCGCCACCACACCTTTTTCGAAATGCTGGGCAACTTCTCCTTTGGCGACTATTTCAAGGAAAAGGCGGTGGATTTCGCATGGGATCTTTTGACCAACGGATACGGCCTGCCTGCGGAAAAGCTCTGGGCATCGGTTTATCTGGACGATGACGACGCGTACGATCTTTGGCACAAGCGCATCGGGATTCCCGAATCGCGAATGATCCGTCTGGGAGAGGAAGAGAATTTCTGGGCCATGGGCGACACCGGTCCCTGCGGGCCGTGCAGCGAGATTCACCTCGACCGCGGCGAAGAACAGGGCTGCGGTCGGCCGGACTGCGACGTGGCCTGCGACTGCGACCGTTTTCTGGAGATCTGGAATCTGGTTTTCATGCAGTTCAACCGGGACGAAGCCGGTGTCATGACGCCGCTGCCCAAACCGAGCATCGACACGGGGCTGGGGTTGGAGCGCATGGCCTCGGTCATCCAGGGGACAAAGACCAATTTCGAAACCGACCTGATCTACCCCATTATTCAGCGCGCTGAAGCGTTGGCCGAAAAATCCTACGGCAGCAGCGAGACCGACGACGTCGCCATGAAAGTGATTGCGGATCACAGTCGGGCCGCCGCTTTTCTCATCGGCGACGGCGTATTGCCGTCCAACGAAGGTCGCGGTTATGTCCTGCGACGGATCATGCGCCGGGCCATCCGCTACGGGCGTAACCTGGGGCTGAAGCGGCCGTTTCTCCACGAGACCGCCCGGGTGGTTTTCGACATCATGGCGCCGGCCTACCCGGAACTCAAAGAGGCCTCGGCTTTTATCACCAACGTGATCGAAAACGAAGAAGTGCGGTTTTCGGAAACCCTGGACAACGGGCTGCGGGTGCTCAATGACGCCCTGGCGGACATCCGGGTAAAAGGCGAGAAAAAGGTTCCTGGCGACCTGATATTCAAACTCTACGATACCTTCGGTTTTCCCGTGGATATTGTTCGGGATGTGGTGCGCGATGAGGGGTTGACCCTGGATACGGAAGGGTTTGATGCGCGTATGGCACAGCAGCGCAAGCAGTCCCGTTCCAAGATCGCCTTTTCCGGCATTTCCGATGCCTATCGCCAGTTGAGTGCGGCCGGGGAAAAACCGGAATTCGTAGGTTACGGCACCCTGACCTGCGAAGCCCGCGTGGTGCTGCTGGTCCAGGACGGCAAAAGCGTGGATGGTGCCGATGCCGCAAGCGAAGTCGAAGTGGTGACCACGGCCACGCCCTTTTACGGAGAAGCCGGCGGCCAGGTGGGCGACCGAGGGACCATCACGGCGCCGGATATGGAAATGGCGGTCACCGACACGATAAAGGACCCTACCGGCATCATCATCCACAAGGGCCGGTTGCAAAGAGGACGCCTGGAAAACGGCCAGACGGTCATGCTGACCGTGGACGGCGAGCACCGCGGTGCCGTGGCCCTCAACCATACCGCTACCCATATCCTGCATGCGGCCCTGCGCAACGAATTGGGAGACCATGTCAAACAGGCTGGCTCCCTGGTTTCAGCCGATCGGCTACGCTTCGATTTCACCCATTTTTCCCAGATCGCCCCGGACGCCCTGGAACGTATCGAAACGTTCGTCAACGACCGCATCAGGCAAAACGTTCCCGTCGACGTCGAGGAGATGGATATGGATCAGGCCATGGCGTCTGGAGCCACGGCGCTGTTCGAGGAAAAGTACGGAGACCGGGTGCGGGTTATCAGCCTGGAAACATTCAGTCGGGAACTTTGCGGTGGGACCCATACAGGCCGGACCGGCAATATCGGATTGTTTAAAATTGTTACCGAAGCATCCGTGGCCTCCGGCGTACGCCGGATCGAAGCCCTTACCGGAAAAGCTGCCCTGGATCACGTCCAGCAAACCAACCGGATCGTGCAGCAGTTGAGTCAGATGATCAAAGACAAGCCCGACAACCTGGTCACGCGGGTCGAATCCATCCAGACCACAATGAAAGCCTCGGAAAAAGAGACCGAACGGATCAAGACCAAGATGGCCGAGATGCAAGCCGACGAAGGGGGGCAGGTGGCTGAGATCAACGGCGTCAAGACCGTTGTTCAGCAAGTGACAGTGGAAAAACCCGCTGCCCTGCGCGAACTGGCCGATCGATTCAAGGACCGCATCGGATCCGGGATTGTAGTTCTGGGTTGTGAAGCCGGCGGCAAGGCCCTTTTGATCGTTGTGGTGACCAAAGACCTCGTCAAGCGGTTTCATGCCGGAAACATGATCAAAGCCATTGCCGGAGTGGTGGGCGGCGGCGGCGGCGGACGGCCCGATATGGCCCAGGCCGGCGGGACGCAACCGCATAACCTGGAAAAGGCATTGGACAAAGCCCGGGAGTTGATTCAGGAAGGATAAGAACTACTTGTCGTTTTTTTTCAGCGCCACGTCGATAACCAGTTCCCCTTTGTCGGTGATGCAGGGAATCGAAATGATGGGCAGTCCGGACGGATAAGACACTTTGTGCTTGCCCACCACCACACTGGGGACGCTGATGCTGGTTCCCTCGGAGGGAAAGTCGGTTTTGGCGTTGCCGGCGATCATATTGGCAATTTCGCCGATGGCGTCGGTGCAGTCGTCGTCCAGTTCGGTGACCTCATCGCCGATCAGCTTCGATACCAGCTGAAGTGCGATTTCCTTGGAGAGGTTGATGACCACGCAGCCGGTCACCGTGCCGGAAAGGCCGATAATGCTGCTGATTTCGTATGACGGTACATTGCCTTTCTTGAGACTCGGTTTGCCCAGCTTGAAGGGCACTTCGATCATGGTATTGAAAAGATTTTTTACAGCGGTCACAAATGGGTTGATGTATTGAACGTCCATTTTCCCCCCACCAGATGGTTGGTTTTTCTCTTTGCACGGCGAATTTGAAGCTGTCCGCTCCTGTGTACAGAGGTAACATCGGTCGCTTTTCCGGCAACTTTACCCCATATTGAAAATAAAAAGCCATTGACGCGTTCGGAACGTGCGACGTTCGGTTTGCCGGTTCATAGGGATTGCAGCACGTCGATCATGGTGTACACCCGACCGGTCCGATATTTGCCGAGCTTTTCGTTCAAAAAACAGACCGCATCCATGGTGCCTTCGGCGTATATGTCGCGTCCGTTGACATTGTGCTGAAACTCAAACGTTACTGTCCCATCCGCCGAGGTCAGCCGGTAGGTATGCCAGCCGTGGCCGGTCAGGTACTTTTCCGGGATGCCCCACTTGTCCCGCTGTGCTTCGGGATTCCTTTCCATGACGATGTTCTTTGGTGAAAAATCGATGCCCATGCGTTGGAAGTTTGCCACTACGGCTTTGGCCGTGCCGCTGGTGTCCGCCTTGCCGGCCTGATGGCTTTCACGAACATCAAGGGTGTAGCCTTTAAAGATTCCGGGAAAGTTGGTGGCTGCAAACTCCATCATGGCCTGGAAACCGACGATCTGCTTGGCCATGTTGGGTGCGATGACGGCGCAGACGGAAGACCGGGCCACCGCTTGGTTTAATTTCTCACGGTCCCCGCCGGTGGTCCCCATCACGAAAGGCAGGCCCTGTTCACAGTAAAAGACGGCATTGTCGTTCACCGCACTGGGATGGGTGAAATCCACGCTGATAAACCTTCCATGTTTTTCTGCGATGGCCCGGATGCGCTCGCTGCGCACGGCCGGTTGGATCAATTCGACGGCCATATCGCCAATGTCGCACGTTTGCGAATCGATTTCCGGACCGGTCAGCGAGTAGGGTAAAAGGTTGACGCGCTCATCCTTTACGGCATGGACGGCGATGGTGGATGTGACGTTTCCCGGAAGACCGTTGAGCATGATGTTGACTGGTTTCATCGTTTTTATCCTTGGTTTTTTGTTTTAGCGGCGGACACGGCTTTTTGTGTGACCCAATCGCTTTGGTGTCAGAAGTCGGAAGGCCGGGGCCTTATCCGCGAAAGCTTTCCGCGGATCGTTTCGGCAAGCGCGGCCAGTTCGGGAAAATCGTGGGCTCCGGCTGCGTGAAGATGATCGGCCAACATGTTGCCGGCCGCCGGAATCCAGCGCTCGAAAGACCGTTTTCCCTTGACCCGGCTCAGGAAACCGAACGCGCCCAACATTTGAAGATTGCGGGTGACGGTGCAGTAGCGGTAGCCGGAAACGAACCGATCCGGGTCGCAGTTCAGGCGTTTTTCTGCCTGCTCGACGGCATAGTGCAGCAATTCGTGTTGAAGGTCAGGGTGTAGCCGGACGTATGGATCGATCAACAACGAGGCCAGATCGTATTGGATCGGTCCGGTGCGGGCTCCCTGAAAGTCGATGAGATAGTGTCGGTCGTCACGGATCATGATGTTGCGCGATTGAAAATCGCGATGGATCAATCCCGTGAGCCCGTTTTCAAGGGTTCGACGGGCCAGGATTTCGAATGATGCAGCCAGATCCTCGTATTCGACGGCCAGGTCCAGGTACCCGTTGACAAACGCGTTTAAAAAGTAGCGGCACTCGTTGTTCAAAATCAATTCGCGGTCGTAGGCTGTGCTCTGGCAGGTCCAGTGGGGATCGAAACCGTCGGCCGTCCGGGTCGTAAGGTCCAGCAGGGTGTCGATGACCTTGCGGTAGCGTCGCTTAATTAAAAGGTCGTCGCTTTCCTGGTGGATTGCCTGCTGCAAGTGACAGTCTCCCAGGTCCTCCATGAAAACCAGCCCGCTGAATTCATCGTGCCGGTATATCCGCGGAACGGGCAGGCCGCGGTTGTACAGGTGGGCGCCGATGGCAACAAAAGATCGGACTTCGCTGCCTTTTGGATTGGGAGTAATGCCGTGGTCGGCCATGACGATGCTATTGTGGCCTCCCGTCAGGCGATACCATTTTCGGTCGCTGCCGTCGCCGGCCAACGCGATACAGTTGATTTCATCCGGAGATCGTCCGGCAAAGGCCTTCAGGAAAACATCCGGCGCCAGGGCATCTGTCACCGCATCGCGGAAGCGCTGCGGCGTTCCCACATCCTGCCAGTAGTGGTTGCGGACCACATGGGCGTTGATGGCTTGCCCTTCGCCCAGCAGTTCCCTGTAAATCGATATGATATCGCAGAATTTTTTTTCGGGGATGCGCGGGACAATACCGGGATCGATGACGTGGATGCCGGTAAAGGCCAGTTTCCGGCAGTGATCCGGCGGCGGTGGATCGGAAAAACGTTCGAATCCCATCACCCGGTCGCCCCGATCCACCCAGACCTGGTTGAATTCCTTGTGATCATGCATGACCAGGGTCACCGGTGCACTACGGGCGCAGTGGCTGCGATAGACTTCACCCAGATCGATGTCCGTGAGGATGTCTGCATTGACGACCAGAAAAGGGGTGTTGTCCCAGAAACCGGCCAGCCGGCGAATGGCTCCGCCGGTGCCCAGAATATTCGGTTCGTGGCTTACATAGACGGGAAGTCCGAAATCGTTTTTCGAAAGGTATGCCCGGATCTGCTCTGCCAGATGATGGGCATTGACGGCGATGCCCGTGCATCCGGCCGCTTTTAACGCCGCGATCATGCGTCCGAGCAGCGGCGTCCCGCCGACCGGAAACAGCGCTTTGGGCAGGCGGTCGGTGTACGGTGCCAGACGGGTGCCGAATCCCGCTGCCAGTATCAGCGCTTTCATTGTCCCAATACGGTCAGGTAGTTCGAAATGAGCGATTCGTAGCGGGAGATGGCTTCGGTGTCTTCGTGATTGCGGATGCCTTTGTTGGCAAAATATTGCAGCCCGTTGGAATAGTTGATTTTGGATACCGATTCTACAAGCTCGATTTCCCTTTTCTTGACCATCTGAAGCCCTATACTTTGAATTTTTTTCAACTTCTCTTTGGTTTCAAGGTTCTCTTTGCGGTTGGCACGGATAAACGCGAGAACAACCCGATAGGATTCGAAATAGGGCTTCAGAAATGCAGCGAACAGTTTCAGTTTGCGATATCCCGAGGAGGTGATCTGATAGCGGTCGGGGATGGTGGGGTGCGGCATGAGTATGGCGTCGTCGATGAACGCCTTGATCGTTTTTCTCACTGCGTAAGTGGACGGCCGATCCATGTCGAAAGCGAATTCGTATTTGAAAAAGTTCCTCATGAATTGGTGTTCTTCATGCAGATCAGTGGCGTTGAACTGAAAGGCATCCTTTTTTAAAATGGCCATCGCGCTGAAGGCGGCCGGAACGAAATAGGAAATGCAGTTGTTTTTGTAAAACTCCAGCAAAGATCGCTTGGCGGTATTGACTGTGTATTCGGTTTGATCCTCCGGATGGCCTTTTTCATTTGAAGCGTTTTCCAGAAGTTTTCGCGACAGGTAATGATTGACGGCATAGTTCATCGCCAGGTCCGGGTTGAGAACAAAAGTATCGGCCAGCTTGACTTCCTGGGACATGGCAAACGTCAGATAGGTGTTGGCCGTTTCCATGAGTTCTTCCTGGGTGAAGCGCGGACGGGCAATGTTGAGAATTGCCGCCGCTACCAGGCCGTGGGGGGTGGCCACGGTCTGCTTGTCGATGGCGTTGACGATCCGCCAGCCAAGCTGTCGACACAAGGCGTTTACTTCCTTGGCGGGCATGCGGTCGAAGGGCGTCGGCTGACCGCCCAGAAATTCGCTGGCCGCAATGGGCTCGTGGTAATTGATATAGATTTTCCCATAGCGTTTTTTCAGAAAACGCCTGGCGCGGATGACCTGGCTCAGATTCTCGCTCTCCTTTTTACCCCCTTCCACCTCATGGATATAGGCATGCTCTTCGATGATGCGATCATAGCCGATGTAGACGGGTACGAAAATCATATCTTCACAGGCGCCATTCCGGTAAGCATCCAGCAGAATCGAGATCAGGCCCAGTTTGGGCGCGAGCAGTTTTCCGGTACGGCTTCTCCCGCCTTCAATGAACAGTTCGATGTTAAAGCCTTCCTCGAGCAGCTTGTGGATATAGGCCGAAAAGACGCGCGAATATAAAATCGCGCCTTTAAACGTGCGCCTCAGGAAAAACGCCCCGCCGGCGCGAAAAATGGGCCCCAACGGCCAAAAAGAGAGATTCTTGCCTGCGGCGATGTGGGGGCAGGGCATGTTATTATGATAGAGCACATAGGAAAGGATCAGGTAGTCGATGTGGCTTTTGTGACAGGGAATCAGAATCAACGGGCCTTTTTGCGACATGGCCTTGACTTTCGCCAGACCGGGTTTATCGATGACGGCGCCGTCGAACATGGAATTGACGATCCAGCCCACGAAATAGGATAGCATGCGGATGGCAAAAGGACTGTAGCGTGCTGCGATTTCGTCGATGTAGCCGTCGGCTTTCTTTTTGATCTTGTGAATCGGCTCTTTGCGGGAGGCGGCATGCTTTTTAATAAAACGCTGCATTGTTTCGCCGGTGAGGATGGCCTCTTTGATTTCTTCACTTGATTTCAACACGGGGCCGGTGATGCTCTGGCGGTGACGATTGTGCTGAAGCAGAAGCTCGCGGCGCAGTTGAAGCGCCTTATAATCGTCGGTTTTGTCGGCATAGGCGGGCTGGTTGAGCCATTGCCGCAGATTCAGCGGCTGTGAAAGCTCGACGAAAATTTTTCCGGGATGACGGATCAGGGTTACGGCTTTCCGGATTTTACCTGGACGATAGCAGGTGCCGAAAAACGAATCCACCAGACTGGGCACCGCCGGCAGCGGCTTTTTGCCGTAAAAGATCAATTGGGGCACCAGATAAACGGGGCGGTCCGTCTTCTTCTGGATATCGATGAGGTAGCGCAACGGGTCGATTTTATCCTTGACGAATCGGCGATAAAAGCCTTTTTTCTCGACCAGTGAAAGCAGGGCGCAGCCCGAGGAAAGCAGGGCCCGTTCATAATAGCCGCTTCGATAGGGATTGTGTATCCGGTGCCGCTGAACAAGCTCATCCAGGTAGGCCAGGCAGATGCGCAGGGCCCTTGAAAGCGGCTGCCATAGGTAGATTTCGGAATCGAAAACTAGTTGGGGAACGGGCAGGCGCTGTTGCCGGTAACGGGTATGGGCGAAGAGAAAATCGAATCCGCTTTTGTACTTGGTGGTATAGACGATAATGACTTTTTCGGGAATATTTTTGACGATGTCTGCCTGTTCGGCGCCCATGAACACGCCCTGGAACAGGCGATCGAGGAGGAAAGCCGAGAGGTTGCCGGTGGGTGAGGGCAGAAAGCAGAAAAAGTGATCGTGGGAATTTTTCAGCAGTCTGTCTATCCATCGGCGAATTTTCGACCCTATCCCGAAAATTCGATGTCTTTTTTTATTTGTCATTATATCATAGTCTTATCATGGATGAAGATGGGATTTTTATTTTTATCGGAAAAATAACAGATGCCTCAATCCATTGCAACGCCATATTCATCGGAGAAAAATATGCTTGCGCTGGTCCGGCTTCTATGTTATCTCCAAATAATTCGATAGCTTTACTTGGTTAGGTGCTATCTAATTGAAATTCCATCGATATCCCATAAAATAAGCGTCAGCCGGTCCATACCGGCACCCATGATGAGAATCGCTAAAGAAGTCGAGCCACGCCGGTAACACGCCCATAGACGGTTCGACCGAAAATTATCTTGTCTGTATAACTTAAAAATCTAGTTTACGAAGGAGGATGATTTTTTATGAAAACGTTAATTGGTGGAGCGGTGGCAGCAGTCCTCGGCCTGATCGGCCTGTCGGTATGGTTCGGTGAATTCCTTCAGCTTCTGGCTGGTGCGATTCCGGTGATGTTGCTGCTCGGCGGCGGGCTTGCGCTTTATCTGGGATTCGATGAACTCAAGGATACCTGGAAAAAAGATGAAGGCGTTACCGATACCGGCGATGCCGATGACGATTCCGAGAAATACAAACAAGAGATCGACGACCTTAAAAAAGAGATCGAAACCCTGAAATCCGAAAAGTAAGTCGAGCTTTCCTTCCGAATTAGAAAACTGTGCCCCGACCGAATCGTCGGCCGGGGCTTTTGTTTTCTTTGAAGAGAGTTGTTCCGCGATGGCCCGCCCCTTCTGACAGGTTCCCTCCCATGTACGGCCCCCATTATTTCCCGATCGTAACCATGATATCGTCCTATGCGACTAAAGCCGAAGGGTAATGATGCCGATATTCGATATCAGGCCGTTTTGGATCGCCTGTTGCCCGAACAAAGCGGCACCAAGTCCGACAACCCCCGAAATTTTGGTTTCGGGGGAAAAGAATGAAAGGAAGAGGGCCAGGCTTTTTTTTACGCTGATGGACGCCCCGAACGTAAAGCACCATGTTTCCGAAAATGATTGACCTGATATTGCCGTCGACGATCGATGAAGCCGTCGATATCCTGCTTGATGATTTGCCGCTGCTGGATCGGTCTCGATTGGCCTGTCTCACCACGGAAGAACTGGATCTGATCAACCGTATGGTGGGGCTTCAGATCGCCAGGGATTTCAAGTTGTGGAGCGGCAACGACGATCTGCTGCACGACTGTATGGCGGTTATCGAACAAAACGGAGATGAAGACGACGATCCGACGATGGTGATCGTCCGTGCCATGTGGGCAAGGCTGCAAGAGACCCATGTGCTGCGGTTGGTCAAATGATTTCCCGGCGTCGGGAAGCCGCGTTCAATACAATTTTACCTTCCGAATCATTTTTTCATAGGCAGACAACCCGTTTGTCCATTGTGCTGCGATTTTCGAGATGGGCATGCCGGCTTCGATTTGAGAGCGGATTTCTCCGTCGCCCAGGATCAGGTCCATGGGAAGGCGCGTAAACTCGTACTCGTAAGGCGGCTGCTTGTAGGCAAACGCTTCGGGGTACAACCGATAAATGGCCTGGTAGAGTCCTAATGCCAGCGCATAGGGCGAATAGAGCGCCTCATCGGTCACGTGGATTTGAAATCCCCGGCACGGCTGGCCCGACCATTTATTGGCGGTCGGTTCGAATACGACAGGCCGAAGGACGGCGCCCTGCAGCAGCCGATCGTCGATAACCTGTAGAAGACGATCGCAGGAGATAAACGGCGCTCCGAAAATCTCGAATGGCTGGGTGGTGCCCCTTCCTTCTGAAATATTGGTGCCTTCCCAGATCACCTGGCCGGGGTAGACCAGGGCCGACGCTGGCGTAGGCAGGTTGGGAGAGGGGGCAACCCATGGCAGGCCGGTGCGCTCGAAGGTCATTTCTCTTTTCCATCCCTGCATGGCGACCACCTCAAGGTTGCAGCCGATTCCAAACACGGTGTTGAACAGGATGGCCAATTCGCCGATGGTCAGGCCGTGACGCATGGGAATGGGATAGCGCCCCACGAAAGATGCCCACTTCGTGTTCAGCAGGTTGCCTTCGATCCGATCTCCTCCCACCGGATTGGGCCGATCCAGCACGATGACCTTCTTTCCGGTTTGCTGGGCCGCTTCCATACAGTACGAAAGGGTGTAGATGAAGGTGTATACGCGGGTACCGACGTCCTGAAGATCGACCAGCAGGATGTCTACCGGGTCCAGCATGGCCAGGGTCGGTTGGCGGGTTTCTCCATACAGGGAGAACACCGGCAGGCCGGTGGCCGGATCCTTGCGGTGGTCGGATTCGATCATGTTATCCTGTTTCTCCGCATAAAAGCCGTGCTGGGGAGAATACAGGGCGAAAAGCTGCCCGTAAAGCGTTTCGGCGATTCGATGGCGGGCGTGGGTGTACCGGCTATCCACCGATGCCGGATTGCATAAAAGTCCCAGCCGTTTTCCCCTCACCGCTTCGGGCGGTGCACCCAAAAATACCTCGAGTCCGGTTTTCACTTTTCTCATTCTTGGCTTTTCCTCACCGGCTGCTGGTTTATCCGATTTTTTTTTCATGAAGTGGTTTACCACAGTGTCAAAGGCAGAAAAAGTACAAAACGACGCGTCAAACGCCTTGACACAACAGTAAATAAAAAATATGTAAAACGTTTTCGATAAAACTTCCGACAACAGGCCGCACCCCCGCGACATCTTCCAACAGGTTTTCGCCTTTTGCCGGCCGGCATTGTTCGATTGAAAAGGATCCGTTTACCGGTGGAACTGGATTACCATGGCATTGTCATCATCGTCGGCGCCTATGGCAGCGGCAAAACCGAAGTGGCCATCAATCTCGCCCTTGCCATGAAACAGCGGGGAACCGAGGTCCGGCTGGCCGACCTGGATCTGGTGAATCCCTATTTCAGAACCCGTGAAGCCCGCCATGCTTTAAGAAGCCGTGGAATCGACGTCGTTCTGCCGGCGGAGCAGTACATGCACGCCGATTTGCCCATTCTGACCCCGAAAGTATCCGGCATGCTGAAAAAGCCTACGGGCCTGACCCTGTTGGATGTCGGCGGAGACGACGTCGGTGCGACGGTGCTGGCGGCCCTGGCGGACTTTTTGAAAGGCAAAACCCCTGAAGTGTTGCAGGTGATCAACCCCAACCGTCCCCATACCGATACGGTGGACGGCTGCCTGAAAATGCGTCGGGAAATCGAAAAGAGCGCCAAAATTTCAATTACCGGAATCGTCGGCAACGCCAATCTGATGGAAGCGACACAGGAGCAGGACATCCTTGACGGATACGATTTTGCGAGCCGGGTGGCCGAGGCCGCAGACATTCCTTTGCGGTTCGTTACCGTCCCGGCGGCACTGTTGACCCGAATGGACAAAAGGAGTATTCAATGTCCGGTGCTGGCCATGAATCGGCAATTGGTTCCCCCCTGGATGAAGGCGGAAGACATCGTTCCAGCCGGGTAGGAAGACAGCGTCGGCATCGCATTCAGACGTGATTTTCAAAATCTAAGGAGCAGCGATCAATGGCATACCAACACCATATCGATCGGGATCGGTGCAAAGGCTGCGGTCTGTGCATCACCGTATGTCCCAAAAGCGTTCTCGAAATTTCTCCCGATGTCAATGCAAAGGGGTATTTTCCGGTCTACCAGGCGCGTCCGGATGACTGCATTCACTGTAGTATGTGCTGCATCATGTGCCCGGACGTGGCCATCACCATCACCGAAACCGAAGAACCCGCCGCCTGATTGCGGTTAACGGAGGAGCACCATGGCAAAGGTATTGATGAAGGGAAACGAGGCCATCGGTGAAGCGGCTATCCGGGCCGGTTGCCTGAACTACTTCGCCTATCCGATCACCCCGCAGTCCGAAGTGGCCGAGTACCTGGCCCGGCGCATGCCCGAAGTGGGCGGTGTCTTTCTTCAAGGAGAGAGCGAGGTGGCCGTGGGCTACATGCTTTTCGGCGCCGCCGGGGCCGGTGCGCGGGTGTTCACCACCTCTTCCAGTCCGGGCATCAGCCTGATGAGTGAAGCCATTAGCTACATCGCCGCCGCCCAGTGTCCGGCGGTGTTTGTGAATATCGTGCGCGGCGGACCCGGTCTGGGCGGCATCCTTCCATCCCAGGGGGACTATTTTCAGGCCACCAAGGGAATTGGCCATGGCGACTGCCGGCTGCTGGTCATGGCGCCGGCCAGTGTCCAGGAGGCGGTCGAGATGGTGATGACAGCCTTCCCCCTGGCCGAAAAATACCGCAATCCGGTGATGGTGATCGGCGATGGACTGATCGGCCAGATGATGGAGCCGGTGGAGTTTCCCGCCGATCTGAAAACCGAACCGAGCGACAAAAATGACTGGGCGACCAATGGCATGGACCATCGGGGCAGCGACAGCCGCAATCTGGTCAAATCGCTGTTTCTGGATCCGGTCCAGCTCAACGACAACAACCTTCAGCTCAAAGCCAAATACGACCGCATGCGGGCCGAAGAGGTGCGTTTCGAGGCCTACAATACCGACGGGCCTTACCGTCTGCTGATTGTCAGCTACGGGACCATGAGTCGGGTGTGCCGCACGTCCATCGATATGCTCAAGACCGAGGGCATCGAGGTCGGCATGATCCGCCCGCAAACCCTGTTTCCGTTTCCCGAGCAAGCCGTTTCCGATGCGGCCGATGCCCCGTCGTGCACCCATGTGATCAGCATCGAGATGAGTATGGGCCAGATGGTGGAAGATGTCGAGCGCAGCATCCAGGGCCGGCGCCCGGTGAGCTGGTACGGAAAGTGCGGTGGTGAAATTCCCACGCCGGAAGAGATCATTGAGGTGGTCAAAGAGCGCATCGGCTGACGGTAAAGCGCCCAAGCGCCGCTTTCGACCGTTGTCAGGCACCAACGCAAGGAGTAGATAACGATGGGAAAAACCTTTTCAAAACCGAGATCCCTTACGGATGTCCACACCCACTATTGCCCCGGATGCACCCACGGCGTCATCCATCGTCTGGTCGCCGAGGCCATCGACGATCTGGGAATTCGCCGGCGTGTCGTGGGCATCGCTCCGGTGGGCTGTGCGGTATTGGCCTATAACTATTTTGACTGCGATTTCCAGGAAGCCGCCCACGGCAGGGCCCCGGCCATGGCCACGGGCATCAAGCGGGTGCGGCCCGATCTGATGGTTTTCACTTACCAGGGGGACGGCGACCTGGCCAGCATCGGCATGGGAGAGATCGTCCATGCGGCCAACCGCGGCGAGAAGTTTACCACGATTTTCGTCAATAATGCGATCTACGGGATGACCGGCGGGCAGATGGCCCCCACCACCATGCCGGGTCAGCGCGCCACCACCGCGCCCTTCGGCAGGAACGTGGAAGAGGTGGGCATGCCGATCAAGATGGCCGAACTTCTGGCGGCCCTACAGACCCCGGCCTACATCACCCGGCAGACCGTGATTCGGCCGAAATATATCAACAAGGCCAAAAAGGCGATCAAACAGGCATTCACCTACCAGATGGAAAACCGCTGCTTCAGCCTGGTGGAGGTGGTCAGCACCTGCCCCACCAACTGGGGGATGACGCCCATGGAGGCCGTGGAGTGGACGGAAAGCACGCTGTTGAAGTACTACCAACTGGGTGACTACAAAGTTCCGGCCTGACCCCTGAACGAACAGGGGTGCGCCATTGAAGGAGGCACCATGCAGAGCGAAATCATGTTCGCCGGATTCGGTGGACAGGGTATCTTGTTAATCGGCAAAGTCCTGGCCCATGCAGCCATGGAGGAGGGCTACGAGGTGGCCTGGATTCCCTCCTACGGACCGGAAATGCGCGGCGGAACCGCATACTGCACCGTGGTGATCAGCGATTGTCCCATCGGTTCGCCCATCATTAAAAATCCGCTTCATCTGCTGGCCATGAACGGGCCGTCGTTGGAGAAGTTCGCACCCACGGTCAAACCTGACGGCATCATCTTCGTCAACAGTTCGCTGATCTCCTTCGGTGCGGGCAGGGACGATGTAGACGAACTGCGGGTCGACGTGGTGGATATCGCCAAGAAACTTGGCAGCGTCAAGGCTGCCAACATCGTGGCCCTGGCCGCATTCGTGGCCCGCAGCAAAATCGTTCCGCTGGAAACGATCAAGGCGTGCGTCAAGGAAGAGTTCAGCAAAAAGCCCAAACTGATCCCGTTGAATATGGATGCCGTGGATGCCGGTGTAAAGGCCGCTCAAAAATAGAATAACGCCATGTTTCACATGGTGTGTCGAAACGCATTGATCACGATTTACGATGGCCGGGCCACGGTGCCCGGCCGTTTGACTGCAAGGGCAGACCGATGAAACTGATGATCCCCGACCACATCCGGGCCATCTCCCCCTATGTTCCCGGCAAACCGCTGGAGGAGCTTGAACGCGAATACGGCATCAGCGATTCCATCAAGCTGGCGTCAAACGAAAATCCTTTGGGCCCCAGTCCAAGGGCACTGGAAGCCATCGGACAGGGACTTTCATCCTTGCACCGCTATCCGGACGGCGCTGGCCACGATCTGATCCAGAAAATTGCCCGGGTCAATGACGTGGCCCCGGAGAATGTCGTCATCGGGAACGGTTCGGACGACATTATTGCCATGCTCGTCCAGGCGTTGATCCGCCCCGGCAATCGGGTGATCGTACCGCAGCCTTCTTTTCTCATGTACGACATTGCGGCCACAGCCGCCGGTGCCGTCGTCGAGCGGGTCCCCCTCGACGGTTTGAAAATGGACCTTGCCGCCATGGCCGATCGGGTAACAGCGGACACCCGGCTGATATTCGTCTGCAACCCCAACAATCCGACGGGAACGGTTGTCACCCGAACCGCCTTCGACGACTTCATGGCGCGGCTGCCGGACCATGTGGTGGTGGTCGTCGACGAAGCCTATATCGAGTTCGCCAAAAAATCCGATTGTCTGAAAACCGGAAGCTCGGCGGATCTGACCCGCCCGCTGGTGACCCTTCGGACCTTTTCCAAGGCTTACGGGCTTGCCGGACTTCGGGTGGGATACGGGATCATGCCCGCCGAACTGGCCGGGATGCTCCATCGGGTCAGACAGCCCTTCAATGTCAATGCCCTGGCACAGGCGGCAGCCACCGCGGCCCTGGATGACCGGGACTTTCTGCTGCGTTCGATCCGGCTGGTGCATGATGGATTGGAGCGCCTCTACGCCGAACTGGATCGGTTGGGGCTGGTCTACTTTAAGACCGAATCCAACTTTTTTCTCATCGATGTGGGACAATCGGCGGACGCGCTTTTCGAGAAGATGCTGAGACAGGGGGTGATTGTGAGATCCATGCGGGCCTATGGATATTCTCATTACATACGTATCAACGTGGGACTGGAAGAAGAAAACCGGCGCTTTATCCAGGCGCTTGAGACGGTTCTTAATCGATAGTTTTTCGGGGCAGCACCAAATGAAGAAACCGCATCCATTGCTGATCGCCATCGACGGCCCGGCCGGCGCCGGAAAGACCACGGTCAGCAAGATGCTGGCAAGGGATCTGGGATACCGATATCTGGATACCGGCGCCCTGTACCGGGGCGTTGCCTACGAAGTCCGCGCCGCCGGGGTTGCCGCCGATGACGATGCGGGGCTCGAGCGCGTGTGTCAAACGCTGCAGCTGGAAATCCGAGACAGCCGGCTGATTTCCAACGGCGTGGACATCACTGGGCGCATTCGCACACCGGAGATTACCATGCTGGCATCGGCCGTCTCGGCCCGCCCGGTAGTCAGACAGGCGCTGCTGGATCTGCAAAGACGTTTGGGTCGGGACAAAGCACTCGTCGCCGAAGGACGAGACATGGGGACGGTCGTCTTTCCGGACGCCGATCTCAAATTTTTTCTGGACGCCTCGGTCCGTCAACGCGCCCTGCGCCGCTATGAGCAGTACGGCGAGGCGGGGGAACAGACGCTCGAGCGCATCGAGCAGGAGATCCGCCAGCGGGACGCCAACGACAGCAGTCGGGATGTTGCCCCGCTCAAGCCGGCCGACGATGCCGTGACGATCGATTCGACAGTCATGGATGCCTGGCAGGTCGTCGCGACGATGATGGCGCATGTTGCCTCCTTAATATCCTAAATATCCTAACAAAATTAACCATTGCATTTTGATGCACGTTTCTGTATGGTCTTTTGGCTATACTGCAAGCGTTGACGTTTGCACGTAAAATTCATGAGGCTAAGGGGGTAATCATCAGTCAATGGACAACTTTTTAGACAACGAATCAACCGAAGAAGAAGTCGAGAAAGACAGCGTCACCGGCGAAAGCATGGCCGAACTCATGGACCTGTATGAGGAGAGCTTCAAACGCTTTGCCGAAGGGGAAGTGGTCAACGGAAAAATCATTTCCGTGGACAAGGACCACGTCCTGGTAGACATCGGGTACAAATCCGAAGGCCAGATCCGCATCCGGGAATTCGAGGTGGACGGCGAAGTTACCGCCAAAGTGGGCGACACCGTCGAGGTGATGGTCGAATGGTGGGACGACGAGAACGAAGTCGTGGTCCTGTCCAAGGAGAAAGCCGAGAAAGTCAAGGTCTGGGACGACATCAAGAAACGTCACGAGGCCGATGAAACCATCGCCGGCACGATCACCAACCGGGTCAAGGGCGGATTCTCCGTGGATATCGGCGTGCAGGCATTTTTGCCCGGCTCCCAGGCGGACCTTCGCCCCATTCGCAATCTGGACGAAATGGTCGGCAAGGAATTCGATTTCAAGATCCTGAAATACAACCGCAAGCGCAGCAACATCGTGCTTTCCCGCAGAGTCCTGCTGGAAGAAGAGCGCGAGAAGAAGCGGGCCGAAACCCTGGCTTCCATCCACGAAGGCAAGGTCGTGCCCGGCATCGTCAAAAATCTCACCGAATATGGTGTGTTCGTCGATCTCGGCGGTGTGGACGGACTGCTGCACATTACCGACATCTCCTGGGGGCGGGTCAAGCACCCCTCCGAGCTGTTCACCGTGGGCGACGAGATCAACGTCAAGATTCTCAGCCTGGACCTGGAACGTGAACGGGTCTCCCTGGGCATGAAACAGCTGACCGAGGATCCATGGGCCACGGCCATCGACAAATATCCGGTGAGCTCCCGCATCAGCGGCAAGGTGGTCAGCCTGACCGATTACGGCGCTTTCGTCGAATTGGAAGAGGGCATCGAAGGCCTGATCCATGTTTCCGAAATGTCCTGGACGCGCAAGATCCGCCATCCCTCCAAGGTGGTTTCCGTGGGAGAAATTGTGGACGCCATCGTGCTGGATATCAAGCCGGAGAACAGGAGGATTTCCCTGGGCATGAAGCAGGCCGCACCCAATCCCTGGGATGTGATCAGCGACAAATACCCGGTAGGAACCACCATTGAAGGCAAAATCAAGAACATCACCGATTTCGGCCTGTTTATCGGCATCGACGAAGGGATCGACGGCCTGGTTCATATTTCCGACATCTCCTGGACCAAGCGTATCAAACATCCTTCGGAAATCTACAAGAAGGGCGACGTCATTCAGGCCATCGTTCTTGAAATCGACAAGGATCAGGAACGCTTCTCCCTGGGTGTCAAGCAACTGCAGGCCGACCCGTGGGATACCGTTGCCGAACGCTACGAAGTGGGCAAGGAAATTACCGGCACGGTGACCAATGTGACCGATTTCGGCGTGTTCGTCGAGCTGGAAGAGGGTATCGAAGGTCTGGTGCACGTTTCCGAGATCAGCAAAGAGAAGATCAAAACGCCGGTCGGCCAGTTTGAGGTCGGTCAGATGCTGACCGCCAAAGTGATGAACATCAACAGTGAAGAACGGCGGATCGGACTTTCCATCAAGCGTCTCGACATGGAAGACGATCAGGAACTGCTGACCGAGTACGTCAACAACATGGGGCCGGTTACCTCCAGTTTCGGTGAAATCCTTCGCGAGAATCTGCAGGAAAAACTGAATAACGACGAACAATAGACCCTCGTTACGACCATCAATGCCGGCGGTTTGCCTGACTAGGGCCCGCCGGCATTTTTCGTCAGCCGCCATGGTCTATAGCAAAGGAACTTGCCATGTTCACCCGCCGCCACCCTTACCTTTTTTTTCTGCTGGTTTCCTTTTCCATTTTTACCTTCATGACCCTGGGCGTTATGGGAATGGCCGCCTGGATCGGCCAGGGTGCTGTGGACTTTGATGGCGAAGGGGTCGGCGTGGTTGAAATCGAGGGTGCGATTGCCGATGCCAGGAATACCATCGAACAGATTCGCGACTTTCGGGAAGACGATGACATCAAGGCCATCGTGGTCCGCATCGATTCGCCGGGCGGTGCCGTCGGTCCTTCCCAGGAAATTTATCGGGAGATCCGCAAAACCATAAACACCAAAAAGGTGATCGCCTCCATGGGCGCCGTGGCGGCATCCGGCGGGTATTACGTGGCCTGTGCCGCGGATGGGATCGTGGCCAATCCGGGTACCATCACCGGCAGCATCGGGGTGATCATGGGATACACCAATTTCCGTCAATTGCTGGACAAGATCGGCATGGTTCCGGTGGTGATCAAAAGCGGCCCTTACAAGGATACCGGTTCGCCCACGCGGGAGATGCGCGACGATGAACGCGAGATTTTACAGGCCATTACCGATGGCATTCATCAGCAGTTTGTCACTGCCATTGCCGAAGGCAGAAATATGGAGCGGGGGCAGGTCGAAGCCGCCGCCGACGGACGTATTTTCACCGGGGAAGATGCCAAAGCGAAAGGTTTGGTCGACCGCCTGGGCAATTTTCAGGATGCGCTGGTGTGGGCCGGCGAACTGGGCGGCGTGGAGGGGTCGGTGGTTCCGGTGTATGCCCGCGACAGGGAACTTTCCGTGTTGCGCTACCTCCTGTCGTCCTCTGTGACCGAGTGGTTCTCGAAAATGATTCACCCCGGCATCTTTGCAGAATACCGCTACTCTCCGAACGGGAACTGAAGGCCATGGGAATGCGTAAGATCGCCGTGGCAATGGCAAAAGGCGGCGTTGGAAAAACGACGACAGCCGTCAACCTTGCTCATGGACTGGCCCTGGCGGGCAAACGGGTGCTGCTGGTAGACTGCGACACCCAGGCCCAGACCACCACTTTTCTTGGCGTCTCTCCACCCCATGGGCTCTATGAGTTCATCACCGGACGCGACGGCAACGGCAAGACGGTGCTGAAAAAAGAAGCCATTTTCCCGGCCCGCCAGAATTTGTGGGTGCTGGCCGGCGGCATCCAACTGGTGGAATTGAAGCACTGGCTGGGCGAGCAGCCCCGGGACCAACGGCACGCTGTCCTGCGGCACAGCCTGACGCCCAAAAACAACGGGCTGGACTATCTGATTTTCGACTGTGCGCCCGGGTGGGACGTGCTCAGCGTAAACATCCTCATGGCCGTCCACGAAGTTCTGTGCCCCGTGGCGCTTCAGGGACCGGCAGTGGAGGGGCTGAAAACGTTCTTCGGCTATCTGATTTCGGTGCAGCAGTTGAACCAGTCGCTGCGCCTCAAATACATCCTGCCAACCATGTTCGACCGCCGTACCCGCCAGAGCCGCGACATCTACAACCAGCTTCGCCGACTATTTCGCAAACAGATCTGCAGCCCCATTTACCACAATGTTAGGCTGTGCGAAGCACCGGGCAACGGCAAGAGCATTTTTGAATACGACAACAATGCGACGGGTGCCAAAGATTACCGCAAATTGGCAGAAAGATTGATCGATGATACCATCAGACGACAAGACCATCCCGGACTTTTTTGACGAGCGCCGCGTGGATCCGGTTTCCGTGGCAACCGGGCGTCGCATGCCAAAGCCGGACCTGCCCAAGAAGAAGGTCGGTTTCTACGTTTCCGAGGCGCTGCTGGATCGCTTCAACCGTAAATTCCACCAGTTGAAGCTTGATGGGGTGCCCGTGGAAAACAAATCGATGCTGGCCGAGATGGCGCTAGCTTTCGCCCTGGACGACATGGACCGGGCAAAGGCCAGCCAACTGCTCGCAAAGCTGAAAAAAAGCTGAACAGGAAGGTACGAAACTTTACCCCAACGTTTACAACAGACTCACATCTCCCATGCCTTCCCGGACGATCTCCGGGACATCGTTTTCAAGAGAAACTACGCTGGAGGGCATTCCCGCCACCGGCCCGCCGTCGATGACGGCATCCAGCCGTGGTCCGAAATGGTCATGGATCAGGGACGCATCGTGAAAGACCTCCCCGTCCGGCAGGGTCGCGGAAGTGGAGATGATCGGGTTGCCCAAATCTTCGACCAGCGCATGGCAGATGTTGTTGGCCGGAACCCGGATGCCGGCGGTCTTGCGTTTGGTGAGCATGATCTTGGGAACCAGTTTGGAACCCGCGAGGATAAACGTATAAGGTCCCGGCAGCAGCCGCCGCATGGTTTTGTAAGCGTAGTTGGACACCTTGGCGTAGCGGCTGATGTTTTTCAGATCGGCGCAGATGAAGCTGAAGGGCTGGTTTTTGTTGCGCTGTTTGAGCTGGTAGATTTTTTCGATGGCCCGTTTGTTCATGATATCGCAGCCGATGCCATAGTAGGTGTCGGTCGGATAGGCGATCAGGCCCCCGGCTTTCAAGATGTCAACCACCCGCAGAATCAGTCGCTGCTGGGGGTTTTCCGGATTGATGCTAAACAGCATGACGGTTATCCGATCCCTGGAAAAAACAAAGACTGCAAAGGTGCATCGAACGCCGATCTCTCTCAAAATCAAGGAAGCGCTGCACCCGGCCATGGCCGTGCTGCGATACGCGGACGCGCTAACTTATTACGGGCCGCAAGGGGTGTCAAGCCGCCAAATAAAGATTGATAAAGCCTATCTCATTTGTTATTTTAACAGATTAATCGGTTTCGGAACCGATGCGGAATAGATGCTTTTTTCAACGGATCCATCGCCTGCACACCGAAGCCTTCGGGACCCCCGCTTGCCGGCCTGCAACTGTCAGTTTACCGGCCCGGCCCGGTCATTGAGGGACGTCACCGTTAATCGCCACCGCCGACCCGGCAAACTTCCATACGAATGCGGAGGATTTCATGACCGACCAGATAATCGCAGAAGCGTTTTCTTTTGATGACGTTCTGCTTATGCCCAGCTATTCCGACGTTCTGCCCAAGGATGTCGATACCCGAACCCGTCTGACCCGTAAACTGGACCTGAACATTCCCATTGTCAGCGCCGCCATGGATACGGTCACCGAAGCCCAAACCGCCATTACCATGGCCCGGGAAGGCGGCATCGGGTTCATCCATCGCAACATGAGCCTCAAGAGCCAGGCCATGGAGGTGGATCAGGTGAAAAAATCGGAAAGCGGCATGATTGTGGATCCGCTGACCATCGATCCGGAGCGGCCCATCGAGGAAGTGATGAAGCTGATGGCCCGTTACCGTATATCCGGTGTACCGGTCACCCGGGGCGATCAACTGGTGGGCATTGTGACCAACCGGGACCTGCGGTTCGAAACGGACATGACCAAAAAGGTCAGCGATGTCATGACCAGCGAAAAGCTGGTGACGGTCAGCGAGGGAATCGGCCTGGAAGAATCCAAGAAGCTGCTCCACGAACACCGCATCGAAAAACTGCTGGTGGTGGACAAAAACGGCCGTTTGACGGGCATGATCACCATCAAGGATATCGAGAAGATCAAAAAATACCCCAATGCCTGCAAAGACGCCATGGGTCGGTTGCGGGTGGGGGCGGCTATCGGGGTGGGAGAAGATATGATGCCCCGCGCCCAGGCTTTGCTCGATGCCGGAGCCGACGTCCTTGTGATCGATACCTCCCACGGCCATTCCGGCAACGTCATCCGGGCGGTCCAGCGGTTGAAGGGGGATTTTCCTGAGATGCAGCTTGTCGCCGGCAACGTGGGCACTGGCGAAGGCGCCCAGGCGTTGATTGACGCCGGGGTGGATGGCGTCAAGATCGGAATCGGTCCGGGCTCCATCTGCACCACACGCATCGTGGCCGGCATCGGCGTTCCCCAGGTCTCCGCCATCATGAACTGCCGGAAAGTGTCGGAAAAAAACGGCGTCCCTTTAATTGCCGACGGCGGCATCAAGTTTTCGGGCGACATCACCAAGGCCATCGGGGCCGGTGCCCATACGATCATGATCGGCGGCCTGTTTGCCGGTACCGAAGAAAGCCCCGGCGAGACCATCCTGTTTCAGGGGCGCAGCTATAAGGTCTATCGTGGAATGGGCTCTTTGGAGGCCATGAAAAAGGGCAGCAAAGACCGCTACTATCAGACCGAACAGGAAAGCGACGACAAGCTGGTTCCCGAAGGCATTGTCGGCCGCGTTCCCTACCGGGGAACCCTTTCCGGGAACATCCACCAGCTTATCGGCGGACTCAAGGCCGGCATGGGCTACGTGGGATGCAACTCCATCGAGGCGCTTCGGGAAAGAGCCCGCTTCGTCAGAATCAGTGCCGCCGGCATGCGTGAAAGCCATGTGCATGATGTGATTATTACGAAGGAGGCGCCCAACTATCGAGTAGACAATTAGTTGACCGATCCGTTTAAAGGCGTCAGGCATGTCATTCTCGCGCAGGCGGGAATCCATCAAAATTCACCCTTTCCGGATCGATACCTTCCGCAGATATTTCAAAATATCAAAAACGACAGTATGCCTTTTTCGAAGTTCGAAGTTGGACGTTCAATGTTTGACGTTCATGGGGCTGGATTTCAGCCCCTTCGGAGAGGGCCTCATCAAACCACCCGCTATGCGGTGGTTGGTGATTTTTTTTACTAACCCTTCAAAGCGCTTCAAATTGCCAGAATAGCCATGTCCGAAGAAACGTTGTCCCAAGAAACTTCCGATTTCGTCCATCTCCACGTCCACACCCAGTACAGCCTGCTGGACGGCGCCATTCGTCTGGGGGATCTGTTCAAAAGGGCCAAGGAATTTCACATGCCGGCGGTGGCGCTGACCGACCACGGCACCATGTTCGGCGCCCTGGATTTTTATCAGCAGGCCCTTTCCAGCGGAATCAAGCCCATCATCGGCTGCGAGTGCTACCTGGCCCCCCGCACACTGAAGGATAAAACGCCGCTGGACAAGGCGGGAGTGCGGCACCTGGTGCTGCTGGCCGAAAACCAGCAGGGCTACCGCAACCTGTGCAAGCTGGCCACCATCGGGCAGATGGAAGGTTTTTACTACAAACCCCGCATCGACAAAGCGGCGCTGGCCGAGCATGCTGAAGGGATCATCGCGCTGTCCGCCTGCCTCAAAGGGGAGGTTCCCCAATACATACTGGCGGGAAAGATGGACAAGGCCGAAGAGGCGGCCCTTAACTATCTCACCATGTTCGGCGACGGCAACTTTTTTCTGGAATTGCAGCACAATGGCATTGCGGCCCAGGAAAAGGTCAACCAGGGGCTGGTCGAACTGAGCCGCAAACTGGATATCCCGCTGGTAGCCACCAATGACTGCCACTACCTGGATCAAAAAGATGCCAAGGCCCATGAGGTTCTTTTGTGCATCCAGACCCAGAAGACCATGGCCGACGAGGACCGCTTCGTTTTCGATTCCGATCAGCTCTACTTCAAACCGCCCGAGGAGATGAAACGGCATTTTGCCGAATATCCCGGTGCCATCGAAAATACCGGTGCCATTGCTGACCGCTGCTATGTCGAGTTCGACTTCAAGACCTACCATTTCCCGCAGTTCGACGCCGAATCCGGTAAAACCGCGGACGAGCTGTTCGAAACCCAGGTGCGCGAAGGCTACGAACGCCGCATGGAACCGGTGCGCCGGAAAAATCCCGATCTGGACGAATCGGTGTACCGGGAGCGGCTGGAGTACGAACTGAAGACCATCAAGGATATGGGATTTCCCGGCTATTTTCTCATCGTCGCCGATTTCATCCGCTATGCCAAGGAAAACGGTATCCCCGTGGGGCCCGGCCGCGGTTCGGCTGCCGGCAGTCTGGTCTCTTATGCGATGTCCATCACCGACCTGGATCCCATCGAGCATGGTCTGATTTTCGAACGTTTCCTGAATCCATCGCGCATCAGCATGCCCGACATCGATGTGGATTTCTGCATCCACGGACGGGAGCGGGTGTACAACTACGTGGTCGAACGCTACGGCGGAGGGGACTACGTGGCCCAGATCATCACCTACGGCAAAATGAAGGCCAAACTGGTGATCAGGGACGTGGGAAGGGCGCTGGGACTGCCTCTGGCGGAAGTGGATACCATTGCCAAGCTGATTCCCGACAGCCTTAAGATGACCATCGACAAGGCGCTGAAAGAAGAGCCCAAACTGGCTGAAATGGTCAAAACGGACCCCCGCATCGCCGAGTTGATCGACATCAGCCGCGCCCTGGAAGGACTGTCCCGGCACGCCTCGACCCATGCCGCCGGCGTGGTGATCGGCGACAAACCCCTGGTTGAATATCTGCCGCTGTACAAGGGCAAAAAGGGGGAGGTGGTCACCCAGTTCGACATGAAGAAGGTCGAGGACATCGGCCTGGTGAAGTTTGATTTTCTGGGCCTGCGCAACCTGACGGTGATCGACCACGCCCTGAAAAGCATTATCGATCAGGGAAAAACGGCTCCGGATCTGGCCAACCTGCCCATGGACGACGAGAAGACCTTCACCCTGCTCCAGTCGGGAGACACCACCGGCGTTTTTCAACTGGAATCCTCCGGCATGAAAAATTTGATGGTGCGCCTGCACCCGGAATCCTTCGAGGATCTTACCGCCCTGGTGGCCTTGTATCGCCCCGGTCCTCTGGACAGCGGGATGGTGGACGACTTCGTCGACCGTAAACACGGCAAAAAGGAAGTGGTCTATTCGGTGGATTCTTTGGAGCCGATCCTCCAGGAAACCTACGGGGTAATTGTTTATCAGGAGCAGGTCATGCAGGTGGCCGGCGCCCTGGCCGGCTACACCATGGCCGATGCGGACAGCCTGCGCAAGGCCATCGGCAAGAAGATCGCCGATCTGATGGCCAAGCATCGGGAGAAGTTTGTCACGGGCGCCGTGAAAAACGGAGTGGACAAGGCCGTGGCCACGGAGCTGTTCGATCTGATCGAAAAATTCGGCGGCTATGGATTCAACAAATCCCACAGTGCGGCCTATGCGCTGATTGCCTACCAGACGGCATATCTCAAGGCCCATTTCCCGGTAGAATTCATGGCGGCCCTGCTGACCAGCGAAATCGACACCATCGACGGGGTGGTGAAATTCATCAACGAGTGCCGGGCCCACGACATCGAAGTGCTGCCGCCGGACATCAATGAGAGCAGCACCCTGTTTACCGCCGTCGAAGACCGCATCCGGTTCGGTCTGGCAGCGGTGAAAAACGTGGGCGGCTCGGCCGTCGATCTGATCATCGCCGAGCGGGAAGCCAACGGGCCGTTTGCTTCCCTGTTCGATTTCTGCCAGCGGGTGGATCTGACCAAGGTGAACAAACGCGTCCTGGAAAGCCTGATCCGCTGCGGCGCACTGGATTCCACCGGCGTATACCGATCACGCCTCATGGCGGTGCTCGAAGAGGCCCTGGATTACGGACAGCGCATTCAACGGGAGCGAAACAGCGCCCAGATGAGCCTGTTCGATACCGGGGGTGGAGAAGAGGCGGCCATCAACCTGCCCACCGTTCCAAACATCGAGGAATGGGACGATCACGAGAAGTTGCAGCAGGAGAAAGAGACCCTGGGCTTCTTCGTCACCGGGCACCCGTTGGACCGCTACAAGGAGATCATCGAGAAATTCACCAATGTCGACGCCTTGAGTCTTCGGGAAGTGGCCGACAAAAGTGCTGTGCGCATCGGCGGTACCATCAGCGCCGCCAAGGTGATCCGCACCCGCAAGGACGATTTGATGGGCTTTGCCACTGTCGAGGATATGAACGGCAGTGTGGAAGTGGTGGTTTTTCCTTCCATCTACGCGAGCTGTGCCGATCTGCTGACTCCGGACACTGCCGTGCTGGTCCAGGGTGCGGCCCAGGTGGAAGAAAGCGGTGTTAAAATTCTCGCCGACCAGATTATCCCCATGGATCAGGCCGAGGCGACCTGGACCGTCCAGGTCCGGCTGATGGTGAACCCGCATAAAACCGATCGAGAGAAAATGTCCCGGCTGCGAAAGGTCTTACAGCGGTACCCCGGACCCTGCAAGGGATACATTCACATCTGCCTCGATGACCAGGCCGAAGCGGTCGTTTCCATGGACGAAGGAATGGGGATCCGCTACTGCGACGCCATGGCCCGGGAGGTCGATGGCATCCTGGGGCGCGGGGCCGTCCAGACGCGGGTCAGCGACGCGGCCACCGCCATGCGCAACAGCGATTTCAACGGACGCCGCAACAACGGGCGCCAATTTGCCAGGAATTGATTGCTGTAATCGAAATTCGAAGTTGGACGTTGGATGTTCGACGTTCACGGGTATGGATTTCAGCCCCCTCGAAGGGGGAATTGGCCAAATAACCCGTTAAGCGGGTGATGGGTGATTCAAGCCCTTTTCAATATTTGCATAAGGATGAACTCCCGACCGTGGCACCCAAACGACTGACATTCGGCTTTTCTCCCTGCCCCAACGACACCTTCATGTTCGACGCGATTGTGCGGCGTGCCGTGGAGATCGAGGGGGTGCGGATCGATCCGGTGCTGCACGATGTCCAGACCCTCAACACCCTGGCCATGGAGGCGGGCCTGGACGTCAGCAAGCTCTCTTTTTACGCCTGGATGGCGGTCAAGGATACCTACCGGCTGCTGAACAGCGGCGGTGCCATGGGCTTTGGATGCGGTCCGGTGCTGGTGGCCCGCAAGCCTTTGAAGCACGAGCAGATCCGGGATTGCCGGGTGGTGCTGCCCGGCGCGTGGACCACGGCCCACCTTCTTTTTCGCCTGTGGGCGCCGGGTGCCGACCAGCGGTTTTTCGTGCCCTATGACCGGATTTTCGAAACCGTCGATTCCGGGCAGGCGGACTGCGGCGTGATCATTCACGAGAGCCGCTTCACCTTCGAAGATGCGGGCTTTCGGACCATCGTCGATCTGGGGGCCTGGTGGGAAGAGCGAACCGGCCTGCCCATTCCCCTGGGCGGCATTGCCGCCAAAAAGAGCCTGGGAGACGCGCTCATCGAACGGATCGATGGGGCGGTAAATGCCAGCATCCGCCAGGCCATGGCCGATCCCGAAGCGACCCTGCCTTACATCCGAAAGAACGCCCAGGAGATGGATGCCGCCGTGCTCAAGGCCCACATTCATACGTTTGTCAACGACTTCAGCCTGGATTTGGAGGCAACAGGGCGAAAAGCACTGGACGTCCTTGAATCCATGGCCAAAGCGGCCGGCGCCCTGTGACGGTGGGTCTATTATTCGCGACCCGGCAGGAGGCCGAACCCTTTCTGGCCCTTGCCGCGGCCACACCCCTTGCCGGCCCGCTGCCGCTGTTCAGGGTGCCGGAAACGATTCATCCGGCCTGTGTTCTGGCCGTCAGCGGCATGGGCAAAGTGGCTGCCGCCCTGGCCGCCGCCCATCTGGCGCAAAAGCATCGGGCGACCCTCCTGATCAATGCCGGGTTGTGCGGCCGCCTGACCGCGGAGAAAAACTGGACCGTCGGCGATCGGTTGCGCATTGAAAGCGCCGTGGAAGGCGACTGCGACCGCTTCGGCAGCCACGAAGCGGCCGTGGAATGCGATTTAAACTGGTTCCCCGATTTACAAGCGGCCCGCCTGGTCACCTGCGACCGTCCGGTGTTTCGGGAAGATTTGCGAAGGCAACTGGCCGGCCTTGGCGAGGTGGCCGACATGGAAGGGGCCGCCGTGGCCCGCACGGCCCTTTTTTACGGTATTCCCTGCGCCATGGTCAAAGGCATCAGCGACTGCGCCGAACCGACCGGTCGGCGGGACATTGCCCGCAATCTCGCCGCGGTCTCGGAAGACATTGCCGCAACCCTGGTGCGGGAACTGAAACAAAACGCGAACGACGAACGACCATGAAAACGGAAACGACGCTGAAAAATATACTGAATTTCACCAAAATCGAACACACCGCCTTCAGTCTGCCGCTGATTTTCACGGGCGCCTGGCTGGGCGCCGGCAACCGGCTGCCGGCCCTGGATGTGATCCTTCTCATCGTGGTGGCCGCAATCGGCGCCCGGGTTTTCGGCATGTCCATGAACCGGATCTTCGACCGCCACATCGACCGCCTCAATCCGCGCACGGCCAATCGCGAGCTGCCCGCCGGGAAAATGGACCTGGCCCAGGCGATGGTCGTTGCCGGCGGCGGCCTGCTGCTTTATCTGGCGGCCTGCTGGGCCCTGGGCGGCTGGTGCCCGATCCTGGCCCCGATTCCGCTGATTCCGCTGCTGGGCTATTCGCTGCTCAAACGGTTCACCCCGCTGTGCCATTTCGGCATCGGGTTCTGCCTGGCCCTGGCCCCGTTGGGGGCCTTCGTGGCCGCATCGGGCCATCCCCGGTTGTCCTGGCCGGTCCTGCTTTTTTCCGGATTCGTTTTTTTCTGGCTGAGCGGGGCCGACATCATCTATGCGCTCATGGACATCGACCATGACCGAAACCACAACATCCATTCCATACCGGCCCGTCTGGGGTTCGACGGTGCCTTGCGCGTGGCCGGTGCGGCCCACCTGGCCGCATTGGGAATTCTGATCGCCGTGATCAGGACCTTGAACGGCGGTTTGACGGCCTGGAGCGTGCTGGCCGTGGCGGTCGTTTTTTTTGTGTTGATGTATGTTCCGTCCATTCCCGTTCCCAAACGCTTTTTTCCCATTTCCACCCTGGCGGGCATCGCCGGCGCCCTGGCCCCCATGGCTGCATGAAAGACAGCCGTTGACGGAGACAATCATGAGCAAGACCGAATCTGCCCATCTCATTTTAGGCGTTACCGGCGCTTCGGGCATTTACGCGGCCCGCCGGCTGATAGAGAAATCGACCTGGCTGGTGGATCTGGTGGCCAGCCGATGGGGCAGGGCGGTGGCCGGTACCGAGTGCGGCGGGATCGAGGAGATCGAATTTTTTGCCCGGCAGGTGTATGCCGCCGACGATCTGTATGCCCCGCTTTCATCGGGCTCGGTGCCCAGCGTCGGCATGGTGGTGCTGCCCTGTTCGGCCCACACCATGGCCCAGATGGCCGCCGGTCTGGGCGACAGCCTGATCACCCGGGCGGCCCACTGCCAGCTCAAGGAGCGAAGACCGCTGATCCTGTGCCTGCGGGAGGCCCCTTTGACGTTGATCGATCTGGAAAACGCCCGGCGTCTCGGCCAGGCCGGCGCCGTGATCATGCCCATGAGCCCGCCGTTTTTCATGTTTGCCGGCCGCGATCCGCAAACGGTAACGTACCATGACCTCATGGATGCCTTTGCGGACCGGGTGCTGGCCGTCCTGGGCCAAACCCCCGGACGAACTTGGGAGGATGTCCGTTGAGCTTTGTGGATCTGCGTGCATTTCTGGACCATCTCGAACGAAACGGCGAACTGGCCCGTATCCGGGTCCCGGTCAATCCGGATCAGGAGATGACCGTCATCCAGCACCGGGTCATCGCCCGGGGAGGGCCGGCGCTGCTCTTCGAAAACGTTGTCGGCTCGAACCACCGAGTGGTCAGCAATCTGTTCGGCACCCGGCAGCGCACGAACCTGGCCTTCGGCGGCGATCCGGCCCTATTGGGAGAGCGGGTCTTCCGGCTGTCGCGCGACCTGATGCCGCCGGGACTGCGCGGCATCTATCGTTCCCGTCGCGACCTGTTGGCACTTTCCTCGGCCCGCATGCGCACGGTCCGGCACGGTCCGGTTCTGGAAACCGTCCATATGGCGCCCGACCTCAACCGCCTGCCGGTGCTCACCTGCTGGCCGGAGGACGGCGGCCCGTTTTTCACTCTGCCCCTGGTGCACACTGCCGATCCGGAAAACGGCACCGGCAACCTGGGCATGTACCGGCTGCAGCGCTTCGACAGCAGCAGCACCGGCATGCACTGGCAGATCGAAAAAGGCGGCGGCTTCCATTTTCACAAGGCCGTTGCCAAAAAGCGCCCGTTGCCGGTCAGTGTGGTTCTGGGCGGGCCGCCAGCCCTGATCCCGGCGGCGGTGGCCCCGCTGCCCGAAGGCATCGACGAGCGACTGCTGGCGGCCTACATGATGAACCGCCCGCTGGAGGTGATCGTCCGCCGGACCACCGGCCACCGGATTCCCGCCCGGGCCGAATTCGTTCTGGAAGGCAGCGTGTCTCCCGGCGACGTTCAATGGGAGGGTCCGTTCGGCGATCATTTCGGCCACTACTCCCATGCCGCCGACTATCCGGTGTTCCGGGTGGACCGCATCCTGGCCCGCAGGGATGCCATCTACCCGGCCACGGTGGTGGGCAAACCGGTCCAGGAGGATTACTACCTCGGCGAGGCCCTGCAGAAGATGACCCTGCCGTTGCTCAAGATGATCCGGCCGGCGGTGGTCGATTTCTGGGCCTACCCGGAAACCGGGTTCCACGCCCTGGCGGTGTTGTCGGTGACCGAGCGCTACCCCAAGGAAGCGCTCAAGCACACTCTTGGCATGCTGGGGGAAGGGCAGGTGTCCCTGACCAAGGTCCTGATCACCGTGGACCATCGGGTCGACGCGCGGGATATCGTCGACGTGAGCCAAGCCCTGTGGCGCCACCTGGATGCAAAAAGCGGCATCCATCTGCTGGCCCCCACAGCCCAGGACACCCTGGATTTTACCGGCCCTGCCATGAACACCGGCAGCCGCCTGATCCTCCTGGCCACCGACGGCGGCCGCGGCCCGGTGCGCGGGGCGCCGCCGCAACGCGTGCCCCGACCCGCGGATCTGCCCTCCGGCGTGACCGCCGCCGCGGCCCTGGGACCGGCCTTTCTGATGGTCCAGGTAGACGACTCCATCAAAGAGATCGAGCCGCTGCGTCAGGCCCTGGCCCAACATCCGGCCTCCCGGGAGTACCTGTTTCATGTGATCGTTTCAAAAGACGTCCCGCTGACTGACCGCATCATGATGCTCTGGGGCTGGTTCACCCGCTTCGATCCCTTGGCCGACCTTTATCCTGCCGGCCGGAAGGTTGACGGGAATCGGCTGCTTTTCGATTTTCCCATCGCCATTGACGCCCGTTGGAAAACAGGGTATCCCAAGCCCGTTGAATTCGACCCGGATGTGGAAAAACGGGTGGACCGGATGTGGCCCAAGCTGGGTCTGCCCGAATGCTGAGGCCAATGAAGAACGAAGGATGAAATCATCGTCATGCACAACCCCATGTTCGACCGGGCCCTGGAAAAAGGCGCCCGCTGTAAGCGGCTTAGCCGCGAAGAGGCCTACTGTCTGGCCGAGGCGATCACCCCGGACCGGCTGCATCGGCTGGGGCAGGCGGCCCTGGCCAACCGGCAGAAGCGCTACGGCGAAAAGGCCACCTACGTATTCAACCTGCAGATCAACCCGTCCAACATCTGCTCAAGCGGCTGCACCTTCTGCAATTATGCGGCCTCCCGCAATGCGCCCCACGCCTATGTGCTGGAGGAGCCGGACATCCTCGACAAGGTGCGGCGGCTGCAGGCCACCGAGGCCCATATCGTCGGCGGGCTGAACCCAATCTGGTCCTATGCGCGCAACCTGGAGCTGGTGCGCGCCCTGCGGTCGAATTTTCCGGAATTGCACATCAAGGCGTATACGGCCGTAGAAATCGATTACTTTGCCCGCACCAGCGGCTTATCGGAAAGCGATGTGCTGGATCAGCTTCTGGACGCCGGGCTGGACGCCATGCCCGGCGGCGGGGCGGAGATTTTTTCCGAACGGCTGTATCGGCTGCACTGGAAAAACAAAGCCAGCCCCAAGGACTGGGTGCGCATCCACCAGCTGGCCCACGGCAAAGGGATTCCCACCAATGCCACCCTGCTGTTCGGATTCGGAGACACCTGGGACGAGCGCATCGAGCACCTGTTGATTCTTCGGCAGGCCCAGGCGCAGTCCGGCGGTTTCGCCTGTTTCATCCCCTTGCCGTTTCAGCCGGGGGCGGGCCATTTTATCGGAAAAGGTCCCACGCCCCTGGAAACCCTGGCCGTGCTGGCCATCTCGCGCCTGGTGCTGGACAACATCCCCCACCTGAAATCCTATTGGCCCATGACCGGTCTGGAAGCCGGGGCCGCCGGATTGAGCTGGGGCGCCGATGATATGGACGGCACCATCAGCGAAGAGAAGATCGCCCATTTGGCCGGCGCCGAGTCGCCGGTGGGGATGGCCCGGGAGAAGATGGTCGAAACCATTGCCACGGCCGGGTTCACGCCGGTGGAGCGCGACGGCGCCTTTTCTCCCCGAAAGGCGGTCCGATGAGCGCGCCGATCGCCATGATCCCCTACGCCAACATGGCGCCCTACCGGCAGTTGGGAGAACCCGACGGCTGTCGTTTCGTTCCCCTGGTGCCCAGCGCCAGTATCGATGCCCTGATTGCCGGAGCCGTGGATGCGGCGGCCGTACCCGTGGGCGGACTGGCCCGGCTTTCCGGCCTGGTGGATCCCGTGGGTCGCTTCGGCATTGCCGCCAGGGGGCCGTCCATGAGCGTTCTGCTCTTTTCTCAATATCCGATCGAGCAGATGCACGCCCCCAGGACCCTGCGGTTGACAACCGAGTCGGCCACCAGCATCCGACTGCTCTATCTGCTCATGGGTGCTGTATTGGGATTCGAGCGCCTGCCGACGCTTGCGGCCAACGGCCGGCCGCCCGATGCCCACCTGCTGATCGGGGACCGCGCCCTGGTGGAAAACGTCTCGGCCAAGGTCTGGCCCTACAAAGTCGATCTTTCCGAGGCTTGGTTCGACCGCCACGGCCTGCCGTTCGTATTTGCCCGCTGGGTGGTGAGAAAAGGCGCACCCGACGCGGTCAAGGCGTCCATTGCCGCATGGCTGGACCGATTCAAAGCGAACGAGGCCGAACTGGTTGCGCAATCGATCCCGGAAACCGCAGCGCGCCTGCAATTGGATGCCGATGTGGTCAGACGGTATTGTCAGGTCATTCGGCGGTGCTTGGACGACGACGATCTTAAAGGCCAGCGACTGTTTGTGGAAACGTTCCAGCGGTTCGAACGCGAGCCGCTATTCAAAGATTGAGCGAGGTTATGGAAGCAAGCGTATCACCCGAAAAAAACCGGCGCTACGACCGCCCCCAGGCCCTGGAACTATTAAGCGGAATGCCCATGGGCGAACTGATGAACCTGGCCCACCGGGAGCGGATGAAGCGATTTCCGGACAACACGGTCACCTTCGTGGTGGACACCAATCCCAACTACACCAACGTCTGCGTCACCGGCTGCGCCTTTTGTGCCTTTTACCGCAAAGCGACGGACGCCGATGCCTATCTGCTCAGCCCGGCGGAACTGGCCGGGAAAGTCCAGTCGGCGGCCGCCCAAGGCGCCACCACCGTATTGCTGCAGGGCGGCCACAACCCCAAGGTCGGGCTGACGGACTGGCAGGCCCATATTTCCGCCATCCAGGCAGCCTGTCCCGATGTGCACATCCACCCCTTCAGCCCGGCCGAGATCGCCTTCATGGCCGAGCGTGAGAAATGCTCGGTCGGCGAGGTCCTTCAAACTTTATGGGATGCAGGCATTCGCACCATTCCCGGCGGCGGGGCGGAAATTCTCACCGAACCGGTGCGTCGGATCATCGCGCCGAACAAGGCCACCACCGAGCAATGGCTGGATGTCTGCGAAGCGGCCCATGGCATCGGCTTTAAAACCACTGCCACCATGATGTACGGTCACGTGGAAAAAGACGAAGACATCGTCGATCATCTTTTGCGGCTGCGGGAGTTGCAGGACCGTACCGGCGGTTTCACCAGCTTTATTCCCTGGTCGTTCAAGCCGGGCAGCACCGCTCTGGCCGGGAAGGTCAGGCAGACGGCCCATCCGGCCCGGTACGTGCGCATCATCGCCACTGCCCGGCTGGTGCTGGACAATTTCGACCACATCCAGTCCTCCTGGTTTTCGGAGAGCATCGGCGCCGGTCAACTGGGGCTTCTGGCCGGGGCCGACGATTTCGGCGGGGTGCTGGTGGAAGAGCATGTCCACAAGGAGGCCGGCCACGACCGCCAGACCACGCCGGACAATGTGGTCACTATTATCCGCCGGGCGGGATTCACCCCGGCCCGGCGGGATTCCTACTATCGCATCCATGAGACCTTTGATCCGCCGACGCCAGTCGGAACGGGAAATCAGGAATCGCCATTCATCGATTGACCCTTTTAAAACCTACAAGCCTTAACCCCATGGCGTTTTCGGCAGGACTATCTGGTTCAAGGTAGATAGGTCTGGCGCCAGTAGATCGGAACGTTTAAGATACCGATCAACTCCTCGCTGCCATCGAACATCGATGCCATCTCAGGTATTGTGGTCGAGAATGCATGTTCCGTGGTCCGGTCCACTTTGGCGGATACGCTCTTAACCAGTTCTGTAAGATGCTTCTGGCGGTAGATGCGATAAAAATCAGGCTCGACATTCGAATAGATGAAAGACTCGCTTTCGCCATAGGAAGGGGTATTGCCGATGTACTTCATGCGGAACGAGAGCGTGCCACCGTCACTTGTCTTCACCGTCCATTCCTCTGAACCTGACGCTGCGGCATTACCCTCGGCTGAAAGTGCGGACGTGCGACTGATCATGGCGCTGACGGAGTTTTTGTAATGGTTCAGGTTTGAATCGGTGACATAGACCCGCGTTGCATACATCCGAATCTTATCGGAGTTGGCCTGGCTTGCCAGAGTGGCCAGAGCGACGTCGCGAAAATGTGGGATCGCTGCAGGTTTACCTTCAGGGTCGAGAATCAGATGGCGGTCGTGGAAAACGACCAGCAGATTACTGCCTGCGAGTGGGCCTTTTCCGAACGGCACGACGGACCACCCATCCGGCAGCCATGGCTGGACAGCTTTCTCAGCCACCTTGAAAGCGACGATTACCCGGCTGTCATGGGTCGTATCGATAAAAGTTTCAGCATGTACGATCGTTATGGAGGCCAAGAATTCAAATACGATCACCAATGATAAAATGCTAAATTTATTCACACTTCTCCTCCTGTCTGTAAGTATGTAGTTATTGTTTCGCCTTGCTTGGAAGGCATCATTCGCTGTGAATGAAAACCATTACCGGCGTTTCAGCAAAGGAGGATGCGCGTAGATGTCTATAAAAGAAACAGCACTTCAGGAAGGTTCTGATATCACATTGGATATGAATTGATTTGCCACTAAAAGCGTCATGTGGAGTAGGAATAAATTAAGTTTACAGTGAGCGATAAATTGATGTCAAGGAGGTGATGCATGGAAAGTGGCTGGTATCAGCACTTTTTGTCTAATGTTGGAAATTGACGGTCCGTTGCTTGGTGACCAGAGTCATGCCCTTCATACAGAAACTTGCGGTCGATTATTGCGCTGGTGAAAAGCATTGGCGTGGACGTGGTCGCCTAAAGGCTGGAAGAGCAGTAACAATTGGAGATGCTGCGTGACGTGAAATGTGAACTGGCCAGGGCTATATGTTCTCGAAACCGGTTGACGGGGTATCGGCTACCCGACAGTTCATCCAGCAGCCAGATACGGACGGCGATGACATCGGTCAACACCGTGAACAGAATTTTTCCTTAATGAATGACTGAAGTTTCGCAGCTAATTTTTGGATATTTTAGAGGGATAATAAACTGAAAATATTCAGTAATTTCCGGCTAAGTACTTGCATTAACGGTATGTAATTCTTGCTCTTTAAAATTTGAATCAGGGGGTTTGCCAAAAACACCAGCGCGTAATTCATTCCGGATTTTTATGCGCAGTTGGCGGACTCTCTTGATGGAAACGCGCTCGTTAAATTGGCGATAGCAATAGATTGCCAGCAACAAATAGGTGATCAGACCTGCCAGAATTTGCACCATCAAGCCATGCTCGCTCCTGGCGATGAGATGATACACTTTAAGGTGTCGTTTCCACCAAGCGAAAAAATTTTCGATATCCCATCGGAGCTTATAGGCAGTGGCGATTTGCTCGGCAGTTAAATCAAAACGATTCGTAGCGATCCAGTATTTAACGCGATCCACCTCGTAACCCACCAAACGAAGTGGGGTTTGTGTTTGATTGACTTCCGTGGTGCCCAGAACAACGATGGCATCGAAAAAAAACGATGCTATCAGAGGCAATGGGGTTTTGTTTAATGATCGTTTTCTTGGTGCTGGCTTTAATCCGGCACATAAACAGCTTTCCATCATTCTGCCATTGGTCAAAGCGTTGATGGCTTTGATAACCCCGGTCCATCACACCGGTTTGACCGTCAGACAGGATCAAGCTGACGAAAGGTCTTTCAGCGCCGTTACCATCGGTAAGATAAAGCTTTCTTGGAATCGCCCGGTTCAGATCAAAACCGACGTGGACCTTCGCCTTCTTGGATTTTTTACGGTAGTCGGCCCAATGCATGGATAAGGTTGCATCGATGAGGGAACCGTCGATCCCCACCAGATCACCGAGTTCGGGATGTTGCTTGGGTAAAATCGAAGACGCCTGAGCTTGTAAGTTCTGATAGACATACATGAACTGTTCAAGTCCCCGGCTGTTGGTGGCCTCTGAGAAGCTGCTCTTTTTGATTCCGTTTTCTGGTGCGATGGCACTTTTGGCAAAATCATCTTCTTCAAGCACTTGCAGCAGGTGTTGAGCAGAATGGTGTTCTTCAAGATGAAAGTAAACCAGCGCGCGCAGATGTTCCTCAAAAGTCATCTGCAATGGTCGGTTTCCTTTGGAATCAAGAGCTGGCATCCGTGATGTTGCCTCAGTCGCTGGTTGAAAAAAAAGAAAAACTCCAGGGCATTGAGCTTTTGGAAAGGGTCGAATGTGCGTGGCATGTATAACCTCTTGATATAATAGGGTATACAAAACGCCGCCCATATTGACGACCCAATGTCAAGCAAAAATATCGTTTAACCTGCTGATTTTAAATTATTTTTATGCAATTCCTTAACCGGATTTTACTGGAAAATATTAGGAAAATAATTGAAAAGCGGCTCTGAATTTAGTATATTAGACATCGCCAAACACCTAATATCACTAAAGAAAGAACCGCTATGAATTACCCTAATACATTTTCCCTCTCCTTGCAAAAACAATCTGATTCGGGCCGGATCATTGACCACCATGAACTCAATCGTGCGTTCACCGAACTCAAGTTCCGTTCATTGGCCCGACAAAGCAACATCACCAAAAAAAGAGGCTATGAAACACTCTCGCTCATATTTGTTTTCGTACTACTGCCTTTTCTCAAGCGAAGCCTCAACAATTTCTGTAATGGCGGCTATCTACAAAATTACGTCCAGGCCCATAAAGACACGTTCTATCGGTTCTTGAACAATGAACGTTTCAACTGGCGCAAACTGGTCCAATTGCTGGCATCAAAGATTATTGCCATGAGTAAAAAGGTTCCCTTAAAAGAAAAAGTGGTTCGTCACACAAATCGGTGCAGAAGTTGGGGCATTTGAAGGTCTCCCATGCAGTGATACAAAGCCGTAATGTACATGTGAGAAGACCGGTAACCGTAGGCTCGGTGGCTGACCACCTTGGACTTGTTGTTTAGCCCCTCAACCATGCCGTTATCAATTCGTAGTTTGAAATAGTTCAACAGACCTTGCTCATGGCGCCTGAGCTTGAGTCGGGAATGGGTGGCCCACCAGAACCATTTTTTCAAAAACCGCGCAGCCCATACCATAGTTTTATAGTTCCACAGTTGACGAAAGGATTCTTTGAGCAGGTAGGCACGATTGATTTTAAG
>Ga0272443_10000318_pt1 | contig 92228 bp, 79 predicted proteins | sample SSMAcet12_FD_193581 | JGI IMG/M metagenome (GOLD analysis project Ga0272443, IMG submission 193581) | Marine sediment archaeal communities from Little Sippewissett salt marsh, Falmouth, MA, United States - SSM-Acet-12 | ecosystem: Environmental > Aquatic > Marine > Wetlands > Sediment ...
TCCGGCCGTGGGTTTGAATTTTTGGTCATTGTTATTTGGGTATTATTTGTTATTTGATGCTTGTTATTTGGAATTTCAGATAAAAATACCAAGCACCAAAAATCAAATAAATCCCAAATAGCAAGCACCAAATATCAAACAAATTGCAAATCACAAATTTCAATGACCAAACAACCTGAGAATGAATTCCGGCCGTGGGTTTGAATTTTTGGTCATTGTTATTTGGGTATTATTTGTTATTTGATGCTTGTTATTTGGAATTTCAGATAAAAATACCAAGCACCAAAAATCAAATAAATCCCAAATAGCAAGCAACAAATAGCAAACAAATTACAAATCACAAATTCAAATGAACAAAACGAGAACCCTGGATTCTCTTGGCTATCTTGACTTCTGCAGTATCGAGGAAAAGATCTTCTTCAGCTCGTCGGCTTCTCGGATTAATCCCAAAGCATCAGCGGAATTTTTTAATTGGTTTGTTTCGTGAATCAGCCGGAGCCAATATTCGCTCTCCTTCGCCTCCTTCCGGCAAATCTTGATTCGCATAACAAAGTCTTTTTTGCTTAGTGCCTCATTGGCTTCCCGGTAATTCGCCCCTACGGAGCCGGATGACCTGACAAGTTGTTTGCCGTCCTCAATATTCGCGATGGTTTTAGGCAGCGTTTTAACAAGCAGCCGGACAGCTTTGGCAAATTGGAGCGTCCTCTCTTCGAGATCGTATCTCGGCCTTCTGTTTGGAATTTCTGTCATTGGTATTTGGAATTTATTTGATATTTGGAATTTGTATTTTGTGATTTCCTTATATTCTTCCTGTCCTTCGTGAATATATTCGTCAGTTACTCGATCCCCTCCGGTGCTTCCTGGCGGTTGAAGAAGCTCCTCACCCAGGGGTTGTCGGAATGGTCCCTCAGTTCCCGGGGCGTCCCGGTGGCGACGATCGTCTTCGCCCGCTTGTCGAGCATAATGACCCGGTCGGCGATGGCGAAGATGCTGGGAAGCTCGTGCGTCACCACCACGAAGGTGGCCCCGAGCGTCCCGGCCAGGCGGCGGATCAGCGCGTCGAGACCGGCCGAGGTGATCGGGTCGAGACCGGCCGACGGCTCGTCGAGAAAGAGAATTTCCGGATCGAGGGCCATCGCCCGGGCGATCGCCGCCCGCTTCTGCATCCCGCCGCTGATCTCCGAGGGGAGGTGGTTGGTGAAGGCTTCCAGCCCGACCAGCGATAGCTTCATCCGGGAGATCAGGTTCTTCGCCTCGAGGGGAAGGCCCGTGAATTCATCGAGGGGGAGGCGCACGTTTTCGAGCAGGGTCAGTGAGCCGAAGAGCGCCCCGTTCTGGTACATAACCCCGATCTTCTTCAGGAGTTCGTCCCGGGCCGCGCCGTAAGCCGTGACCATATCCTCCCCCTCGATGAAGACCTCGCCGGAGACCGGGCGCTCGAGGCCGATCATCTGCCGCATTATCGAGCTCTTTCCGCAGCCCGAGCCGCCCAGGATGATGAAGACCTCGCCCGGCATCACGTCGAAGGAGACATCCTTGAGGATGGTGTTCCCCCCGTAGCGAATGGTGACGTTGCGAACCCGGATGATGGGTTCGGATACGCCGTCGGGGATAACGGTTGCAGTGTCTGTGGATTGCGCCGTATTCATACCGCTTATCTGAAATTCCAAATAACAAGCACCAAATAACAAACAATACCCAATTAACAATGACCAGAATTCCAAACCCAAGGCCGAAATTCGGTTTCAGGTTGCTTGGTCATTGAAATTTGTGATCTGTAATTTGTTTGCTATTTGCTGCTTGCTATTTGGGATTTATTTGATTTTTGGTGCTTGCTATTTGCCATTTCTTTTTTCCCGGCGGAAATTATATCCCGAGGAAGTAGTAGATGACCGCGAAGATGCCGTCCGAGAAGATTACCAGGATAATGCTGCTCACCACCGCCCGGGTGGTGGAGACGCCGACCGACTGGGCCCCGGCTTTGGTCTGAAGACCCCGGAGGCAGCCGACACCCGAGATCAGGAGGCCGAAGACCAGGGTCTTGAAAAGCCCCCCGAGGAGGTCGCCCACGCCGACCGAGTCGACCAGCCGGGTCAGGCAGGTGATCAGGGGGTACCCCATCCCCATAACCACGAAGACGGCGCCGATGATGCCGAAGATGTTGGTGAAGACGGTCAGCAGCGGCATCACCAGGATCCCCGCCAGCACCTTGGGAACGGCCAGGAACTTGACCGGGTTGAGGCCCATCGTGACCAGGGCGTTGATCTCGTCGTTGACCTTCATCGTCCCGATCTCGGCGGCGAAGGCGGAACCGGACCGGCCGGCTACGATGATGGCGGTGATCAGGGGGCCGAGCTCCCGAATCAGGGTGATCGAGACCAGGTTGATGATGAAGATGTCGGCGCCGTACTGCCGCATCGGGACCCCGGCCTGGAAGGCCAGGATCAACCCGATCAGGAAACCCATCAGGGCGATGATGGGGAGCGCGTTCACCCCGGCGGCCTCCATCACCCCCCAGCACTTCTTCCAGCGCGCCCGGCCGGGGTGGAAGACCGCGGAGAAGAGGGCGGAGGAGAGTTCGCCGATGAAGGCGACGGTGGTACGAAGGTTTCCCAGCCAGGAGGCCGCGGCCCTCCCCACCTCGCCCGGAAACGATCCCCGGTGCCTGGATTTTCTGCCCTGGTCGCGGACGACGCCGGGGGGAAAGAGGTCGAGGAGGCGGCGGTACTTGTCCGGAAAGTTGCGGATTTCGAAAGCCGCCCCCCGTTCCTCCTGCCGGGCCTTGAGGTCGATCAGGAGACCGATCCCGGCCACGTCGCAGTAGGTCACCCCGGAACCGTCGACGATCAGGCGGCCGGGTTTTCCCGTCCCGATCAGCGACATCCCCTCCTTCCAGATCGCCCCGACGGCTCGGGCCTCCAGGTCGCCCTGGAGGCGGAAGATGGCCGAGGACCCGTCCTCATCGACGGTCAGGACGGCCGGCCGGATGGCGGCTTCATCTTTCAATCGCCTAATCCCGGTAAAGGTAACGGATAATTGCCGTTCAGAAGTGAAACGTCATCCCCAGCGCGGGACCGTAGAGACGGGCGTCAAGGGCGTCGCCGTTAATGCTGAGGATTCGGTAGGCAAGGTCGAGCGAGAGGAGCTCGGAGAGGCGGCAGTCAACCGTGGCAACCAGGTTCCAGGTGAAATGGGGGGCCTGGCCGAGGCCGAAGCCCCCGACGTCCCCCCGGAGGATGAAGGACCACGTACCGTCGGCACTGACGCCGACGCGGCCGCCGATATAGGGCGCCACCCAGTCATCGCTCTGTTTGGAATCAAACGGGCCGGGGAAATCTATCTCGTTCCGGGTGTGCCCGTAGCGTCCCCCCGCCAGCAGCTCGAAGGAGATGGCCGCCGATCCTTCCGTTGCCCCCAGGGGCAGCGCCCCGAGGCGCCAGCCCCCGCCGGCCTCGATGAGCGTCAGGTACGACCGGGCCGTAAGGTCGACCGGTCCGATCGACTCTTCCGACTTCGTGTAGGAGTAAAGCCCGTCGAGCGTCAGACCCCACTCCCCTTTCCAGGCCTCGCACCTCCCCAGGACGCCGAAGCGGAGGTCCTCCAGCGTGTCCGCAATACTGACGTCGATGTCGGCGGTCCGCCCCCCGGAGGACAGTTCCCCGCTGACGGCCGGCAGCCAGGCGTAGGGAGTGAACCGGAATGTCCAGCCGCCGTCAGTATCCTCGGCCGGCTGTCCGTAAAGGCCGGACGCGCAAACCATCGTTGCCGATACCAGCAATGCTATCCTCATATCGTTTCCTCCTTTCGGCATCTGAAGCCGATCATCCGCGACGGATGGCCGGAACGTTTCCCCAGAACAGCATCAGGCGGTCATCTTCCCGGAGGCGAGGGCGCGGCCGCGGCCGCCTCCCGGGCGATCTGCTCCTCGGTCAGCGACTGGAAAGTCAGGCGGCGCCCCAGGACCACGCAGTTGAAGAGAGCGCGGCCGACCTGATCGCGGGTCAGGTAGGCGTTGCTCCCGGCGACTTCGTCCAGGGAGACCACCACCTGGTCGTCGAGGTCGAAGATCCTGATCGCCAGCTCGTCGTAATCCCAGACCGACGGGTCGGCGAGGTCGAGGTCGGAAGCGAAGCGGATCAGCTTCCGGCCGTTCTCCCAGAAGACCCAGAGTTCGTTGGCGACCGGCGAGAGGGGGGAGAGGTGGACGATCTGCTCACCGAGGACGACCTCGGTCACGCCTCCCTGGAGGAGCTCCGCGCGGGTGCTCCGGCGCAGACGCTCCACCAGCACCTCGTCCGGGAACTCGGCCCGGCTCCGGGTGCGGAAGAGATAATCCCGCATCTCCGCGTAGTCCACCTTCACCGGAACGAAACCGGCCGGGGCTTTTTCCGGGACGTCGATCCGGCCGACGTTGGTGATTTTGAAGGTGTCGTTCTTCACCTCTGTCCCGGTCTCCTCGATGGTGTAGTCCGCCTGCTTGGCCAGCACCGCTATGCCCAGCTGCGGGAGGATGATCTCCCCCACCCGGCTCCGGTCGCCGGGGTCCAGTTTCGGATGAAGGTCCCGGACCCAGAAGATGAACTCCTTGACGGGGGTCGTCTTCAGAACGTCCGCCTCGTCCATATACCAGCGATAGAGATGGCGGACCACCTCGTAGAGGTAGGGTTTCGCCAGAAGTTCCTGGTACGCCCCCGGCGCCGGGGTCGGCCCGGCGGACCCGGGAGGGGGAGAAAACAGAAAAATCAGCAGTATGGATGCCGCCAGTCGGTATGTGCGCATATTCGAGATCTCTCGGGTTATGAGTCGGGAATTGACGGGTGATTATTCCCCCTCAGAGCTTTTTCAAGGTGAAAAACCGGTTCCCTCCCAGGGAGCCATCGTCCGAATCGGGTATCTTGATGAAATTCCCCCCCGGGTTGTAATAGTCCCGGTCGGCCATCCAGGAGTAGGCGCGCCCCGTCACCGGGGTGGAGCCGACCCGGCTCAGCTTGGCGAAGCGGTCCGCCTCCTCGATCCCGCCCTTCTCGTAGGCCGCGGCCAAGCCCTGGGCGTAGTTGAGGAGGCGGGCGAACCGGCCCGGCTGTCCCCGCCCGGCGATCTCGAGCAGCGACTCGACCCGTTCCCCGACCCGGGGCACGAAGACGAAACGCCCGGAGGAGTCCCGGTAAAAGCCGTCGCATTGCCCCTTCTCCCCCCCGGCGGTGATGACGTCGATGATGTCTTCGGTGCTGACGGAGGCGATCTGCTCCTGCCGGTACCCGGGGGGGATGTGGTTTATCCGCGAGTCCAGCACCCAGAGGATCGAGAGCATGGCGGCCCGGGTGTTCTCCTCGCTCAGCCAGCCCCGTTCGCCCGGAAACGGCGTCTCGTTGATCAGGAGGCGGGCGAGGTATCCGGAGACCGAGTCGGCCGGCTCGAGCCGGGCGGCCCCGCCCGACGTCTCCGGCGGGGCCGACCGGCCGCAGCCGGCGAGCAGGACGAGCACCGGTAAAACCAGAATGCGATGGCGCGGATTCACTTCTGAAGGGGCCTTTATTCCCCGGGGGGTGAAGAAGGTTGCGGGCGGTCCCCGCCTGTTCCGGCCGGTTTCGCCGGGGGCGGGTACCACGCGCCCTTCGGCACCACCTTCGGCTCGGCCGGATCCGCGATGTACCGCGGGCTCATTATCTGCACGCCGTGTTCGTTGAAGACGTCGAGGATGTTTTCGTGGAGCTCGGAGTAGAGGGGAACCATCCGGGCGGCGTCCCCGCAGTAAGCGTTCAGTTCGTAGGTAACGCAGTGATCCAGCAGCCCGGTCTGGAGGACGAAGGGTTCCGGGGCCTTGAGAATCCCGGGGGTGCGCGACGCCGCCTCCAGTAAAATCGCTTCGACCTGGCGCCAGGGGGTGTCGTAGCCGATCCCGACGGTGGTGTGAAGGATGAGTCCGTCGGTGGCCGCCAGGGCGGAGTAATTCACGATCTCGCTGGTGAGAACGGTTGAGTTGGGGATGATGATCTCCTCGTTTTTGATCGATCGCAGATGGGTGACCAGCAGGCGCATCTCGGTAACGTCCCCGACGGATTCATTGATCCTGACCCGGTCGCCGACCTTGAAGGCGCGCCGGTAGATCATCGAGTAGCCGGCCATAATGTTGGCGATCACCGAGGTCGAGCCCAGGGAGAAGATCACCCCGAGGAAGATCGAGACCCCTTTGAAGGCCGCCGAATCGGAGCCGGGGATGTAGGGATAGGCGAGCACCACTCCCAGGGCGATCACCACCAGCCGGATGATTCGGAAGGTGGGGCTGGCCCACTCGGGGTCGAAATCGGAGAGATGGATCTTCCCGCTCTCGACCGAATTGAAGAAACGTTTGAGGGCCTTGACCAGATAGCGGACGGCGACGATCAGGAAGATCAGGAAGATCAGCTTGGGTATGTAGTTGAGGACCGCCTCTCCGATCCTGACCAGCGGGGAGGTGATCAGGGCGAGCATCCGGTTGCCGAATCCCCGCGTTTCCGCGAAGATCCCGAACAGGTAATGGAGGTAAAGATAAACCAGCAGCAGGACGATGAGGACGCTGGCCAGCCGGAGGAGCGAGTTCAGAATCCGGAAGAACCGGTCGGCCCGGAGGATCTTGTGGGAGACCGACTCCAGGGATTTCATCGGCCGGTTGAGGCGGCGCTCTATAACCCGGCCCAGCCAGCGGACCAGCCGGAAGCAGAAGAAGAGGACGGCCAGGATCAACACCGTCGCGATCGCCGCTCGAACCGCCCCCCTGAGGCGGTATTCGCCGGTGCGTTCAAGACGATATAAATCGATAGTCTCTTCGATCCGGGCCAGGTAGATCCCGGCCAGCACTTCCCGGGGAAGACCCTCGATCTCGCCGTCGGAGTCGAAGAGGTTGACAATTAATTCATCACCGCCGGTGATTCGGGTGTAGTGTTCCTCCGCCTCCATGGCCAGGGATTGGACGGAGAACGCGGAGTCTTTCGCCAGATCGACAATGCGCTGTTTTACCAGGCCCGCCCGGCGGGAGGCGGGATAGCCCTGCATACCCCGCAGGTTGAAAAGGACCCTCCCGTCCACCTCGACCGGCACCGTCTCGAAACCCGCCTGGCTATTGCCGGCCGGCGGCGGGGGGGCGGCCTGAGGCCGGGCGGGCGGGGCGGCGGCCAGGCCCAGCAGGCTGACCGCGCAGAAGCCGCTGAATAATATCCGTCTCCGGAGAACCCTCATTCCCTTTCCTCAATTATCTGCCCGCTCATTGAAGAGAAAGCCTAACCGAACGCGGGAGGTATTGAAATATCTAATTACTCAATCTCGGTTTAAACCCCCGTGACCCGGAGTTCCCCGCGTTTTCACGCGAAACTCTCCGAATCGGGAGTCTCGCCGTCCGCCCGGCCCGACGGAAAGCCGTCAGGGGCCGGCGAGATCCGGAAGCGCCGGGCCGGTATCGTCCCCGACGTAGGTCAGGATGAAGTAGCTGTCCAGCCCTCCCCGGGCGCCGAGGAGGAAATCGACCCGGTAGTACCGCCCCGCCACCTGGTTGTACCCCGGCGAGAACAGGCCGAAGAGAACCAACCCCCGGCCGTCTTCGCTGGTTATCCGGACCTGGATACTCCTTTTGTCCGGGTCCGTCTCCTCGACGGTATAGAACGCTTCTACCAGCCTGTCCTCCCTGACCAGCAAAAAGCTTCCGTCGGGTCTGAAGTAGACGTGGCAGGGGTCCTCCGGGAGCTCGTCCGATCTCTGGAAGTTGGAGAGGACTTTTCTCGATGTCCAGTGGCCGACCAGCGCCGGGGCCGGATCGGCAAATTCCCTTTTCTCCACCGCCGGCTCCGCCGCGCCGTAGTCGTAAGTCCACTCGATCAGCTTTCCGCCCTCCTCATCCCTATCCCAGTAGGTCCACTCGCCGATTTCCAGACCGGCCCGGAAGCTCCCTTCGCATTTCTTGCCGCCGTCCTCGTACCAGAAAGTCCAGGGACCTTCTTCGAGGCCCTCCCGGAAGCTCCCCTCCTTTTTCTTCCTCCCGTCTTCGTACCAGAAGACCCAGAACCCGTCTTCCCGGTCGTCGCGATAGGAGCCTTCTCTCTCCTTCGTCCAGCCGAGTTTATGGTAGTGGTAAATCCAGTGCCCGTCTTTCCGGTCGTCGCGATATTCACCCCCCTTCCAGGCCAGTCCGTCCCGGTGCCAGTAATCCCAGCGGCCTTGTTTTTCTCCCCTTTCGTTGTAAGCGCCCTGCCGACGCCGGATGCCGTTGTCGTACCAGTAGGTCCATTCGCCGGTCTTCGTCCCTTCGGTGAAGGTCCCCTCTTCCCGCTTCCGGCCGTTTTTGTACCAGTACGTCCAGGGTCCGACCTGCACGTAATAATCCTTCCCCGGCCGCCCGGTCACCTCCACCCGGCCCTGCTGCCGGTATTTCCCCGGCGACCACAGCCGGAGGGGGGTGGAGGCGTTCACGGTAAGGTGCGGCAAAAGGCCGGACAGGATGCCGAGCAAAATTCCCGCTGTTGTTTTCAATCGCTTCATCAACCTCGTTTTCGCCGGCGCTTCGCCGGATATCCGCTCTTCAAAGGTAGGGGTTGTACCGGTCCGGGCTGTGGTAGTCCTCCTCCTCGAAAAGGACCTCCAGGTAAAAATATAACCCGGCGACGCCTTTCCTCCAGTAATCGGCGAAGTCTTCGTCGTCGCCCGGTCGCACGCGTTTCCAGATCAGCTGCGGCCCCGCCGATATCCTGAGCCAGGGCCGCCAGAGCGTGTGGTACAGCCTGAGGTTGATCTGATACCGGTCGGCTTTGAAGGAGGGCCAGGTGGAAAAATTGCTCTCCAGTTCCAGCTCTACGGCGGCATTGGAACCGTGACGGACGTCAAAGTTCAGGTACTGGAGGCTGAAATTCTGGGAGAGGTCGACGCCCCTGCTCTCGTTTGAATACGTTCCCCGGCTGTAACTCCGCAGGAGGAACCTCCGGCCGAGATAGCGGCTGATCTCCACCTTGGTGGTCTCTCCCAGGTCGCCGTCCGTGTAGTAGTAGAAGTACTGGATGGGCCGGAAGAACCAGGGCCCGGACCGGTGGCTGTACTGGAGCCGGGGCTGGATGTAGAAGACCGGGGGATACTTCACCCGGACCCCGATATTGGAGCTGAACTGGAAGTTGCTGGTTCTCCTTATCGTGTACCTCAGGCCGGCGGTGAGGTTGGTTCCCGAGTCTTCATCCTCCCGTTCAAAGGTCTCCTCGTCGTCTTCCCACTGATCGTCGGCCTCGCTCCCGAGATAGGCGCCCAGCCTGTTCTCCAGTCCGGGGAGGGGGACGACGGCCCGGAAACGGGCCCTGAACTTGAACCCCTCGTAGTCCTCCCACTCCCCGCCGGCCCGCACCCGGAACCAGGGCTTCTCGATCTCCGCCTCGAGGATGTCGGCATCCCCGAACCAGCTGTCGAATTGAAAGACCTGGTCGCTGATGAACGACGACGTCAGGCGGCGGGCATTGTCCAGGAAGGTGTCCTCCTCCGGGTCGTAGCCGAACGGGGTGGGCGTAGCCGCGGCGGGGGGGGAAGCCGTGGGGATCCCGGCCGCGGGAATCCCGGTCGCTGCCGGGATCGGGGAAGGATCGCTCGCGGGTGGCGGGGAGGTTGGCGCCGGCGACGGGGATGAAGCCGCCGACCCGGCGACCGGGAGCAGGAGGCATCCCGAGAGCAGAAGCGCCGGGAAGATTGCCGGTTTCGATTTCAAGGGCGTCAGCGGGGTGTCTTTCCCCGGGGATCGCGATTTTCCTAACCCTTACTCCCGGGGGATGCACAACACCGAAGGTCCCGCTCCCTACCCGAGGTACGGGCAGTTTACAATGCATTCCGCCGTATGGCAAAGAAAAATCGGGTTCGGGGAGGGAACATTAACCGCTTGACTCTCATAGCCGGGTTATCCAATATGGATGCCGGCGGACAGTGCCGCTAAGAGGTAGAGAGAGGAATTGATGAAAACGATTATTGTTATGCCGGCCCATAATATCGCCCCGGTGCTCCGGAAGACCGTCGAATCCGTCCCCCCCGGATGCTGGGACGAAATCATCGTGGTCGATGACGGCAGCACCGACGACACGGCGGAGGTCGCCCGTTCGCTGGGCTTAACCGTGGTCAGCCACCGGAAGAACCGAGGATACGGCGGCGCCCAGAAAACCGGGTACCGGGAAGCCATCAAAAGGGGTGCCGACATCGCCCTTATGGTCCACGGGGACAACCAGTACGACCCTGCCCAGGCGCCTCTTTTCGTCGCGAAAATCCGCGATGAGAATTTCGACGTCGTGACCGGGACACGGATGGTCTTAGGCGATGTCCTCAGCCAGGGGATGCCGCTCTGGAAGTACATCCCCAACCGGGTTCTCACCCACCTGGAAAACTTCGTCTTCCGAACCGATCTGACGGATTACCACAACGGCTACCGGGCCTACGCCACCCGGTTCCTCGAGCAGGTCCCGCTGGATCTGCTCAGCGAAAAGTTCGATTTCGACACCGACATCATTATTCAGGCGGCCATCCGCAAGCAGAAAATCGCCGAAGTTCCCCACAGCACCCGCTACACCGACGAAAATTCCCAGATGCCCTTCAGTAAAGGGGTGCGCTACGGGCTGAGCATTCTCCGGACCGTCTTCCTCTACCTGCTTCACAAGTTCAGAATCCGGCGGCAACCCTTGTTTGAAGCGCCGCAGACCGCGTAACCCGGAAGCAAGGTCTGAGAAATAGTAGATGCCGCCGAAGCCGGCCCGGGCAACTACCTGTACCTGTGGTGCCGAGTGTGCCGGCCAGAGTAGCACAGGCATTCTTGCCTGTGGCCAAGCTTTCACAGACAGGAATGTCTGTGCTACCCTCCTGCCCCTTGGACTGAAGGCGGAATGGAAAACCGATTACGTCCTGCTTGTTTCCCCGAGAAAATCTCAATTCTCCGCCCCGGGCCGCGACGGTATTTTTCGCGGCGACAAATCTGACGGAGGGGGTGGGATTCGAACCCACGGAGGACTTGCGCCCTCAACGGTTTTCAAGACCGTCCCATTAATCCGCTCTGGCACCCCTCCAAAACTCAGCCGATCTTCTCCATCCCCCGCAGATACGGCCGGAGCGCCTCCGGGACGGCGACGCTGCCGTCGGCCTCCTGGTAATTTTCCATAATGGCGGCGACGATCCGGGGCAGGGCCAGGCCGGAGCCGTTGAGGGTATGGACGAAATTGATCTTCCCCTCCCCGTCCCGGTAGCGGATATCGGCCCGGCGGGCCTGGAAATCTCCGAAGTTGGAGACCGAGGAGACTTCCAGCCACTCCTTCTGTCCGGGGGCCCAGACCTCGATGTCGTAGCAGCGGGCGGAGGCGAAGCTCATTTCCCCGGTCGGCAGGAGGAGGATCCGGTAGGGCAGCCCGAGGCGCTTCACCGCTTCCTCGGCGTCGGCCAGGAGCTCCTCGTGGGCGGCGGGGGAATCCCCCGGCTTCACCAGCCGGACCAGCTCGACCTTGTCGAACTGGTGGATCCGGAGCAGGCCCCGGGTCTCCTTGCCGTAGGATCCCGCCTCCCGCCGGAAGCAGGGGGTATATCCGGCGTAGAGGAGCGGGAGATCGGATTCCTCCAGGATCTCGCCCCGGTGGAGGTTGGTGATCGGAACCTCCCCGGTCGGGATCAGGAAGAAGTCGTCCCTTCTCAGGTGGTACATATCATCTTCGAGGAGGGGAAGCTGACCCGTTCCGTGCATACAGTCGCGATTGCTGAAAAAGGGGGGGGAGACCTCGGTATAGCCCTTCTCCCCGGAGTGAAGGTCAAGCATAAAGTTGATCAACCCCCGCTCGAGCCGGGCCCCCGCTCCCCGGAAGAGGGCGAAGTTCGATCCGGCCACCTTCGCCGCCCGCTTGAAGTCGAGGATGCCGAGCATCTCCCCCAGGTCGAGGTGGTTGCGGGCCGGAAAATCGAACTCCCGCTTCTTTCCCCCTTCCCGGACCAGTTTCCCGGCCCGCATATCCGGCCCGACCGGGACGTCTTCCGCCGGGAGGTTGGGGACCCGGGAGAGGAGACCGTCGAGCTCGGAACTCAACTTCCGGATCATCTCGTCGAAGAGGTGGATCTTCTTCGCCACCGCCTTCATCTCGGCGACCTTTTCGGCCGCGTCCCCTCCCGATTTCTTCAAAACCCCGATTTGGCGGGAGACGGCGTTCCTGGTGTGCTTGAGCTGTTCCGCCTCGGTCAGGAGATTCCTCTTCTCCCGGTCGAGGGCGACAATCCGATCGACGTCCAGCTCCATCAGCCTCTGGATCAGGACCTTCTTGATCAGCTCCGGGTGCTCCCTGATGACCTTGATGTCGAGCATTTATTCTATCTCCAGGTTGGTTTTTCCGAGTATCGACCGCCGACGGATAGCTTAATGGTTAACGGCAAGAGGGGCAATACAATATTCACGGGCCTGGCGGGCCAGCCTGGAGCAGGGTGTCGGACGAGTCGGACAAGTCGGACGAGTCGGATGGGTCAGACGTGTCGGACACCCCGGACCCGGCAAGGCTGGATTTATCAGCCCTTGATCACGCCCAGGGGACGCAGCCGGGCGACCTTGCGGGAAATCCCGGCCCGGTGAACCACCTCGACCACCCGGGACACGTCCTTGTAGGCCCGGGGAGCTTCCTCGGCCAGGGACGACATCGAGCCGGCCATCACCTCGATGCCCCGGGCTTTCAACTCCGCGGCCAGTTCCCGGCCGCGGATCGCCTTCCGGGCGGCGGTCCGGCTCATCACCCGCCCGGCCCCGTGGCAGGTCGAGCCCCAGGTCTCCTCCATCGCCCGCTCGGTCCCGGCCAGGAGGTAGGAGCAGGAGCCCATATCCCCCGGGATCAGGACCGGCTGACCGGAGGAGCGGTAGCGGGAAGGGAGATCGAAGTGCCCGGGGGGAAACGACCGGGTCGCCCCCTTGCGGTGGACGCAGAGCGTCTTCTCCTCCCCACCGGCGCGGTGGGTCTCGAACTTGGCGATGTTGTGGGCGACGTCATAGACCAGGCCCATCTTCAGCTCCTCCGCGGTCCGGCCCAGGACCTTCTCGAAGACCTTCCGGACCCGGTCCATAATGACCTGGCGGTTGGCCCAGGCGTAGTTGGCGGCGCAGGCCATCGCGGCGAAATAGGCCTCGCCCTCGGGGGAGCGGGCCGGGGCGCAGGCCAGCTGGCGGTCGGGCAGGGAGTAGCCGTACCTGCGGGCCGCCGAGCCCATCGTCTTGACGTGGTCGGAACAGACCTGGTGACCGAAGCCCCGGGAACCGCAGTGGATCATCACCGTGACCCGGCCTTTCTCGACCCCGAAGTTTTTCGCCAGGAGGGGATCGTAGACCTCGTCGACGTACTGGATCTCGAGGAAATGGTTCCCGGAACCGAGCGTCCCCAGCTGGCTCAACCCCCGCTCCCGGGCCCGGGAGCTGACCGCGGCCGGATCGGCCCCGGCCAGGCAGCCCCGCTCCTCGGTGTTCTCCAGATCGGCCTCGGTTCCCATCCCCCGGGCAGCCGCCCAGGCGCTCCCATCGCAGAGAACCCTTTCCTCGTCTGCCCGGGAGAGCTTGAGGTCGCTTTTGCAGCCGACCCCGGTGGGGACGGCGGAGAAGAGGGCGGTCAGAAGCCGATGGATCTCTTTGCCGACCTCGGCAACTTCCAGACCGGTCCGGACCAACCGCACCCCACAGTTGATATCGAAGCCGACCCCGCCGGGGGAGATCACACCCCCGGCGGAAGGGTCGGTGGCGGCGACGCCGCCGATCGGGAAGCCGTAGCCCCAGTGGATATCCGGCATCGCCAGCGAGCGGACGACGATCCCGGGGAGGGCGGCGACGGCGGCCACCTGGAGGAGGGCCTGGTCCTGGCCGATGCCTTCGAGCAGCTCCCTATCGGCGTAGATCAGTCCCGGCACCCGCATCCCGGGCTGGAAGTCCGCCGGGATCTCCCAGCGCCAGGGGTCGATCTTGACCAGCCGTTCAATTAGATTCATCATCGCTTCCTCCGGGAACATTCTACCCGGTTTTCCCGGCGGGATCAAGCGGCGGGCCGCTTCCCGGCTCCCGCCACACAGACAGGAATGTCTATGCTACTTTCCGCGGCAACCGGCGCACAGACAGGAATGTCTGTGCTACGTTGCGGGATGACCGGCGCAATTACAGGTCGAGGATGACGCGGGCTTCCCAGAGTTTCCCGGCGCGGCGGATAGAGAGCTGGTGGTAAGTGGCGGCCTTGACTTCCGGACCGCTGAAAGGGGATCGAGGGTCCAGCCGCCGGCCTTCCAAGTGAGTATTCAGACTTCGACCGCTCAGCCGCTCGACCGCCAGCGGCAGGGAAGGGCGAAACCCGGTCTCGAGGAGGTAGATGATCTCGTTGAGCCAGAGAACCAGGAGTTCTTCCCGGTCGGCGGCGGTCAAATTAACCGACCGGGAAAACGGGGGACCCGAACCCGGTGGCGGTCCGGAGAACTCGATCAGGCCCCGGCCGGCCTCCGAAAACAGTTCCTTCAGGGGCCGGCCCCGGGCGATCAACTCGAGGTCGGAGGGGTGGTCGCCGATGATATAACCGTGGCCGCGCATATCCGGCGGGATATGGTAGCACAGGCATTCCTGCCTGTGCCAGCCGGACCGGGCAGGCCGTACAGACAGGAATGTCTGTGCTACTCTTCACAGACAGGAATGTCTGTGCTACTTTCTTCCTCTTCTTCCGCCACCCGGGCCAGAGAGACCAGCTGGTCGCCCTCGCCGAGGTCGATCAGCCGCACGCCTTTGGTCGCCCGGCCGATCACCCGGATCTCGTCGACCGCCATCCGGATCATCTTCCCCTCGGCGGAGATCAGCATCAGCTCGTCGCCGTCCCGGAAGGATCCCGCCCCGACCAGGGCGCCGATCTTGCCCCCGGTCCGCAGGGTGATCACCCCGCCGCCGCCCCTGCCCTGGGCGTTATACTGGTCGAAGGCGGTCCGCTTCCCGTAGCCGGTCTCGGAGACCACCAGCAGGGTGTGGTCTTCCTCCACCTTCTCCATCGTCACCACCCGGTCCCTGGCCCCCAGCCGGATTCCCTTTACCCCCCGGGCCGTGCGGCCCATCGGCCGGACGTCAGTCTCCTTGAACCTGATCGACTTCCCGTTCCGGGTGACCAGGAGCAGTTCATCCTTCCCGCCGGTCAGGATCGCGGCGATCACCCGGTCATCCGAGTCCACCGTGGCGGCGATGATTCCGGCCGAACGGGGGTTGCCGAACTGCTCGATCGGGGTCTTCTTGACGATCCCCTTCTCGGTCGCCAGCATTATGAACCGGCCGGGGTCGAAATCCCGGACCCGGATCAGGGCGGCGATCTTCTCCTCATCGGAGATCTGGAGGAGGTTGGCGATCGCCCGGCCCATTGAGGTCCGGGAGGCGGGGGGGATCTGGTAAACCTTGAGCCAGTGGACCCTCCCCGATTCGGTGAAGAAGAGAAGATAGTCGTGAGTGGAGGCGGTGAAGAGGCGCTCGACGAAATCCTCGTCCCGGGTCTGCATCCCGGCCACCCCCTTGCCCCCTCTCCGCTGGGCCCGGTAGGTGCTGACCGGAACCCGCTTGATGTAGCCCCGGTGGCTGATGGTGATCAGGGCGGCTTCGTCGGCGATCAGGTCCTCGATCTTCAGTTCTCCCTCGGCGGGGACGATCTCGGTCCGGCGGTCGTCACCGTACTTCTCCTTGAGTTCGTCGAGTTCCTCCTTGATCAGCTCCAGGACCAGCTTTTCGCTCTCCAGGATCGACTGGAGGTGGGCGATCAGCTTGATCAGTTCCTTGTACTCCTGATCGATCTTTTTCGCCTCCAGGCCGGTCAACCGGTAGAGACGGAGGTCGAGGATGGCGTCGGCCTGGATCTCGGTGAGTTTGAAGCGCTTGATCAGCCCGGCCCTGGCCTTCTCCCGGTCGGAAGCCGCCTTGATGATTTTGATCACCTCGTCGATGTTCTTGAGCGCGATCTTGAACCCCTCCAGGATATGGGCCCTCCGCTCCGCGACGTCGAGGTCGAACCGGGTCCGGCGGATGATGACTTCCTTGCGGTGATCGACGAAGCAGCGGAGGGCCGACTTCAGGTCCATCACCCGGGGCCGGCCGCCGTCGAGGGCGAGGAGGATGATCCCGAAAGTGACCTGGAGCTGGGTCTTCTTGTAGAGCTGGTTGATGATCACCCGGGCCACCTCGCCCCGCTTGAGCTCGGCGACGATCCGCATCCCCTCCCGGTCGGACTCGTCGCGCAGATCCGAGATCCCGGTGATCTTCTTCGAGTTGACCAGGCCGGCGATATCCTCCAGCAGTTTGGTCTTGTTGACGTTGTAGGGAATCTCGGTGATGATGATCGCCTCCCGGCCGCCCTTCAGCGGCTCGACGCCGAGCCGCCCCCGCAGCTTGATCCTCCCCCGGCCGGTGGCGTAGGCGCGCCGGATCTCTTCCAGCCCGGTGATGATCCCCCCGGTGGGGAAGTCGGGGCCGGGGATCGTCTTGATCAGCTCGTCGACCCCGACTTCCGGGTTATCGATAAAGAGCTTGGCCGCCTCCGCCACCTCGTTGAGGTTGTGGGGCGGGATGTTGGTCGCCATCCCGACCGCGATCCCGGCGGCCCCGTTGCAGAGCAGGCTGGGAAACTTCCCCGGGAGGACGACCGGTTCGGTCAGGGTCTCGTCGTAGTTGGGGACGAAGTCGACGGTGTCTTTCTTCAGGTCCTTGAGCATCTCCATCGCCAGCGAGGCCAGCCGGGCCTCGGTGTAGCGCATCGCCGCCGGCGGGTCGCCGTCGATCGAACCGAAGTTGCCCTGGCCGTCGACCAGGGGATAGCGGAGGTTGAAATCCTGGGCCATCCGGACCAGGGTCGGGTAGACGATCGCCTCGCCGTGGGGGTGGTAGTTGCCGGAGGTATCACCGGCGATCTTGGCGCACTTGCGGTAGCGGCCCTTCGGGCCGAGGCCGAGATCGTTCATCGCCACCAAGATCCGCCGCTGGGAAGGCTTGAGCCCGTCCCGGGCGTCGGGGAGAGCCCGGGAGACAATCACGCTCATCGCGTAATTGAGATAGGACTCCCGCATCTCGTCCTTGATATCGCAGGCGATTACCTTTTCGTTGCGCGCGTACATCGGAACTCAGAATTCAGGAGACAGTAGTCAGAATCCAGAATCGGGCCGAGACGGCGGCTATTCTGAATTCTGTATTCTGTATTCTGACTTCTTTTCCCTCCCTATATATCCAGGTTCTTGACGAACAGCGCGTTGCGGAAGATGAACTCCCGGCGCGGTTCGACCACGTCACCCATCAGGATGGTGAAGATCTCGTCGGCGGCGACGGCGTCATCGAGCTTGATCCGGACCAGGGTCCGTTTCTCCGGGTCCATCGTCGTCTCCCAGAGCTGTTCCGGGTTCATCTCTCCCAGGCCCTTGTACCGCTGGATGGCCAGTCCCTCCCTCCCGATCTTCCTGACCTGGTGGAGGATGTCGAGAAGCTTGTAGAGAGGGATTCGCTTTTCCTCGGAGACCAGTTCGTAGACCGGGCTTTCCTCCTCTTCCTGTTTTGCTTTCTTCTTCTCCTCCTCGGGGAGAACGCCGAGCCGGGTCAGGTCGTTGAGACACTTGGAGATCTCCCGCGATTCGTAGATCTCCATCACCTCGTAATCCTCCCCCGCGTCCTCCTCCTCTTCTTCCTCGTCCCCGTTGGGGTGATCGCTCTCCCAATCCCGGGAGAACTCGGAGAGGGCTTCATCATCGAGGATGAACTGCTCTTCGTGGTTGAACCGGACCCGGTAACGGGGGAGCTGGAGCGATTCCGGATCGAGAAGCCGGATGTACTCGTCCCAGTCAACCGCCCTTTTCCGCAGTTGGGTGATCAAGCGGTCGAGGCGGGTGAGGATCTCGAGCAGTTTCTGGAACTGGTTCCGGGTAAATTCCTTGCCGTCGGCGGAACGGATCAGTTTCAGGTCTTCCGAACCGAGATCGAGGAGGATGGAGTTCATCTCCTCGTCGCTCTCGACGTAGCGCTCGGTGTTCTTCCGCTTCACCTTGTAAAGCGGAGGACGGGCCAGGTAGACGTATCCGCTCTCGATCAGTTCCGACATCTGGCGGTAGAAGAAAGTGAGGAGGAGGGTACGGATGTGAGAGCCGTCGACGTCGGCGTCGGTCATAATGACGATCTTGTGGTAACGGATCTTGGCGATATCGAAATCCTCGGAGCCGAACCCGGCGCCGATGGCGGTGATCATCGTCTGGATCTCGGTATTGCTCAGCATCTTGACCGGGGCCGCCTTTTCCACGTTGAGGATCTTCCCCTTCAGGGGAAGGATGGCCTGAAATCGGCGGTCCCGGCCCTGCTTGGCCGAACCGCCGGCGCTGTCACCTTCGACCAGGTAGAGCTCGCAGAGCTCGGGGTCCTTTTCCGAGCAGTCGGCCAGTTTTCCGGGCAGGCCGCCGCTCTCCAGCGCCCCTTTCCGCCGGGCCAGGTCGCGGGCCTTTCTCGCCGCGGTCCGGGCGCGGGAGGCGCCGATGCACTTGTTGATGATCGCCCGGGCCGGGGTGGGGTTCTCTTCCAGGAAGGCCCCCAGCCCCTCGTTGAGTATCGATTCCACCAGCCCGCTGACCTCGGAATTGCCGAGCTTGGTCTTGGTCTGGCCCTCGAACTGAGGCTGGCGGACCCGGACCGAGATCACCGCGGTCAGCCCTTCCCGGACGTCGTCGCCGGACATCGCGGCGTCCTTCTCCTTGAGCATATTGTGACCGCGGGCGTAGCTGTTCAGGGTCCGGGTCAGGGCCGACTTGAAACCGCTCAAATGGGTGCCGCCCTCGATGGTGTTGATGTTGTTGGCGTAGGAGTAGATGTTCTCGCTGTAGCCGTCGTTGTACTGGAGGGCCACTTCGACTTCGAAATCGTCCTTGCTCTTGTCGAGGTAGAGCACCTTGCGGTGGAGGGTGTTCTTGTTCTGGTTGAGGTACTGGACGAAGCTGACGATCCCCCCCTTGTAACGGAATTCGTCGTTTCGCTCGCTCTGCTCGTCGGTCAGGGTGATCTTGACGTCCCGGGAGAGAAAGGCCAGTTCCCTCAACCGCTTGGCCAGGATGTCGTAGGAGAATTCGGTGTCGGGGAAGATCTCCCCGTCGGGGCGGAAGGTAACCTTGGTCCCGGTGGACTTGGTCCGTCCGACCTGCTTGAGGGCTTTGTCCCGCGCGCCCCGGGTAAAAGACATATGAAAGATCTTTCCGTCGCGCTTGACCTCGACCTCCATCCACTCGGAGAGGGCGTTGACCGCCGAAACCCCGACCCCGTGGAGGCCGCCGGATACCCGGTAGACCTTGTTGTCGAACTTCCCGCCGGCGTGGAGGGTGGTCATCACCACCTCGACCGCCGGTTTCTTCTCGGTCTTGTGCCGGTCGACCGGAATCCCCCGGCCGTCGTCACTGACCGACACCGAGCCGTCGGCGTGCATAACCACGTCGATCTTCTTGCAGAAACCGGCCATCGCCTCGTCGATGGCGTTGTCCACCACTTCGTAAACCAGGTGGTGGAGACCCCGGACGGCCGTATCCCCGATGTACATCGCCGGACGCTTCCGGACCGCTTCGATCCCCTTCAAAACCTTGATCGTGGTGGCGTCGTAGGATTTATCCCGGCGGGCGGCGGGGGAAGTCCGCTTTTTCGTTGTCTTTTTCTTTTCGGCCATAAATCGCTCGCCCGCTTCTCAGGGGCGCTTTATCTCTCCGATCCTGAAGACAATCCTCTTCACCATCGGGTAGGGAAGTTCCCGGTTGAGCTTCTCGCGGATCTGCTTTTTCCGAAACCGTTCCAGCTGGGCCAGCCAGACGGAACTGTCCACGTGCACTACCAGGGTGCCTTCGCGCAGGGAATACGGCCGGGCGTGACCGGCGATGGCGGCCCCGACCGCGGCGGGCCAGATTTCGAAGACCCGGCTGGAGACCAGCAGTTCCTTCATCCCCAGCCGGCTTAAGATATCCCTGACTATCGGACCGATCGCTTCCGGTCCGGATTTCTTGCCCTCCCGGTCCATCAAAGCTTCATCGGCATAATCACGCAGAGAAACCGCTCGCCGACTTTCAGCAGTCCCGGGCTGCCGGAATCGATCAGCTGCAGATTTACTTTCTCCTCCTCGTCTACCGCCTTGAGCACGTCGATAATGTAATACGGGTTGAAGGCGATATTCAGCTCGGGGCCGGAGTAGTCGATCTCCATCTCCTCCCGGGCCTGACCCACTTCCGGGGTGACGGCGCTGACCTGGAGCTGGCCGGCACTGAAGGCGAAGCGGACCGAGTTCGATTTTTCGTCGGTGATCAACGAGGCCCGTTTGACGACCTGCATCAGTTCCTCCCGGGGTAGCGAGAGGGTAACCCCCTCGGCCCGGGGAATTACCTGCTGGTAGTTGGGGTAGCGGCCCTCGATCAGCCGGGATATCAGGCGGGTACCGGAAAATTCAAAGGCGACCTGCCTCTCTCCCAGCCGGACCAGGCACTCGCCTTCCTCGCCGAGGATCCGGCTCAATTCCAGGACGGTCTTATGGGGGAGGATGATCTCCCGGCGGCAATCTGGCGGGGTGGAGCATTCGGTCTTGGCGATCGCCAGCCGCCGGCCGTCGGTGGCGGCCGCGGTCAGTTCGCCCTTTTCGAACAGGAGGTAAAGACCGTTGAGAACGAAACGGCTGTCCTCCACCGAGATCGCGTAAACGGTCTTCTTGATCAATTCCTTGAGCTGGGACTCCCGGACGGGAATTTCGAGCGCGTCCTTCAGTTCGGGAGCAGCCGGAAATTCTTCCCGGGGCAGTCCGTTCATCTGGAAAAAGGAACGGGCGCAGGTCAGGCGGGTGGAGAGATTATCCCCGCTTTCAATCCGGACCGAGGAGCCGGGCAGTTCACGGATGATACTGAAGAATCTTCGTCCGGGCAGGCTGCACGAACCTTTCTCCTCCACCGAGGCCGGCAGGCTGCAGGAGATCCAGATTTCCAGGTCGCTGGCGGAGAGTGACGCGCCTTCCGGTCCCGTTTCCAGAATTACGTGAGAAAGTATCGGAAGCATACTCTTGGCTCCGATTACACCCTGCAACGGCGTCATTACCTGGAGAGCGTCTTCTTTTTGGAAAGTGAGTTTCATATTCTCCCCCTTGAATGTTTTTTCCCCGGGCCCCAACCCCTGTTTTCAACAGATACTTTATTATATATAATCCTTAAATGTAAATAATAATAATATTAATAAGCGCTGTTGATATGTTAGTAAGCCTCACGAACCCGCCAGGGGTTTCTCCGGGAAAAAACGGTGGATAAGCGGTGGACAGATGTGGATAACCCGACCCCGGATTTCATCTTGCCACTTATGAACATATTATCCCCCGGCCGGCCACACGTTTATCCCGGATATCAATCGTCAGTCGGGAAAATTTCCGCCGGGCGAACCGGATTCCCGTTTCAACCGTGGGCCTGACGGATTTCCTTCTCCAGGTGGGAGAGAGTGGCCGAAAGCTGCTTGTCGCAGGAGAGCTGTTGCCCGATCTTCTGGCAGGCGTGAATGACGGTGGTATGATCGCGGCCGCCGAAAGCTTCCCCGATCTCGCTCAGAGACCGTCCGGTCATCGAGCGGGACAGGTACATAGCCAGCTGCCGGGGAAAGGCGATCGCTTTCGGCCGGCGGGAACTCTTCATATCGGCCAGTCGGATGTCGTAATAATCGCTGAGTTTTCTCTGAATCTGGTCGATGGTGATGATCTTCTCCATCTCGTCTTCCACGATCCCCGAGAGGACCAGTTCGGCGGTTTGCAGATTCAGCTCCGTCCCGGTCAGGGAAGAGTAGGAGGCGACCTGGATCAAAGCCCCCTCCAGCTTGCGGATGTTTGATTTGATCCGCTCGGCGATGAAGAGGACAATCTCGTCGGGGACGGTGATCCCGGAATATTCGGCTTCCCGCCGGAGAATGGCGATCCGGGTCTCCCGGTCGGGGGGCTGGATATCGACCACCAGGCCCCATTCGAAGCGAGAGATCAGGCGTTCCTCGATGTCCGGAATATCCTGGGGCGGGCGGTCGGAGCAGAGAATGATCTGCTTGTGCAGGTCGAAGAGATGGTTAAAGGTGTGGAAGAACTGCTCCTGGGTCTTCACCTGTCCGCCGAGGAAGTGGATGTCGTCGATCAGGAGAACGTCAACATCACGGTACTTCTTCCGGAACTTTTCGGTGGTCCGGTTGGCGATCGAGTTGATGAAGTCGTTGGTGAAACTCTCGCTGGAGAGGTAGAGTACCTGGTATTTCTCCTCCTTGGCCAGGATATGATTGGCGGCCGCCTGCATCAGGTGGGTTTTGCCCAGACCCACCCCGCCGTAAATAAAGAGGGGGTTGTAAGCCTTGCCCGGGGCGTTGGCGACCGCCATCGTGGCGGCATTGGCGAACTGGTTGGAGCCCCCGACCACGAAGCGGTCGAAGGTGTACTTCGGATTGAGGTTTGAACCGGCCAGGAGGTTGGCCTTTCTCCGGGGCTGCCGGGACTTTGTACTGGCGGCCGGCGCCGGGTGGCGGGCGATGCTGAAGGCGATTCTGAGGGGTCGTCCCGCCTGGCGGGAAGCGGTCTCCTCGACTATCTCCAGGTAATGATCCTGGAGCCAATCCCGGAAGAAGGTACTCGGCACTTCGAGGATAAGATTGTCCCCCTCGATGGCCAGGGCCTTGGTCGGCTTGATCCAGGTCGAGAAATTCTGCTCTCCGAGGCGCTCGCGGAGCTGGGAGAAGAGTGCCTGGTTGAAGGTATCCATTGGCGTCAGCCGGCGGTAGCGGATGGTTGTTTATCCACAAGAACCTGTAAATGACATTATCAGTTTAAAATCAGCGGCGAAGCCTTGCCCGGTGGGAACTATTCCCTTGTGTTCAATCTGGGTATCTCTTTCGCCGTTTGGATAGCAAAAATGAGGTTATTTATATAATTGCTTCCCGGGTAACATATTACATAATTTAAAAAGCCCGTCGCCGGTCAAAAACCCCCACAATCAAAGGCCTGAAAAAGGGCAGGTCTTATTATGCCATAGTTTTTAACAGCTTACGGAGAGGTCCGCCGAATGGGCGATTATTATCAACAAGTTATCCACATATGGTCTTCTACGCGCGTTCGCTAAACCGACGGGATTATATTCCGGACGGGGAGGGAAATCAAGAAAAAAATCGGAAAATCCCAAAAAAATTTCACCCGCGGCGCGAGTCCATTTCTATCTATTGACAGTAAAGACGGCATATATGATAATGCGGCTCTTGCCAAACCGGAAATTATATTTTTCCGCCGGCCGGCAAGCGGCCGCGGTTGGAGTGGAAATTAATGAAGAGAACATACCAGCCCTCAAAGAGAAAGAGAAAGAAAACCCACGGATTCTTCGCCCGCAAGGCTTCGCCCGGCGGCCGCAACGTGATCAGGAACCGCCGGAAGAAGGGACGAAAGAGATTGGTTGTCAGTTGACGCAGTGAGCGGCCCCTCCTTTTCCTTTCCCCGCGAGTGGGTAATCAAGAAGCCGGACGCCTTCAAGAGCCTGCGTCGTGAAGGACTTCGCCTCCGGGGGGAGCTTATCACCATCTTTCACCGATCGACCGGTGACCGGGCTTTCCGGGTGGGTTTCTCCACCCGGAAAAAGCTTGCCGGGGCCGTCGGCCGGAACCGAGCCCGGCGGCTGATGCGGGAGGTCATCCGGCTCCATCAGCACGAGATCAGGAAGGATGTCGAGTTGCTGCTGATCTGGCAGGGACCGGTCGGGAAGAAGGGGTTTTCCGACGCGGAACAGGAGATAATGGAACTGTTGCGCCGGGGCGGACTTTTGGCGTGAAAATGATCCGTAAAATTATTATCGAGACGGCGGTAGCCCTGGTCCGGGTTTACCAGGCCGCCCTCTCCCCAATTTTCGGCGGCCGCTGCCGTTTCCACCCCAGTTGTTCCGAGTACTTCTGCGGCTGTATTCGCAAGTATGGTCCGGTCAAGGGAATGGGGAAGGGATTGGTCCGGATCGCCCGCTGCCACCCATTCAATCCCGGCGGCTACGACCCGATATGAATTAACGGTAGGTCAGACATTCCGGTCTGACCGCAATGGCTTGCCGGTAAGGCCGGTCTGCCTTGTCCCGGCCAAATTAAATGGTTACCAGGGATACTGAATTATGGATAAAGTAAGCAAGATCGGTCTGACCGTCACCGTCCTTCTTTTAATCGGCTGGTTTTACTATAACAGCCAGCAGCAGAAACCTCCCGCTCCCCCGTCCCCCGGACCGCCCGCGGCCGTCGCTCCGGAACCGGATACTCCGCCCCCGCCGCCCGAACCGGCGGCGGAGGAGGAGATCGTGTCGCCCGGCGAACCGGTGGTCGTCCCGGCCGCCGAGATCCCGCCGGCTTTTCCCGAAGATTCCCAATCGGTCTTCTTTGAATCCGATTATATCACCGTCGAGCTCAGTTCCTTCGGGGGGGTGATAAAGAATCTGGTTCTCAAGGAAAACCCTTCCGCCGGGATCCGGCGTCTGGCCGGTGAAAGCTCTGGCGCCGTCACCCTCTTTGCCGCCCGAGATATGTCCGGCGCCCCGGGCCGGTTCCAGAATTTTCCGGCCGGTGAGATGGAGACCGTTTCCGGGGACGAGGGGATGGAATTTTCCCGGGTGTACGATAACGGGGTCAGGGTTACCAAGCGCTACTCCTTTGCCCGGGAAGGCTATACCGGCCGGCTGGAGATTACCGTCCGCAACGAGTCCGACACCCCGCTGACCTGGAGGGACGGATTGGTCTTCGAGTGCGGGGAGATATACCCGATTGATCCGGACGACCAGCTGGGGGTGGATGTCCTCGACGGGGACGAAGTCAGGCGGGAGAAGCGGCCGATGGCCAAGGAACCGGCCCGGGTCGAATGGCTGGGTCTGAAGACCAAGTACTTCGCCGCCGTCTTCGGGCCGGAGGACCGCGCGGCCTCCTTCTTCACAATCGAGGGGCGGGAAAAGGAAAAGACGGCCCCGGCGGCGGCGGCCTTCGGCTGTGCCCGGGGACCGGGGGCCTCCCCCTACGAATATCTTCGGGCCGCGATGACCTTTGCCGCGCTTACCCTCCAGCCGGGGGAAGAAGAGAAGTATTCGTTCGTTCTCTACTTCGGCCCCGCCGATTACGGAGCGCTCAAGGCCGCCGGCCACGGGTTCGAGAGACTGGTCGATTTCGGATTTTTCGGGACCTTTTACCTTCCCCAAGGGCTGGCCTGGCTCCTGACCTTCTTCTACAGACTTTTCGGGAGTTACGGCTGGGCGATCATCCTCCTGACCGTATTCATCAAGGTCGTCCTCTGGCCCCTGACCCACAAGAGCTACGCCTCGATGGGAAAGATGCAGCAGCTTCAGCCTCAGCTGGCCGCCCTGAAAGAGAAGTACAAGGGCGACGCCAAGAAGATCCAGGCGGAGACGATGAAACTCTACAAGGCCAACGGGGTCAACCCGATGGGGGGCTGCCTGCCGATGCTCCTCCAGATGCCGGTCCTCTTCGCCCTCTTCGTCACCCTCCGCAACACCATTCTGCTCCGCAACGCTCCCTTCTGGATCGTCCCCGGGGTCTGGATCAAGGACCTCTCCGGTCCCGACGTCCTGGCCACCCTGGGCAAGTCCTACCCGATCATCGGGAACCAGGTGAACATCCTCCCGCTCTTGATGGGCATCTCATTCTACCTCCAGCAGAAGATGACCCCGACCGCCGGCGGCGGCAGCCCCCAGGCCGAACAGCAGCAGAAGATGATGGCCACCCTGATGCCGGTGATGTTCACCTTCCTCTTCTACAGTCTTCCGGCCGGCCTCAACCTCTACTTTATGCTCTCCACCTTCATCACCGTCGGCCAGCAGATGATGACCGCCAAGATGAGGGCGGCGAAGGGCAAGTGAAGCCGGTAACCGGTTATCCGTAATTCGGTTTCCGATCGCGACTTCGGTCCCGATAGCGATATCAAGCCCGATCCACCGGCCCGCCGGCGCGCCTTTCAAGTCGCGTTACCGGCGGTCCGGAAGCAGGGCGGGTTTCCCGGGTTGATCGCGGTTCCGATAGCGGCTCCGCGGGTACCTTATACCGAAAGCCCAGATTGCCTCCGCCAGAGATGAATAAAACCGGGAACGATACCATCGCCGCGCCGGCGACGGCGGAAGGCGAAGGGGCGATCTCCGTGGTCCGGGTCTCAGGACCCCGCGCTCTCGAACTACTCTCCGCCCTCTTCCATCCCGCCCATCCACCTTCGGCCCCCCTCGAACCCTTCCGGCTTTACCCCGGATGGCTGGAGGACGGAGAGAGGAAGATCGACCAGGTGATGTCGGTGGTGATGCGGGGACCGAAGAGTTACACCGGGGAGGATATGGCCGAGATCCACTGCCACGGCGGAAGGGCGGTGACGGCCGCGGTGCTCGACGCCCTCTTCCGGCGGGGGGCCCGACCGGCCGAACCGGGAGAGTTCACCCGGAGGGCCTTTCTTAACGGGAAGATGGATCTGACCCGGGCGGAGTCGGTGGCCTGGCTGATCTCGGCCCGCTCCGAGCGGGAGATGAGGGGAGCCATCGAACAGATCGAAGGCGGGCTGAGAGAACGGCTCCTGGACCTGGAGGAGAGGCTGGTGGCCGCCCTGGCCGCCATCGAGGTTACCCTTGATTTCGAGGAGTACGAAGCGACCGCGCCGCCCTATCCGGAGGTGGAGGAAATCGTCCGGGAGGTCGGGGAAAGACTGCATCGGCTTGACCGGGAAGCCCGGGCCGGAGAGTACATCCGGGAAGGGCTGAAGGTGGCGATCGTCGGCAAGCCGAACGTGGGAAAATCAAGTCTCCTGAACACCTTTCTCTCCCGGAAGCGGGCGATCGTCTCCCGTCGCCCGGGAACAACCCGGGACACCATCGAAGAGGTGATCGTGGTCGACGGTATCCCGCTGCGGCTGATCGACACCGCCGGGCTGCGGCGTCCCCGGGGGGAAATCGAAGAGGAGGGAGTGGCCCGGGCCTGGGAGAATCTGGCCCGGGCCGATTTGGTCCTCCTGGTCCTTGACGGCGGGACGCGGATCACCGGGAACGACCGGGAGATCCTTCGCCTGGCCCGGAAGAACCGGGCCCTGGTGGTCCTCAACAAGACCGACCTCCCGCCCCGGGCCGATCTGGAACGGCTGGGCGAAGAACTGGAAAGGAGAAAAGTGGTCGAGATCTCGGCGACCGAGGGAAAGGGGATCGACCGGCTCCGGGAGGAAATTGTCAGCCTGCTCCGGGAGGAGTTTCTCGCCGGCGGCGGGGGCGGGGTGATTATCAGCCGGAGGCGGCGCCAGGCGCTGAATGAGGCCGGGGAAGCTCTGGAGAGGGCGCTATCCGGTTGCCGGGAACGCTGGTCCGGCGAGCTGCTCGCCGACGAGTTGAACCGTGCGCGGTCCCGGGTGAGGCTGGTCCTGGGGGAGGAGTACGACGACGCGGTTCTCGAGGAAATCTTTTCCCGGTTCTGTGTCGGGAAGTAGAGGCCTCAGAATATCCCCAGGAAGCGCGACCTCGGGTTCTCTCCTTCCCGGTCGGTGGAAGTGGAGGGGTCGTCCTCCAAGTCAGGTTCCTCTTTCGCGGGAGGGATCTCGGGAGGCTTTTCCTCTCCAAATTTCTCCCCGAGGCCTTTTTCCAGGCGGTCGATTTCGCGGCGCAGGGCCTCAATCTCCTTCCGGGCCGCGGCCGCCTCGCCGCGGGAGGCACGGTCGGCCTCTTCAAGGTTTCCGACGGATTCCAGCAGTGTCTTCAGATCCCGACCCTGACGGTCACTCCGTACAGCGGACTCATCCGCCAGCCGGCGGCTCTCCGCGGCCAGATCGGATATCAGGGCCAGCTCCCGTTCCAGCCCGGACTGAGCACGGGAAAAGGTGGTGGACAATGTCCGGGACACCTCCCCGATCCTCCCTTCCAGGGTCTTTTCCCGCCGTTCGCTCAGGAAATATCCGATAGCGCCGGAGAGGAGGGAGGCCGCCCCCACCGCCAGCAGGAGGTAGATTCGCCAGACCCGCGCGGACCGGTCAAAATCCTTCTTCAGCTGGGAGAGATAATTTTTCAAGACCTCTCCCAGCTGGAGCGGGAGACCATCCAGGGCCTGGAGGGCGAGGGCGGCCTCCGGGGAATCGGCGGGGATCCGGTCGAGGGCCGAGGTCTCCTTGAGGACATCCTCGCGGGCGACCAGCCGGATGGCTTTCTGCCCCTGGTATTCGATCATCGACCGCCAGGTTCCGCCCTTGATCCGGCGCCGGATGGTTTTGACCGAGCAGCCAAGCATTAAGGCAGCCTCTTTCAGCGTGATCCAGTTTATCTCTTCCGGCGTTGGCTGGTTATCCAGGTTCATTATTTTCTCCCGGGAACTGGGACAGATGAGGGACAGCCCTGATTCAAGGATATCGTTTATATGTATATCACTGTCCGGGACGTCTGTCCATATCTTAAAGATAGTGTCCCGGACATTGTCCAAGACATCAGGGACAATGTACACCAGATGTCCATAATGGACAAGGAAAAAAATAAAAAATATGTTCCACGTGAAACATTATCATCAAGTCGATAAGCCATTCAAACGCTTCGTGCTTGCTGAACTATTTTGAAAGCGGCGATAATCTCTGAAGTGGTGGCGGTCAATATCTGCCGGTCCGATCCAATCGACATCCGGTAACCCAATGATCAACCGTAAGCCGAGAATTTTTACGAATTTTATTGTTTGAATCTTACCAGTAGGATAATATTTCTGAAGCTTCTCTCGGAGGAAAGCAGGGGAAGGAAGTTGAACCAGTGAGGTGAACGGTGAACGACAGGGAAATATTTGATTGGAGACCAAATGAAAATATCCGGCCGGGAACAGAGCAGAGGGATGAAGAAAAAGGGGAGATGGTGATACAAATCCCCGAAAAGTTGATCGGGAAGAACGTGTATCAACCGCGGCATCGTTTTGATGATTCCGCCTTAAACGAGTTGGCCAGATCAATCAGGGAGAAAGGCGTAATTCAACCCATAATCGTCCGGAAAAATGGTGAAGGTTATGAACTGATAGCCGGAGAGAGGAGGCTTCAGGCCGCCCGAAGGGCCGGGTTGGCAACAATCCCCGCCCTGGTCCGGCAGATAAAGGACCGCCAGGACCTGCTGGAGATCGCCCTGATCGAAAATATTCAGCGGGAGGACCTGAACCCGATCGACCGGGCACGCAGCTACAGAAGACTGATCGACGAATTCGGCGAGACCCAGGAGGAGATCGCCGAGCGGGTGGGGAAGGATCGATCAACCATCGCCAACACCCTGCGGATCCTCGATCTGCCCCGGGAGGTCAAGGACCTGATCGAGGATAACAGGCTCAACTTCGGCCAGGCGCGGGCGCTTCTCTCTCTTGATTCCCGGGACGGGCAGATCAGGATGGCGCGCCGGGCGGCGGACGGAGGTCTATCCGTTCGGGCATTGGAGAGGCTCGCCCTCCGCAAAAAGTCACCGCCGGGGGATTCGACCGAGAAAAAGAACGATGATCCGGAGCTTGAATATGCGTTAGACATTCTCAGGGAACAACTTAAGGCAAAAGTTACCATTAAGAAGGACCGCGGCGGTGCCGGGAAAATCGAGATCGAATTCTATTCCGATGAAGAGCTTGCCCGCCTCTGCCGGCTGCTCGGGGTGAAGGACGAGGGTGTTCAGGAAATCTCGTATGATCAAGGCCGAGGCCTATAGCCGGTTCGGCCGTTTCCTGGTTTCCCCCATTAACCTGAACAGGGAAATTTTCTTGTTTATAGATTGACCCGTTTGGGGGGCAAAATTATAATAAGACTTTAACGGTATATTTATCTTAACCGACACTTTCACATCCGGGAGAAAGCTATGGCCGAGCAATTGCAGGAACTGCTGGAGAGGATAAACCGGGAAGGCGTGGAGAAGGCGGAGAAGAAGGCCGCGGAGATCGTGGGAGCCGCCGAAAGCAAGGCGAAAGAGATTATCGACGCGGCCGATAAGGAGGCCGCCGCCAGGAAGGCGGACGCCGAGGAATCAGCCGGGAAACTGATGGCGAACGCCGAGAAGGCCATCCGGCAATCATCCCGCAACGTCATCCTTTCGCTGCGGGAAGAGATCCAGAAATACTTCGACCGGATACTTGCCTCGGCCATCGCCGAAAGCCTTACCCCTGAAGAGTTGAGCGCTTCGATCAGGGAGGTGATAAAAAAGGGAGCCGCGGCCGTCGGCGGAGACCCGGAGATCGAGGTTTCTCTCAGCCCGGAAGACGCGAAGAAGATCGCCGGCGACCTGGTGGCCAGGTTCAAAAACGCCGCCGCGGGTAAAATCGAAATCAAGCCGGTTCCCGGGATCGGAGCCGGTTTCACGGTCAGCTTCGACGGCGGAAAATCCAGCTATGACTTCACCGACACCGGGCTGAGGGAGTTGATCTCGACTTACATCAGCCCCCAACTCAAGGATATCATCAGCTCCTGATGAGCCGGAATTACTATTACTTTGCCGCCACGCTGCCGCTGCTCCATTTCGGGTCAAAGACGACCATCTCCGACGAGGAGTTTCTCGAGCAGGCGTCGGAATTCCTCTCCCCGGCAGATGCCCGATCGATCGCCAACGCCCGGCTGGTTCCCCCGGAGGAGGACGGCCGCGGACAGGCCGCCCTCGAGGAATGGTTGAAGTTCGAGAATTCTCTCCGCAACGAGACGGCCCGTTTCCGGGGCAAGAGGATTAAACGCGATCCCCGGGAATACTACCGGGGCGAATACGTGCCCGACCCTCAACTGGCCGCCCTGGTGGCGGAAGCTGCCGGGGAAGAAGATCCGCTCCAGGTTGAGCGGAGAATCGATCTTGCCCGCTGGGAAAAGCTGGAGGAGATCGAGCTGCTCCACTACTTCGACCTCCACTTCCTGATTGTCTACTTCCTCAAGCTCCAGCTGCTGAACAAGTGGCAGGCGATTCGAGATGAGAAAGGCCGGGAGGTGCTGGATGAAATGATCAATCCCCCAAAGGAGTCCGACCAATGACCCAGAGAACCGGTAAGATAGCAGGCATCAACGGGAATATGCTGGTGGTTGAATTCGATGACTTCGTCCGCCAGAACGAGGTGGCCTACGCGGTGACCGGAAATGAGAGACTGAAGTCGGAGGTGATTCGGGTCCGGGGCCGGCGGGCGGAACTCCAGGTCTACGAAAACACCGAGGGACTGAAAGTCGGGGACACGGTTGAGTTCACCGGAGAGCTGCTGGCGGTCAAGCTCGGCCCGGGTCTCTTGACCCAGATCTATGACGGACTCCAGAACCCGCTCCCCGCCCTGGCCGAGGAGAGCGGGTTCTTCCTCAAGCGGGGTTTCTACCTCCCCGCACTCTCGGAGGAGGCGAAATGGGAGTTCACTCCGAAAGTTAAAACCGGCGACCGGGTGACCGGCGGGGACGCACTGGGTACCGTCCCGGAAGGGATTTTTGACCACGGAATTATGGTTCCCTTCTGGGTGACCGATTCCTGCGAGGTGGTTTCAATCGCCGAATCCGGTTCATATACGATCAAGGATCAGGTGGCGGAGCTCAAGGACGATCGGGGGAGGTCGATCCCGGTGACGATGGTCCAGGTCTGGCCGGTCAAGGTGCCGATCACCGCCTACCGGGAGAAACTCAAGCCCGTCGAACCGCTGGTCACCCGGGTCCGGATCATCGACACGATGGTCCCGATCGCCCGGGGCGGCACCTACTGCATCCCCGGGCCTTTCGGGGCGGGGAAGACGGTGCTCCAGCAGATCACCAGCCGCCACGCCGAGGTCGATATCGTGATCATCGCCGCCTGCGGCGAGCGGGCCGGCGAAGTGGTGGAGACGCTCAAGGAGTTTCCCGAGCTGACCGACCCGCGGACGGGGAAGTCGCTGATGGAGAGGACGGTCATCATCTGCAACACCTCCTCGATGCCGGTCGCCGCGCGGGAATCGTCCGTCTATACCGCGGTCACCCTGGCTGAATATTACCGCCAGATGGGTCTCAACGTCCTGCTCCTGGCCGACTCCACCTCCCGCTGGGCCCAGGCGATGCGGGAGATGTCCGGCCGGCTGGAGGAGATCCCCGGCGAGGAGGCGTTCCCCGCCTACCTGGAGTCGCGGATCGCCTCTTTCTACGAGCGGGCCGGGCTGGTCAAGCTCAACGACGGAAGCCTCGGATCGGTGACGATCGGGGGGACGGTCAGCCCGGCCGGGGGGAATTTCGAAGAGCCGGTCACCCAGGCCACCCTGAAGGTGGTGGGCGCCTTTCACGGTCTCTCCCGGGAGCGCTCCGACGCCCGCCGGTATCCTTCTATCGACGTCCTCGACTCCTGGTCCAAGTACGAAAGTTTCGTCGATCCCGAACAGGTCGCCCTGGCCCGCTCCCTCCTCCAGAAGAGCGCCGAGGTCGACCAGATGATGAAGGTGGTCGGGGAAGAGGGGACGGCGTTGGCCGACTTCGTCGATTACCTGAAGGGCGAGTACATCGACGAGGTCTATCTCCAGCAGAACGCCTACGACGAGGTGGACGGTGCCACCTCGGCCGAACGCCAGAAGTACGTCTTCAACGTCCTCCACGACATCCTGACCGCGGACTTCAAGTTCAAGGACAAGGAGGCGGCCCGGGGTTTTTTCCACGAGATCCGGCAGATCTTCCGGAACTGGAACTCCGCCCCCTGGGAGAGCGATGAATTCAAGAACCTGGAAGCCGCTCTCCGGCAGAAAGTACAAGAGACCAGCAAATAAATTTCCCACACCTTAATGGCGCGGCTGCTGGTTTAAGTGCCCGCGGCCAGAAATATCACACTGTTATTTTCGGAGAAAATTATATGAGGAAGATATACAACCGAATACTCCAGATCTCCGGGGACGTGATCACGGTCGAGGCGAAGGGGGTCGGCAACCAGGAACTGGCCGAGATCACCACCAGACGGGGCAAGTCCCTGGCCCAGGTCATCCGTCTCGACGGCGACCGGGTCTTTCTCCAGGTCTTCGCCGGCAGCCGGGGGGTCTCCACCGGCGACGAGGTCCGCTTTCTCGGCCACCGGATGCAGGTCTCCTTCTCCGACGACCTCCTGGGCAGGATCTTCAACGGTTCCGGCGTCCCCCGGGACCGCGGCCCCTCGCTGGCCGAAAACCTGATCGACATCGGCGGGCCCTCGGTCAACCCGGCCAAGAGGATCATACCCCGGAGGATGGTCCGGACCGGGATCCCGATGATCGACGTCTTCAACTCCCTGGTCGTCTCCCAGAAACTCCCCGTCTTCTCGGTGGCCGGCGAACCCTACAACGAGCTTCTGGCCCGGATCGCCCTCCAGGCCGAGGTCGATATCATCATCCTCGGGGGTATGGGTCTGAAGTACGACGACTACCTCTTCTTCCGCGACCGGCTGGAGGAGCAGGGGGCGCTCTCCCGCTCGATTTTCTTCGTCCACACCGCCGCCGATCCCACGGTGGAGTGCACGATGGTCCCCGATATGTGCCTGGCGGTGGCCGAACAGTTCGCGGTCAACGGCAAGGACGTCCTGGTCCTGCTCACCGATATGACCAACTTCGCCGACGCCCTGAAGGAGATCGCGATCACTATGGAGCAGGTTCCCTCCAACCGAGGCTACCCCGGCGACCTTTACAGCCAGCTGGCCGCCCGCTACGAGAAGGCGGTCGACTTCGAGGGGTCGGGTTCGATCACCGTTCTGGCGGTTACCACGATGCCCGGCGACGACGTCACCCACCCGGTTCCCGACAACACCGGCTACATCACCGAGGGGCAGTTTTACCTCAAGGGCGGGAGGATCGAGCCCTTCGGTTCCTTGAGCCGGCTCAAGCAGCAGGTGAACGAGGAGACCCGGGCCGACCACCGGACGGTGATGAACTCGATGATCCAGCTCTACGCCGACTACAAGGAGACCCGGGAGAAGCAGGCGATGGGCTTCCAGATGAGCAAGTGGGACCGGAAGCTCCTCAAGTACGGCCGGCTCTTCGAGGAGAAGATGATGGACCTCTCGGTCAACATCCCCCTCGAGGAAGCGCTCGACCTCGGCTGGAAGCTGATGGCCGACTGCTTCACCCCCCAGGAGACCGGGATCAAGTCGGAGATGATCGAGCAGTTCTGGCCCGAGGGCGGGCTGGAGGGCCGCGACGTGGAGGAGGAAGCCGAAGAGGAGGAGAAGGAACGGGAGGAAGAGGAGAAGAAGGAAGAGGAGGAGATGGTGGAGGAGGCGGTCAAGGTTTAAGAAGTTTGAAGTGACTAAAGTTCGAAGTGCCTAAAGTTACCGGGGTCCTGAACCAGCTCCCGCAGGGAGAGAAACATAATTAGCTACGAGCGTAAGAGGCTGCCCGAGAAACCCCGAACTGTCATCGCGAGGAGCGGAGCGACGAAGCGATCTCAATTCCGGAATATCGAGAATTTTAGCCCAGGCAGAGGGCGGCACAAGAGACTTCGCAAACGGTTATGGCCCGGAAGAAAGTAAAATTTACCAAGGGCGAGCTGAAGAAGCAGCGGGACGCCCGCGATCGCTTCGAGCGTTACCTGCCCACCCTCCAGCTCAAGCAGCAGCAGCTCCAGATGGAGGTGCGGCGGATCGAGGCGCTTCTCTACCGGAAAGAGGTCGAGCTCGAGCGGCTGAAGGAGGATATGGCTTCCTGGGTCGGGATCCTAGGCTACAGCGGTTTCGACCTCTCCGCCTGGGTCCGACCGAAGAACGTCCTGACCCGGACCGAGAACATCGCCGGGGTCTCGATCCCGGTCCTCGACCGGGTCGAGTTCGCTCCCGTCGATTACGACCTCTACTCCACGCCTCTCTGGGCCGACCTGGCGGTGGAGATGCTGCGAAAGCTGGCCGGGGCCATCGTCGAGGTGGAGATTCTCCGGGAGCAGTTCCGGCTCCTCAACCGGGAGTTGAGGATCACGATGCAGCGGGTCAACCTCTTCGAGAAGGTGAAGATCCCCGAGGCCAAAGAGAACATCCGGGTGATCCGGATCTACCTCGGCGACCAGGACACCAACGCCGTCTGCCGTTCCAAGATCGCCAAGCGCAAGATCGAATCCGCCCAGGCCGCCTGATATGATCGTAAAGATGAAAAAAGTCATCGTCGTGGTCCAGGAGAAGGACCGCGAGGAGACTCTCTCCCGCCTGGCCGGTCTCGGCCTGGTCCACCTCGAGCATCTCCGCGAACCGGAGGGCGGGTCTCTCGAGGAGGCCCGGGCGCGCCTGACGGAGGTGAAGAAGACCCTGGCCGCCCTTCCAACGGAAGCTGAACCCGGAGAGGAAGATCACGCCCCGAAAGTCGAAGAAATGATCGAACGGGTGGCCGAACTCCAGGAGGAGCGGGCCCGGCTCCGGGACCGGAAGGAGAAGAACCGCCGGCTGATCGAGGAGTGGGAGGTCTGGGGGGATTTCGACCCCCGCCTCCTCCGCGAGCTCAACGGCAAGGGAATCTGGGTCTACCTCTGCGTCCTCCCCGAGCGGGAGGTGCAAGACCTCCCCGAAGACGTCGGGGTCGAGATCTTCGCCAGGAAGGGCGGGATGATCTACTGCGGGATCATCTCCCGGGGAATGAAGTACTTCCGTTTCAAGACCCACGACCTGCCGCCCCGGCGCCTGTCGGAGATGATCCGGGAACGCGAAGAGATCCTCGAGCAGGAGGCCCGATTGAAAGAGGAGCTCGAGCGCCTGGCTGGTCTCCGTCCCCTCCTGGAGGCGGAGGAGGAACGGCGGGCCCGGGAACTGGAGTTCGAGGAGGCCCGGGCCGGGATGGAAGGCGCCGGAAGGCTGGCCTACCTGAAAGGTTACTGCCCCCTGCCCGATCTGGCCGGCGTCGAGGAGGCCGCCCGGAAAAATCACTGGGGGCTGCTGGCGGAGGACCCGTCGCCGAAAGACGAACCCCCGACCCTGATCTCCAACCCCCGCTGGGTGAAGATCATCGAACCGGTCTTCAAACTGATCGACACCGTCCCCGGCTACCGGGAGATCGACTCCAGTTTCGTCTTCCTGGTCTTCTTCTCGCTCTTTTTCGCGATGCTGATCGGGGACGCCGGCTACGGGTTGATCTTTTTGCTGATCACCGCCCTGGTTCACTGGAAGTTCGGCCGCCGGATGAAGGACAAGAAGCCGCTCTTCCTCCTCTATCTCCTCACCGGGGCGACGATGATTTGGGGGGTTCTCACCGGGACATTCTTCGGGCAGGCCTGGCTGCCGGCGACCGTGACCGGGATCGTCCCCTGGCTCCGGAACCGGGACAATGTCATCTGGCTCTGTTTCCTGATCGGCGCCGTCCAGCTGACGATCGCCCACCTCTGGAGGCTGATCCGGAAGGCCCCTTCCGTCCTCGCCCTGGCCGACCTCGGTTGGATAATGATCATCTGGACAATGTTTTTCGTCGCCGGGATGTTCATCCTGAAGAACCCCTTCCCGGCGCTCGCCGGGGTTATCGGTGGGATCGGGGGGTTGCTGGTGATCCTCTTTTCCATTCATCCGAAGCATTTTTTCCGGGAGCTGATTCCGAGAAATTTCGCCCTCTTTCTCAACGTGATCAGCAGTTTCGCCGACGTGGTATCCTACATCCGGCTCTTCGCCGTCGGTCTGGCCACGGTGGCCATCGCCGACGCCTTCAATAATATGGCCGCCTCGCTGGGCTGGTCTTCGGTGATTTCCGGCTTCTTTGCCGCCGTCATCCTTCTCTTCGGTCACGCTCTGAATATGACCCTGGGCGGGATGGCGATTTTGGTCCACGGGGTAAGATTGAATGTTCTCGAGTTCTCCGGCCACCTCGGCAACGAGTGGACCGGGCGGCGGTTCAGACCATTTAAAGGAGCCAGGACCGGTAACAACAATCAATAAGGAGGAATGAAACAATGGAGACTTCAACATTAATGCAGTTTCAGGATCTCGGAGTGGCCGCGGTTCTCGCCCTGGCGGCGGTCGGATCGGCTCTGGGCACCGGGATCGCCGGAATGGCGGCGATCGGGGCCTGGAAGAAATGTTTCGCCCAGAACAAGGCGGCGCCGTTTATGCTGACCGTCTTCGTCGGCGCCCCCCTCTCCCAGACGATCTACGGGATGATCGTCCAGGGGACCCTGGCGGCCAAGGCCGCCGAGGGCAGTTTTTTCTGGGGAACCGGGGTTCTGGCCGGGCTGGCGATCGGGATGTCCGCCCTGATGCAGGGGAAGGCAGGGGCGGGCGGCTCCGACGCCCTCGCCGAGACCGGCAAGGGCTTCGGTAACTATATTATGGTCCTGGGCGTGATCGAGACCGTGGCCCTCTTCGTGATGGTCTTTACGATGATGGCCGTGGGCTAATCGGCGAACCAGGGAGAAAAGCTTCGGAAACAATATATTCGATCGGCATCAGGTTAACTGATTAATATATAATGTACTATAGTACATTATAGTTAATTTAATAGTAGCCGAAAGCTCAAGCCGCGCTTTGAAATTAAGGCTGCTGGAAATATGTTCGGAGAATCCGGCAGGAATCTTCACCCGGCGATCGCGGCCGCCGCGATCGCCGGGTTTTTTTTCCTCTTCGGCCTGATCACCCTCGATGATTTCGGGGTGACCTGGGACGAACCGCTCCACTTTGCCGCCGGCGACCTTTACCTCGACCGGATTCTCGACCCGGGAAAGGCGGTTTCAATTTCAGATCAGGATTTTGAAGAAGATATTCGATATTACGGTCCGTTATTCGATATCTGGGGCGCGTTGAATCACCGCCTTCTCACCCTGCGGCTAGGTCTGCTCGAAGAAGACAGCGCCCGCCACCTCCACCTCCTCCTCGCCGGCGGACTGACCATCTTTTTCACCATACTCCTTGCCGCCCAGGTCTTCTCTCACCGAATTGGGATCTTTTCCGGCCTCTTTCTGGCCGTCTTTCCTCGCTTCGTCGGCCACTCCTTCAATAACCCCAAGGATATCCCCCTGGCCCTGGTCTTTGTCCTCTGTCTCTTTTTCTTTTACCGGAGGTTGATCACCGGAAAAAGGAGTTATAGCCTACTGCTCCTTTTGGCCGGAGGTGTCGGTTTCGCCACCCGGATCCAGTATCTTCTCGCCCCATTATTAATAATAATACTAACTATAGTATATAATAGCATAATCAGGCCTCCCGGAAAGTCATTCCGGTCGAAAATGGGCGCCTGCTGGGATATTCCCCTGGCGCTTTTACTGACCATATTCCTGGGAATGATCTTCTGGCCATATTTCTGGACCTCCCCTCTGGAAAAATTCCAGGCAATGATCGATTTTTATCTCCGCCATCCGATCCAGGCCCAGCTCATAATCCGTTATCTGGGTCGAGATCACATCCCCGGGGTTACGCTCCCCTGGCATTACGTGCCGGTGATGCTGACGGTCACCTCCCCGCTCTATACCCTGGGAATGATTCTGATAGGAATCGGGACGATGTTCCGGTGCTTGATCCGGAAAAAATCCGGCGAAAAGGAAAAATTCGGCGCCATCCTGGTCCTGCTCTGGATAATTATCGGCCTTTTACCCTTTATGCTTCCCGGCCAGCGGGTTTACGGCGGAATCCGTCACTTCCTTTTTACCGTTCCCGCGCTTTGCGTTGCGGCCGGGGTCGGCCTGGAATATCTCCTGACCCGGACCCGGGTGAGATATCGTTATCCGGTCCGGATCGCAGTTTCCCTGCTCTTCATCCTGGTTTTTATCTCGACATATTCCTACCATCCCTACTACACGATCTATTACAACTCCCTGGTCGGCGGACCCCGGGGAGCCTTCGGGCGTTTTTCGGTGGAGAACTGGGGCAACGCCTACAAGGCCGCCTGCCGCTGGCTCAACCGTCACGCCCCCGAGGGTTCCACGGTCCTGGCTCTGGTAGCCGAACAGATCCCCCGCTGGCATTTGCGCCCCGACATCACCGTCCTCGGATCCGAGGCCGCCGCCGACCCTGCCTCCCGCTACGATTACAGCATCTATATCCTCCGCGACATCGACCCTCTCCTCAAGCAGGATATGGAACCGATCTTCCAGATATCAGTTAAAGGCCAACCTATCTGCAACGTCCACCAATGGTAAAAAAGGGGTCAGTCATTTCCTTTTGTCATTTTTCAATTTTCCAAGCATAATTGCTGATATGGCACGGCAGATCAGGATTCAATACCCGGGAGCAGTTTACCATATTATGGCCCGGGGAGACCGCAAGGAACCAATCGTTCTCACCGATGGTGATCGGCGGGCATTCGTTTGCACTCTAGCAGAGATGTGCGAACGAACTGGAATCAGGATTTACGCTTTTGCCCTGTTGGATAACCATTACCACCTGGTATTGGTTACCCCGGAGGGTAATCTGGTTAAGGGAATGTCCTGGTTGCAGAATACTTATACCCGAAGGTTCAATACCTGCCATAATCTCTGGGGCCATCTCTTTGGCGGGCGATATAAAGCGGTATTGGTGGAACCGGGAGGAAATTACTTCCGGAGAGTAATCGATTACGTTCATCTGAATCCGGTGCGGTCTGGCTTGGCCAGCCTGGAATATGGGATTCACCTTTATCCCTGGTGCAGCTTGAGACTGTTACTAAATTCCCCTGAATCGCGTCCAAATTGGCTCGAAGCCAATGCTGTATTTTCAGCGTTGGGTTTAGAAGATACCCCCGCTGGCCGGCTTGCTTACCACGATAGATTAGAGCGAGTCGTCCGGCAGGAAGGAGCAGGACAGGCCGGGCGCGTTGACGCGGAATCTACCCCGGCGCAATCACTCCAAGCCACGATACGGCGGGGTTGGTACTTTGGTTCGGAGAAATTTAAAGAGCGGATGTTGGACTTAATGATTGGCTTGCCTAATCATTCCCCTAAAAGAAGAGAAGATGGGTATTCGGGAGAACAACCACGGGATCACGGAATCAAACAAGCACGAAAAATTATTGATAGCTGTTGTGTAATTTTGGGGATAAGTTTTGAGGAATTGCGATCAGGGAAACGTAATAATCCGGAAAAAGTCCTACTGGGTGAGATCATTGCTTCCCGAACAACCGTCAGTCTGGACTGGCTGAGGAATGAACTTTGTCTTGGTTCTCGGTGTTATGCCAGTAGGCTTATCAACCAGCAGCGCAGAAGATTGATCCACGATCCCGAATTGAGAAAGAAGAGGGATTTGCTGCTGAAAATGACAAAAGGAAATGACTGACCCCTTTTTATATCTGGTGGCAACACCAATAGGGAACCTGGAGGATACCACGCTCCGGGCGATCCGGGTTCTCAAGGAAGTCGATCTGATCGCGGCCGAGGATACCCGGACCGCGCGGAAGCTGCTCGACCGTTACGAAATCAAGACCCCGGTGCTCAGCTACTACGACGGGGCCGAGAAGAAGAAGAGCGGGGCAATCGTCAGCAGGCTGGCTTCGGGAAAATCAGTGGCCCTGATCTCAGAGGCGGGGACGCCGGGGATCTCCGACCCCGGTTACCGGCTGGTCGTCGCCGCCCTGGCGGCCGGGATCCCCGTGGTCCCAGTCCCCGGGCCGTCGGCGGCCATAGCCGCCCTTGCCGCCTCCGGCCTTCCTGCTGATCGGTTTGTTTTCGAAGGTTTCTTACCCTCATCGGCGACCACCCGGCGGAAGAAGCTCTATTCCCTGCTGGCTGAAGAGCGGACGATGATCTTCTACGAATCCCCCCGTAGAATTTTGGCGACACTGAAAGAGGTGGAAAAAATCTTCGGGGACCAACCGGTCGCGGTCGCCCGGGAGTTGACCAAGATCCACGAGGAGTTTCTCCGGGGGGCGGCCGCCGAAGTATTGCGGAAGCTTAAAGAGAAAGAGAAGATCAGGGGCGAGATCGTTCTCCTGCTCGGAGGCCGATCCGGCCCCCCCGACTGGAGCGAAATCACCCCCGCCGACCAGGTCGAAAGCGCGATCCGGGACCTGGAAATCTCCCGGATGGAGGCGATCAAGCTGGTCGCCGAACTCCGCGGCCTCCCGAAAAGCGCCGTCTATCGAGATTTTCACCGTGAAAATGGGGTTGAAAATGGGGTCGGACCTACGGAAGTGTCTGAACGACATAAAGATCAGTAAAATTATGGCCTTTAGGAGAGCTAAAACCTTTAATTTTGCTATCAAAAATGGGGTTCTAAGATAAGATTATCGGGTTATGGTCCGGGAAGAGCGCCTGATAATCTGGTTGACCGGGGAGATCGGGGAAGAAGCCGCCCCCGCGGTCGACGGGATCGACTGGAGAAAGGTACTCCGTCTGGCGCGGGCCAACCGGCTGGTCGGGGCAGTCTTTGACGGGCTTGACCGGGCCGGTCTGCTCTCCACCCTTCCGGAAATAGTCCGGAAGAGTCTCGAGGACGACTACCTCCGCCAGGTAACCGGGATCCGTTCCGCCCTCGATCTCGCCGCCGCCCTTACCGGGCGTTTCTCCGCCGCGAAGACGCCGATGATTGTCCTGCGGGGGCCGGCCCTCGGCCTCGCCGTTTACTCCCGCCCCTTCCTGCGGCCCTTTTCCGACCTCGATCTTCTAGTTCGGAAAGAGGATCTCCCCCGGGCCAAAGCAACCCTCGGAGAGGCCGGCCTCCGTCCAGCGCCGGGGACATTTCCCGACCGTTACTTCGAACGCCGTCACCTCCACCTCCCCTATCTCCACCCGGAGACCGGAATTCCGGTGGAACTTCACTGGTCCTTCGACCACCCCTATACGCTCTCGCTGGTCGAATACAGTGAGCTGTTTTCAGGAAGCCGCGAGGCTGATTTCGAGGGAAAGAAAATCCCGACTCTCGAACCGGCCGACCGGCTGCTCACCCTGGCCCTCCACCTGATCAAGCACTGTCCCTTTCTCTCCGAGCTGCTGGAAGAAAGGGATTTTTCCTCACTGCTCTTCCGGGGACGATGGCTGCTCTGGGTCCTCGATCTCCGCCTGGCGATAACTCCGCCAGGAGAGAAACTCGATTGGAAGGTAATCGCGGAAAAGGCCCGCCGCTGGAACCTGGAGCGGGAAGTCTCGACTTGTCTGACCGCGGTCGCCGCCGTTTACGGGTCGCTCTCGGACGAGGTTTCTTTTCCGATATCCAGAGCCGGCCCGGGCGGGTTGCTGAGGAGGGAAATCTATCGGCGTCAGCTGTTGTATCTGAAGGACCGGTCCCAATCCGGCCGCCTGACCCGGAAGCTCTTCGGCCTCCAGGCGGAGTCCGTCTTCCGTCCGGTCCGGATTCTTGATCTCTCCGGGTATCTCTTTCCCGGCTCCGGCTGGCTGGAGAAAAGATACCGGGTCCGTGGTTTCGCGGTCATCCCGGCGGCCGTCTTCCACGCCGCCCGAGGCCTGGTCCGTCTGACCGGAAACCTGCTGGATTACTTGTACTATCGTTTTCGCCCGTGTTAATCTTTCCGCCGGCCGCAGCAAGCTTGAAGCCGGTTGGTGTCCGGGCCAAACAAGCCTGTTATGATCAAGTGCGTGAAAGATATATCGCCCCAGGCGGATCGGGAACTCCGGGCGTTGTCGCCGGGGACGGGCTATCGCTTTCTCGGCCGCTCGTTTGAAGTCCGTTCCAACTCCGGCCGCCTTCGGCGCCTGGTCGACAATATATACGGAACTTTCCATCCGCCGGCTGCTTTTTCCGATCCGGTTGTTTTCTACCTGCTGGAAGATAGCGCGGACCGCGAGACACCATACCGGACGATCGACCCCGGCTTCGATTCCTTTCTCTGTTCCGATCCCGATCAGGCGGTCTCTTTCTGGGGCGCCCAGCTGATGTGTAACCACCTCTTCCGCCTCCCCTTTCTCTTCGTTCACGGCGCGGCCCTGGAGAAGGCCGGCCGGGTCTTTGTTTTCGCCGGTCAGAGCGGGGCGGGCAAGACCAGCTTTATCATCTCGCTGGGAAACGAAGGCTTCTCCTTTTTCTCCGACGAGTTCGCCCCGGTTTCTCTCGACGGGGGCGGCGTCCATCCCTTTCCCCGCTCTCTCTTCCTCGGCCGGGAACAACTCGACCGGCTGGCCCTTTCCGGCCAGCTGCCTTTCTTCCTAGACTACCAGGAAAAGGGGCCCGGCGACCCGGAGCCCCCCCGGCGTTTCATCCTCGGTTCCGAAATGGCCTTTCCGGCAATCGGGCGGACTTCCGGACCGCCGGCCGCCTTCTGCTTTCTCGATGGTTTTTCGGACACCGCTACCTCCGCCCAACCGCTGGAGGCCGGCCGGGCCCTGGTGAAACTGTTGAAATTGGCGGTCAACACCGGTTATTTCGATCCCGCCGGGGCCTCCCGGGTGGTGAATACGCTGACCGGGCTTCTCTCCCGGGTTCCGGCCTGCCGCCTCCGGCCGGGCCCGCCGGACGAAGACCCGGCCATCCGGTCCCGGATCATCGAGGAACTTGCGGAAGATCCCCCGGCCGGACGGGGGGACCTGGAAAAGATCGCCCGGCGCTGCCGGGAGATCCTGGAGAGGGAAAAATCAGTCCCCTAATGGATTCGACTTCTCTCGCCGCGAGACCACACTAATTTGTACTGATGAATGACGATTCGATCAGCGAAACGGCCCGGTTGTCCCGGGCGATAGAGGATCATCTCCGGGGAGCGGGCGCGGATTTGGAATCGCTCCGGGGTTTCCTGGTAAAGAAGGAGAGGCTTTCCCCCCGAGAGGCCGGAGAACTGGCCGGGACTGTCGCCGGGAAACTTAACCGGGAACGATTCCCCCCGGTCACCGAGATGGAGCTGATGCTGACCGAGGACTGCGATCAGCGCTGCGACTACTGCTTCGTCGAGGAGAAAGGCTCCTCCCCCCCGATGAGTCCCGCCGTCGCCCGGCAGGCGGTCGATTTCCTCTTTCAAGAGTCGAGAAATTATCCCCGGGTCAAGATCCTCTTCTTCGGGGGAGAGCCGCTGTTGGCCTGGGACCGGATCCGGGAGGTGACCGAGTACGCCGAGGAGCGGGGCCGGCAAAGCGGACAGGAGGTGGTCTTTAATATGACCACCAACGCCTCGCTTCTCGAACGGAGCCGGTGTGATTTCCTTGCCCGCCACCGAATCAAGTACCTGATCAGCATCGACGGCCCCCGGGAAATCCATGACCGCCACCGGCGGCGGCCGGACGGCCGCAGTTCCTATGGCCTGATCGCGGATAAGATCCCCCTGCTGAAGAAATACCAGCCCTGGCTCGGTGCCCGGCTGACCGTTCACCCCGACACCGCAGCCGATCTCCCGGGAAGTTTCTCCCACCTGGTGGAGCTGGGATTCAACCAGTTTCTGATCGGGCCCGCTTCGGGGGTGGAATGGTCCGAACGGGACCTCGATCTCTATCGAGACGGGATGATCGAGATCGCCCGCCGGCTGAAGCTGGAGCTTGACCGGGGCCGGCAACTCCGGGTCAACTCCCTGGAGGAGAACCTGAAGATGCGCTCGGGGAAGAGGTATTACCGGGGCTGCCGGGCGGGAAGGCAGTCGGTCACCGTCACCGGGGACGGGCTGATCCATCCCTGTTCCAAGATGCTCGGGGTGGCCGGCCGCGAAGGGATTCCGCCCCTGGGCACTCTGGAGGAAGGGATCACCGCGCTGAATTACCGGCTCCGGCTCTGCGGGCTGATCCCGGTCGGAAATTCCGCCTGCGACTCCTGCCCCTGGGAGGACTTCTGCCCGGGGGGCTGTTTCGCCGTCAACTATCAGGAGACCGGGGACATCTTCCGACCCGCCCCCTTCGAGTGCCGGGTCCAGGAACGCACCATTCAGATGATGCGGGCCGCCGAGCCGATCCTCGGCCCGGAATACTTTAAGGCCGCGGCCGATAGGCTCCGCCGCAAATCACCCTGAATTTCCCCTCCCTCCCTTATTTTACAAATTATGTCATACATCTTATGTAAAATAAGGGGTATTCGGGCAAGGGCAGGGATAATATATTTTCCGTTTTCCGGCGGTCGGGTGTAAAGTCTTCGGTATGAAAAGAGGCTGGCGGCAGTTCCAGGTTTTCAACCGTTACCTGGTCCCCTACTGGCCGCTTCAGGCGCTGGTCCTCCTGATCGTTCTTCTCCTCTCCTTTGCCGCTTTGCTCGGGCCGGCCCTCTTCGGGGTCACCATCGACCGGGCTTTCCTCCGGCACGACCTCTATCTCTTCCGCTGGCTGCTCCTGACCGGGCTGCTCCTCACCGTCCTCCAGAGTTCCCTCTCCACCATCCGGTCCTACCTGACCGCCTACATCGGGAAGCTGCTTACCTTCGATCTGCGCCGGGACTACACCCGCCACCTCTTCCGCCTTTCCTTCGCCGATCTCCATCGCCGTCCGACCGGGGAACAGCTCTACCGGCTGGATACCGACATCGACACCGCCGCCGGCCTGGCCTCGGAGTCGATCCCCGAGATTCTGGTTACCGGCAGCCGGATCATCTTCCTCCTCGCCATCTGTCTCTACCGGAGCTGGGACCTGACCCTGGCGGCGATCGTCCTCACGCCGCTTTTCTATCTCCACAGCCGCTATTTCGGTCGGAAGCAGAAGGCGGTCACCCGGGTGGTGAAGGAGGAGTCACAGCGGGCGCTGGCGATGATCCAGGACGCGATGGCCAACGTCAAGCTGGTCAAGGCCTTCGGCCGGGGGGGCTGGGCGGTGATGAATTATCTCCGCCACCGCCTGAGGATCATCCGTTTCGGCCTGGATAAGGTCCGGATCGCCATCGCCGGCAACCTGACCGCCGGGATTCTCAATTCTATTGTCCTGATCGGCTTTACCTACTACCTGGGCCGGAGAGTGATCGGGGGAACCCTCACCCTGGGCGAGATGATCGCCCTGACCATCTACCTGACCCAGCTCTTTGTCTCTCTCAAGGGTCTCGGGACCCTTTACCGGGGGGTGATGGTCAAGCTGGTCTCCTGGGAACGGGTCCGGGAGACGATGGGGCTTCCCGAGGAGCGGGAGGCCCCCGGCGCCCGGACCCACGCCGGCCTGGAGGGCGAGATCGAAGTCCGGGGGCTTTCTTTCGGCTACCGCCCGGGACGGGAAGTCCTCTCCGGAATAAGCTTCACCGTCCGGCCGGGGGAGTTCGTCGGCCTGGCCGGGCCCAGCGGCTCGGGTAAGACCACGCTCTTTCTTCTCCTGTTGCGGTTGATTGCGCCGGACCGGGGTGGGATTCTCTTCGATGGGGTCCCCCTGATCTCGATCCGCTGGTCCTCGATCCGGGATGACCTGGGGATCGCCCTCCAGGAGGCCTTCCTCCTCAACCGCTCGATCCGGGAGAACCTTCTTTTCGGCCGGCCGGATGCCGCGGAGGACGAGATCCGGGAAGCCCTCCATACCGCCGACCTCGAGGAGACTGTCAGGGAACTGCCGGAAGGGCTGGAGACGGTGGTCGGGGAGTCGGGGTCGAACTTTTCCGAGGGGCAGCGGCAGCGGCTGAACATCGCCCGGGCGGTGCTCGGCCGCCCCCGGATCCTCTTCCTCGACGAGGCCGCCTCGGCGGTCGGCTACGACTCCGAAGCCCGGATCCTTTCCCGGATCCGCGAGCTTCTTCCCCGGTCCACGGTCATCTCCGCCACCCACCGGCTGGGATCGCTGAAGAACGCCGACCGGATTATGGTCCTTAAAGACGGTCGACTGGTCGAGCAAGGGACCCACCGGGAACTGATCGCAAGGAAAGGGTTTTACAAAACACTATTCGAGGCGGAGACGGAATGAAACAGCCTTTCCGACATCTCCGGCGCCGCCGGGTCCTGATCTGGGCCCTGGCCCTGTTCCTGATCGCCGGCTTCGGGTCCGCGATCGGAGGGATTTTCTGGTCGGTCAGGATGAAGACCGGATACCGGGCCGAAGTATCGCCGGACGGGAAAGGAAGCTTCCGGGCGACGGTCCCCCGGATCGCGCTCCAGGACTTCCGGCCCGGTGAAGCGGCCACCCTGACGCTTCCGACTGGGGAAGAGTATCCCGGAACACTCCGAACCTTCTCCCCCGGACCGGAGCGGATCGAACTCCGTCTCGACTTCCCCGATCTCCCACCGGAGCCCGCCGCCGGCGAGGTCACCATACGTTCCCAGCGTCTTCTCGCCGCCTTTATTTCTTCTTCCCGGGATAATTATCCGTAAAATTGGAAAATTTGGCGTGAGCAATAGTCTTCTCTTGAGAAAACTGCAAAAAAGAGAGCCGGAGAAGGAGGGAACCGGACAATGGCCCGTTCGGGGAATATGGGGATTCTCACTGATGGGCGCGGGGTTGGGAACGGGGGCGATCTATCTCTGCCGTTACACCTATGTCCACGATCTCGCTCCGGGTTCGTGGGCATCCCTGTCGGCAGGAATTGGTCTGATCACGGCATTTTGCGTCTTGACGGCGGCGGTCGTCATCGGTATAAGACAGATAATCGTTGACGGGGGAATCCGGTTCCAGTCGGCGGTTGCTCCGGCTATCTCGCTGATTTTCCTGGCGGCGTTGACCGGTTTACTGCTTCTCGGATTAACAGCTTAACTTTTTCCAGCGTCCTGCCGCCGGAAAAAAATCTTGTGCCTGTGGCGAAATTGGATATCGCACCTGGCTACGGACCAGGGGATTGGGGGTTCGAATCCCTCCAGGCACGTTAAATCCCGGGTTGGGAGAGGGGAATAACGCGAAGCGCGGTCCGGCTTCGCGATTTTTTTCGGATGAAGACACCGGAAGACATTAACTTGCTCCAAGATGCCTGGATGGTCCAGGCGATCCGGGAGGCGAAGAAGGCCGAAGAGAGCGGAGACATCCCGGTCGGCTGCGTGATCGTCTTCGGGAACCGGATTATCGCCCGGGCCCACAACCAGGTTGAGCTTCTGAAAGACGCCACCGCCCACGCGGAGATGATTGCGATCACCCAGGCGGAGGAGTATATTGGAGACTGGCGCCTGAACGGGGCGACCCTGGTGGTGACCAAGGAGCCCTGCCCGATGTGCGCGGGGGCGGTCCTCCAGTCGCGGATCTCGACGGTGGTCTTCGGTACCCCCGCCCCCCGTGACGGGGCGGCCGGTTCGGCGATCGATCTTCTGAAAAACCCCGCCCTCGGCAGCGTCGTTAACTGTATCGGCGGGGTCCGGCAAGAGGAATGCCTGGCCCTGCTCCAGGATTTTTTCAAAAATCTCAGGAATATGGCCAGACCGAGATAGTTACGACCTGAATTTTGCACGTTAAATCGGGGTCGAAAAAGCAGCACAGGCATTCCTGCCTGTGGCCAAGCCTCCACAGGCAGGAATGCCTGTGCTACTATGTCCGTTGGTCAGTCACCTGATGGGGTAATCCGGGTGATGTTGATTTTTTGCAATATGGTTATAAACAGCAACTTATAAATAAGCTCATATTCCGTGGAAGCAAAATTCAGGTACGAAGTTCCCCTATGCCGTGGCATTAGTAACTTAAAACTTTTTCAAAGAAAAATTTTTCAGGAAGGGTGCCGGAGTGGACGAACGGGGCGGTCTCGAAAACCGTTGAGGGCGCAAGTCCTCCGTGGGTTCGAATCCCACCCCTTCCGTTAAAACCAGTAACTTAAGGAGAATCCCTCTCCTAAAAATGAAAGATTATGTGGTATATGTTTTATGAAGTAGAGGACTGAATAAACGATATATTGGGTGTACTTCTGATTTAGAAAACAGAGTCAAAGAGCATAATTCAGGAAAACAGAGGTTTACCAAGGGTGGAATTCCCTGGATGGTTTAATATTCAGAGACATTTGATGCTTTAAGTGAAGCACGAAAAAGAGAAAACTATTTAAAAGGACGTCACGGCCGGCGATTCTTGGATAAATTATGCATTAATATGGAGAGGTGCGAGAGTGGTTGAATCGGCTCGCCTGGAGAGCGAGTGTACTCCAAAAGAGTACCCAGGGTTCGAATCCCTGCCTCTCCGTATATTGAAATGGAGAATTATGGCCCCGGAAGATAATTTAATTGTAGTCTGGAGGTTTGAGGATGAGGGGTTGGGGATTCTGCTCCAGAAAGTTCTTGAGGATGAAGGGATCGCCAGCGAGATCCGCTCCGAACAGATCCCCTGGATGGACGGGATTATGAAGGCGGCCCGGGGTTACTGGGGCGACCTGCTGGTCCTGGAAAGGGATGCCGAAAGGGCCCGGGAAGTTATCCGGTCCTACCTGGAAAAACCCCCGGCCGGCGGGGCCGGGTGAACCGCAGGTAAAAATTCCCCTATTTTATTTCGCAGAAACAAAATACCGCGCTAAGCGGGGAGCCAGCGGTGCCCTGATCCCCGGGTTCGCCCGGGGTGACCTGCAATCCGCTTCGCAGGGCCGAATTCCCGATCGAGGGGTTTTTCGGCTCCGGCGGAACCGTTTAGAGAAGCGTTGAAGCCCGGGTCCCGCGCACGCGACGCCGGCGAACCCCGTCAGGTCCGGAAGGAAGCAGCGGTAAGCCGGCCCCTCGCGGGGCGTGGAATAACCCGGGGTGAGCCGATCGGCGGGAAAGCCGGGGTCGGAAGCCTCGACAGAGGGTGCGCGGTATTTTAATTTCCCTCTCTCCTTGGGGAGAAGGAAAATGTAACAGCGGGGGAAATACCGGTGCCGTACTCAAGTTATTGAAAAAGCCATTGGTGTTGAGACGGTATAAGGGATACCATCCTACGATGTCTCCGGTCTTGATATGATCACTGGATTAGATGTTGCTTAAGAGTTCCTCCCACTAAGATTTTTCCAAAGGAAAAATTGTATTATGTATCAGGCATTGGCGATCAAGTGGCGCCCCCAGCAGTTCGATGAGGTTGTGGGGCAGAAGCACGTCACCACCACCCTGGTCAACGCGATCAAGCTCAAGCGCCTCGGCCACGCCTATCTCTTCGCCGGTCCGCGGGGTATCGGGAAGACCACCCTGGCCCGGATCTTCGCCAAGAGTCTCAACTGCCTTTCCGCCGAAGAGCCCGTCCCCGTCCCCTGCGACCGGTGCGATTCCTGCCGGGAGATCGCCGCCGGCAGCAGCATCGACGTTATGGAGATCGACGGCGCCTCCAACAACAGCGTCGAGGATGTCCGGCAGATACGGGAAAATGTCCGGTATGCCTCCTCGCGGGGACGGAACAAGATATATATCATCGACGAAGTCCATATGCTCTCGCGGCCGGCCTTCAACGCTCTGCTCAAAACCCTGGAGGAGCCGCCGCCCCACGTCAAATTCTTCTTCGCCACCACCGATCCGCATAAGGTTCCCGATACCATCATCTCCCGCTGTCAGCGCTTCGACCTGAGGAAACTCACCCGTTCCCAGATCATCGAGAGGTTGAAACAGATTTTAGAGTCGGAGAAGATCCCCTATGAAAACGAGGCTCTGCTGGCCATCGCCGCCGCCGCCGATGGGGGGATGCGCGACGCCGAATCGATTCTCGACCAGCTGATGGTTTACTGCCGGGAAAAGATCCGCGGAAAGGACGTTGTCGCCCTCCTCGGTCTGGTCCCCCGCCAGGTGGTGACCGATTGTTCCCGGTCGATTTTAGAAAACGACATACCGAAAATCGTCTCCCTGATCGGAGAGGTGATCGAGCAGGGTTGGGACCTGGCCCAGTTTCTCTCCAGCCTGGTTCGCCACTTCCGGGATCTTCTTGTGCTCTCGGTCGCCGGCCCGGTAGAGGGCCTTACCGACACCCCCCCGGAAGAAATCGAAGAGGCCCGAAAACTGAGCGCGGCGTTCACACGTCCCCGGTTGCTTGAAATCCTCAAGGACCTGGTCAGCGAAGAGAACGCGATCCGGGACGCCATTTCCGAGCAGATCGCCCTGGAGATGACCCTGATCGAGGCCGCCCGATCCCGGGGCCGGGTTTACATAGACGACCTGCTCACCCGGGTCGAAGAACTGGCGGCAGCTTTACCGGAAGCGAAGGAGGGTTGCGGATCTTCCGATCCCGTTTCCCGGCCGCCGGCGGACGAGGTATTCCCCCCACCGGCCTCTCCGCCGGTTGAAGAAGAAGACCCGGAAAATAACTCTTCCCCGCCCCGGACGATTAGGGAAGTCTGGCCCGGCTTCCTCGAGACCCTGGGAGCCAATCGTCCGATGCTCAAGGCTTATCTCGCCCAGGGGGAGCCGGATGAGATTGAAGACGGCGTGGTAACCGTCCATTTCCAGGAAGAATTCGACTTCCACCGGGATGCTTTGGAGTCATCGCCCAAGCGCACCTATATGGAGAATCTACTCTCCAACAAGATCGGGTTTCCGGTTCGCTTATCCTTCCAGGTTCGTTCCAATGATCAAGGCCGGGAAAGAAGGGCCGAACAGCCTCCGTCCCGTCCGTCCCGAAAGAAAGGTTCACTGATTCGGGAGAACCCCCTGATCGAATCGGCTTTGGATAAGTTTGACGGCACAATATTAGATATAAAAGAGTAAATAAAGCTAACTATAGAATATTAAATATCTATATAAAGTATAAATAATATAACTATAGTATAAATATATATTTGGAGGGTTGAATTATGGCCGGGATGGGTAAGATGCTCAAGCAGGCCCAGCAGATGCAGGCCAAGCTGTTGCGAATCCAGGAAGAGATTGCCGGGATGGAGACGGAAGGCAGTGCCGGGGGAGGGATGGTTAAAGCGGTGGTGAACGGAAAGAAAGATCTGGTTTCCATCTCGATAAACCGGGACATCGTTGATCCCGACGAAGTCGGGATGCTTGAGGATATGGTCCTGACCGCGATCCGCCAGGCGGCCGAAAAAGCAGAAGCGCTTGGGCAGGAAAAGATGTCCGGCCTGACCGGGGGTATGAATATCCCCGGGTTGGGGATGTAATTTTGGCAAGCGTCGGTTGATTATCCCAGTTGAAAGAGTAATCTCCTGACTGTCTTCCCTTGCGAGTCGGTATTATCATTCAGGATTGGCGCGATGGCTCGTTATCCAATATTGATGCAAAAGGCGTTGGACGCCCTGACCGAACTTCCCGGGATCGGGCCCCGTTCGGCCCAGCGGATCTTGTTTCATCTTCTCCGGGCCAAGGAAGATAAAGCACGCGACCTTCTCGATTCGCTGGCCGCCGTCAGGGCCCGAATCCGCTTCTGCCCGGTCTGCGGTAACCTGACCTCCCATCAAACCTGTTCGATCTGTCGCGATCCCGGCCGCGACGGAGGGCTGATCTGCGTGGTCGAGGATCCCAAGGACGTAATCGCCCTCGAGCAGGCCGGCCGGTTTCCGGGGGTTTACCACGTTTTGATGGGGAAGATCGTCCCCCTCGACGGCATCGGCCACGAGGACATCCGGGTCAAGGAGCTGCTCAACCGGGTGAAGAAAAACTCCCCGCGGGAAGTGATCATCGCCACCGGGTCGGATATCGACGGCGAGACCACCGCACTGTATCTGGCCCGGGAACTGAAAGCACTCGGAGTCCGGGTGACCAGGATCGCCTCCGGGATTCCCGTCGGGAGTTCCCTCGACTTTATGGACCCGGCCACTCTTCTCAAGGCGCTCGAGGGCCGGAGAGAATACTGAGGAGCAGAAAGCCGCGGGGGAAAATATCCTTGCGCCCTTCTTCCGCGATTGTTATGATCTCCCATCCGGTGAATTACGCCAACCGCAATTTCAGGAGTGAAAACGTGACAGAGATCATCGAGATAAGGTGGCACGGCCGCGGAGGCCAGGGGGCGAAGACGGTGGCGGAGTTTCTCGCCCTGGTCGCCCTCCACGAGGGCAAGTTCAGCCAGGGTTTTCCGGAATACGGCCCGGAACGTTCCGGCGCCCCGATCAAGGGCTATACCAGGATCAGTTCCGGCCCGATCAAGATGCACTCCGCCGTCTACAACCCGGATATCGTTCTGGTCCTCGATCCCAGCCTCCTGGAATCGGTTAATGTTTGCGAAGGCCTCAAGGAAGGCGGGACGGTGATCATCAACACCACCCGGTCCGGAGACGAACTCCGAAAGCAGTTCCCGTTTCTCGAGAGGAAGAAACTCTGGACGCTGAACGCCGACCGGATCTCCACCGACGAGATCGGCCGGGCGATGCCGAATATGCCCCTGCTCGGCGCCCTGGTCAAGGCCACCGAAGTGGTCGGACTGGAGTCGGTTACCGGAGACATCAGAAAGGAATTTTCCCGCAAGTTTGCTCCCCGGATCCTGGAAGGCAATATCCGGTCGGTGGAGCGGGCCTATCAGGAAACCGTAACCAGTTAAGGATAGTTATTATGAGTGAACAAGCTCCCGGATGGAAAGATTTGCCGATCGGAGGGGTGATCGTCCACGCCGGAAACTCCTTTGAATACGAAACCGGCGACTGGCGGGCCAACCGTCCGGTGCTCGACAAGGATAAATGCATCGACTGCCTGCAGTGCTGGGTTTTCTGTCCCGACGGCTCGATCCTGGTGGAAGAGGAGAAGATGGCCGGTTTCGATTATCAGCACTGTAAAGGCTGCGGGATCTGCGCCCACACCTGCCCGGTCAATGCGATCGAGATGGTTTTGGAAGAGAAAGTCCCGGAGGTGGAGATTGACGAGTGGGGGGTGAAAAAGTCTTCTCCTGCCGAGAAAGGCGGCCGGGAATGAAGACAGTCATCGCAACTATTTATCGAGGATAATCGTATGACCAAGATGCTCGCATTAACCGGCAACGAGGCCGGCGCCTACGCCATCAAGCAGATCGATCCCGACGTGGTCCCGGCATACCCGATCACCCCGCAGACCGAGCTGATGCAGACCTTTTCCCAGTACGTGGCCGACGGCAAGGTCCAGACCGAGATGATCCTGGTCGAGTCCGAGCACTCGGCGATGTCGGCGGCGGTCGGGGCCGCGGCCGCCGGCGGCCGGGTGATGTCGGCTACCTCCGCCAACGGCCTGGCCCTGATGTGGGAGATCGTTTATATCGCCGCCTCCTCCCGCCTGCCGATTGTCCTCGCCGTGGTTAACCGGGCCCTTTCCGGTCCGATCAACATCCACTGCGACCACGCCGATTCGATGGGCTGCCGGGACGCCGGCTGGATCCAGTTCTACGGCGAGAACCCCCAGGAAGTCTACGACAATATGATCCAGGCCGTCCGGATCGCCGAGCACAAGGATGTTCTCTTGCCCGTGATGACCACCCACGACGGCTTCATCATCAGCCACACCGTGGAGAGGGTAGATGCCCTGGAAGACGGGGAGGTGAAGAAATTCATCGGCGAGTATACCTCCCGCTATCCCCTGCTCGACACCGCCCACCCGGTCACCTACGGCCCGCTCGACCTCCAGGATTACTATTTCGAGCATAAGAAGCAGCAGGCCGAGGCGATGAAAAACGCCAAGAAAGTTATCCTCGAGGTGGGAGCGGAGTACGGAAAGCTTTCCGGCCGGAGTTACGGTTTCTTCGATGAGTACCAAACCGAGGACGCCGAGTACATCGTGATCGCCCTCGGTTCCACCGCCGGCACCGCCAAGGCGGCCGTGGACGAGATGAGAGAAGGGGGCGAGAAGGTCGGCGTGATCAAGCTGAGAGTATTTCGTCCTTTCCCCGCCCCCGAACTGGTCAAGGCGATCTCCGGGGCGAAGGCGGTCGCCGTCCTCGACCGCTCGGAAGGGTTCAGTTCCATCGCCGGTCCGGTCTTCCAGGAGGTACGTTCCGCCCTATACCGGAAATCCGATATCCCGGTTTCCGCTTACGTTTACGGCCTGGGCGGCCGAGATATCACCCCGGAGATGATCGCCGGGGTTTTCGCCGATCTCAAGGGCGGACGCTTTCACGAGGATGAAGCCTTCCATCTCGGCGTCCGCGAGTAGACGCAGATCAGATCTGTGAATTCAGAGTAGCACAGACATTCCTGTCTGTGAGTTAAAAGTAGCACAGACATTCCTGTCTGTGTGTTCAAGGTGGCACAGACATTCCTGTCTGTGTTCAAAGAGAAAAATAACATCACAAAAACCACTGTTGTCCGGGCGCTCCACACACAACCCGGCGCGCCCAAAGAACAAGGAAGAAGCTATGGCCCTCAACTTGAAGGAACTCTCGAAGAAGCCTGAACTGCTCAGCCCCGGCCACCGCGCCTGCGCCGGCTGCGGATCGGTGATCGCCATCCGCCAGGCCCTGATGGCGGTCGAGGGTCCGGTGGTGGTCGGCTTCGCCACCGGCTGTATGGAAGTCTCGACCACCATCTACCCTTACACCTCCTGGAGGATTCCCTACATCCACGACGCTTTCGAGAACGCGGCCGCCACCATCAGCGGGGTGGAGACGGCCTACCGGGCGTTGAAGAAACGGGGGAAGATCAAGGGCGATATGAAGTTTATCGCCTTCGGCGGCGACGGCGGGACCTACGACATCGGGCTCCAGTCGCTCTCCGGCGCCCTGGAGCGTGGCCACGATTTTCTCTACATCTGCTACAACAACGGCGCCTATATGAACACCGGGATCCAGCGCTCATCCGCCACCCCGTTCTGCGCCGCCACCACCACCAGCCCGGCCGGCGAGGCGGTACCGGGGAAGACCCAGTTTCCCAAGGACCTGACCGCGATCGTCGCCGCCCACCACGTGCCCTATGCCGCTCAGGCCTCGCCGCACAACTGGCGGGATTACATCGGCAAGGTGAAGAAAGCCCTGGCGATCGAGGGGCCGACCTTCATCAACGTGATCGCCTCCTGCTTCCGCGGCTGGCGGACCGAGCCCACCACCTCGATCGACATCGTCAAGGCCGCCGTGGAGACCTGCTTCTGGCCGCTTTACGAAGTGGAGAACGGCGAGTACAAGCTGAACTACAAGCCGAAAGAGAAGCTCCCGATCGAGGAGTGGATCAAGGTCCAGGGCCGGTTCAAGCACCTGCTCGACGACAAGTACAAGCCGCTCCGCCGGGAGTTCCAGGACAACGTCGACCGGCAATGGGCCGATCTCCTGGAGAAGACCGGCGACCAGGTCCAGAAAGTCGCCGTCTGACGCAGGGATCGCGGACCTTCATCCCGCCTCCGGGATAATATCCTGTCGATTTCCTTGCCCCCTTGCCTCCGGCCGGCTTTTGGGGTAAAGTAAATATAAAATTTCACCTTCAGGCCGGCCGGTGAAACTTAAATACTGGACAGCAATCTCGGCTTCCCTTCTCCTCCTCCCCCTTGTCCCCGAAGCCGGCGCCCGCCCGCCCCTTCGCTTTGAGCCGGGCGACACCCTGGAGGAGATCCGCTACAAGATCGACCACAACGGCTACGATTTTACCGTCGACCGCAACTGGGTCTTCGACCTTACCGAGGAGGAGAAGGCCGGCCTCCTCAGCCGGCGGGCGCCGCTGTATCCCCGCCGCGACAAGACCGGGGAAGAGATCGGGCCCCTGGGCGGGCTCATCGGAGCCGTCGAACTCCCCGCCAGCTTCGACTGGCGGAGCCGCGACGGCCGCAGCTACATCGGGCCGGTCCGCGACCAGGGAAACTGCGGTTCCTGTTACGCTTTCGCCGCCGCCGCCGCCGCCGAGGGGACCTACAACTGGGCCAACGGCTTCTCTGACGGCAGCCGGGTCGACTTCTCCGAGGCCTTCATCGCCTTCTGCCTTACCAATCACTACAGCCAGCACTTCAGCGGGTGTGACGGCGCCGATTACGACTACTACGAACTGGAGGCGCTCACCCGGTATGGCATCTGCGACGAGTCGGCTTTTCCCTACACCGACCACGATCAATCCTGCCCGCTCTCGCCCTATCCCCCCCTGAAGAAATTCCAGTCCTGGTACCGGATCCCCTGCAACGACATCGAGGCGATCAAGACCGCCATTATGACCTACGGGGTGGTGGACGCGGCGGTTTACGTGGGGACCGCTTTCGAGGGATACAGCGGGGGGATCTACCAGGACTCCAACATCAACTGTACCGGCAGCCCCTGCTATTACACGCCCACCAACCACGCCATCGCCCTGGTCGGCTGGAACGACAACAACGGCGACGGCTACTGGATTCTGAGAAACTCCTGGGGAACGGGCTGGGGCGAGAACGGGTATATGCGGATCAAGTACACCTCGGCTTACGTGGCCTGCGAGGCCGCTTACCTGGTTTACGGTGAAGTCCAGCCCACCCCGCCACCGGCGCCGACCCCCGTCCCCGGACCGACCCCTCCGACCTATATCCCCGGGGATTACAACGGCGACGGAACCGCCGACTTCGCCATATTCCGCCCTTCCACTGGTCTCTGGGCGGTTAAGGGTTTTACCCGGGCCTACTTCGGCGGTTCCGGGGATACCCCGGTCGCCGGCGACTACAATGGGAACAACCGGACCGACATTGCCGTATTCCGCCCCTCCAGCGGGCTCTGGGCGGTTCGGGGAGGGATTCGGCTCTATTTCGGCGATTCCGGTTCGATGCCGGCCTCGGCGGATTATGCCGGAGACGGAAGATTCATCCTGGGCGTTTTCAACAACGGAGCCTGGGCCTTAAGGGGCTTCACCCGGATAAATTTCGGGCAGGCGAGTGACAACCCGATCGCCAGGTGATAAGGCAACCGACTGAAGCGGCTGAGCGCGGAGTTTCGGCGCATTGATAAGCCCTCGAAAATGCAGCGGAAAGTGAGACAACTGGTTACCCGAGCGGCGGTCCTGATCCTGCTGGCCGGGGTGAGTTTCCCGGCCGCGGCCCTGGACCGGACCGTCGCCAAACCGGCCCCGCCGCATTTCCCCGCCGCCGGCCGGTCCCGGCAAGCCGCGCCGGCCGGCGATACCTTCGCCACGGCGATAGTCATCCCCGCGAACTACAGCGCTTCCTCCGGCAACTTCGGCTTCGCCGACGATTACTGGGAGTACGATTACGGCTGGATTTACGGAGAGTCGGGGCCCGACCGGGTTTATCGTTTCACCACCCCGACCCGGGGCGAGCTTGTCATCACCCTGAACGGTCTCTCCGCCGACCTCGATCTTATCCTCTGCGACGGGCCTTCGGTAAATTCGGTTTATGATTACAGTATCAACGCAGGAGCTTCCTCGGAGCGGATCGAGATATCCCGGCTCCCCGCCGGTACTTACTACCTGGTGATCGACGGCTGGTGGGGGGCGACCAGCTCCTACTCCCTGAGCGTCTCCGGCACCGGCCCCGCCCCCACCCCGGTCCCGGTTCCGACCCCGGCTCCCGGAAGCGTTGCCTACCCGGGCGATTACGACGGCGATGGCTACGATGACATCGCCGTCTTCCGCCCCGCCATCGGCCTGTGGGCGATCCGGGGCGTGACCCGCGCCTACTTCGGGCGCGGCGACGACCGGACCGTCCCCGGCGACTATGACGGCGACGGCCGCACCGACATCGCCGTCTTCCGGCCAGCCTCCGGGCTCTGGGCGATCCGGGGGATAGGCCAGCAATATTTCGGGCGTTCCGGCGACCTCCCGGTGCCGAGCGACTACGACGGGGACGGCACCTTCGAGCCGGCCGTCTTCCGTCCGCCCGGCGGTCTCTGGGCCGTCCGCGGCTTGACCCGGGCCTACTTCGGCCGCTCCGGAGACCTGCCAGTTATTCGCTGATCATCTTCCCGACCGGCGTCGATCCGACTCCATAGCGTCGGGCAAAAAAATGCGAAATTGTTCTTGCCCTTCATCGGCGGGGATAGTATATTAACATCGCTGGACGGCAAGAGACCGGTCCAAAATACCGGAAGACCCGGTTGCGACTTCCGGAAGCGTCAGGACGGGACAGCCCGCGAAAGCGGCGCCCATTCGGGAAACCGAAGCGCTACCACCCCTTGAGCCGTCCAGCTTTTTCAAAAAATAGCCGGGCGGTCAAGCGCGAGTCCGCGAATCAGGTTCGAGGTTGAAATAACCTGAGGTGTCAGGACAAGATCCGGGTTTCCGGAGCACCCTTACCTCATTGCGAAGGCCGTCCCGGCTCTTTTTTGTTGCAATCCGGACCGGCTACAGTAGACTTCACACCGGAAATTTGATGGCCCGGGCCATCTTTAGTTCTTTGAAAAATATCAGGGGTTGTATACCGGCAGTGGGTAACTCCCACCGATTGCCGATTACCGAAAACTGATTACTGTTTTTCCCCGGTAGCTCAATGGTACCTGCCTGCCGGCAGGCAGGGAGCGGGTGGGTGTTCTTATGGCATATTATGTCTATGTATTAATAAGCAAAAGAGACCGGAAGTTATATACAGGAATTTCGCTTGATCCTGAAAAAAGACTGGAATCCCACAATAGAGGAGAAACAAAATCCACCAAAGGCAGAAGGCCATTTTAACTGGTTTATGTCGAAAAAATTTGTGATAGGAATATAGCGAGGAAAAGAGAGAAGTATCTAAAATCTGGGATTGGAAGAGAGTTTTTAAAGATAATTATTCCCCGGTAGCTCAATGGTAGAGCGGGTGGCTGTTAACCACTAGGCTGCAAGTTCGAGTCTTGCCCGGGGAGTATCCGACCAACCCGCATAGCCCAGGAGTATTCCATCTGGGCTATGCGGGATTTTTTTATGCTGTATATTTGATCAAATTGGGAATTTTGCAGATAATAACGATTTTAATATATCGAGATAATTTCCGCAGGTTTCTGATGAAAATAACGTCTTAATCAAGAAAGCAATCGATTCCAATGACAGATACCGGGAATAGCTCACTACTCCGTGAATTGAAATCGGGACGTCCGGCCGCGTTTAAAAGTTTTGTGGACTCCCATCAGGAGCGGATTCTGAACATTTGCTATCGTTTTGTCCACAACCGACATGACGCAGAAGATCTTGCTCAGGAAGTCTTCATCGAGGTTAACCGGTCTCTCTCCCGCTTCCGTGGAGAAGCGAAACTCACCACCTGGCTATATAGGATCGCCGTCTCCAAGTCCCTAGATTTTATCCGGAAGAAGAATCGGACAAAGCGACTCGCTATGATCAGGAGTCTCTTCGGAGGAGGGGAGGAAGTGGAGAAGGCAGCGGCCCCCGCCCGGACCCGCCCGGACGCGGAATTGGAGAGGGATGAACGGCTCCGCATCCTCCAAAACGCCCTTGACTCTCTTCCGGAAAACCAGCGGATAGCGATCACCATGAGCAAGTACGAGGGATTCAGCCAGCAGGAGATCGCCGATGTCCTGGGGGCGACCGTATCGGCGGTCGAGTCGCTGATCCACCGGGCCAAGCAGAATCTGCGGAAGAAGCTCTACCGTTACTACGAAAGAAATTTGCCGTAATAGCGCAGGATTTTCCGGGAGATGACGTCGGATATAGTACAAGGTTAAAAGGAGAAATAGATGAGAGAGCGTAGGAAGAGAATCGATCAGGAAGTGGAGAGGACCCTTGCCTGCTTTGATGATCTCGAAACTATTAATCCATCCCCTTTCTTCAATATCCGCCTGGAGGCGAAACTCGAAAGTCACCATAAGGGAAAAGAGCTTTTCCTCATCGGGGTATTCAACCGGGTTGCTCTCCGCCCGGTGCTTATCGCCTGTCTTATCATTATAAACGTCTGTTCATCGGTCATCTTGTTCAGGGGAGACGGGAACCAAACCGAAAGTCGAAAGGAAAATCTTAAAGCTTTTGCCAGCAGTTACAGCTTAATTCAAACAGAAGATGAAACCTCAAGATTGCTCAGGTGAACGCATGAATTTTTTCTCAAAACAGAAATTAATCGCCTGGTTGATCGTCATTCTCGTCATCCTGAACCTCGGCACTCTGGCCACACTGTGGATAGGTCACTTCCGCCGTCCGGCAAGCGGACCTCCTCCCGGTGGCGGTCCGCCCGACCGCGCGCGCAATTTCCTGATCAAGGAGCTGGACTTTGACGAGGAGCAAAGAAAGGAATTGGCAAACCTCCAGTCCCGCCAGCTCGACCAGATGAACGCCTTCCAGGCGCGGATAGATGAGATCAAGGGACAGATGATGGACGAACTCCTCAAAACCGATCCCGACAACGTGCGGGTGGAAGAACTGGCCGGAGAAGTGGGCGGGAAAGAAGCTCAGAAAGCGAAGCTGGCCTTTAATCACCTCCAGGAAATCAAGATCCTCTGCCGGCCGGAGCAGAAGGAGCGGTTCGACATCCTCGTCCGCGACCTCCTCGAGATCATGAAACCGCCTGGCCCACCGGGACGTCCGGGAGGGCCCCGGCCTGAGAACAATTATCTACCCCCGTCCGGAAAGAGATCGGATCGTCCGGGAACGGCGCCCCCAGGCCGGTTGGACGCCGACGGTGATGGAAAAGTCTCGAAAAATGAGTGGGCCGACCACCACCGGGAAGTATTCCAGGTTGAGGTCGACCTCGATGGCGACGGATACGCTTCCGAGAGCGAATGGCGGGAACATCATGAACAAAAGAGAAGGAAGTGAGGGATGAGAAATAAGTCGTTTCTATCGGCGGCGCTCATCGTTATGGCAGCACTTATATATGCTCCCTTACACCTCCAAGCTGTCGATTACACCGTTGTCGATACCGGGCAGGACGCGTGCTATGGTGGTTCGGTCGAGATTACCTGTCCGGAAGCGGGGGAGTCTTATTACGGCCAGGATGCTCAATACGATGGCAATCAACCCAGCTACACGCTTAGCGGCGACGGTCTGACCGTCCATGACAACAACACCGGTCTGATCTGGACCCGGAGCCTGGATACTGACGACGACGGTGACATCGATGTTGCCGACAAACTTACTTGGACCGAACTGCAAGCCTATCCGGCGGCCCTCAATGCCGAAAACTTCGGCGGCTACAACGACTGGCGATTGCCTTCGATCAAGGAACTCTATTCGCTGATGGATTTCCGGGGCACCGACCCCAGCGGCTATGAGGGGACCGACACCTCCGGTTTGATACCGTTCATCGACACCGATTACTTCGATTTCGCCTACGGAGATACCGATGCCGGCGAACGGATCATCGATTCTCAATACGGTTCCAGCACTCTCTATGTCAGCACCACCGGAGGAGGCGATCAAACTCTCTTCGGCGTCAACTTCGCCGATGGACGGATCAAAGGATACGGCCTGACTCTTTTTGGTTCCGACAAGACCTTTTTCGCGATCTGCTGCCGCGGAAACACCGATTACGGAATCAACAGTTACGTTGAGAACGGTGACGGTACAATAACCGACTCGGCGACAGGTCTGATCTGGCAGCAGGATGATAGCGGGACTGGATATAACTGGGAAGAAGCCCTTGATTACGCCGAGAATCTGGAACTGGCGGATTATGACGACTGGCGACTCCCCAACGCAAAAGAACTACAATCCATACTTGATTATACCCGCTCACCCGACACGACAGGCACTGCCGCCATCGACCCGGTCTTCTCCTGCACTGCTATAATCAATGAAGCGGGCGCCGTCGACTATCCCTTCTACTGGACCGGCACCACCCACGCGAACTGGTCCAATGATGCCGGTAAATGGGCGGTTTATCTCTGCTTTGGAGAAGCTCTGGGATATATGAACGGATCCTGGGTCGACGTTCACGGTGCCGGCTCGCAGCGGAGCGACCCGAAGTATGACGACGGTACCGATTATTCGACCGGGCACGGTCCCCAGGGCGACGCCGTCCGGATCTATAGTTATGTTCGCTGCGTCCGGGACGCGACCGCCGCGCCCACACCGACCCCGGTCTCTCCGGATCTCGACTACGGAGACTACGACGGAGACGGGACCGATGATATCGCTATCTTCAGAGGCAGCTCAGGTCTCTGGGCGGTACGGGGGATCACCCGGGCTTACTTCGGCTCTTCTTCCGACACCCCTGTCAGTGGGGATTATGACGGTGACGAAACCACTGACTTCGGCATCTTTCGACCGTCGACCGGCCTCTGGGCGGTCAGGGATGTTACCCGTTGCTATTTCGGCTCCCCAGGAGACACCGCGGTTCCCGGTGACTACGACGGGGACGGCTTCTGCGACATGGGGATATTCCGCGGGAATTCCGGTCTCTGGGCGATCCGGGGTGTGAGCCGAATCTACTTCGGGACCTCCGGGGATCAGCCCACTCCAGGGTATTACGATGGAGACGGGGCTAAGGATATCGGGCTGTTCAGGGCGAGTTCCGGTCTGTGGGCCCTGCGAAACATCAGCCGGATCTACTTCGGGAGTTCCAGCGATACCCCCGTCCCCGGGGACTATAATGGCGATACTACCTCGGAGCTGGGAGTCTTCCGCCCCGCGGCGGGCCTGTGGGCCCTGAGAGGTGTGACCCGGGCTTATTTCGGAAACTCCTCCGACATCCCGGTACCGGCTGATTACAGCGGTGATGGCACCGATGATATCGGGGTCTTCCGTGATTCATCCGGACTGTGGGCGGTGAAAGGATTGACCAGAGTCTACTACGGGACAAGCGGGGATACCCCGGTCACTCGTTAAAGCAATACGATTCAACAATATTCTTGAAGGAGGGATTAATCATGAAGAAACAATCATTTCTGGTCATTGTACTGCTTGGAGCTTTCCTGCTTTTAGGAACGGCGGCGGCGACAGGACAGCAGGGCCATCGTCCTCCCCCGATTCAGACACTGGATACTGACGGAGACGGCCGGATATCTGAGGCGGAGTGGCTTCAGCACCACGCCGCGAGGTTCAATGAAATCGACACGAACGGAGACGGTTACCTCTCCGAGGATGAAATGAAGGCCCACCACGCTACGATGCAGCGCGTCCCCGGTCGGCGATCCGGCGATAACGAGGGGGGGCCGCGGGAGGAGAGGTGAGCAATGGAAAATAAAGGATTTTTCTGGTGGGCCGGTGTGGTGTTGGGGGCGATCGTCTCTGTAACTGCCGCGCCGGTTGCGGGGCAACCTGCACCCCAGCCGGGCGGAGAGGTTTCCATCGAACAGGCCATATCTGATGAAGCCCAGATGAAGACAATCGCCTTTGACGGCCTCGCGTTCCTGACGGGAGACCTCTGTTCGGACACCTTTTTCCCGCCCGGGAAGGTCTCAGATTTTTTCGGGTTCCAGTATATGCGTGATATCGCGCCGAACGGATTCGGTCATAATACGGAGTTTGCCGGTAGAGTCGCAGACAGCGTCCTCTCGATTCTGACCGATGCCCAGGTTCAGGCATTGGTGACACTGGCAAATACTCAAGCGGCCCAGGTTGATGCCTATGGGTATAATCGTTTTGTCCTGATGAAGGCGTTCCGGCGTTTACTGGAGAATGATTTGCCTGATGGATCTACCGGGTTGAATAAAAGCGCCGTGATGGAATTTTCGGCGGATCTGTATGAGATTGACGGAGAGATCAGTTACGCCCGGGCGACCGTGATTGGCGGTATTCTGGCCGAATTTACCGATGCCCAGAGAATGGCATTGGCGGAATTGGAGGAAGAATTTAATGCGTTATTCGAAGAAGCCGGAGAAGGCGGTGTTATCGCTAACGAGGATTGGCCGGCGGCGACGCCGGTGGATCTGTCTGGTCTTGAAGTGGAAAACGGGCGAGTGCTGGTAAGCACTTATGCGGGTCAATTATATAGCTGGTATCTGGGTTCGGTCGAGGGGGATACCTACTTCTGCCCGGAACGCCACGGCACTTACTTCGGTTCCTTCTACATGAAGGACATCCCCCCGTTTACCGCATCGGAACCCGTAACGATCGACGAAGGTGTGACCGCGGAGATGGGAACCGCTTTTCTGAATGCTCTGGACAATACCCAGGCGGTACTGGTGACGGGATTGGTCGATACCCAGCGGACAGCTTTGCACAACATCGTTTCGGTTCGAGAAGAGATATCCCGGAAACTGCGGCCGTTCATGGACGGCGATCCGGTGGAGAGAAACGAGGCGCTGTCTCTGGTCAGGCAATATGGCGAATACGACGGTGAGATCGTCTATAACTATGCGACCAACTTTAGAGCGGTGGGAAATACCCTGACGGATGCCCAGGAGGAGACATTGTTGGGACTTCGTATCGATTATTATGAAAGATTTCCTGCCTATCAGGAAAACCCTGATGCGTACGATTGTTCCGGAGCCTGGCTTTACTCATCACGGATTGAGATGCCCGAGATTGAAAACACCGATTTCCTCTTCCTCGGCTTCGGGGATGATTACGTTCTGGATTCAGGGGACTACGACGGCGACGGTACGGACGACATCGGAGTGTTCCGGGAGAGCTCGGGCCTCTGGGCGGTCCGGGGTCTCACGAGGACGTATTTCGGAACGGTCGGGGACGCCCCGGCCCCTGGTGACTACGACGGCGACGGGACCACCGACATCGCTGTCTTCCGGGTAACCAACGGCCTCTGGGCGGCAAGGGGGGTGACGAGGGCCTACTTTGGCGCGCCGTCCGACGTCGCGGTCCCGTTGCGGATGAACCCGTCCGCCGCCTGCTCCATCGGGGTGTTCCGCCCGTCAACGGGCCTCTGGGCGGTCCGGGGGGTGACGAGGGCCTACTTCGGTACCTCGGGCGACCGGCCCATCCCCGGCGACTACGACGGGGACGGGACGAAGGAGATCGGGATCTTCCGGGAGAGTTCGGGGTTGTGGGCGATGAAGGGCGTCAGTCGCTTCTATTTCGGGGCATCCGGTGACGAAGCCCTGCCCTGTGATTACGATGGCGACGGGACCTGTGAGGCTGGTATCTTCCGGCCCGCATCCTCCCTCTGGGCAATCCGGGGGGTGACAAGAATGTATTTCGGTGCTTCTTCCGATCGCCTGGTTCCTGCAGATTACGATGGGGACTGGACTGATGACGCCGGGATCTTCCGTGATTCGTCGGGCCTATGGGCGGTGAGAGGATTGACCAGAGTCTACTATGGGACAAGCGGGGATACCCCGGTCACCCGCTGATCATTGATGCTCCGCCAGAAACTTCCTCAAACTCAGCTTAGTGGCTTTCACTCTTCTCCCTGGGCACGTTCCCGAGCAGTTTTTGGATTCTTTTGCTCTGCGTAACCCTCGGCAGATTCACAAGCGGCCGGAGCTTTCGCTCGGTCACGGTGGGGGAGGCCAGAGGGTCTCCGAGGCCAGCGATTTGCTCAAGCACTTCCGGGGCCAGCCTAAGGAGATTCAAGACTTGCGTCACCCGGACCCGGGAGATACCCAATTCCCGGGCTAAAGCGGTCTGAGATGGGTAATTCCCGGTCTCAAGGGCCTTTTCCCACTCCAGGGCGAGGAAAACCGGGTTCTTGTAGGTCCGGCTTGGTTTACTATTTACTGCCTTTTTTCCGTTAAATTCAGGGGGAAACTCAAAGACAACCCGAAAAGTTCTGCCTATTGACTTGTCCGGGGAGTGAAAAAGCCGACCTTTGTGGGTCGGCTTTTTCATCCTGAGGGAGCATTGAGCTATGCTCAATGCGAGTCGAAGGATAATACCTTTGTGGGTCGGCTTTTTCATCCTGAGCGACACTAAGCGGAGCCGAAGTGGAGTCGAAGGATATAATGCGGTTATGAATTAAAATTACTTTTGACATTGTGCCATTTTGTATTATGCTATATGGCACAATATAGCGGGGGGTGAAATCCTATGAATCCATTCAAATATGGCCAGGTTGTCAGCGCGGATGATTTCTGTCCTCGTCCTGTCTTGATGAAGCAAGTCGTGGAATCCATCCAGGCTGGCCAGAATATCGTCCTGCAAGGTGAGCGGCGTACGGGAAAAACTTCTTTGGTCTATGAAGCAGTCCGGCAACTCAAAAAACGCTCAATTCTTTATATCGATCTGCTTGAGGTTAAAGATGCGGATGATCTGTGCAAGCGGATGGTTAAAACCATCATCTCTCTTGAGCAAAAGTCGGGTTTTCTTGACAAGATACTTCGCACCCTGGCGCAACTCCGCCCCACGGTGTCAGTTGACCCCTTGACCGGTGAACCATCCATATCGCTTGACGCGACGGTTTCTCTCAAGCCGGATTCCATTGATGGGATATTTGATCTGGTCAAGAACATTCACAAACGAAAGGTTCTGGTTGTGATGTTCGATGAGTTCCAGGATATTCTCAATCTTCACTCGTCGAAAGAGACACTGGCCGTATTAAGAAGCAAGATTCAATTCCACGGGAACATTCCCTATGTATTTGCGGGCAGCGTTCGTAACCAGATGCATGACATCTTCTCCAATCCGGACAGCCCATTTTTCAAGTCCGCCATACCGCTTGAAGTAGGTCCTCTTGACCGTAAACAATTTAAAAAGTTTTTAAAGAACAAGTTTGACGCAGGGAAACGCAGTGTGGATGATGATGTCCTGGATACCGGATTCGACCTCGCCGGTGATTTGCCCGGCGATGTACAGCAGTACTGCGGGGCACTGTGGGACACGACTTCCGAAAAGGAGCACATTGACAAGCACGCCATCCCCGGAGCCATGCATTTAATCTTCTCGCGCGAGTCAAAAGGCTATGAATCGGTATTGGTTCAACTCACGGCGCACCAATTACGATGTTTGGTCGGATTGGCCCGATTCGGAGGCGCCTCACCATTTTCAGGCGCCTTTCTTCAAGGAGTGGGGATCCCCAACGCTGCCTCGGTTAAAAAGGCACTGCACAGGTTGGTTCAATTGAAGGTCATTTATAGGCATTCCGGCGAGTTCAAGTTCATCAATCCTTTCCTGAAAGCATGGCTGCTCTGGAAAAATTTATAGCCTGAGAGTTGCCAGCCTCCCTGCTTTGATTTCATGAAAGGGATCAAAGCATTTCCCTGAGCTGGATTTCATGCTTTTTCCCCGGAAGATTGACGATCGGCTGGAGCTTCCGTTCGGTGACCTTACGGGAGTAGAGCGGATCGCCGAGGGCGTCCAGGGTCTCCCTGGCCTCCGGGCAGAGCCGGAGGAGGCCCAGCACCCGGGAGACACGGGCATGGGAGAGCCCGATCGCCCGGGCGAAGGCCCTTTGCGAGCGGAAATTGCCGACCTCCATCGCCTCCGCCCACTCCCGCGCCAGAAAGATCGGGTTCCGGTAGGTCCGGACCGGCTTTATCCTCCCCATCCGCCGCCGGTCGGCCTCGAAGATATAGTTGAAAACGTCCCAAATAAGGGTTCGCTCCGCCATCGGACTGGGGAGTTGACAAAAGGGGAGGCCCGAAAGGGCCTCCCCTTTTGCGCTATAACAGCGGCGCGGGTTGTAACGGCAGGTTGTTGTTGACCGAAGTCGCCAACTTGATCCACCAGCGTAACGGTTATTATTCCGACGATTCCGGATCAGAACGGGCGGCCAGGGCCCAGTTGAGATCGTAACTGGTGCTTCTGCCTCCTCCAGGTCGTTTATTCAGGATACCCTTGGCCACCAGGTCGCTGATGTCCCGCTTGCTGGTTTCCCGGGTAGTTTTGGTCATCCCGCGATATTTGCGGTTGGTCAGTCCCCCCTCAAAACCGCCTATACCGGCGTCCAAAAGCCGGTTGAGAGCTTTCCTCTGGCGCTCGTTGAGAGCGATCCCGGATATATTGCTCCAGAAGCGAGCTTTAGCCATAACCTTCTCGATTTCCGCTTCCGAACGCCGGATTGCCCGGGAGAGGCAATCGAGAAACCAGATAATCCATTCGCCGATCTCCCCGTCTCCCTTCTGTGTACGCTCGAGGATATCGTAATATCCGTTCTGGTCGGTTCTGATCTGAGCGGACATACTGTAGAGGCGAAAGTCCATATTTTCATCCTGGGCCAGGGCCATATCGGTGACGGCCCGGGCAATCCGGCCGTTTCCGTCAGCAAACGGATGTATGGTGACAAACCAAAGGTGGGCCACAGCGGCGCGGACCAGGCCGTCCATATCGTCCGGTGACGATTGGAACCAGGCCAGAAACTTATCTACTTCAAAATGGACCTTTTTCGCCGGCGGCGCTTCGTAGTGAACCGTCTCTTTCCCGATCGGACCGGAGACTACCTGCATCGGCTCCGGGTCGCGCCGCCAGTCTCCAACGACGATCTTGCTCATCCCCGAGTATCCGGTCGGGAATAGGGCAGCCTGCCAACCTTTAAGCCTCGACGCGGTCAGCGGCTCTTGATGGTTACGGGTCGCGTCGATCAGCATTTCGACCAGGCCGTCCACGTGCCGATCCGCGGGAGGCAAACCGGCCGTCGGCAAGCCAAGGCGCCGGGCGACCGATGAGCGCACCGATTCGCGATCAAGGAGCTCTCCTTCTATCGCCGCCGTCGTGAAGGCCTCCTGGGTGAGAACATCGGCCCGGACGGTGAGGCCGAAGTGTTCGGATTTGGCCAGGAGCATCCCCTGGGTTTGCCTGGTAATCCCCAGGGGGCGCAAAAGTGCCGCTTCGTCCCAACGAAAGTCAGGCCAGGAAGGCAGCTGCCAGATGTAATTAACCATTTCAATCCCCTAAACGAAATATTCTATGACCCGATTAGCTTAATATATGGGTCACAATATGTACCCATTATGACTGGACACCCAATCGGTGTCCATAAGAATTTCTAAAAAAGATACAAATCTGCGATGTTTTTATGGCTGAGATAAAACCATTTCCTTGAGCCTTCGTGCTTGCTGCTTCTCCGGGAGATTGGCGATTTGCCGGAGCTTCCGTTCGGTATCCTTCCGGAAATAGAGCGGATCGCCGAGGGCGTCCAAGGTCTCTTGAGCGTCCTGACAGAGCCGCAGGAGGCCTAAAACCTGGGAAACCCGGGCAGGGGATAATCCGATTGCCTTGGCGAATGCTCGCTGAGAGCGGAAATTGCCGGCCTTTATTGCCTCCGCCCACTCCCGAGCCAGGAAGATCGGATTCCGATAGGCCCGGACCGGTTTTATCCTTCCCATCCGCCGGCGGCCAGCCTCGAAAACGTGTTCAAAAACATCCCAGACGAGAGTTAGTTCCGCCATCGGACTGGGGAGCCAGTCCGATGGCGCAGAGCGTGCTACGCTCTGCGCCATCGCTTTTTCCGGCTCCGGCGCGATCGGAACTTATCGCCTGCGTCCGCCGGCCGTCAGGTTCTCCCCCCATCCGCCCTCTTGCCCCGTCGAAACGGGGACAATACCCCGTCAGTCCTTACGTTATGTTCCCGTTATGGTTGCCCACTTGCCTTCCGGGCGGGTTTCAGCGATAATCACATCTACAAACTCCATTTTCCTTGTAGTTGGAGTGACCGGAGTGATCGAAAAGAACCCGCGGAAAGCAATTTCGTATCAATTCGTATCAATCAAAGAGGTCCGGATATGAATAGATGGGCGATGGAAATCCCGTTTCTGCTGTTCGGATTGATTTGCGCCGGCGTTTCCCCGGCGGCTGATTTTGACGGGGACGGCAAGTCCGGCATCGTAACTTACTCCGGCCGCCGAGGATTGTGGGAAATCAAGGGGGTCACCCGGTTTTATTTCGGGGGGGCGAATGACCACCCGGTTCCCGGGGATTACAACGGGGCCGGCGTCTCCGAAGCGGCGATCTTCCGGCCTTCGAACGGCCTCTGGGCCGTCCGGTCCGTTACCCGGTTTTACTTCGGCCGCACCGGCGACTATCCCGTCCGGGGGGACTTCAACGGCGATGGCACCGGCGAAGCCGGGATTTACCGGCCGGATAACGGGCTCTGGGCGATCCGGGGCCTGACCAGGGCGTATTTCGGCGCGGCCGGCGGCGGTGAGACGATCGCCGGAAATTTCAGCGGGGACGCGCCGGTCACCGGGGATTTCAGCGGCGACGGCTTAACCGACTGGGGAATTTTCCGGGAGAGCACGGGCCTGTGGGCGGCAAAGGGGATAACCCGGTTCTATTTCGGCGCGGCGGGCGACCGGCCCGTGCCCGCCGATTACGACGGCGACGGCACCGATGACCCGGCGATATTCCGGGAAAGCAGCGGCCTCTGGGCCGTCCGGGGCATCAGCCGCTGCTATTTCGGCTCCGCGGGCGATCTGCCCCAGCCGGCGGACTACGACGGGACCGGCAGCGCGATGATCGCGATCTTCCGGTCGCCGTCCGGCCTCTGGGCGATCCGGGGAACCAGCCGGTTATATTTCGGGTCGAGCGGCGCTTTCCCGGCGGCCGCCGATATCTACCTCAATTTCTACCGGGATTTCAGCTGGATGGACTGGGCAGACGCTTTCGCCGCCGGCCAGGAAAAATTTTCCCGGGAGTACCCGTTTACCGGGTGGAAGGGGATCGATTGGAATGCCCTTTCCGCGGCGTACCGTCCCCGGATCGCCGCGGCGGCCGGTTTCCGGAGCCAGACCGATTATTACCTGGCCCTGCGGGAATACGTTTACTCGATCCCCGACGGCCACGTCTCCATAGGAAGTTACAACTTGGCCGGGAGCAAGACCGATCTGGCCGTCAGGAAAGCGCGGATCGGCGGCGGTTACGGCCTGGGCCTGATCGGGCTGGACAACGGGATAACGGCGGCGCACCTCATCCTCAGGGGCGGCCCCGCCGACCGGTCCGGGATCAAGTTCGGAGCCGAGATCCTGGAGTGGAACGGCCTGCCGATTAAAACGGCCCGGGACGATATCTTTCCCATCTGGAGCTTCCGCCCCTCCGCCACCGGGGAGATGCGGCGGCTTCAGCAGTACCGGGGATTGGTGAGGGCGCCCGTCGGGACCGCCGCTTCTGTGGTATACAGGAACCGGGGGGATAGCTCGTCCTCCACCGCCGTGCTGATCGCGGAGGACGACGGGTTCCTTTCCTGGTCTTTAACCGAAAATTTCGGGCTGGAGGCGCTGGTCGCCTATGAAGTGATGCCCAGCGGGTACGGATATCTGCAGATCGGGTGGGAGCCGGAGTTTGAATCGGATCCGGGGGCGTTTTTCCGCCAGTCCGTGGCCGCCGCCATCCAGACCTTCAATGAACAGACTGTTTCGGGGGTGATACTCGACCTCCGTCATAATCTCGGCGGCGACGATAGCCTGGCGGCCTGGCTCTCCGGCTGCTTCTACTCCCAGACGGATTTTTACGAATACATCTCGATGTTCGATAAAATATCCGGCGATTTCATCGACGTTGAGACCCTGTTGATCGCTCCGCGGGAACCGAATTACGCCGGGCCGGTGGTGGCGCTGGTCAGTGGCGGCTGCATCAGTTCCGGGGAGGGGCCGGCGATGGCGGTTCAGCGCCTGCCCCGGGGGAGAGTGATCAGTTTCTATGGCAGCAACGGATCCTTCGGAATGGTCTCGGGACCGATTATCAAGATGCCCGGCGGCTTCCAGCTGACTTACCCCTTCGGCCGGTCGCTCGACCGGAACCGGCGGATCCAGCTCGATGCCGACGGGAACGGCCGGGGCGGGGTCGTGCCGGACATCCGGGTTCCCCTGGATAATGATATACTTGATGCCGGTTATTTTGAGGATACATACTACTGGTATACCAATTTACCCGAGGTTGAGTTGGGATACGTCATAGATATCTTTCCGCAGCTGTTGAAAGAGCTGTCCCGGAAGTCTTTTCCGCTCGACGGTGAACGGAAACGTTGAAAAGGGAAAACCGGGGCAGCTCAAAGATCGACCGGAAAGTTCTGCCTATTAACTTGCTTGGGGGGTATCCATCCCGCATAGCCCGGATAGAATAGATCCGGGCTATGCGGGATTTTTACTTTCAGAAAAAAACTTGAAGAACCGATAAATCTCGGTGTATATTTCAACGTAAGCAGCTTAGGATAATATTTATGGTTTTGATTATGGATACTCCATCAATAGTTAGATCCTATCTCTCCAGCATAGGGCGAAAGGGCGGGTTGAAAAGCCGCCGCCGGCTCTCGTCCGAAGAGGCGAGGGAAATGGTTCGCCTCCGGGAGGCCAAGCGGGCCTTCCGCCGCTATCGGGCCCAGTGTTTCTGGTATATGCCGGAAGATAAGGAGATCACGCTCGCCGACGTGCCCGAGATCGCCCGCGGCCTGCGTCAAAACGGGGGGAGGCAAGGTTTTCTGCTGGCCTCCAAGTTATGCCGATAAGCGAGATTCAAGCCCAGGTGCTCCGGCTGATCGCCGGCAACCGGAGCCCCGAGAGCTACCTGGCGGGAGCTACGGTGATCCATCGGGGCGACAACACGCCCCGTTACTCCCGGGCTCTCGACTTTTTCCACGATCTGGCCGAGAGCATCGCACTGAGCGCCGAAAAGGATGCCGCCACGCTGCAAGAGGCCGGCTGCGATGTGCGCTGGCTGCTGCGCGCGCCCGCCATCCACCGGGCCGTGGTGACCGTGGGCCGCCGGGATCTGAAGATCGAGTGGGCTCAGGACAGCGCTTTCCGTTTCTTCCCTCTCCAGAAAGACGAGCTCTTCGGGTATCATCTCCACGACGCCGACGCGGCGATCAACAAGGTTTTGACCCTGGCGGGGCGCGACGAAATACGGGACTTCGTGGACGTGATCCATCTCCATAAAAACCATCTCTCGCTGGGGGCGATGGCGTGGGCCGCCTGCGGGAAGGACCCCGGCTACACGCCGGAGTTTCTGCTGGAACACGCCAGCCGTCATACGGCGTACAGGCAGGACGACCTGGACCGGCTTGACCTGCGGCGGCCGCTGGAGATCAAAGGCCTCAAGAAAATCTGGTTGGAAGCGCTGGAGGAAGCGCGGAGCCTCATCGCCGCACTTCCAGCAGAAGAGATCGGCTGTCTCTATCTTGATCCGAACCGGAAACCGATTACGCCCGATTCCTCAGCCGATTCGTTTCCTGCGCTTATCCGCCACCGGGGATGCCTCCGGGGGGCCTGGCCGGTGGTCGGCTGAGACCGCGCGAATTCTTACGGATTAATTGCGGCGGCGCTTCCCCGGCATCTGGCAGTCTGTCCAGTGCCCGGGAGATCCGCCAGACTGTGGGCTCGGGAAGGTTAGCGGTCGTGATGTCGATCGAGAGTCAGTTCATATTCATGGGACGCCCGGACCTCCTTCGCGACTGGTATCGCCTGGGGGTCCGCGTCGCCAGCCTGTCACACGGCTAGGGAGCGGAGAAGCTCTCCGGCTACGCGCGGATGGTCCTGCCGCTGAAGGGCCGCCCGATGCCCGCGACGGTAGAATCACGATGTTTGGAGACGAACATTGGGAAATACCGAGCACGGACACTGCCGGGGATGACGCTTAATATATTGCAAAACAGGAGGTAAAGGGAATGAAGGTCAAGGGCGTGGCGATGATCACCCGGACGCTCCGGGAGGGCAAGACATTCGACGATTACCGGGAGGCCTGGTACCACACGCGTGGCTTCGGGTTGCCCACCACCATGCTGACGGTGGTCAATCTCCACAACCCGCGCGAGATAGTGTCGATCGGGATAATGGAACTCGAGGACATCAAGCAGTTGATGCCCGCGCTGAAGATCGACGTTAGGGAACGGCTGTCTCACCCTCTCGACGAGATCGTCGAAGAAAAGATCGAACGCAAGTTCGGCATTATCGTCTCGGAGGATGATTTCTCGATGGCGGGAGAGATATCCAAGAAGCCGACGACCGTGGACGGCGAAGAAGTAAAGTACTCCGATTTCGAGGAAGTCCTTGGCATCGCCGCCCGCGCGTTCGACCAGGCCTCCGCGGAGCGCGACCGGCTCAAACAGGATAAGAACCACTAATGACATTTGCCCCGGGAAGTGAGCCGGGTCTACTGGGGAGGCGGGGAATACATCCCAGTCTCCTGTTAGGGCCGGAAGACAGACTGGCTTCGCCACGGGAAGGGAAAGGGACGGTTCTCCCGGGAACGGGGGAATCGCCCCTTTCTATTCCGATTAAGAGGATAGCAACGTCCGCAAGCTTCTCTCCGTGATCTGCCGGGGAGAGGAAAGTCCACCCATCCGGATCACGGATTCCCGGATCTCCGGAGGCAGCTCCAGAAGCCGGAGGTACTGGCTGATTCGTGCGGGAGTGACATTGAGAGCCCTGGCAGGTCGGTCTGATTTCGGTATTTAAGACTTTCCAGGGCATCTTTGTACTCCAGGGCGAGGAGGCGGCGGTTGGTCTAGATTAGTCACTGTATCTTGAAGGGGATCAAAAAGAAGCGGTTATTTCTTCCGCTTTTCGGATAAAGATATATCGGGAACTTCACTTCGAAGAAGAGTCGTCTGGGAGTGACGCTCGGGGAGTTCAAAAAAAGCCCTGCCGGATACCGGCAGGGCTTTTTTTGAACACTGAGCGAAGTCCTGAGCGAAAGCGAAGGACGGAGTCGAAGTGTCAATCAGGCCTTTTCCATTCTGAGCACTTCGGCAAACTGGGTGTAAATTCGCCCTGAGATTAGATGAAATCCCTGAGTATGCCTAATGGGCCGAAGTGAGCTTGCCGAAGGATGAGTCGATGGGTAACAAATGATTGAAGTGTTATAATTTACTTACGATGTATGAGGCATCTCCATCACCCTGGTACGTCTACATCGTCCGCTGCCGCGACGGCAAGCTCTACACCGGCGTCACCACAAATCTCGGCCAACGGATCAAAGATCACAACCGGGGCAAAGGCTGCAAATACACCGCCTACCGCCGCCCGGTGAGTCTGGTATATTCCGAACCTCATCCCGATCGGTCTTCCGCGCAGAAGAGAGAAGCCCAGATCAAAGGCTGGACCAGGAAAAAGAAAGAACGATTGGTCAACACTTCACGGTCTGTGTGAGCTTGTTTTAAGGCTGCGAAGTAGCCGAAAGAAGTCCAAGCCTGGAAGCTGGTAAAAAGGTAGGCGGTAAGCGCCTTCCCTTTTTTGTAAATTGCTATCTCAAGAGAGGGGGATATCAGTTGTGGCCCTTCTCAATCTTGCTGACGATGATAACGTACTTGTCCAATTTTTCCCGTCCTTTAGCCCCCCCCTTACCCACATCGACTTTCAACTGTTTGATATGTCCATAAATAGTTATGGGTGTTCCTTTCTCGAACTCGGCCACAAGTTTCTCGTTCGCCGAGTTCCTGAGCATAAAACAACGCATCCCGGACTTCGACGCCCCGAAAGAGATGTACTTATCGAGGGTATACCCAGCCTTGGTATAGTCCCTGCCAAGACTTGAACGGACATGGATATAATTATCCTGAATCTTGACATAACAGTTTTTGAAGGAATTCGGTTTAATCTTGAGTTCCCCCGGATCCACGAGTTTTTGGGCCCGGACCGACGAGGCCATTAGAAAGATCAGAAGGACCGCCCACCCGGTAAACATTTTTCTCATAATCACCTCCTTTTTAGCAACACAGATAAAACGTCTTCTTGAGAGAGAAGGTTTAAAATTAAAACAGAAAAATTTCGAGATTGACCGTACCCCAAATAATCGGTCCAGTTCTTCCGGGACGGCAGCGATCCCCGGGTTGCCTGCCCGCCGTAGCGTCAACGCGGGCGGGATGAAGCTCCCTTTGCGGATAGCGGCCAGGAACCGGTAATTAGGGCTTCGTAAGTAGCCGGCGAGCCGGGCACGCATCCCGTGCGCCCGCCGCCCGACGGTTTCTCCCCCCGTCCGACCTCTTGCCCCTTCAAAACGGGGACAATAACCAATCGGTCCTTACGTTATAGTTCCCGTTATGGTTTCCCGCTTGCCTTCCGGGCGGGTTTCAGCAACAATGACCTCCATAACCCATTCCTTACCTCGTAAGCAGGGCGGCCATCGGGAATCAGGGAAAAAGCGATTTCTTATCAATAATACAATGAATTGTGAAATAAACTGCGTTTGAATAGGCAAAATTCAGATATTACTGAGGAGAGTAACAAATAGTTTAATGCAAGATGGTCTTACTGTTCCGAAAATAGTCTCGAAATAGTTAAACTATTTACAGCTCCCGGTAATAACTGACTTTTCAAGTAAGATATATTTAACTTACCGAATTTTAGGAGATTCAAACAAAATGGTTTTGACCTTTCGAGACAAAGCTGTTGATACGACGGTTTATATATCTACACTTGTGTTTATAATAGTGATGATAATTTTCGGTAATTATTTTCATCCGATTGAAGAGCTATATGGACCAGAACACGATTATTATGTGGCTAAAGCTAACCATCTTCTTGCCGGCCGGCTCCCAATTAATGACGCGATTCATCCGCTTTTTTATCCAATTCTGGCCGCAGTAGTTTCTCTGGTTATCGGCGATACTTTCGCGGCCGCCAGCATCGTCTCAACCCTGTCAGCCGGAGGATTCGTTCTCCTTACCTACCTGCTCGGCAGACAAAGTTTTAACCGCACGGTCGCTCTTTTTGCTTTTCTCGCCTGCCTGATTAATTATCACGTCATTATTGAAGGGCTGCACGCTTCTTCCGACATGACAGCAGCCGTGCTGTTACTACTGGCTTTTTTTCTCTTGATCAAAGCAGGTAAAAATCCCTCGCCTCCCGTCATAATATTTATGGGCATGGCTTTTGCCCTGGCATACTTTACTCGTTATACGGCAATTTTATTTTTACCCACCTGCCTGCTTGGCTTACTCTGGACGAAACCCAACAGACCCATCCGACGGAGACTGATAAGCCTGTCGCTTTTTTTGATAACCCTGTTTATTTTCCTTGTTCCTCACTTCTATATTAACAACCGGATATTCGGCGACCCCTTTTACAATGAAAACTATAAGAACCTCGCGATGAAGCTAACTGTAAAAGGGAATTGGAATATCATCAATACCGGGAAATTCCGGGAGGACGGCCCCATCCCTTCTCCCCCCTCGCTTTGGGAATGGTCTTACCTGGGGAAGAATGAGTTTTCAGGATTTACAGATGTGGTAAGACGCTATCCCCGTACTTTTCTCATATCAGGGTGTAGAGATTTTTTCCGGGTGCTATATCTCCGACTTCCCGAATTAGGTGGGGGGGGGGTAGCGGGGATAGTTTTTACCATTTTATTTTTCGTTGGAGTTTGCCGATTGTTTTATTTCCGGCGACGAGTAGGACTCCTTTATTTTTCCGCGGTTTTTTTTATGATCAGCGGAATTTCTTTTGCCTCCGTCCCTCAGGCACGTCATCTTTTACCTCTTTTGTCTATTTTATATATCATCGCCGCATCAACCTTTTTAGATTGCCCCAAAATTTCCTACAACAGGTCTATTATAGGAATCGTAATATTAGTGTCGCTAATTTTTCCTATGAACTGCAAATTAAAGAAATTTATCGAGAATCACCCTCTTTCAGAGTTAAACGCTGCAATGATGTTAGAAGAGCGCTTTGGACAAGAGATAACAGTCTGGGGAACATTTCCATTTATAAAGAGGTACGTCCAATATAAATTTATTTATCTCAACGACGCCACAGGGGATGAACGGAATAATGATCAGGCATATTTTCGGCGGATCGAAAAACAGTTTAAAGCTACTGGTGCAGATTATTTAATAGTTGGAAAATATACTCTAAAACACAGACCCCATACTCTAATTTCTAGAATGAGATTGCCTGCCTTTCTTCAAACATTTTATTCGAACCATTCAGTTGTTGTTTATAAAATTGATCAGTAGTGTCCCAACGTTTGGCTCGTCAAATATCGCAATATACTGTCAGGCAAAGCATTATATAGAAAAATGACTGTTTTCGACTTTAATGAGAGTGTACGCTCTCGCCCTCAGTTCAATCATATGGAGGGTGGGTATGTACACCGGCACGCCGATATATTCCCAGTTGATGCAGCATCTCCCCTGGCATCGTTTTTATTCTATTGTTCAGCGTTATCAGGGCAATTACAAGGTCAAAACATTCCGTTGCTCCGACCATTATCGCGTTATGGCCTTTGCTCAGCTGACCTACCGTGAGAGCCTATGCGATATCGAAGCTTGCCTCCGCGCAAGGCGCTCCAAGTTATTTCATATGGGCATCCGCGCGACCGTCTCCCGCAACAATCTGTCCAATGCCAACGAGCAATGCGACTGGAGGATAGATGCCGAGTTCGCTCAGATTTTGATCAACCAAGCTCGGCGCCTCTACGTCGACGAAGACCTCGGAGTGGACCTGGACGCCACGGTCTATGCCCTCGATTCCACGACGATCGATCTCTGCCTTTCTATGTTTCCCTGGGCTCGATTTCGTCAGAACAAGGGGGCGATAAAGTTACGTACCCTGCTCAATCTCCGCGGAGCCATTCCCGAATTTATCCTGATATCAGATGGAAAACTGCACGACGTCAACGTCCACGACTATCTGATTCCCTCTCCTGGAGCATACTACATTACGGATCGCGCGTATCTGGGTTTCAGCTGTCTTTACCAGTAGCATACTGCAAAATTGTTTTTAATTACTCGGGCCAAAAGCAATTTCAAGTTCCGTCGCCGTTACTCTCGGAAGGTGGACAAAACTACCGGATTAATCTGCGATTAAACCGTCTTGTTAACCACCTTTTATCCGGCCAAGGCTTACCCCGATCCGATACGGCGCATAAAGTTCTTCGATGCCGGAAGCAACCTGCTCCTGGTTTTTCTGACCAACGACTTCTCTTCTCCAGCTCTTACGATAGCTCACCTCTACCGACTTCGCTGGTAAATCGAATTGTTTTTCAAATGGATCAAGCAGCATATGCGTATCAAGGCATTTTATGGAACCAGCTCCAACGCGGTAAAAACTCAAATCTGGATCGCCATCAGCACCTAACTGCTCATTGCCATCACTCGCAAGCTTCTCCAAATCGAACTTCCACTCTGCACAATTCTACAGATTCTCAGTGTATCCCAATTCGAGAAGGCTCCTCTGTTGGAGATACTTACAGAATCCAGCTACACTTCAGAACAAGGCAGTCTCCGTAACCAGTTGCAATTATTCGACTAATATTAGGACACTACTGATATGAAGATACTCTTAATCAATATCATTATGCTCATGCGGAACAAGAGCCCCTTGACGGGTCCCTCCCGGTACGAATCGGAACAATAGTAATCGTGGTGTTTCGAAAATAGAACCGCATTCTCGATCTCGGATGCGATGAGATAAACCACCGCGAGAGGAACCACGGGGCCGCCGAGGACCAAATACAAGACAAGCCAGAGAACAATCTTGACTTCACTGCGCTGCACTTCCATCGAGGATAAGGACTTTGCCTGATGGAGGAGCGCATCATAAGGCAAGAAAAGATTTTTGAGGTACCCGACCAAGAACGCGAATTCAACGAGAATCTTGAAAAACGCGAAATAACGGATCCCGATCCCCGTGGTCCTTATGCTTAACGCCCATCCGGGCAAACCAAATCCAAAAAGCAAAACCACCGCCAAACGGCTACTGATGCCCGGAACTCATCGGCCCGAACCCGTCTGACCCGCGCTTTGAAATCTACGCAACGCCGGCCCGCCGCCTCGGATGCCTTTTTTTGAAATCGTCATCCTGAGAAACATGCGCCACGTTGCAAAAGGGGCACTTCTCATGCTCATCGTAATAAGACGCGGGGCATTTCGGGCATTTTCTCATTTGATTTATTGTAGCCAACAGGCCGTCTGATTGTCATCCATTGCGTGAACCATGGCGTGCCGCGCTCGAAACACAAATCCTTGGACGATCCGCCAAAGGGCCGTTATGATTCTTGTGCCACGGTTTTTAGACCGATAAGCGGACCGATGATCCACAACCACATATCCACCGCCCCATTCATCGTGCCTTCGCGGATCCGTTTCCGAGACACACTACGGCAGTTAGCGCACCCGCGTTCCATCCTCTTTCTGGGCATCCTTCTGAGAATCATCGTTTTTTGGTTCCAGGCGCCCTTCAACAACGACAACCATTATTCGGTTATTTCATTCGTCTATCACACGCACGCGTTGCCGCCCTCCGCGCTTCTCATGCAATCCTACCATCCGCCTCTTTATTACTTGCTGGCGTCACCGCTTTTTCCTTCCGGACCAAAAACCGTCCAGATCCTCTCCCTGCTTTTTTCCATCGGATCGCTCGTGTTCATTTATCGGTTGGTGCGCGACCCCTGCCTTTCCTGGGATCCAAAATGCCAAACCATCTGCCTCTGGTTCGCATGCCTCTTGCCCCAATATGTGATGTTCGGCAATTATATTTCCAATGACTCGTTGTCGATTTTTTTGGGATCGGCCACTCTGTTTGCCTCGCTCCGCTATCTGCAAAAACCGGACCGAAGGCGTCTGATCCGGTTATCGGTCGTCACCGGCCTCGGATTGTCCACCAAGGGGACTTTCCTGGCTTTTATGCCGGCCGTCACCGCCCTGGTCGTCTTCCGCCATATCAAAGACCAAAACAGAATGGGCCGGCTCGTGGTCTCCGTGGCGCTTTTTCTCTTCATCTCCGGATCGCTGGGAATCTATAAATACGCCGAAAACATGGTGAATTACGGGCACCCCATCGTGCACAATTTGGATCCGGATCCTCCGTGGGCCGGGAAACAAAAACCCACGTATGACGGTATCCGCTCCTGGGTCGACCTCAATATCGCAAAACTGGCCCAACACCCCACGGTCAGCCCCCATACCCGAAGATCGTACCCGCTTCTTTTCTACGGAACCTTCTGGTATCAATACATTCACGAGTCCAACTTTTCCGGGAACAGAACGCGATGGCGATATCTGGGGAGCCTCATCTACCTGGCCGCAATCATTCCGACCGTCGTGCTCTTTACGGATTTGGTCTGCGTCATCTCCCGGGTGTCCGGGGCGCTGACCGTCCCGGGAAATCGCGCCGGAAGAACCCCGACCCGGACCCTTTTCGAAACCTTCTGTGTTCTTGTTATCGCCCTGAATCTGGTTCTCGTCATAGCCGCAGGTATCCGGTTCGACGTATGGTCCTGTTTCCAATCCCGGCTTCTCTTCGCCTCGTTCTTCTCCGTTCTGGTCTTGTTAAACGCGGGTCTCGAATTTACGGCCCGAAAAGGGGCCGGATATTTCCGTCTGGCATCCTCGAGTTTTGCCGTTCTTTTCGTGCTGTTCCTGGCGTACTTTGTCTCCGAAATCGGGCAAATCCTGCTTGGGTGAAACCCAACGCACCACGGGAGACATCCGTTCTGCGGGACGACGCAACGGGCAAACAGGCGGGGAGCGGGCGCAAACCGGATTGACCCCGCCGTTTGAAGGGGGATATAGAATTGAACGCCTCAAACCTCACAGAAATCCATGTTTCGCGGGCCGCGTTTCTTTGAGAAAGGGGAGGGTGTCATGTCCCAAAAAGAACCCCACTTTACAGCATCATTTTTCACTCCCGGGCTACGAAAAGCGGGTTCCGATAAATCCTGGTTGGTTTACTTTTAGCTGGCTTTTCCCCTCTCATCTCGGGGGGCAAATCTAAAGACAACCCGAAAAGTTCTGCCTATTGACCTGTCCGGGGAGTTGTCCCTTTCATCCCGCCCGGATCGGGGGTGGTTAAGCTCCTCTTTCGTGGGGGAATTTTTCTTGCCCGAGGCCTTCTGAAATAATATAGTTTAGCCAATTCTTAAAAGGATCTATTTTATAGAAAATGGTTGTTGCCCAGAAACTACAGTCCTCTGACTGCACTCGGCCCGAGACGAAATGTCCGGCCGAGTTTTTTATTGGGCGGAGAGAACCTTAAAATTCTGGAGGTTAGGAGATGAAAAGATTGCTTATTGGATTAATCGGGTTGTCCGGACTTACCTTGGGAGTGATTTCCGCGGCTGCCGATTTCAACGGTGATGGGACCAATGATATCGGGATATTTCGCCCAGCGTCCGGATTGTGGGCGGTCAGGGGAGTTACCAGGGTATACTTCGGGTCATCCAGCGATGATGCGATGCCTGGAGATTACGATGGTAATGGCGCGGTTGACATCGCGATTTTCCGTCCGAATACCGGTCTCTGGGCGATAAAGGACTTAACCCGGATCTATTTCGGCAGCTCAAGCGACGTTCCTTTGAGCGGTGTGGGGGCGAGCGGGGGATCAAGTCCCTGGAGTCAATCCGGCGGCACGATCTATTACAACTCCGGTGACGTAGGCATCGGAACATCAAGCCCGGTAACGGAACTGGAAGTGGTCGGAGTCATCAACGCGACCGGGGGCAATTCCACCTTCTGGAACCTCGCTTACAGCCAGAAGCGGCAATGGGACGGCGGCCCCAGCAACCTGAATTCGGCAACCGGGAGAGCGTCATTAGGGCTGGGTTCTCTAGCTATCAGGAGTACCGTAAACGACGGAGACTGGTCGGGAATCGACCTGGCGGTGGCCAACGGGGGGACGGGGGCTTCGGATGCCTCGGGAGCAAGATCCAATCTGGGCCTGGGATCGCTGGCCACCAAGAGCACGATCAGCAATGATGACTGGGACTGTTTGGGAACTGACCTGGCAGTGGCCCACGGGGGGACGGGAGCGTCCGAGGCGACTACGGCGAGAACTAACCTGGGATTGGGCAACGTTCAGAATATCAATGTCCAGAACGCCTGGACACAGAATTTCGGACAATACATTGAAACTCAGAAAATAATGGCCCGGGACGGCGAAGGCTTAAAGCTTACCGAAGAGGGAGGTAAAGGAATATACATAGAAAATGGTGATGCAGATATCCGGTTGGGGAGTCTTGAAGGCCCGTTCGGGCATCTGTCTTTCAACCTGGAGATATTCGATGGAGATACCGGGTGCGGCATAAATGCCTACGAAAACGGGACCACCTTTTGGAGCATGCATTCCGCTTACGACTATGAAGCGATGTTCACCCTGGGGCACGCGGGCAGCCCGGGAGGAGTTACCACGCGGTTTCAAAAGAACGTGGGTATCCTCACCGATCCCGCGTGGGCCCTGGAAGTCAATGGGCCGATGATGATGGAAGATGATTCAGCGCCGAGTCATTCATCGGGACATTCGGGGATTTTCTCCTCGGGAGGTGAACTTTTTGCCATAGATCAATCTGGGAATACGACCCAACTGTCGCCTCACGATCCGGTAACCGGGGACTGGATATTCTATTCCAAGAACCTCGAGACCGGCCGGCTAGTGAAAGTGAATATGGAGAAACTGGTTCGGTTGGTAGAGGAAATCAGCGGTGAAAAATTGCTTGAGGAAACGTTTGTGGAAGTAGAGTAGTTCGCGGCTACTGACTGATTCGTGCGGGAGTGACATTGAGAGACCTGGCCGGCTCGGTCTGATTTCGTTATTTTCGGCTCTTTAGGTCCTTACTATAACCCAGGGCGATCAGGAGGGGATTGGGGTGGGTTGGTTGCGGTATCTTTATGGGGATCAAAAAGAAGAGACTAGTTCTTCCACCTTTCCGGTAAGGGAATATCGGGAAATCCACCTCGAAGAAGGGTCGTCCGGAAGTGACCATCGGGGAGTTTCCGAACGGCGCAGAACGCTAAGGGTTCTGCGCCATTTTAGTATCCCGATCCGTCCGGTAATCCAGAGGCAGGGCCAAATACTTCAACGGATGATTGACATTGGCGGACGATATATTATAGTGTATGCGTTTTTACTTAATTAAATGGAGAGATACGAATGACGGAAGCGGAAAAACTCGCCCGGCTGTTCAAGGTACTGTCGGAAAAGACGCGGGTGAAGATCGTCCAACTGCTGAAAGAACGGGCTCTCTGCGTCAACGCTCTGGCGCACCGACTCGGTGTCACCCCGGCGGCCGTTTCCCAGCACCTTCGAATTCTAAGGGCTGCTGAAGCGGTTACGCCGGAGAAGCGGGGATACTACGTGCATTACCGGCTGAACGAGCAGACGTTGAGACGGTGGAAGAAGCTGGCCGCCCGTCTTCTGGAGTGGGAAAAAACCTGATCAGCGGTTGATTTTATTCTATTAATTAACACACCCAGGAGGAGGCAAAGCATAAATAGCAATGATACCGCGGCCATCGAGGTTCGGGACCTGGACAAGCGGTTTGAAGATGTTCAGGCGGTCGACGGCCTCACTTTCTCCGTACGGCGGGGCGAGCTCTTCGGCTTCCTCGGCCCCAACGGGGCCGGGAAGACGACCACGATCAACCTGCTGACGGGCCTGGCCCGGCCGGATGCCGGGGCTATCGGGATAAACGGAATCGACTGCTCGAACGAGCCCAAGGCCGCCCAGCACCTGATCGGGGTCGTCCCCGACGAGAGCAACCTCTATCCCGAGCTGACCGGCTTCGAGAATCTCTCTTTCTGCGGGGCGCTTTACGGGATGGGGAAGGAGAAGCGCCGGGCCCGGGCGCGCGGCCTCCTCGAAGTCTTCGGGCTGGTTGAGGCGGCGGAACGGAAGTTCGCCGGCTACTCGCGGGGTATGAAGCGGAGGCTGGCCATCGCCGCCGGGATCATCCACGGTCCCCCGATCCTCTTCCTGGACGAGCCGACCACCGGGATCGATGTCGCCGGGGCCCGCCGGATCCGGCGGCTGATCGCCGACCTCCACGAATCCGGGACGACCGTCTTCCTGACCACGCATTACATCGAGGAGGCGGAGCGGCTCTGCGACCTGGTCGCCTTCATCGTGGGGGGGCGGATCGTCGGCGTCGATACGGTCGCCCGCTTCATCCAGCCGGCGCGGGAGAAGCGCGTCCTCCAGATATCCTGCCTGAACCTGCCGGAAGGCATCCTGGAAGACCTCGCCGGGAGCTTTCCCGGTCTCGAACTTGAAAATCTTTCCGGAGGAGCGCTCCGGGTCGAGGCCGCCGGTTCCGTCCCCGTCGGCCCCCTGGTGCGCTTCCTGGAGGAGCGGGGGGCCGAGGTGACCGAGGCGCGGAGGATCCGCCCCTCCCTGGAGGATGTCTTTGTCCGGATCACCGGGATCGAGGCGGCGGCGATGCAGAAAGAGAAGGAAAAGAAGGGGGGCGGCCGATGAAGGGCTGGATCGCTTTCTGGAACATCCTCCTCAAGGATATGCGGTCCTACTACCTCAAACCGCCCAACATCAGCTGGGGGCTGCTCTTTCCCCTGGCCTGGACGGCGATGTTCTTCATTCGTTCCGGCCGGGGGCTGGAAAGCATCCCGGCCCTGCTGCCGGGCGTGATGGGGATCTCGGTCCTCTTCGGCACCACCAGTATGCTCGCGGTCACCGTGACCTTCGAGAAGAAGGGGAGGTCGTTCGAGCGGCTGTTGCTCGCCCCGATCAGCCTGGAGACGCTGATGCTGGCCAAGACTTCGGGCGCCATTCTCTTCGGGACCGTCAACGCCTTCGTACCGGTCCTGATCGCCGCCTTCCTGACCGACCTCTCGGGCGTTGATTGGGCCGTCCTGGCGCCGGCCGTGGTCCTGATCGCCGTCAATTCGACGTTCCTCGGACTCTTCATCGCCGTCGCGGTCAGCGAGGTCTTCGAGGCCCAGACCTTCTCCAACTTCTTCCGCTTCCCGATGATCTTCCTCTGCGGGCTCTTCATTCCCCTCGACCGCCTCCCAATATTTCTCCGTCCGCTCTCCTACGTTCTACCCCTCACCTACGGGGCGGACCTGCTCCACGGGGCCGTAAATCACACCGCCCGGATGCCCTTTCCCGCGGATTTCGGCATTCTGGCGCTATTCTGCCTGGTCCTCTTCCTCGCCAGCCTCCGGAACATCCGGCGGAAATGGATACTTTGAAATGCCGGCCGTGCCCGGCTGAAGGCCACCCGAAAAGTCCTGTCTGTTATGCGGCCGCCCAGGCGCTCTCTTTGGATCTTCCCCGGATCACTTTCTCCAGGAGTTGCGGAAACCGCCCCGGCGTGGTAAAATATACTTGACGGTGCTGGACGGCGGATACCGGGAGGTTTCGATGGCGGCGGCGCGAAATGCCTCTCCCGAACGGGGAAGATTCATTCTTCCCGCCTTTCTCGCCATATATCTCTCCCCTCTCCTCTTTGCCTCCCCCTCCGTCGCCGCCCTGATCCAGCCCGCCGACCTCGAATACCGGGGAGCCTTCCGGCTTCCCGGCCCGGGAGGAGAATCGGGCTGGGGCTGGTCCGGAAACTCGCTGGCCTACCACCCCGGCGGCGACCCCTCCGGACCCGCCGACGGTTATCCCGGTTCCCTCTTCGGGACCGGGCACAACTGGTACCAGCACGTCTCCGAGATCACCATCCCGGCCCCGGTGATCTCCCCGTCGAAGAACCTCGCCGACCTCAACACCGCCTCCACCCTCCAGCCCTTCATCGACATCCGGGGAAGCCTCTACGATTACCTGGACTTCGAGCTGCCCCGGGCCGGGCTGGCCGTCCTTCCCGCCCGCGGGGGCCAGACCTCGCCGAAACTCTACTTCAGCTGGGGCCAGCACCTCCAGCAGGAGACCACCGACCCCTGCCTGGGCTGGCGGGAACTCGATCTTGACGGCCCGCCCTCGTCCGGGGTCTGGCGGGTCGGAAACTACCTCAACCAGGTGACCACCGACTACCTCTTCACCGTTCCCCGGGACTGGGCCGACGCCCACGTCTCCGGGATGAGCCTGGCGGCCGGGCGCTACCAGGACGGGGGGCAGGGCGCCCAGGGACCGGCCCTGATCGTCTGCGCCCCCTGGGAGGAAGGCAACCCGCCCGCCTCCGGCCGGACCCTGGAGGCGGTGCCTTTGCTGCTCTACGATCCGTTCGACGCCCCCGACCCGCGATCCCTCGACCGGTACCACCACTCGGACGACTGGCCGGGGGCGGCCTGGCTCGCCGGCGGGGGGAAGGAGGCGGTGATCTTCGCCGGGACCAAGGGGCGGGGGGACTGCTGGTACGGCAACGAGTCCGGACCCTGCCAGCAATGCGACAACCGGGGGTGGTGGTCCGACTACTTCGACGGGGAGATCATCTTCTACGACCCGGCCGACTTCGCGGCGGTGGCGGCGGGGACGATGGAGCCGTCCGAACCGCAGCCCTACGCGGTGATGAACGTCGACCATCTCCTCTACGGGGTGACCGGGGTCCAGCAGAAGTACCACCTGGCGGCCGCGGCCGCCGATCAAGGCGGCGGCTATCTCTACGTCCTCGAGCCCCTGGTCGACAACGACAAGCCGATCGTCCACGTCTGGAAGATAACTGGAGGAGGAGCTCCGTCGCCCCCGCCGGGATTGCCGACTCCGCCCGGGCCGTCCCCCACCCGGGTTCCTCCTTCCCCCACCCCCGCCCCGCCCGCCGGGGGGGCGATTGTCGTCGGGCACCATTGCGCCGACCTCTCCCTGATCCCGGACTACTGGATAGAATCGGCGAAGAACACCCTCCACGTAGCCTACCAGCACACCTCCCACGGCAGCCAGCCGGTTACCGGGCTGAACGCCCTGATGAATTATCCTCCGTTCGGGATAAAATACGAGTGGTCGGACGACGGTGCCGCCGGCCTCGACCTCGACGACTACGGGATCCCCGGCTGCGCCGATCTCAGCCAGGGGGACTACATCGACGGCAACGGCGTCACCCCCTGGGTGACCGCGACCCGGAACCTTCTGAACAATCCGGCCAACGCCCACCTGAACGTCGTCATCTGGTCCTGGTGCAGCATCAACGGCCACGACATCCAGCGCTACCTCGACAATATGGAGATCCTGGTCGCCGAGTACCCGGAGATCGTCTTCGTCTTTATGACCGGCCACGCCGAGGGGCAGGGGGAGGGCGGCTTCATCCACACCGCCAACGAGCTGATCCGTCAGCACTGCCTGGCCAACGACCGGGTACTCTTCGACTTCGCCGACATCGAGAATTACGCCCCCGACGGCTCCTACTACTATGACCGGCCGATGTGGGACGACCTGGACTACAACCCCGGGCGGACCGGCAACTGGGGGGAGGAGTGGATCGACGCCAACCCCGGCACGGAGCTGGAGCGGCTGACCACCGGCAGCGGGGTGGGCGGCTACGGCGGCTGCGCCGCCTGCGCCCACTCCGACGGACCGGACAACAAGGCCCGGATCAACTGCGTCCTCAAGGGCCGCGCGCTCTGGTGGCTCCTGGCCCGGCTGGCCGGCTGGGACGGGACCCCGGTAGGCGCGCCGACGCCGTCCGCCACCGCCCCGGCCCCGCCGCGGACGCCGCCCCCGAGCCCGCCGCCGGCAAAGACGCCGCCGGTTTACGAGACCCCGACCCCGGCACCCACCGCGCCGGCCGGGGAAGGCTGCTCCTGCGGCCCCCTCCCGCCCCCCGGGCCCGGGGAGGCGGTGGTCCGGGTGAATTCGTCCGCCGAGCTCCAATCAGCGATCGACAACGCCTCCGGGCCGACCACCATCTACCTGGAGAGCGGGAACTACCCGGTCAGCGGCGACGGGATCGTGGTCAGCCGCCCCTCGATCACCATCCGCTCCCTCTCCGGCAACCGGGACGACGTCGTCATCCGGGGCGGGGGGATGAACTCCGGGGACGCCTACTTCGGGGTTTACGTCAACGCCTCCGACTTCACCCTGGCCGACCTCACCGTCCGCGACGTCCGCTGGCACGGGGTCTTCATCGACCCCTCCGGCTCGCCCTCGGGCTTTGTCTTCCACAACATCCGGGTGGCCGACTGCGGCGAGCAGCTCTTCAAGGCCAGCGGGGGGCGCGACACCGGGACCAAGAACGACGGGGTCGTCGAGTGCTCGGTCTTCGAGTACACCACCACCCTGGGCGAGGGCGACTACACCAACGGGATCGACCTGCTCAACTCCCACAACTGGATCATCCGGGACAACCTGATTCGGAACATCAAGGCCGGGCCGGGGGGCGACCTGGCCGGGCCGGCCGTCCTGGTCTGGCAGGGTTCTTCGGGGACGGTGGTCGAGCGCAACCGCCTGATCGACTGCGATATGGGGATCTCGTTCGGCAACGGCTACGATTCGGCCCCCAGCCACAGCGGCGGGGTGATCCGGAACAACTTCGTCAAGGGGTACGCCAACTCCGATTTCGCCATCTGCGTCTCCAAGAGCCCGGACGCGAAGGTGGTCAACAACACCATCTACTCGCCGGGGAACTGGCCCTACTCGATCGAGGTCCAGTACGCCTCCACCTCCAACTGCCTGCTGGCCAACAACCTGGCCGACGAACCATTCTGGACCGGCCGCTTCGGCGAGAACAACCCGGACCTGATAACCAATCACACCGGGGCGGAGGGATGGTATTTCGTCGCCGCCGGCAGCGGCGATCTTCACCTGGCCTCCGGTTCCCCGCCCCCGGTCGACGGCGGGACGGTGACCGCCCACCGGACGGCGGACATCGACTGCGATCCGGTCGGCGACGGTGCGCCCGATATCGGGGCCGACGAGTACGCCGCGCCCCCGCCCCCGGCCACACCGTCGCCGCCGTCCCCGGCCCCGACCGCCTCAGCGAGCCGGCCTCCTCCCTCTCCGACCCCGACCCCCCGGAATACGACCACTCCGCCGCCGCCGACTCCCCGGCGGACGGCCACCCCGCTTCCGTCCCCCGCCCCGAGCCGGCCGCCGGCCACTACCCCGCTCCCGTTACCGTGGCCGGCGGGCGCCGCCGTCGAGATCGGGGGGCAACTCCCGGCGGGTTACGAGCCGAGCGGGGCGGTCTGGCACGAGCGGCTCGGAGTTCTCTTCCTGGTCAGCGACGACGGCTGGGTCTCCCGGATGGACGCGGACGGGAGCAACGCGGTCACCTGGACGCCCGGCTCCGACGATTTGGAGGGTATCGCGATCGCCGACCCGGAGAGCGGCTTCCTCTATGTCGGCGTCGAGAACCCCGACTCGATCAAGGAGTTCGATCCGGGCACGGGAAATTACACCGGGAAAGTCTGGCCGCTGACCTCCTGGATGACCGGACCCGCCAACGCGGGCCTGGAGGCTCTCACCTTCCTCTCCAACGGATATCACCCCTATCCGCCCTCCGCCTCCGGCGGCCTCTTTTACGCCGGCCTGGAGACCGACGGCCGGATCTACGTCTTCGATCTCGACCTGGACCGGTCCGGGGCGGTCGCCCACGTGGATACGATCGAGCCATTTCCCGGGGCGAACGGCCTCACCGGTCTCCATTTCCACCCGGAGACCGGCATCCTTTACGCCGTCTATAGGAACCGGCAGCAGCTTCTGGAACTGGAACCGGACGGGACGTTCATCCGGGCCTTCACCCTGGCCGGGAACCACCAGGAGGGGGTGACCCTGCTCCCGGGTTGTCCCGGGCAGAACACGTCCATCTTCATAGCCGAGGACGACGGGGATGTCCGGCGCTATGACGGGTACCCGATCGCCTGCCCGGCCGGAGCGTCGCCGACCCCGCCGGGCGCGACCCCGGAGCCCACGGCCACGCCGGGAAAGACGCCTTCCCCGACGCCCGCCCCGACCGCCTCCCCGGCTCCGGGGATAATGACCTTCCAGCACGGGGTGGCCCCGGATCCTTACTACGTCGGGGCTTCCGACTCGATCCTGGCGGCGGACGGGAACGAGAACGCCAACCTGGGGGGATACGATACTCTGGAAGTGTTTTACCAGGGGCGGGAGGAGGCGCGCCGAAGCCTGCTGCGCTGGGACATCTCGGCCCTGCCCCCGTCGGCGGCGGTGAGAAGCGCGCGGGTGGAGCTCTACCGGCACGGCGGGGACGCCGCCGGGGAGATGCCCGTCGCCCTTTACCGCCTGACCCGGGACTGGGCGGAGGGCTCCGGCGACGATTTCTGGCCCGGAAGCTGGTACGTGCCCGACGGGGCCACCTGGGGGACCAGCGACGGAAGCGCCACCTGGCAATCCCCGGGAGGGGATTACGACGCCGCCACCGACTACGGTTTCGGGCCCAACGGGATCATCGCCCGAACCACCCTTCCCGCCGGGATGGAACCCGGCTGGCTGCGGCTGGACGTGACCGAGGTGGTGAGGGACTGGGCCGAAAACGGGGTTCCCAACCGGGGCCTGATCCTCCGGGCCCTCGACGGGGAGTGGACCTACCACTACTTCCACAGCCGGGAGGCGGCGGCCTCCGCCCGGCGGCCCCGGCTGGTGGTCGAGTACGGGGCCGCCCCCCCGGCGACCCCGCCGCCCGTGCCGCCGACACCGCCGGGTCCGGCACAGACACCCACCCCGTCGCCCGCCGCCGCTACCCCGACCCCGGCGGCGTTCCCCACCCCGCTCTCCTCTCCACCCGGCCGCCCGATAATTCCGTCTGGCGATTACGACGGAGACGGCCTCTGCGACCCCGCGGTCTTCCGGCCGGCCCAGGGATTATGGGCGGTCCGGGGGCTCACCCGGGCTTACTTCGGAATCTCCGGGGACCTCCCGGCACCCGCCGATTTCGACGGCGACGGGACGACGGAGATCGCGATATTCCGGGGGAGTATGGGGCTCTGGGCGGTCCGGGGCGGCCCCCGCTTCTACTTCGGGGCCCCCGGCGATATCCCGGTTCCCGGGGATTACTCCGCCGACGGTACCGCCGCCGCCGGTATCTACCGGGGGGCGTCGGGTCTCTGGGCGGTTCGGGGGGTCACCCGGACGTATTTCGGCGAGGAGTCGGATATCCCGGCGCCCGGTCCCTACGACTGGACCGGGCGACTGCGGCTCGGGATCTTCCGGGGTTCCTCCGGGCTCTGGGCGGTCCGGGGCCTGACCCGGTGCTACTTCGGATCCCCCGGCGACATCCCGGTTCCCGGGGATTACGCCGGTGACGGGATATGGTCGCCGGCGGTCTTCCGGGCGTCCAGCGGTCTCTGGGCGGTCCGCGGCTTCACCAGGATCTACTTCGGCGACCGCCGCGATCTTCCGGTTCCGGGAGATTATGCCGGCGAGGGGAACGACAACCCCGGGATCTTCCGGGGTGCCAGCGGTCTCTGGGCTGTCCGCGGAGTAACCCGAGTATACTTCGGCGGGCCCGGCGACATCCCGGTGACGAGATAGCCTCGCCGCGGTAGATAGGCCATTGCGTTTTTCTATGTTGTTGGTACGTCAAGTTGTCCGGTAGAATTGGTAAGTGATCTGTCCGGTTTGGATTGTTTATGAGGGGAGGGATCCTCTCTTCTCTGCCCCCCCTAGGGGGGGCGCGCTCAAGCTGCTTCCCGC